>TARA_R110002073_G_scaffold148228_3_pt1 | contig 32212 bp, 31 predicted proteins | sample TARA_R110002073 | Tara Oceans TARA_R110002073 (sample SAMEA4397174) | marine metagenome | biome: Polar Biome; feature: [DCM] deep chlorophyll maximum layer (ENVO:01000326); material: water (ENVO:00002006), including particulate matter (ENVO:01000060) such as... | depth 40 m | reverse complement strand
CGAACGTTCGTAGCAGACGCCTACACCGCCTTCGTTCTTCATTTGGTTGGTTCCGATGCCAAGTTAGAAAATCCACTCAAAACTGGAAATGGGCGAGTCTATTTTCCAGATTCTTTGAAGGAGAAAATCCAGCGGCGGGGTACAAACCGGGCGAACGAACTATTCCGGGAGACGGAAATTGACATGGCCGAAATTATGCAGGCACCCGAGAAATATGTGATGGTTTTTCGGTCAAGCATGCTGAGTGACTTTGATGGTTGCATTCCCTCCGAGACGCTTTGCCTCTATTCAACATGGCACGGTTACAGCCAGCGTCTGGACTGGCAGGAAGTACAGAAGGCTCTGGATGGAGTCGAGGGCAAGATCACTCACGTTCACACCAGCGGCCACGCTCTATCGTCCGATCTTGTGGAGTTTACCAAGGCAATCGATGCCAGAACAATTGTCCCAGTCCACAGTTTTGAACCTGAAGCGTTCAAAGACCATTTCAGCAATGTGACCATTTCCACCGATGGAGAAACGATCGAGATCTAGCCGTCCATGATCGTTCTCAAAGAGACAGAGCAAGCCTGGTTTGCTCAAAGTCTTCCGGCAGCATTTGCTCATGCTCGTCAATGAAGAAGGTCGGATGAACAGCTTTTAAGTAGAAGGCATCGGAGACCGTTGATTCGAAATCAGTTCCTGTCGGGTGGTCACCACCATGAGCGACTCCCCATTGCCCGTTCCCCATGCGGACGACTCGACCACGGGGAAGCCCATACGGGCAATTGCCAAGTTGGGTAACAAGCTCATTGACATTCAGGTGATGCAAGCACGAAAGAATGCGAACCACATCTTGCCAGACATCCACATGGCCGGCTTCCCCATCTTCATAAAAGGCGTTGGGGAAAACTAGGATTGACCACTGGTTGTCCTTGGAGGGAATCCAGTAGTAGGCTCCTGTGAACGGTCGGCCTCGTTTCAAAGCCAAGTGATGCCGATGGTGCTGTTGGCTGGTCACCACCGAAGTTCGTGTGGCGGGATCAACATCCGCCAACCAAGGAGCATTCCATTTCTTCTTCAACATTGAGTACCTCGTAGCTCAGGAGGCCAACACTAATACCACAGCAGGCTGACAAGGTTGGGCCGTACCCGGTTCAGAATGAAGTCATTTCGTATTGCTTGAATCGAAGACGATTGATTGACTTCCAGAGGCGTTCAGTTCGAGATTCGGACCGGCACCGCGGGCAATGCCCCCGAAGGCAACTAACGGGAAGGCATCGATCGACGGTTTTCACGCACCCTTAGTGGCACCATGTCATTGCATTGCTATAGGCTCCACTGTCGGTGACCCCGCACTTAGCGAACCGAAATTGAACGTCAGTGCCAATTGATGAAAGTCGGCTCAGATCCTGCCAGCCATTACCACGCGCCGTGGCGTTATAATGCTCAAAGTACTCTGGAGTTGCGAGAACAATGACTTCGCAACGAGCTTCCGCAACTAGATTGACGTTTTGGAACTTATCGGAGATTGAGTGGCCTGCGTCTTCGATGGAGGCGATTAGACGGGGGAACTCTTCTTGAATTCTTGCAAAATTAGTAGCTCCCGACAACGTAGAAAGGTAGTCCAAGCCCTCTAGCAATGCTGCGACCGGGCCATAGCTGTTCTTTGCGATTTTGGCTTCAAAAACCACCAAACCACCATCCTGGTTCATGCCAAGCAAATCGGCCCGACGCCCACTGTGGTTGCCTTGATTCGGAACCTCGTATGACAGCAGCAGGTATTCGTCGTTGCCGACCTTCAAAATGGATTCGTGCTGCTGCAAACATTCATGGTAAAGCCCATAGACTGCACGTTTCTCCGCGACGGTCACATCTTTCCAATTGCGAGATGTGCGATCAATTAAAATATGTTGTCCGGCGTACGGTCTATCAACTGTAGTCTCGTGTTCGAGTTGCTGGCGTAGCGCTAAATGCAGAAGCCGAGGCCATTCTGGTACCGCAACCCGATCTCCTTCCGCTTTATTTAATTGATCCATCCAAATTCGGAACTGTGTGTCCGGCATATCGGTTTTACCTTAAAGAATTGTAACTTTCGGATCAGAGAAGTTTGCGAGCAAAAGTTCGTTACAGATTGAATGGTCGTACTTCAAGAATCCTGACATCTGTTCGAAATTGCTTTCATCGTTGTCAGGAATTGCTCGAGTGATTCCGCGAACGCTTCGCCATCTTCGATCAATTGAGTAGTTGCAATTTGAATCTGGCTAGCATCGGACTCGACCGAACAAGAGTTCATGTCGTCGGTCGTCACCTGCTCCACCATTGGGAACTTGAACCCGGGGCGTACTTTGTATGCACGAATCTTTTCGTCGAAGTACCACGGCACCCCTGCCATACTGAGGGTCGAGAGCATTCGATGAACTGTTCGCTGCGAACATTCCAGTTCTTCAGCGAGCGCTCTTACGTCCCATCGACCGCGACCTGAAATTAAGTGAAGCACACGCATCAAATTGGCTAGACGCGCGCACTGACGAGCTCGCCTCTCGGCATCGCTACGTTCTTTCACTTCCTTTTTGGGCTCCGTGGCCATCTGCATCTACCAACGTTGAGTGACTGACAACTGTCGGTATCGTTGCACTGACGGCTGCAAAGGCTGGGGCAGCCTGACCCAATAAAATTTTCGAACCGTAAATCACGGTGTTTTCAGAAAAGAGGCGCACCACTATTGGCAGTCACTGATGGCGTTTTTTCAGCCGATGCACCTGGTTCAACCCGACAAACAGGGGGTGAGCAGGCAATTTTTGAGATTCTCTTTTTTTATTTCGGCAGTGCATTTGGCTAGGGGCGGCAACACAGCCGAAAAACACCCGCCGGAGGGGGCGTGGCGAGACTTTTCATTAGGAGTCACAGTGCGTAGGCTAGCTTTCGGTGACGACGCTTGGCCTCCGCAACTTCGCAGTAATCCGGAACCATGCCACGGTAGGACGCAGGCGATCTAACCCCTCAGGCAACTGAGAGCTTCGATTTCGAAGGACGGCTCTTCGCGACGCAGCATCAAAACCCAAAAAGGTTAGGTGCTAAATGTCTGCGCACACCGAGAACCAATCAAATGACCGTTCAACGAAAACTCATTCTGCTAACGACGCAGACAACGAGATTCGTGGCAAGATCGAACGATTCCTGAAGCACGTCGAGAACGCTGAACTCGACATCTTGCTCAATGGTTGGCGAGGGCCAATTCCACCCGATTGTCTTGGCGACCACTGGGACTTCGCGTTTGAATCGGATTTCAGACAACTGGATTCTCACCTCACACAGTTGAAGCGGCTTCAGTTCTACAGAATGCCGCTCGCTCGAGACTTATCTTCGTTTTGGGCCACGACGGCGATCGAGGCGTGGATGCTTTTCCTGAATCCCACCGATCATTGCTACGGCGAACCCGGCATTCTCCGATCGCCTGAGTATCTCGGAATCAAGCAAAACGCACTGGATGAAATTGAGATTCTGCTTGGCGATTCAGATGAAACGCCATCCAACGTTCCTCGGGGTAGGAAAGGACGCGGGCAGACCGCAGCGAGAAAGCCAACTCGCGAACTGCCCATGCCTTCTAAAACCAAGCCGCCAACGGGAAATCCAGCAGTGGGCATCATTGATCCAAGCAATTTGTACACGCTTCGTGCTTTCAAGCAGCAGTTGGGAATCACGGACGCAACCCTTCGAGCCGCCCGACGCGCCGGACTTCGCGTCAAGTATGTCCACAAGCAAGGCTATGTCCATGGAAAGGACTGGATTGAGTACATCGAGAACGCTGACGCCGATAACCGAAGTTTCGGTACCGCGATGAGCGGTGACTCTGAACGCAATCTCAGAGTCAAAGGCTAAGGAGGGAACCGAAATGGCGAAACGGAAAAAACAACACAAGCACGTCGATCCGCCAAAGGTTCGCATCGCTGCGCCAAACAATCGTCCGCTGCAAATCCGTTACTTCTGTCCCAAGGAAGAACGTGAGATTCGGATCTCTGTTGGCAGCAGAGATATGGAAGATGCAGAGCGTTTGAAGAAAGAAATCGAAGCAAAGTTCCTGCTGGGAATCGAAGTTCGAAACGACAAGAAGATTGTTCTCGGTCCTGAAATGGAATGGGATCAGTTCCGTGAACAGTACACCACGCAACACTTGTCCGCACTTCGCGATAAAACTGCTGAAGACGCCGAGAGTCGGCTCGACATCGCTACACGGATTATCAAGCCGAAAACACTTGGTCAGATGGCTGAGCCATCCAACTTGCAAAGGCTGCAATCAAGCCTGCTAGCCGGCTGTGAAAGTATGCGAGGCAAGCCACGTTCGTCACACACCGTTCGCGGCTATATGAAGAGTATCGTTTCAGCGTTGAACTGGGCTTACTACCAAGACTGGCTGATCCACGCGCCTAAGACGCCAAGGATCAAAGTTTCGAAAAGGAAAGCGATGAAAGGCCGCCCCATTACTGAAGATGAGTTCAAGCTGATGTTGGCGGCGGTACCAAAAGTCGTTGGCGATGACGCGGCTGACTCTTGGAAGCGAGTGCTGCATGGACTCTGGGAATCGGCACTTCGAATCGAAGAACTGATGAACGTTGCATGGGATCATGAAGGGGCGATTGTTCCTCAATGGACGGACGGGGAACTTCCCCTGCTGCGTATACCGGCAGCGATGCAGAAGAATGATACCGATGAAGACATTCCTCTTCTGCCGGGCTTTGAAAAACTGTTGCTGGAAACGCCATCGGATCAACGCACCGGATGGGCATTTGAACCGGTTTCGCTGCAACTTCAGTATGGTGGTAAGCCGCAGTATTCAAGACTCGAATCTGGCTGGGTTGGAAAGGTGATCAGTAAGATTGGCAAAGAGGCCAAGATCGAAGTGGCACCCGAGGACAAGAAAACGGGCTTGCCAGCCAAGTTCGCATCGGCCCACGATCTCCGAAGAGCCTGCGGGCAAAGGTTACGGAATGCAGGCGTGCCACCCTTGGTGATCTGCCGGGTCATGAGGCACTCGTCTTGGGAAACCACCCGCCGCCATTATGCACCAGGAGATGTGCAGAAAGATGCTGAGACCCTGGTGGCATTTTTGGAAGAGAAAGTTGCTCCAATTGATGGCAGCGATGAAAAGTGACCATAATTTTTGATTGACTCAAATTTATTTGGTTTGGGCATTTCAGATTCTGTTTGCTGCCTGTGGGGATCCTAGCGATTCTCATTCTACGCAACCTGGCTTACTGGCCATCTGATCACTGGACGAGATCATTTAGAGCGATATTTGTAACCATATCGTGCGACGCCACACTTTTAAAATCTCTAACATACAGTGAGTTTTTCATGAACGAAGTCCAAAGTATCGGAAGTCTCGAGATCTGGAAGACGGTGGTCAAACGCCCAGAACACCAGGGTAGCCGTAGCATTTACTTCGCCTTTAGAGCAAATGAAGCTGAAAACAGAATCATTGGATTCGTCACCGTGGCAGATGGTGAGTTCAATAACCTTGATTGGATCTACATCCAGGAAGACTGGAGACGCCATTACGCTGCGACTGAAATATTGAAAGCCATTGAAGAGCATGGTTATGAGTTGAAAATTCGCAGTGTTACACCGGAGGGAAAAGCATTCAGTGAAGCGTATAAAATGAAAGTTCCCAGAAGAGGATTGATTAACGAAGTACCCTCGCACATTCTGACCAAAACATCGCGGTTCGACATATGGCGGTCCCGAATTCAAAGGACTACTGACAATCACTTTGATGTTATTCAAGTGTGGCAATCCGTGGATGACGTATCTCGGCCTGTCAATATTATGATCGTCGATCGCGCTGGGGCCTGCTACCTCGAGTACCTTTCTGTTGACGATATCTATGACAATGTTGACTGGGACATTGAATCGCCCAAAGTACTTGCGGCCATTGAAGCTGAGTTGGGACAACTGGAATATTGTGTTGGTTCCGCAATAAATGGAGTTCCAGGTCGTCAATACGACGAACAGGAAGACACTTGACTAATGCGATTGTCAAACCTAAAAAAACTGGTCACATCATCGCCCAAATGTCGCTGAAGTTGGTTCTCATTGCTGACCACTCAATCTTCCGAATTCGGCGTTTGTAGCAACGCCCAAGCTTTCCATGCGTGTAATAATTGAGGCAGCGGAACGAATCGAAGTTTGTCTCGTTCGCGGCAGTGGCGAGGGAAGCGGAAGGAAGGCTAGGTCGCCTGCTGGGCTATTCGCGGAGTCATTCAGCTCCTAACTTCGTAAAGAAAATTGACCTTGCTCCGGTCAAAATACATGCAATCAAAATTGGCACTGGGATGTGCTCGGTTCCCATTTATACCGTGGCCTGTTTTAAAGAATGATTATCGACTGACGTGTGATTGGCATCATTCTGCTCCGGCCTCCGCGGTGAGGTTTGACTTTGTGGCGAGGATGGATTCCTGGGTTAACAAAGGAGTTGCTCCGATTTTGCTGAGATGTGCAGAGAGCTGATCGTCGACACTCATAGAAAAGTGCTATGGCTCTTGTCGATGGTCGCTGGGCGAAAGTTGTAATTCCACTGTGGGTTGGCGCCGTTGCACCTCGGCGGTAGCCCGCTCGCGAAAACCTGAGTCGTCTCATCAGGTGTTACCAATGGAGTTGATAATGCCGTACGTCTGGAGATCATTTTTGACGCTTCTCAGACATTGAGTTTAAGTTTTACCGCGTTGCGAGTACCTTGTTCTTAGTCCGTATGCGGATTTTCACGGGAGTCTAAGCAGGCTCGGTGCGATGAATCTCGTCGCGAGTGCCATCCTCGTTCACGATGAGTAGTTTTTCAGGCCAACTGGTGAAGCATTCGTCTCCAGGTAGCGTTTCGACACAACTCTGGCCGCCTTGTAAGCGATGCTGTGATCCAGAGGCGCCTGTAATCAGAACGCGAATAGTGCTTTCCGGTTTGTTCGGCATGTGGTATTGCTGAGTTGTCGACAGATCATGGTCACTGTGAAACTGAGACTCCATGTCAGCAATCTGCTGGCGTTTGTGTCTTTCGTTGCTTTCCGTCATCGACTTCAGGATTTTTTCTTGCTCTTCCTCCGACATTCCTTCAAATGCCGCACTCGCGATGTCCAAAAGAGGACCTAGGTCCATTTGTGGCTTCTTGCCACGCTCGTCATCTGAGAACGATTCTGAAATTCTGTTTTTTGACATTGAAAATTGTTGTTCGAGGTAAGACGTGCGATTGAATGTTCGGACCGAAAGCTATTTCCGCCTTTTCCATTTCATGGAGAGTTGCAAAACCTCAGCATCGGCAATTACTTCAAAACCAGCTTTGCTTGCAGCTTTTTGCGATCCAACGTTTGCCTTGCGCATTTTCGCGTAGATCACCGAATGCTCGCTCTCTTTGCAAGCCAAGCGATAAGCCACGCTGCCGATACCACGCGCGCGGTGCTTTTGGTTGATATGAATTTGAATTGAGGCGTGTTCGCCGAAGGGTTGTTCGTTCACGATGTTGATGTAGACGTAGCCGACCCGGGTCTCATCGAGGTAGATGTGCCAGTAGTTCTCATCTACGCGACCACCGCGCCCTGCCGAACCTTTGCCTGCCTTCAGACGCACGTCACTTGGATTGACCGCTTCAAGTGGGTTCGAAGGCGGCTTATTGACATCGACTTTACTCCGTCTTGCTGGACGGCGTTTTGGCTTCTTTTTCGCCATCTAATGATCCCGCTTGCCGTGTAAAGGAGCATCGGATCCATTTGACGCAGACTGCCCGCCGGGTGCTGCTATACCAAAGCCAAGCTGTGCTAAGCGATCGTTCAGCCTTTCAACACATGGTCGCCACATTTCGGCAGGAAAGAATCTAGGAGAGATCCCAACCGAAACATCCTCAATTTTCCCACTCGCGCCTGACACTTCGATAGCAGCAAACAGTTCGTCAATGGATTTGAGAACGCTCTCAAGTGGAGGATCATGGCGGGACGCAAATTCTTTCCAGTCAGAATCGCCATCAAAGCGATTGTTGAAATAGTCCATGTCGATATGCAGCAGGATAGGCGATTCTGGAACGTCAGCCAACCAATCTGTCAAATGTCGAGTGAGACGGTAACGCTTGGTTGGCGAGTCCGGATCGACGAAGTCCAATTCTGCGGAGCTTATTTTTGAAAGAGCGACACCAGGCCGAAAACCGCCAGGCTGCAAAATTGTGTCTTCCATCCTGGTTGCGGTAATCAGATGGTCTTGGATGCACTCTGTAGGTGCAGTGTTGGACAGGTGCCTCATTTCCACTCGCGGGACGGAATGAAGGAACGGCGACATAAAACTACCTACCCCGATTGCGCCACTGAGAATCGCAGATCGAACTGTTTCAGGTTTGGTTAGCTCGAATACTTCACCGGTAATTGAGTCTCGCCAGTCCGCAACGGACATCGCCAAACGCGGAGTCATCAAATCGGTGTGATCGTCTACATGAAGGATCACAACCTTTTCCAGCGATTTTCCATTGTCTTGGCGTCGCTTGATCCAGTGACTCCAAGCGTAGAGCGTCCACGAATCGTTCAGTGAGAGCAGACCTTTCGAGCTGTGGGAAACCTGTTTAGGAATGTCGTCGACGAGAGTCCCAGGGCACCACCACTCAAGACCAGCCTGAAGTTCAGGGTCAATGTAGTAGTCGGCCGATGACGGCCAGTTCAGGTCGACCTCCCAACCATCATCTACCATCTCAACCGACGCGAGCAGGTCATCAAAGTAGGTGTCAAGGCGAGTACGTCGCTCGATGGCACAACTCGGCAGTTTTGAAGCTGACAGATGAAACTTCTTGACGTGAACGGACATCGAGTCAGCTTTAGTGTTGAAGAGTTATTGTTTCAGATCATTCGTTCGAGTGATTCTTTAAACTGAAGTTCAAGGTGCATGACTAGTTCGCGTCCTACCTTTGTCAACACAGTTCCTTGGAGAACAGGAAACGCTAAATGCAGTTTGTCTTCAACGCTTCGGACTTCACCCCACGCGTAGTCTCGAATCTCACTAGGACCTTGTTCGCCAACAAAGTGCCAGAATCGCAATAATTCAGTGAAGACAAAGACCGCATGAAACAATCCGCTTGGTGGCCGCAGGTCTTCACGCCACGGAGAGTGAACGAGTGGCGCATCAACGGTCAAAATTGGAGCGTTGGCTTGCAGAAGGTAGAGCTTCTGATGCCGGTGCTCGTGGACGATTGAATCGGCTAGGTCATGCGCACTAATCCATGCTCCCGATCGTCGGACGGAAACATAAAGTGCGCCTGGTACCGTATTGTCACTGAACGAGACGGCTTTGTCTGGGTGGGCGGTTGGGTCCTGAATGAACTGAATCTCAGGACTCAACAGGCAAATCTCTGCGTAAATCTCGGCATCCCATTCCCTGATGATATCGAGAGCATAGTGTGCGATCTCTCTTGGGGTATCAATGCTCTCGGTTGGCTCGAATATGATGCTTGAGCCGAAAGGTAGCCGGAGCCATGGATCGTTGCGGTGAAGTCGTGGCGCTGATGGTAGGCCGTCACTAAGCCAAGCCGCCAAATGCTGAACGTACTTGGGCTCAGGGTCAACTATATGGCCGTCAATTGATTTCGACTTCACACCGGTTGCACCCTGATTCATCACCGACGACCAGAGAACCGTAGACGGTTGTGTGGCAAGCGTGGAAAGTTGTTCTACGCTAGAACGCTTGATCGCAAGACATGTTTCCGACAATTCCGGAGCCATTGAAGCGGCAACGTCGAGAGCTGCGAGGAAAGATGGTAACGTTCGCTGCGTCCACGCTAACCAGAGCGACTTTACAAAATTACGTCCCTTGCTCGCGTCATCAAAGGCCTTGATGTCTTCGGTCGAAACCTGGACATATTGGGTGGCTGCTGCGGAGTCGTCGGAAGCTTTACTAAGCGCCTGCCGAACGCGTTTTTTCGCGTGGCCGACTAATCCAAGCATTTCACCACAGTAGACGGTTGGATTCTGAAACGTCTGGCCGTCGAAACGATGGGGAACAGCGCCTCCACCGCAGATGTCGACAATTTCACACGACTTGCACTTTTCCGCGATCCCCTCTCGCTGCAGTAGCCTACGATGCGTCTCAATTTTCTCCGACTTAGCAGCTTCAGCGACGCTCGATGTCCGGACGTCCAATCCGATATCAGTTCCGCCCTGCGTAGTGATCTTCAGTACGTCTAGATCGTGATACGTGCCGTCCGTTTCAATCGTCAGCATGCTCACATCCCCAAAACCAAATGCGTCGGTTTCGCTCGGCATTCCGGCCACGCCGTTGAGAATTGCATCAAATGTGCGTACGGGAAGATGGGAGTAATGATCAAACCAAAGATCGAACGCGGTCTTCATCCACCGGACGTAAAGGTCGGCGTCGGAATCACGCCCCGGAGGCGGCGTTAGTTGATTGGAGTCGGGAAGCAGAAAGTCGAGGCGCGGAGGGGACAGCTCCGCAAAGAAGTCGAACAATTCCGCCGGCGTTATTCGCGGGTCGACAACCGCGATCAGCCCGTTGAAAACATCAGGATACTGCCGCAGTCGCTTGATCGCATCGAACGACTTTTCAAACGAGGATGCCCCACCATGGTCCAAGCGATGTAGATCGTTCGCACCCTGTGGCCCGTCAATGCTCACTGATATTCCGATTTCGGCCGCAGCGAGACAGGCAATCACCTCATCTGTAAGCAGCACGCCGTTCGTCTGCACACATGCATCGACCCGAGTCAACTCTGGCACGGCATCACGCACCATTTTTGTGGTTTCGACGATGCGAGGCGCGCCGGCAAGCAACGGTTCACCACCGTGAAAAACCAAAAGCAGTTCAGATAACTCGACAGACGATGCGTACTCGCCAATGCGATTCGCCATCTGTTGCCGTGTATCCTCCGACATGATCTTCGGCCGATTCTTCCACGATTGGTCCGCATGCTCGTACATGTAGCAGTAGTCGCAAGCCAGATTGCATCGTGAAGCAATCTTGATCAAGAACGACGTGATTCGGGGATCGGGAAGGACGTTCGTCACGGATTGCTACGCCCGGTTGTGTCGGTGGTGCATTCGGTCGTAGCAGGTAATTGACGCTTCCGAACCATCGGACTTGTTCAGCTTCTCGTGGATTCGGCTAAGTGCGGGGTGCTGCGGAGCGACATTCGTCCAGATTTGAACAACTTGCTCGTCATTCAGTTCTGCCGTTGTAGTGTCTTCAGATGCGTCTTGGTTTTTGATTTCCTGGATCACAATTTTGCCTCGGGCTAGGAACTGACTCGTCGGATTTTCAAGGGATGGGGCGGTCCCAACCCTACACAAATGTACCGGTTCCAAGCCGGGAAACAAGTTCGCAACTAAGATAGCTTTTTCCGTCGCCGTAAGTTGTTTGCAGGAAATGACTTACGGCCCGTTTATTTCCTATCTTTTTTTGAGGAGAAAATTAGCGTGTTTTCTCGGTCGAATCGACGTGCGTTGCAAACCATCATCCCCCGTTACCAGACGCTTGATAACCTTCGCGACTGAAATGCCGCCAACCTTCGATAGCGATCCAAATCGCCAGGGCTCGCCCGCGAGCCCTCGACGCTTCGATTGGCTGGTTCGGGTGAAAAACGCAAACGCAATGGGCGGCACCAACGACGGATTTCGCCCGGAGCGATTTCCTAGCCCGCATCAGTTCATGAAACAACGTTCGGTTGGGACGCGGCCAAGCGGGAACGTTCATCGCGATCTTAGCAATCAACTCGCGATACGCGTTCTCCGACTCAACGCCAAGCGTCGTTCGCGGCAAGCACGGTCCGTAGTTGTAAACACGGGCTGGTTGGCTGGATCCATCCTTGGGCATATTTTGCGGCAACTCCCACTTTGCAAATTTCCGCTATTGCTCTAGCTGGTCCAAAGCGCGTGGCATGGATGTTGTTGTCGAAACGCTCGGCTAGCCAAGGACTGACGTCACTCCCGACATCGCCGAACTGCTGTCGGTGCAGGCGGCCGACAAGAGTTTCAGCCACATCTCCAGCGCGCTCCGGTGACTGCCATGGGGAATACAAGTCCTGCGCGAAAAATTCTTGTGATTGCGTACATTCTTCGTGCCACCGGATGGTGGTTTTTTAAATTGCGCCGATTGAGTTGCTCCGATCCCATTTGAGGATCCTCTCTGACGTCAATGATCACGTTCTCGCCATACAGGTAATACATAAGAGGAACGACCCCAAACTGCCATATCAGGCGGTGGTGATCCGTCAGAGCGCCATGCACCGGAAAGGCAGGAATGCCACGGCCGACGAAGGCGGTGTGGATCCTCACACGGGCTCAGGGTCGCTCCTCAATTTCTAGTGAATTGGATTTGTTTGTTTCATTTGGGGGAACTCCAAGTCTAGCAAGAACTGCTGTCAGTAGTTCTCCTATTTCAACGGGGCCGCGTCTACGTTCGGAGTGTTTACGAAGCACACTCGCCACCACAATTGCTTCGTGTCCTTGCGTGTGACCAGGCAATTGCTCTACGGCTCTAGTCAAGTCCGCCAACACTTGTTGCATGGGTGTTTGGTGTATTCGATGAAACTCGCGAAGCTTTTCCAAAACTGAGTCGGGCGCACGAAAGGCTGGATGTCTCAATGGTTGATCTCCAGCCAAACACGCGAAGGCTAACCTCGAAAACTTCTTCGCCGTTTTTACACGACTCGCTCGAATATCGACTCCACGTGCGAAGTCCTGTTCTGCAAGTCCACGATAGTACGCGCAATGGGCAGCGAGGTTGTCCGCGATTCGCATTAACGCGCATCGTAAGCGCCGGTTCGCCTTTCGGATAATTGGTCCGCTCGAGTCAGTTTGATCGCTTTGGTGCCGCGATGGAAACAAGCCGCATCTCCCAGTGATGGCGTTGGCATTTGCATATCCATCAATCGGGCCCATCTCGCCAGCGAGATCCGCTGCTGAAACGACATTAATTCCAGGGATCGACATCAAACGTACATACGGAGTTTGAACAAGCACGCTCGCTAGTTCCCGTTCAATCGCCGTAATTTGCTGGTTCAAATGCTGATACAACTCTTCCAAGTCTGTCCAGATCGCGTGGTGCAATGCTCCGTCTCGAATGGGGGCATCAACTGATTGCGATGCCCAACTGATGATCTTGTCAATCGTGCGTTTGTTGCATCGAAGTGACTCCTTTCGCAGCCGCTTACAGATTCCGTCGCGACCGAGCTTTAGGACTTTCGCTGGCGATTCGCAGCAACGGCCAACCAACATAGCAGTTTGATGTTCGAGCAATCGATCAAACAAGGCGGCATACCCTGGCATCGATAAGTGCAGGTTGTCACGTATTTGACAAGCGAGGCTCGACGATTTCTCTACGAGGTTACGCCGATGACGCGATCGAAGTTGCAATTCACGATAGGTGATCGGGAGCTCTCGCTCACAGAGACCGAATCCAGCGACTGCAGCACGATGTTGTGCGTGTAAATCGGTCTCATCTGTCTTGTTGCCTGGGTCAGCTGGCATCCGATACTGTTTGGTTGCAAAAGGATGAATTACGCGAGTTTCAAATCCAGCACTGGCGAAGGCACGTTTCGGCGCGAGGTGGTAGTTCCCGGTTCGTTCAACGACGACAATCGTGTCCTGGATGTGATGTTCCTTTTGAGCTTGGCGAACAAGTGCGAAGGCAACCTTGAAATGCCCAGATTGGTGCTCAAGCGTTTGTGGCTCGATGAGCAGTTTCCCGACGTAGCCCGCCATCATCCATTCCGAGCGATTCTTAGCCGGATCGACACAAACGATTGCAAACCGGTCTCCACCGACCTTGGATACGCGATTCGTAATGGTACCGCTTGTTACTAGAGCCGGGCATCAACCTACAGATTTACGACATTCCGATTCCTTTGATTCCGCACGCGAAAAAGAGTTCCCTCACGGATACGGTTGGTTGGGACATCATTGCCCTGTGTGTCGAGCGTCGTGCATCAAATGGATCGACACGCATCCGACCGAATGCCGTATGCTCCAGTATCGCATTCACGATGCGAATTGGGTTACAATGCACAAAAATGACCCTGACTTCCAAAAGACTTGCCGTGACGCATACATTCCATGGGATGAGATTTGTCCCGGGGATGAAGTCTGGATGATCGATACAGGTCGAGGTTCAATTGGAATAGCTCTCGTTCGAAACGGTGTGATTGTTCCGATTGTCGATTGAGTTCGAACGGAAGAATGGCGTAACAATGACATGCACACGAAGGACGCGAGCCGAGCGGTTTGGCTATGGTGAGTCTTTCACGCGTCCTCGGTGATGTCTGACGTTGTACTGGCCCAGACGGGGGGTTGATGCTGGAGTCAACTCATGGTGCTAGTTACACTAGCTTGACTCTGGAGATGGCAAAGATCACAACCTGCCTCTTGAGGCCAACATCACTTACGCCGCAGTCGCCGCTGCCTCTTCATTCCATAGCCAAATACCTCCACCGTTCTCAATTCAACGCGACTGATCCCTCACTTCCTTTGCTGGCATTGCAAAATGCTTGACCGCCCCTCTCGGCGCCGTTCCGCTATGGGGATGGCCATCACGATTCAAACTCTGCTTCAAAAACACCTCAATGACTTTGCCCAGCGGTATCGGCTCTCGTTGGACATGGTGCGCGCAGCGGTGTGCATGTGAGACTGCCGCTCCGCCGCGATGGGTGGCCACATCAACAGTTGCCCCGACGGGCACTTTGACCAGATCGCCTACAACTCTTGTCGCCATCGCTGCTGCCCCGTGTGCAATTGCTTGCCCCGTGCCCGTTGGTTGGACGGTTGGAAGCATCGACTGCTGCCGTGTCCGCACTTTCACACCATCTTCACGACGCCACACGAGTTGTTGCCACTATGGCGGCACAACAAGGCGGTCTTCGCCGACACGCTGTTTGCCGCCGCAGCGGAGACGCTGCGAGAACTGCTTGCCGATGAAAAGTATCTGGGCGGCAAAGTCGGGACGCTCGCGGCGCTGCATACCTGGAGCCAGACGCTGGCCGGACACGTTCATTTGCATGTGCTGGTCACCGCCGGAGGGCTAGACGGTAATGGCAAGTGGCAGCACGCAAAGAAGTCGTGCTTGCTGCCACGCAAGGTGCTGATGATCAAGTTTCGAGGCAAGTTCCGAGCGATGCTACTGGAGAAACTGACCAAGGGCGAATTGAAAGTTCCACCGTCAACGACCCCAGCGAAGTTGCGAAGTCTGCTCAACTTGCTGGGGCGGACCGTTTGGAACGTCAAGATTCTGGAGCGTTACGACTACGGCGATGGCGTGGCGACCTATTTGGCGAACTACCTGAAAGGAGGCCCGATCGGCAACCATCGTATCCTGTGCGAGCGTGATGGCCGGGTCTACTTTCGCTACCGCATGCGAAACTCCGATCGCACGGTCCCCAATCGTCAGGGCGTCACCAGTTTGACGGTCGACGAGTTTTTGGGTCGGTTGCTCGAGCACGTGCCGCCCCGGCGGTTCCAGAGTGTACGAGGCTACGGGCTGTACAGTGGCAACCAGCACAGTCACTTGGCCGAAGCTCATGCGGCGCTTGGCAGCGCCGTGCCCGAAGCCGAGCCACCGCTGAGCTGGCAGGAATTCTGTGAAGCAGCGGGACTGCCCGATGCAGGGCGTTGTCCTAAGTGGGGCAAGCCATTGGTGTCACACGATGAGTTCGAGCGAGGCCGCTCGCCATCGCGACGTAGTGATTCGAGGGAGTGCAGCATGATGCGAAACTTAGCAGCCAACCGAGCCATGCAAAGACAGCGATGTCGATCGCGTGCTAGCGATCCGCGTGAAAGTCACTTGTCGAGAGCGGCAACGGGCAGAGCCGGCGAGAAATCGAGTCGATTTCGGAGCGAAGAGGGTGGTGAAGCCCTAAGCAGCCCACTAGAATCCAGTACAAATCCTTGAGGCAACGAGCCTCTTAGCCAGTACAACTAAACCGTTGCACCGGTCACGGCTTGCCAGTCAACCTAAGTGGAACGTCCATCATCCGTGACTGGTGAACTTAAATGTTGAACTTAAATGTTATGCCTCGTACTTTTGGAGACTGTTATGCGAATCGTTTTGTTGGTGGCTTTGGTCGGATGTTGTGGTGTCACGAGTAAGGCGTTCTCTCAGGTTTCGAGCACTGAGCCTCTCACGCAACAGGTTGAAACGCTTAGCCTTAAGCTGCAACTTGCTGAAGAACAGCTCGAGCGGTTGCAGAGCGAGTGCGAAGAACTACGTAAAGAAAATGCATTGCTGAAGAATGAAGGAACGCCAGACGATACTCCGATGGGTGATCCGTTTGCCGCCGGCGTTGTATGGGCCGGTGAAATTAAGCCGAGCGGTAACAAGACAAACCGCTGGGCAATTTCTATTTCCAAGCGAGATGGGGATAAATTTGAAGGGGTCATGGCGACGGAGTCTCCACGCGGAGAGAAGGTCGAAATCCAAGTGACCGGAAAAGCCCCTCGAAATGGCAACGGATTGGTGGTTATCGAGTCTCCATTGATAGGCCGTGCGAAAATATTTATGCGTGGCACTCTCCGGAATGGTGCAGTTGCCCTGGCAGTTTCGGGTACTAATCCAATGGGTAAGAAAAATTTTGGCTCAGCCACACTCGTTCCTAAGAATTGAAGGCACAACCAGAAAGCCTTTGACATCGCGAGGTACGATCCGATGTTCAAGGGCTTTGTTCAAGAAGCCCGTGGAAGCGAGGGCGATGTCTCGATCAACTGCTTGGGTTTTGCTTCGACGACTCAATCGTCATCGCTACCCAGTTGTTCGGTTCGATGAAGCGGAACGGTGCAGTGTAGGCACGTTGGGGCCATTTCGGTGTGGTCTGGCATCGCTGACAATGGACGAATAGAGGCTTTTAATGCGACCACGATCGGATCGGCACGCACCTTCAGCCTGCGTCTTTCCGGAAACGTTTTCGAAGTATGGCGTTGGTGTGGATCCATCGGTTTCATTGTCCGCTGTCGAAGTAGGCAAGTAATCGGTTGTCAGAGCACTCGATCGGATCGTATGTCACCTCAACCACCCGCAACTGGCCACCGCAGTCCGAGCAACGCAGTGGTTGTGTCAGCGGTTTCTCCTGCGGCGCATGTCCGCTGGCCAGCCAGAACGTCCAGCCTAAAAACAGCCACACCAACCAACGCACCTGATCGAGTTTGATCTTCGAGTTCGGGCTCATCCAGCCATAGTGCCGGATCTTTTGAAAACCCGATGGCAAAACGTGCTGGGCGAAGCCTCGTACAAACGATTCCCCTTCGACTTTTTGCGTCACGGTTCGGACGGACTTCGATGGACGCACCGTATAGGTCACCGACGAGTCATCCACCGCCACGATGCGTTTGTCGCTTAGCGCGACCCGGTGCACGTAAGGAGCCAGGTATTTCAGCGTGGGGATCGCGTGACCTACCGCTTGGATATCGACGACGAATTTCTTATTCCAAGCCGACATTGGAACGGTGTCGTATAGCCCACACGCTCGAAGCTCACCGGCCAGCTTCGCCTTGTAGACTCGCACCAGTGTGTCGTGATGAAACAGGAAGTTTTTCGGCGTGCTCTGCCATGACTCGGCTTGGCCGTGATCATCCAACTTCACCCCGCCGCCAGGAACAACGTAGTGAATGTGCGGATGATAAACTGCTGGATCTCGTCCCCAAGTGTGCAGCACCCCGAAGAACCCGAGTTGACAACCTTTGAGGCTCTTGGTCGCGGCAGCCACATCACGGATGCTCTGGCTGCTGGCGTCAAACAAACAGCGGTAGCCTTCGCGTTGGCACTCGCGCAGCACCAAACCGATCTCCCGAGGTACCGTGAAGGTGACCAGGAAGTGATGGACCGGCATCAATCTAGCGGACTGTTTTTCGATCCAGGCTTGAGTTTTCTCGTGACCACAGCTGGGGCAATGCCGATTGCCGCAGGAGCGTCCCACCCAGTGCTCGCGGCGACAACCACTGCACTGGTAATGGACTCCGCCGAGTGCACCCGTACGACAGCGGATGATGGACGAGAGAATTTTTTGCTGAACGATCGAAAGGGTCTGCCAAATCGCCGGGGCGTGCATGCGCAGTGCATCGGCAACCGAGGGCATCGCAGCTTAGGATGAAGCGTTAGGAGCGACGAAAGATCTGTTCGATCATTGCTCTGGCGTTGGCCTCCGCCGTGTCGGTCAGGTGCAGGTAGATCAACGTGGTCTGCAGACTGCTATGGCCGAGGTACTGCTGGATGACCTTCAGTGACACGCCCGCTTCGAGTAGATGCGTGGCATAAGAATGTCTGAGCGTGTGGATACTGACCCGCTTGGTGAACTTCAAGTCGACAGCGATTTTGGACATCGCTTTTTGGACGGTCGAAGTTTGGATGGGCGTGTCGGACGTGGAAGATTGTTGGTGATTTCGACCTTCCGCGGGAAACAGAAACCGAGGATGTCGATGCGTCACCCAGTGTTGCCGGAGCCAATGGAGAGTCGAAGTTGGCAAGGGCACGTAGCGATCTTTGGCCCCCTTGCCGCGATGGATATGGACCATCATCCGCTGAGAATCAATGTCACCGACTTGCAAGTTTCGAGCTTCCTCGAGCCGTAATCCCATCGAGTAGGTGGTCCAAAAGAACAGAGCGATCCGCTCGACTCGGCAAGCGTTGACGATGCAGTGCACCTGCTCGATGGTGAGTACTTCTGGCATCGTCTTTGCTCGCTGCAGCTTCATCGTGGCGAGCGTCTGCCAATTCCGTTTGCACGTTCGCGAGTAGAAGAATCTGATGCCGGAGAATGCTACACGAATCGATCCGTACGCGAATTGTTTTTCGTTTTTAAGGTAGAGGAAGTATCGTCGCAGTTCGGCTTCGCTGATTCGGTTGGGACGTTTTTTACAGTAGTCGGCGAGTTGGCGAACGGCTCGGAGACAGCCGTGGACGGTGCGTTTACTCATACCTGCTAGTTGTAGGTCGTCGTTCATGTCCTGATAGAGCTTACCGTCGAAGTAGCGAGAGGCGGCAGGGAGGCGATCGTAGTTAACCATGGTAGATCCTTGTTGAGAGAGAAAATTAAACAACAAGAAAACATGCCAGCGCCGTGAGAATCGGCTAAACTAATGATTGAAAAAAAACAGTCACACCCGCCGCGACAGCGGCTTACTTGAACCATCGATTGCAGCGGAACTCGCCTTGAAGGTGCCACTAGTATGGAACGTGTGCGAGCGCGAGTCCGCTGAATCGGGCCGTTATCGCATCATGCAATCACTTCACTGGTTTGACGAACTTCACACCGGCGGCGACAAAGTGCCCGAACGCGAACCTTTGGGGGCCACTGCAATTGATGAACTGGAGGCCGATTTTCGCGTCAACCTGCCGATTTCGTACAAGGACATCGTTACTGTTCATCACGGTGACGGCCCACTTCAAAGCGATTTTGTGGTGCATGCGCGAACTGGAATTCAAAAACGCGGACTTGGACGTTTCCTCGAAATCGAACGCTGGCAGGATTCGAACGTGTATGAACACGCCGAATACATGATCAATGATGTCGTTCCATTCGCCGAAGATGGTGGTGGGAACCTGATTTGCTTCGACTACCGCGGTAAACGTCGTCGTGAAGACCCGTCCATTGCATTCTGGGACCATGAACTCGGCGCCGACGATCTGTTGCCAGTTGCTGATTCATTTGAAGCGTTTATTGATTTGTTGTTTGTTCCTCAAGACATCATTGAGGACCTTACCGACCAGGGCTTATTGCCCGAGGGGCTGGTGCGATAACAACGCAATGCGCCCGAGTCGCGAAGTCGGGCTTTTAGACAATGGAAAATCTCTCGTCGCGACCGGGTGATTGCAAACGTTGAACTTAATCGCAGTGCTCGGGTGCTTGCTGGTGGTTGTGTCTTTGGTGGGCAGGACGTCCAGAGCGGCACGCATCCGGGCGTGGGGACGTTGGCATCCATGCCACCCCACTTCTCCCATCTCTCGGCCTTCTTCACAAGATCACCAACGTTGGATTCTGACGCCCAGCTAAATGTGTCCGCCTTGGCTTGAGTCGGCTCCGGCCCCTCTTGCGTTTCACGGGGAGCAGGTCTTTCAAACGGGAGGGAATGGCTACGCCTGCTGTTTTCTTTTCATTCTTTCTTTCGCTGCCGCGGGCTCGTGACTTCAACCCGAATCTTGCCTGCGGTCGTGACGGTTCTGACGGCTGATGATTTCGATCGATTGACGGTTAAAACGGTTGTATCACTTGCGCATCTCGCTCGTGGGGCTTTAATTGAAGCATGCCGAGGGACTTTACCTCGGTGCTTCAACCAACCTCCAACGACACTGAGTGCTTTCATGACACCTCATCAAAAACGACCCTGCGAACTCACTCGGCGACTCGCCGAAGACATGATCATTCGCAGTATGGCCCAGGCCACCATCGACGCCTACACCTACCATGCCAGAAGGTTTGCCGACTTTATCGATAAATCGCTCGACGATGCGACCGTCGAAGACGTTAGAACCTTCCAGCTTTACCTGATCCAAGACAAGAAGGTCGCCTACAGTTCGTTCAACCAAGCCGTCTGCGCGCTACGGTTTCTGTACACGCACACCATCCGCGTCCCATGGCCCGTCACGATGGTTCCCTTCGGCAAGCGTCCCAAAACCCTGCCGACCGTGCTCAGCCGCAACCAAGTCGACAAGCTGATCCAATGCACACCCAACCTCAAGCATCGAACCTTTCTGATGACGCTCTACTCGGCAGGACTGAGGTTCTCCGAAGCGGCCAACCTCAGAATTCCCGACATCGACTCGGATCGGATGATGATTCGAGTCGCCTGCGGCAAGGGCAAAAAGGAGCGGCTCGTCCCGCTTTCACCGCGGCTCTTGAAAGAGCTCAGAGTTTACTGGAAGCAGTACAGGCCGACCGACCTGCTGTTCCCCGGCAAAACACCCCAGAAAACCTACGCGGACACGACGATCCAAAAAGCGATGAAGCGGGCTGCCGCCAAGGCGGGGATCCAACGACGCGTTTATCCTCATGTTCTTCGTCATTCTTACGCGACCGGACTTTTAGAGGCGGGAGTGGACTTGCTCACAATCAGCAAGCTGCTCGGCCACGCGAGCTTCGTCACGACGATGATTTATCTGCATTGTCGCCGAGAGCATCTGCACAGCACTCCCAGCCCGCTGGACTGGCTGCCAGTGCGGCAGTTGCCGACCTACCAACCACCTCAGGAGAACAATGCGGAGCCGAACAAGGAAAGCTAAACGTTGCTTCAGTTCTTCGCATTGGAGCCGCTTCGGCCGTTGATGACACCACAAGCCCGCAAGTCCAAAGCGTGCTAGCCAAGTTGTCGCTCTGCCGAACGCACGTCATGGGAGGACGCAAGTTCCAGTGTGCGGACTGTGACGAGGTCACGTCATTGTACAACTCTTGTGGCGACCGTCACTGCCCACAGTGCAGTGGCGGCAAGCGAGTCGACTTTCACGACAAGGCGTCGACGTTGATCTTGCCAGCGGTGACGTACTATCAAGTCGTGTTCACTCTACCGAGTGAACTGTCGGAGTTGGCACTGGCCAATCGTCACGAGATGGCGGACTTGTTGGTCAAGTCGGCTTGGAAGAGTCTGTCCAAACGCATCAGGACCGAACAGGACTATGACCCGGCCGCCGTGACGGTGCTGCATACATGGAACCAGAAACTGGAGACTCATTGGCACGTCCACGTGTTGGTGCCCGGTGCGGGGCCTGGGCTGAGCCAACCGGGTTGGAAACACGCGACTGCGCCGAGCGACTCGTCCAACACCGATGGTTACTACCTCGTCGACGCGGATCGGCTTCGCGCCGCCTATCGCAAGAAAGCGATTGGCAAACTTCGCAGGCTGCACGCTGCGGGAAAATTGAAACTAGGCGGCAAGTTCGAGCACCTTCGCAGTGACGAGAATTTTGAAGCATTCATCAAAAACTTGGAGTCCAAGGACTGGGTAGCATACATCCAGCCACCGCCTGCGGCGACCAGTTCAGCGAATCAAGTGGTTCGTTATCTGACGCGTTACTTGACCGGCGGCCCGATCAGTGACCACCGCATCGTCGCGGCCGATGAACAAGAGGTGACGTTCATGGCGAGGGACGGCAAGCGGGTCGGTGGCGAGCGTGAGCAAGTGCCGGTCACGCTCAGAATCGTCGAGTTCGTGCAGCGATGGAGTCTTCACATTCAGCCGGATCAGTTGACAAAGACTCGCTACTGGGGCGGCTGGAGCAACAATCGCCGCAGCGACTATCAATCGCGTTGTCGCGAGCAACTCGAAGCAGCAGGGACCTCATTCGCTGCAGACGATGCCCCCGGGCTCGGTAGTGAGTTCTGCCTCGAGCGTGACGACTTGGTGTGTGAACAGTGCGGCAGCGACCGGATGGAGCTGATCAGCGAAACAGCCAAACCATCCTGGCGTGAGCTGTTGTGGCGCGAGGATGAGCGGTGTCCGAGTTGGTACGCCGAACGACAACAGGCGTCGCATCGCGAGTTCTGGATCGCATGTCATGGTTCGGATTTTTACGATTGGTACCTAGAAACGCAGGTAGAAAGTGCAAAGGGAATCGAGCAGCAACCGTCAAAACTGGTTCAACTGGCCTTGCCAGGAATTTCGCTCGGTCTCCCCTCTGCTGAGTCCTATCTGGTAGACTCATTCTAGCGGATCAGCCGTCCTGATCCGTGCCGCAGGCGTCCTCCCCAGCGGCGACAAAGTTCAACGCACGATCTATGCATGCACCTCCTGTGCCTCCATAGATCGCATTTCGTTATCCGACTGAAAGCCATGCGACGACCTCGTTTCTCGATTCGCACCTTGCTTGCCATTGCTTTCGTCGTGTCACTTGCATGCTGGTTCGCTCTTCCGTTTAGACCGAGCGTCGCGATCATCGGGCACGAAATCGAAACCGGTTCATCGCGATGGGACGGCGCACCTGTCCACGTTGTAAAGATACGCAACGACGGATTGCTCCCGATCTACTACATCGGCCACTCGGGGCTTGTCTCGAACCTCTCCATCGTCAAGAGCGGAAAGGACGGGGACAATGACTGGTTCTCCAATAGCGCATCGCCGATTCACTGGACCCTTTTGCACCGCGGCCAAGTGGCGGCCATCGAATTTGCGGTACATGGTGACTACAATTCGGTAACAGTTGCGACCGAAGTTAGTGACTGGCGTGGGCGATTTGCCCCGGTGTCTGCCGGTCCGTTTTTGTTCGATGGGACGGATAACCAGCGGTTGCAAGTGCGGACTGGCAAGGTCTTGAAGACTAGCGGGTGCGAATCCCGCCTGAGTAACTGATGTACATTGATGCTAGTCGATGGCTCTATTTCGTGACGGAACTTGGACAAACTGAAGTCACTTTCGAAGTCTTTGGACTGCTGGTGGATGCGGAGGCAACCGCGTTTCTTGTCCAACTCAATTCCACGCTCCGGTGACTGCAATGGGGAATTCAAGTCCTGCGCGAAAAATTCATGTGATTGCGTACATTCTTCGTGCCACCGGATGTTGCTTTTTTTTCAACTTGTTGAACCCAGAGTAATTGAGACTCACTTGAGGAATCTGGCAGCCGGGCTGTTGACGCTACCCTTAAACCGCTCCCATCCGCCCCAATTTTTACTCAAGGCAGATCTGCTGGGGTCGGAAGCTCGAATGAGTGGAGCCTGGTGACGTAGAGTGGTTTAGAAGCTGCAGGACGCAAACTTAAGATAGCTGTACCCGCCTTACCACCCGTCTGGCGGTAATCTGTACCTAGGTACAACTGGAACGCCGAATCGACGTAAGTTGAGTACACCCGGAGGGATTCGAACCCCCAACCCTCGGTTCCGAAGACCGATGCTCTATCCAGTTGAGCTACGGATGCGTGATTCTTAGAGTTTAGCTTCCCTTGCCGCTTTGTCCAAGTGTCCTCTAACAGGTTTTTTGGGTTACCTATCTTACCATGACCCCCGCCGTCGCTTGCTGGTTCACTTTGACGCCATTCTATTAGATGCAAATCAATTTGCATGGTATCCATCGGCAAGGAGACGGCTGGAGTATGGCAACCCAATCCAAGTCCACTCGAGCGAATTCAAAGTCCAACTCCAGCCGTTCGGACGCAAAAAGTAAGCCTGCGAATCGCAAAAAAGCCAAAGGAAACCCCTTTCATCAGCGGCTTGCCTCGCTGACCTACTATCAAGCCTGTCTGACAATGACGCGCTGCGAGGCTTGGCGATGACGTTGCCGCGACTGCTGGAAGCCTAACGTGAATGCTTGTCATCTTGGCAACGGGGCCTTGATACGCCCGCTTTCTGTGCAGATCTCGCGTGGCACGTCATCAAGCAAATTCGATCGCAAATGCGAGTCTTTATCGCGTATTGATGCAGTAATGATGACCTTTTTTCACCTGCAGTGCTCGGTTGGATCGGTTGGCATAGCAGATGCGTTGGGTCGAATTGCTTTGGGTAACGCTGGGAAGGATTTTTTTCGCAGCTACCTTCGCCAGAAGGTGGTGATTCGTATTTGGGCGGCAATCATCCACGCTCTGGCGAGCGTCGCTACGAAACGGAAGTGTCGTAATTTTCCCCCTTTTAAATGTTTCACCGCGTTGTGCTTGTAAGGCTAAACGGTTGGCATCCAAAGCAGATGGCATAGACCAACGCCGCTGGGAATCAATGGATGCACAAGCCGGATGCAACGATGCTAGAGCGGGCTCGCGCCAACGCCGAAGCGGCTGGCTATCCTCTCGCACGTCGATTGCAGCGTCGCCGCGTCGTGCTGGTCACAGGAGCATCGGTGGGTTTGGGGCTAGCGTTGGCGCGGCGATTGATTGCCGAGCAAACGCAGCAGCAATATCACATCATCCTGACCTCACGCGAGTCCTCGTTGGCTCGGTTTGAAAAGCAAGGAATCGTGCCGTGCGAGACGCTTTGGATACGCTCGTTGGATGTGACTGATGCAAACCAGCGGTGCGATTTGGTCAGCGAGATCGACGGCAAACTCGGCGGAGTCGATATCCTGATCAACAATGCCGGCGTCGCTTATCGCTCTTGCGTTGAACATGTGACTGAGCCGGAGCGATTGCATCAGATGAACATCAACTTTCGTTCGCCGCTGGAGCTGATACGCTGTGTGCTGCCGGGGATGCGAGCTAGGCGATCGGGGAAGATCATCAATATTTCGTCAGTGGGTGGGATGATGGCGATGCCCACGATGTCGGTCTACTCGGCATCGAAATTTGCCTTGGAGGGTGCCAGCGAAGCACTCTACTACGAATTGAAACCCTGGAATGTGTCCGTGACTCTGGTGCAACCGGGATTCATGCGATCCGATGCGTTCGCGAAAGTTCCCTACACGGTAATGAGTGCGAAGGCATTGAGTGATTGCAGTGACCCGTATCACGAACACTACTATCACATGGAAAAATTCATCGCAAAGATGATGAACCGAGCACTCGCCACTCCCGATTCGGTGGCAAGCAAGGTGACTCGCATTGCACGCTCGAAATCCCCACCACTGCGAGTCTATGGCAGTCTGGATGCGGTGGCGTTTGCATGGTTGCGATGTATCTTGCCTCGGCGTTTCTACACATGGCTGCTGTATCGCAATCTACCGAAAGTTCGCCATTGGGGACAACGCTAGATGCGATCGTCACTGTAGCGGAAGTCGTCAAGACTTTCGAGGACTTGGGGAGCGACCGGACGAAACTCTTGACGAGTTCCGCTACGAAGAAAGTTTGCCAGTCGGGACAACGCTAGATGCGATCGTCACTGTAGCGGAAGCCGTCAAGACTTTCGAGGAATCCGGGGAGGAGGACCGGACGAAACTCTTGACGAGTTCCGCTACGAAAAAGTTCGCCATTGGGGACAACGTTAGATGCGGTCGTCACTGTAGCGGAAGCCGTCAAGACTTTCGAGGACTCGGGGAGAGGACTGGACGAAACTCTTGACGAGTTCCGCTACGAAGAAGGTCTCGTTAGAAAGAATGTTTACGGCCGAGAAACAGATAATACGGGGCCCGCAGCAGCGGCATATAGGGAACTTTGCCAAGTCGTTCTTCGCAGCGATCGACCATGAAACGGCGGTGGAGCATCGCGAGATGGTCGCTGCTGAGAAACACATTGTCGGCGGCGAACCAGTGTGACCAAAATGCACGTCGCAACCAACCATGTTGCCGTTGGTTCTTGGCCGCATGCTTTCGCGAGACATAAAAATCGACCACGGCAATCATCCCTCCGGGTTTTAACATCGCTTCGGCCAACGCGAGCGTTTGAAACCAGTCGGGTATCATCGTCAGCGAGTAGCTTAGCGTGATCACATCCACGCTCTCCGGTGGCAGCGAGAAGGTGGTGGCGTCGGCGAGCTGTGTCGTGGCATTTTCGCAACCAAGATCGCGAATCCGCCTGTCCGCGACGCTTAACAGCGATGGGGCGAGATCGACAAGCTGAATGCTGCGAAGGTTTTTGGCATTTTGGCCGGCGAAAGACAGATTAGTACCCGTTCCCGCACCGATATCCAACCAAACGCCGTCGCGGGGAAAGTCGATCCACGAGATCAGTTCTTGGCGGCCGTGCAGCATCCGCTCGCGAAACGAATCATAGTCGGTTGCTTGACCGCCATAAAAGCTTTCAAGTCGCTGGGCGTGCGTTTCGCCTCGCACCCGGTGAAACAGCAAGTGCCAAAGGACTCGCAAATCGGCACGACGCGACGGTTGCGTGGAAACCGCTGGGATTGTCTGACTCATGCGGCAACCCCTGTGACGTTGGACGTGGCGGCGAGATCGGCGATGTAAAAACTGCCGTAGGTATGCACACGGTCACGGGAATGCAGCTCGCTAGCTAAATCGTTTTGATAGTTCAGCAATTCACCCAATTGGACCGATTGCCCTGCGGCGGTGACGCGTAGCGGATCGACAAAATCGACATCGAGTGCCGCACTTCGCCATAGCACGCGGCTGCTGGCCGACGCCCGATCAACAATGCTTTGCCATTCACTCGCCAATCGCTCGGGGTACCGCGAGTAGAGCCAATCCATGTGATCGAGCAGCACGAAACGTGAAATCGGTTGATCGTGTTTCGATAGGAAACCTTCGACGGTGTTGGTTTGAGTGTGGACGCGGTCGACCAACCCTTTTTTTAGTTTTTCAAAGTTGTCGCGTTTTAGGTATTCTGGACAACACTGTGGCGAGTATTGCCCGGTCAAATAGACACGCCAGAAATAGTTGTCTCGCAGCGGGATTCGTTTAAATACAGTTTCAATGCGATCTTGAATGAACCCGCTCACCCCGCCTGGGAAATCTTGATCGAGCTGGTTTCGTTGGCTGCGAGGAACCCCCAGCATTGCCATCGTGGTATCGCGTCGCAGCATCCAGCGAAGCGGTTTGTTCCACAATCGTCGGTTGATCTCGTGTTCGTCATAGATTTCGTGTTGTTGTTCGACCGATTCGGCCGCCAGGATGGTTTCGATTGAATCGCGGAGGCCTGGAGAGCGATTCAAGTAGCCGTTAATCATCCAGGCAAACAGCCCGCTGGTGCCTCGGAAATAGAAACTACTTCGCCGCGATGTTCCCGTAAAGAAATCGGCTCGCCGATCCCAAGTGCTGTGGTATTGAGGATCCAGTTCATGACGAATGCCGTCGTGATAGAGGGCGTTCCAATCCCTGTGATGACCGCGTCCGAAGACTTGAAAGAAGTCAGCAAAATCGATCGTTTTGATCGCAGCGATCTTGAGCTCCAAGAGTGCGTTTTGCAGCGGATTCATATCGACGGCAAATATGTTTCTCGGAGACTGCAGTGCATAGTCCAAGGCGTTGCAGCCGGCCGAGGTGATCACCAGCACGGAGTCATCCGAGGTCAACTTGAGTGCTTCGCGATCGATGCGAGGATCTTCCCAACAGCTGTTGTAGACGAGGTTTCGCTGATGAACTGCGGAAAAGCATTTTTGTCCAATCCACTGAGACACTTTCGGGGCAACCATCAAATACTCTTTTAGTTAGAGATCACACAATGAGCGGAAACTAGGCGGCAACTTCTTCCACCATTTCATTTTCAAGACAAGGTTCCAGCGGCGGTTTCCGGTTGGGTAAATCCAGTAACACGTCTTCGCCGTAGCGTTGCAACAGATGGATACGTCCATCATTGGACTCGACCAAAGCAGTACAGTTTTCCACCCAATCACCGGTGTTGCAGTACACCATTGAATCGTTTGACACGATGTCGGGGGTGTGGATGTGGCCGCAGATCACGCCGTTGCAATCACGCACGCGAGCGTGTTGCAAGATCTTGGCTTCGTAGCTGCTAATAAAACGAACACATCGTTTGACGCGGTCTTTCAAAATGGCACAGATGCCGTAGGGATTGCGGTCTTCGCCAAGCAGCATGCGGTGGAACCACCAGTTCGCACTCAGGCAGGCGTCGTAAAAGACCGAACTGCCACGCGAAGCCCACTGGGCACGTGTTTCAAACACGTCAAACAAATCACCATGCATGACGAGGAATCGCCAACCGCCGAGCGTTTCAAAAACAAATTCGTTGCCAACTTCGAATTTTGGTAGGTCGGTTGGCAAGAACGCTCGCAGCGCCGGATTCCGCAAGAACGAATCATGATTGCCGGGGACGTAGTGAATCTTCGTCCCTTGCCGCGCCAGTTCAACGAGATGCGAAATGATCTCGTCACAATCACGCGGCCAATACCAACCGGTATTGATCTTCCAGGTGTCAATGAAATCGCCGACGATGTACAGCGACTCGGGCTTGAATTGACGAAGGAACGTAAGGAATTTGCGAGACTGCGAATGCTTGCACCCTAGGTGTACGTCACTTACCAAAAGCGTGCGTACCGGTGTCGCATTGGCTACGTCCATGCCATTGTCCTGTTTTACGGAGGAGCATTGCGTGTAAATGCTTTCTCTGGTGAGAAGGCATCACCATTTCCACTTGCCCGAGATATTAGAGAACGCTTGTTTAGATTGGGTGAAACGCCAGCGCAGGTTCCTAGAAGTTTTTAGGATCTCAGAATCAGCCTCGGATTCGAGGAAAAAGCGGGTTTTTCAGGCATTTTTCCTTCTAGCGGACAGCGTTGCCGCATTCCGCTAAACTAGGGCTCCGTTTATTTTTCTGTTTCTGAAGTTCTTGTTGGATTTCCACGCGGTCGCGTGCTGTCGCAGCCAGAAAGGCTGGACTTCCAACACGGAGGCAAGTTTGATCCATGATCGTTCGCATTTTGAGTTACATCGCTGTTGCCGTTTTTGCATTGTCCTACCTTGGTTTGGCAAAAACGTCGGTGGCAGAAGTCCCCGCGTGGCCTGAATTTCGGGGAGGCGAGGGAGACGGTCGCGCGGACGCTGCGGATTTGCCGATCGCGATCGATGCCTCGGTAGTCCAGTGGGAGACACCGATTCATGGCAAAGCGTGGTCATCGCCGGTGGTGTGGGGGGGCCAGATTTGGTTGACCACGGCGCGCGAAGATGGCACAAAAATGTCCGTCGTTTGTGTTGACCGGGCAACTGGAAAGGTGCTGCATGATGTGGCCGTCATCGAAAACGAAACGCCCGAGTTTTGCCATCCGATGAATAGCTACGCGTCGCCAACGCCGGTGATCGAAGCGGGACGCTTGTACGCTCACTTCGGCAGCTATGGCACGGTTTGTATCGATACCGCCGACGCCAAGGTGTTATGGCGACGAAGTGATTTGAAGTGTGACCATTTTCGCGGCCCAGCCTCGTCGCCCATTTTGCATGATGGCAAGTTGTTTGTCGCGTTTGATGGCGTCGATGTTCAATTTGTTGTCGCCTTTGACAAAAAGACGGGTGACACCGTGTGGCAATCAAAACGCGAGATTGATTACGGCACCGATGTCGGCGACCGCATGAAGGCGTATGGAACGGCTGAAGTGATCCGCGTCGGCAACCAAGAGCAATTGGTTTATCCCAGTGCCGTGGCGACGATTGCGTATGACCCGCAAACCGGCAAGTCGTTATGGACGGTTTATCACGATGGCATGAACGCATCGGCGCGACCGATCTACGTCGATGGCTTGGTGTTGATCACCAACGGCATGGGCGGCATCGTGGCCGTGCGGCCTGATGGCAAGGGCAACGTGACCAAGAGTCACGTCGTGTGGACTTCGAGCAAAAGTGTCGCAAAAAAATCGTCACCGATCGTCGTCGATGGCCTGGTCTATATGATCACCGACGATGGGATTGTGACCTGTCGTGAGCTTGAAGATGGAAGAATCGTCTGGCAAAAACGGGCCGGCGGCTCCTACGCGGCATCACCGATTTATGCCAGCGGACGGATCTATTTGTTCAGCATCGAGGGGGCCATTACGACGCTCAAGGCAGGACGCGAATATGAAATGCTGGCCGAGACCGAGCTCGGTGACGGGTTTATGGCGTCACCCGCAGTGGTGGGTGACCAAATGATCTTGCGGAGCAAGTCGGCACTCTACAGCATCGTGAAGTAAGCAGGTCCAATGTCGTTGATCGCTCTGCGAACATGACGGGATTCCGTTTTCTCGTCGTGGGCAAGCTTGTAGTTACCGGAAGGTCCCCCGCTAACGCGTTTTGAAGTTGCGCTTTTTGCTGTCGCGGAGCGACATATTTCGATAACCTCGGACCTTCGTCCGAGAATTTTCGCCAATATCAATCGCGTCCCAACGGGACGTTTTGTGACTTGATCGTTCGCCACAGAACGTCGCTCCGCGACGGGGTGCCAATTTCAGAACCGAAACCTTGGACTAAAGTCCAAGGCTATCCCATAAAGTGCCTCCGGCACAAAAGCGCAACATCAAAACTTACGCGTCGCTTTGGGGTCGCAATGGCGACGCGGCATCTTGAATCACGACGTCTGCTAAGCGTCGGACGGCTACCGTGATCGGTTTCGAAGGTTCCGTTCAAAACGAATGCGGCACCCGATCGGGACGGTTTCCGTAACCGCAGGTTTTTCGCCGGCGAGGGCGGCTTCGATAGCGCGAATCACATGCGGTTCGCTGACGTTTTTTCCATCAGGGCTGTCGTCCAGCGATCCCATGTAAACAATTTTGCGGTTCTTATCGAGCACAAAAAATTCAGGCGTGTACTTGGCTCCGAATGCTTTGGCGATTTGTTGGGATTCGTCGAACAGATAGGGAAAGTTGAATTTTTTCTCTGCAGCCCGCTGTTTCATCGCGGGCATCAGATCCTCTTCGACTTTGTTGACGTTGATCGCGATGACTGCCACATTTTCATCAGCAAATTTCTCTTGCAATGCAATCAAGCGATCCTCTGCATCGACGGCATACGGACAACTGCTGCATGTAAAGGCGACCACGACGACTTTCTTGTCCTTTAAATCGTCAAGTGAATGCGGCTTGTCATCGGTCCCCGGCAAATCGTTCCAGTCCGGAGCGGTGTCACCAATGTTCACGGTGGTGTTAAACTCGCCAGCATGAATTTGTGCAAGCGACCATGGGGAAACCACCAGGGTTAGCATGGCGGTCGTCATTATCGAGTTCAAGTAATTGCGTGACATCATCGATTTTCGGCTGAGGAAGTTGGCTTGAAAGTAAGCAGACGCTGCGAAGCGGGATGGTGGTTCTGGGAAACATGCGAAAACGCTTACCGATGCCGTACCACCGCTTACAGATGGACGGGGAGAAATCGTTTTTGCTCATTGAGATCGATCGCGAGGATGGGATCGATCCAAGGAATGGAATCGCCAGCGGCAAGACAGTCGCTGACCCGTTTCTTAAAGTCGGGAACGATTCGCTGCAATACTTCGCGTTCGGTCCCCGCGGTATGCTCGATGCCTTCGATGTTCGCGACTCGCCCCCTTTTACGTCCATCGGGAAGCGTCGAGACGTAGACGACGCACCCGAAGGTGGGGACGTCTGCCTGGGCGGCGGTCGGCAGAGAGCGGGGTGTGGTGGGGTGATCCGAGTTCATGGTTCTAGGGGGTGAGGGGCATTTCGAGACAGGGCGGGGGGACATTTCGAGACGATTTGATTCGCCACGCGGCTATTTAGCGGCCTATTATCATGCGGCCTATGATCAAGTGATCTGTGTCCGAGATTCTAGCATGTGGCGGGATCGTGGCGAGCTGAAAAACGATTCACCGAATCATCTCGGTATCGCCGGTGACTCAGGGAACTTGCGTTTACAATAGAGAACACGCTGTGAGACAGCGAGAACTCAAAGCGTACTGAAAACGAACTGCGAAGGGTATCAATGACATTTTGGCATCACCGTTTAGGTTGTTTAGATCGAGTCTGCTGTGCCCTGCTGATGTTGTG
>TARA_R110002073_G_scaffold235017_3_pt1 | contig 32274 bp, 18 predicted proteins | sample TARA_R110002073 | Tara Oceans TARA_R110002073 (sample SAMEA4397174) | marine metagenome | biome: Polar Biome; feature: [DCM] deep chlorophyll maximum layer (ENVO:01000326); material: water (ENVO:00002006), including particulate matter (ENVO:01000060) such as... | depth 40 m | reverse complement strand
CTCCCAACTCCCAACTCCCAACTCCCAACTCCCAACTCCCAACTCCCCTTGTCCGAACAACACACTCCTCGCGAATTTTTGGAACCGAAGGTCTTGGCAGGCTTGTCGGGGTTGCCTTTGTTTGCGCGCCGGCCGATGCGAGGCAATGTTTCCGGTCGGCACACCAGCCCTATGCGGGGCGCGAGCGTGGAGTTCGCTGAGTACCGAAAGTACGTGCCCGGCGATGACCTGAGACGATTGGACTGGCGAGCACACGGTCGCAGCGATCGCTACTACGTCAAAGAATTCGAAGCCGACACGAACCTGCGTTTGCAACTGGTTTTGGACACCAGCGGTTCGATGGAATACGGCTCCGGCGAACTCAACAAATTGCAGTATGCCCGTCGCATCGCCGCCGCGATCGGTTACTTGGCCGTGCAACAAGGCGACGCCGTCGGACTGTCGTGTGTCAGCAATGGCATCACCGGTCACTTGCCACCTCGACGCAACCCGGCTCACCTCAAGACCATCTTCGATGCCCTCGAAGAAACTCGCGGCCAAGGCGAAACCCATTTGGTCGACGTCTTGCATGAACTGGCCGAAACGACTCGCCAAGCCGCGATGGTGATCGTGATTTCGGACTTCTTCGTTGATCCCAATCAACTGCGAAGCTGCTTCGAACACTTGCGATTTCGCAAACACGATCTGTCACTCTTCCATCTGCTCGATCCGATGGAACTGAACTTTGAATTTTCGCGGCCGACTCGCTTCCTCGACATGGAAGGCGGCACGGCCATCTTTGCCGAACCCAGCGAGATCGCAGATCGATATCACGATGCCTTGAAAGACTACCTAGATCAACTGCAACGAATCGTGGTGTCCTCCGGTGTCGACTATCACCGAGTCAGTATCGATCAACCGTACCCCGAAGTGCTGACGAACTTCTTGACCCGACGCGCGATGGCAAAGGGGGGACGATGAGCTTTCTTCAACCCTGGATGCTGTTCGCTCTGCCGATCGCCCTGCTACCGATCATCATTCACTTGATCAACCAGCGTCGTTATCAAACGACGCAGTGGGCCGCGATGATGTTTTTGCTGGCCGCGAACCGGATGAATCGCGGTTACGCTCGCATTCGCCAATGGGCCATCCTGGCTTTGCGAACGTTGGTGTTGCTGGCCTTGATCATCGCCATTGGACGACCACTCGCCAGCGGTTCCCTTGGTGGCGGACTGGTTGGCTCACTTTCAGGTGGCTCGTCCGCGAACACAATTGTGTTGCTCGATCGTTCGCCTTCCATGAACGCCAACGCAGCGGGCGATTCGCGAACTAAACTGGAAGCCGGCGTAGCTCAGATCGCGGAAACACTGCAAACACTCGGTGCCGGTCGAGTCCTGCTGATCGACAGCAACACGGTCACGGCATCGGACTCCTCTCCTGCTCGAGAACTGGCGTCGCCCGAGGAATTACTGGACCTCCCGCAGACCGGACCTTCGGATGCATCGGCGGACATTCCTGCGATGATGTTGGCGGCACTGGACACCATCCAAGCCAACTCGATGGGTCAAACCGACGTTTGGATTTGCTCCGACGCACGTGAGCATGACTGGCAATCACGAGACGGGCGTTGGCCCACGCTTCGCGAAGCACTGGCCCAATTCGGACGCCGAGTTCGCTTCCGATTGCTGACCGTCGCGGGAACGGACCAGCCCAACCGATCGATTCGCATCGACGACATTGCTCTGCGAACCGAAGGTGACGAGCGAGTGCTAACGCTGTCGGGCAAACTTCAAAGCGATTCTGAAGACGGCGACACATCGAACACACCGGCAAACACATCCATCCGCATGGATCTCGATGGAGCCGAATCGATTGTCGAGCTGCCACTTGATTCTGGTTCAGGCGAATTCACTGACTTGCGAGTCCCCTTGGATCGTGAACAGGAACGCGGACTCGGGCACGTGTCTTTGCCTGCTGATGGCAACAATGCTGACAACACGTACTACTTTGTCTTCGACCAGCCACCGCCGCGAAAAACGGTGGTGGTGTCTTCGAACGAAGACGTTGCCAACGTGCTGCGATTGGCGGCGGAGATCACTCCGGATCCCAACATTGACGCTTCCGCGGAGGTCCTCCTGCCCGCCGAAGTTCCATCGATCGCCTGGGACGAAACCGCACTCTTGCTTTGGCAAGCCCCGCTGCCCGTCGGCGCATCCAATGCCGAGGTTCGCAAACGCTTGGAATCATTTTTGGACCGCGGCGGTCGTGTGATCTTCTTTCCTCCCGCCAACCCGAATCCCAAGGCGGAATTGTTCGGTGTGTCCTATTCCCCTTGGACGGATTTGAAAGACGACGTGTCCATCGCGACATGGCGAGGCGAAGCGGATTTGCTGGGCAAGACATTGGCGGGAGCCTCCCTGCCGGTTGGAAAGCTGAAAGTGCATCGCCTCGCGGCACTCTCTGGTGAAACCACTCCGCTAGCGAAGTTGTCCAACGACGAACCCGTCTTGGTCCGAGTCCCCACGCCTCGCGGCGGAGTTTACTTCTGCGGCACAACGGCGGCCGGCAAGGCTTCGACTCTTTCGTCCGACGGTGTCGTGTTGTACGTGATGATCCAGCGAGCCTTGGTCGACGGTGCCGCTTCGCTCGCCAACACTGGTCGCCTGGACGCTGGAACCGTTGATGCAGAACTGGCGGCAAACTGGAAACGACTGCAAGGCCCTGACAATTCGCTGTCCACCGAACATGCTTTCACCGCAGGGGTCTACGCCGACGGCGATCGCTACAACGCGATCAATCGCTCGGCCGGCGAGGACGCCACCGACACCTTGAAAGACTCTCAGATCGACGACCTCTTTCAAGGCTTGGTGTTGGAACGCGTCAACCAAACCGCGGGCGAATCCAATTCGTTGGTCGACGAAGTCTGGCGAGCGTTTCTGATTCTGATGCTGATTGCCATGATCGGTGAAGCCATCTTGTGTCTGCCGCGGCAATCCGCCCAAGCGGCCTCCCCATCCGTCGGAGGTGCCACGGCATGATCGAAACTCATTCACTCTCGTTTGCCTGGACGCCGTGGACCATCGCCATCGCGGTGATCGCCATCGCAGCGACGCTCGTGCTTAGTTTCCTCGCGTGCTGGCGAAACCATTTCCGCAAAGCGACCGTGCTGCTGGAAGTGTTGCGTTTGATCGTCGTCGTGGTCGCCGCGATTTTGCTCGGCGGTCCCGAATGGGTCGAACAGTACGTCCCTGATGACAAACCCGTCGTTGCGGTGCTGTACGACGATTCGGGCAGCATGCAAACACGGGACGTGGTGCAGTCCGAACCTCAAACCCGCGAAGAAGCCATCGCATCGCTGACGCAAATGGAGGCTTGGAAGTCACTCGAGTCACGCGCCGAAGTGGTCATCGAACCGTTCGCCGCAACCAAACCAGAACCGAACAATCCCAACCGCATCAATCCGATCTCCAACCCCGCCGGAGTCGCTCCCGGTGAAACCGCTGAGTTCGCGGAAGAGAAAGGCACCGACCTTTCCAGTCCGCTGCTGGACGTCGTTCGCAAGCACCAACATTTACTCGGTGTCGTGCTGGCATCGGACGGTGACTGGAACCAAGGCGACGCGCCCGTGCGTGCCGCGGGACGTCTACGATCGATGGGCATTCCCGTGTTCACCGTTCCGGTTGGCAGCGAAGAACGTTTGCCCGATGTCGAACTGCTCAGCTTCGATGTGCCAACGTTTGCGATCGGCGGTAAGAAGGTTCGAATCCCGTTTTCGATCGAAAGTTCGCTGCCGCGAGACCACGCCGCGACGGTCACCATGACCACCTCGAAAGGCGAGACGATCACCAAGGACATTCGCATCGCCGCGATGGGCCGCACCAATGATTCGGTCGATTGGGAACCAGAAGACCTCGGCGATGAAACGCTGACGCTGACGATCAGCAAACATCCCAACGAGCTGCTCGATGACAACAACGAGATCACCGCACCGATCTCCATCCGAGAAGAGAAACTTCGTGTGCTGGTGATCGAATCGGTGCCTCGCTGGGAATACCGCTATCTACGAAACGCTTTGTCGAGAGACCCCGGTGTCGAGGTTTCGTGCTTGCTGTTTCACCCAGGCCTCGACGCTCGCGGCGGAGGCAACGCCGATTACATCGCGACCTTCCCGGACACGAAAGAAGAGCTTTCAAAATACGACGTCGTGTTCCTCGGCGACGTGGGCTTGGACGACGATCAATTGACGCTCGAACAATGCGAATGGTTGCACGGTTTGGTCGAACAACAGGCCAGCGGTCTCGTCTTCATTCCCGGTTGGGAAGGCCGCCAGTTCAGCTTGCAGGAAACACCGCTGAAAGATCTGTTGCCAGTCACGCTCGACGAAGGCCAACCGGGCGGTTGGGGTTCACGCACCGCACAGCACTTCGAACTCACACAACTGGGTCGTCGCAGTTTGCTGACCAAACTCGCCGACACCGCCGACGACAACCTGGAAGTCTGGGGCAACCTGCCTGGCTTCCAGTGGTACGCACCCGTGCTGGCTGCGAAACCGGGGTCGGAAACGCTGCTCGTTCACCAAGAGGTCAGCAACCGATTCGGCCGCCTGCCGCTGCTGGTCACGCGAACGTATGGAGCGGGCAAGGTCCTGTTCATGGGAACCGACGGTGCTTGGCGTTGGCGAAAAGGCGTCGAGGATTTGTACCACTATCGGTTCTGGGGCCAAGTCGTTCGCTGGATGGCGTATCGCCGGAACATGGCCCAAGGCGAAACAATGCGGCTGTATTACTCACCCGAACAACCGCAAGTCCGCCAAACGGTCAGCGTCAACGCAAACGTGATGGAAGCCAGTGGCGAACCGCTTTCCGGTGGTGATGTGACGCTGCAAATTGTGGCCCCCTCGGGCCGTTCGCAAACGATTCAACTGCAATCCTCGGGCGAAGCCTGGGGTGCGTTCGCAGGCCGCTTCACACCGGAAGAACCCGGCGAACACAAGTTGACTTTGTTTTGCAAACAAACCGGTGACTCATTGCAGACCACGGTGTTTGCTCAGGGAGTCGCCTTGGAACAAATTGGAAAACCGGCTCGCCCCGACGTGATGCAAGAGATCGCTCGCGTCACCAATGGGCAAGTCTTCACCGTCGATCGAGTGGAAGACGTGATCGCTTGGCTGTCCGCCATGCCGGATCGTCCGCCTTCGATTCGTCGCATCGCACTTTGGAGTCACCCGGCAATCGTCGGTGGATTCATCGCTCTGTTGGCATTGTTTTGGATCGGTCGCAAGGGAGTCGGATTGATATGAAGATTGCAGACAACCATTCACCCGCGCAAACAAATCTGCGCATTCCCGATTCGCTCAAGCAGCAATTGCTGGCTTACCGGAGGCGAGTTTGGCAAATCAAACTGACCGAAGCCGTTGCGATTGTGGTCGCGGGAATCGGGCTGGCATTCCTGCTCGTCTACGGGATAGACCGCTTCACCGACACGCCGGCGATTCTCCGCGGCCTGCTCTGGCTCGGCGGATTCGCACTGATCGCCATTGTGCCGTGGGCCATCTACAAATGGGTCTACAAGCACCAAGCCCTGGAGCCGCTCGCCAAGTTGCTGAGCCAAAAGATGCCCTCGATCGGCGACCGATTGTTGGGCGTGATCGAGCTGACTCACAACGCGTCCGAACAAGCCCGCTCGCCCGAGCTTTGCCAAGCCGCGATGACGCAAGTCGCCGACGACGCGGCGGGCAAAGACTTCCGCGGCGCTGCACCGAACTCCTGGTACAAAGCCTGGACCGGTTTGGCCGCCGCAACGGTGCTGGCCATCGGAGCCTTGGCGGTGACCTACCCCGCCGCAACGGGCAACGCGATGACTCGGTTGTTGGCACCTTGGGGTTCCACGCCACGGTACACGTTCACCCGAATCGACGCGTTGGCAAACGACGTCTACATCCCACACGGCGAACCCGTGGTCCTGCCGGTTGCATTGAGTGAGGATTCACGCTGGCAACCCGAGTCCGCAGAACTGCACATCGGTCAACAAAAGCCAATCCAAGCCACCCTCCGCGACGGGCAGTACGCCTTTGCGGTGCCGCCTCAACTCAGCGAACATCCAATGTCGCTCACCGTTGGCGACGTGAAGCAGTCGGTGAAGCTGAAACCCACTTTGCGTCCCGAGCTTTCCAAGATCGTCGCGGACGTGAACTTGCCCGAATACCTCGGCCAACCCGAACCCAAACAAATCGACACGCGAGGCGGCTCTTTGACCGTCGTTCGCGGAAGCCAAGCTGTTGTGACCGCGATTGCCAATCGTGAATTGGCCGACGGCAAAGTCAACGAACAACCGCGTCCGGTCGATGGACCGCAATTGGCAAGCGATTCCGTGCAAGCCGTGGAAACGGAAACACTGCAATTCCAATGGCGTGACCAGATGGGTCTGACGGGACGCGAACCGTTCACGTTGTCGATCGAAGCGATTGACGACGAAGCCCCCACGTTGATCTGCGATGGTCTGGAACGCCAAGCCGTCGTGTTGGATTCTGAAACATTGACCTTCCAAGTCCGTGCCAACGACGACTTCGGCATCCGCCGCGTTGGCATCCAGTGGAAAGGCATGGACGTCGGTGCGGTCGAAGAACCGGCCGAAGGCGAACGGGCTCTCGCGGCAGGCGACCCAGCGGCCAGCAGCCTGGAAGCAATGGGAACGTTCTCGGCCAAGTCGCTGGGGATTCCCGCTCAACCGATCGAACTGCAAGTTTGGGCGGAGGATTACCTGCCCGAGCGTGCTCGTGTGTTGTCACCGCCGTTTTTGTTGTACGTCCTCACCCCGGACCAACATGCGATCTGGATGACCGAACAATTGAGCAAATGGCACCGCCAAGCCCTCGATGTTCGCGACCGGGAACGACAACTCCACGAGAAGAACAAGCAACTTCGAGCGTTGTCCGCCGACGAAGTGGAACTCGACCAGCACCAACGCGACATCGAACGCCAAGCCGCCGCGGAACGATCCAACGGTCGTCGATTGGAACGGCTCGGCCAAATGGGCGACCAATTGGTTTTGGCAGCCTCGAAGAATCCCGAAATCGGAGTTGGCCACTTGGAACGTTGGGCGGAGATGCTGCAAGTCTTGCAAGATCTTTCCGACAATCGGATGCCCAGCGTCGCGAATTTGCTGGACGACGCGGCACAGGAAGCAACCAAGATTGCATCGAAGCCCGGCCCCAAAAGTCCCGGCGGCCCGAAAGCCGGACAAAACCGAGCGGGTGGCCCAGGCCCCGGTGCTCAAGCGTCCAAGCACCCTGGCCCCAAACCACGCGCGGCACCGCAGTTGGCCGACATGGAATCCTCCGCCAACTCACCCGACGAAGGCAAAGGTTCGCCCGGCGGACCCAAGAAACCCAGCAACCCTGCGCTGCGTTTGCCAACGACCACCGTGATGGGCAAGAGCCAACCTTCGGATGACAAACCGAAGAAGGATGAGCCGCTGAAGATGGCCCAAGCGATCACCGAGCAAAAGGAACTGCTCGACGAATTCGACAAAATCGCCGACGAACTCAATCTCATTCTGGCAAACCTGGAAGGCAGCACGTTGGTCAAACGACTGAAGGCTGCCTCACGCAAACAGAACTTGGTCGCCAAACAACTGACCAATCACCTCGAACCCGCGTTCGGACAAAGTGCCCCGCGCATCGACGACGAAGTCAAAGAGGTCTTCACGGAACTTCAAACCGCCGAGGATGAAAGCACCGAACAGATCTCCTACATCATGGACGACATGGAGGCCTACTTTGAACGACGACGCTTCGCTCAGTTCAAAGTCACCTTGGACGAGATGAAATCCAGCGATGTGATCGGTGGGCTGCGACAACTTTCCGCGGCGATCAAAGAACAACAGGGCATGTCCGTCGCGCAGTGTGAGTTCTGGTCGGACTCGCTGGATCGTTGGGCTGAAAACTTGGTCGATCCCGCTTGCAACGGCAGTTGCCCCGGCGGCAAGTCACCGGAAAGCCTGCCGCCATCGATCGTTCGCGACGTGATGCAAATCCTGGAATCCGAAGTCAACCTGCGTGACGAAACTCGCGTGGCCGAGCAAGCCAAAGCGGCCGTCGAATCCAAGGACCACGAGGCCACGGCCGAGACTTTGGCCAAGACTCAAACGGAGATCAACGAACGCGTTGTGGACGTCATCGAACGCATCCGCGAATTGCCGGACGCGACCAAGCACTTCGGGAAAGAGCTCAAGATGCTGACGCAAGTTGATGCTGTGATGACCGACGCGACTTCGATCTTGAAGCAACCCAACACGGGCTCGCAAGCCATCGCAGCCGAGACCGAAGCGATTGAGTTGATCCTGCGATCCAAACGTATCAACCCGAAGGGCGGCGGAGGTGGCGGCAGTTCACCGGGTGGCGGATCGGGCGGTGGCAACAGCACCGATTCCGCTTTGGCATTGCTGGGCAAAAGCAAGAACGAAAAGGAAGTGCGTGAGAACAAAAACGTCACGCAATCGACCGGTGAAACCGGCGCAGAACTGCCCGAAGAATTCCGTCGCGGCCTGGATCAATACTTCAGCCGACTGGGAGGAAGCTGATGATCATCCGTCACTGGAGTTTCCTGTTGCTTGGACTGTTGGCATTGACGACTCGTCCGGTCTCGTCGCAGGAACTGACGAAGGAGGCGATCCAAGAATTCAACGTCCTCAATCGGTTGGTCGCCCAAAAAGTCAAGGCAGAGGCAAAACAACCCATACCGCCTGAGTTTCTTAAACCGTTGGTGAATGCGGAACTTTCATTTGTGCACCGAGTCTGCGAACCGACCGAAGAACAGATGAAAGCCATTGTTGAGTCGGCTGAAGAGGCGTTTGATGAGATGGGTGATCTGCTGGCGAACAATATCCGGGTGGCCCAGCTACCTCGATTCCATGGCCTCAACGGGGAAACACTCAATGCAAATCCCATCCGCCGAATCCGCAACGACACCATGGAATTCCTGCCGCTGCTCTTAACCGAGAAGCAGTTTCAGAAGTACAAACAAGAATCCTCACAACGAGACCGGATCGAACGCGAGGCCGCCGTGGACTATCTCATCACGCTGTTGGATTCAAAGCTGGTTCTCTCCGAAGCCCAACAACGAAAACTTCGCACGGTCTTTCTAAGCGAATGGCCCAGTCTCGATGTGGAATGGATCAATAGTTATCTCAACAACCCAAACTTTGTCCCGGTCATTCCAAGCAATTTGCTGCGAAAAGTCCTCAACACAGATCAACAAACGGCATGGGCGTCATACCAGCAGGTCAGCATGGGCGTCATGATCGGACAGAATGCCGAACAGTTTCTTCAAAAGGAGTGGCTACCATGAAACCGTTTGGAAGGGTCGGTTTGTTCGCCGCCATTCTGTTTGGTGTTCTAGTAGGCGTGGCTCCGAATCCCTGCCTCGCACAAAACCAGATCAACTTGGCTCAGTTTGACAGTTGGATCTTCCAACGGCACGGTCGAGATGAAGCACGTTGTCGCTCCAACCTCAAGAAAGAAATCGAACTTCAATTCGTTCGTATCGAACAATCCACACCCCTGAGCGAGAGCCAGAAAGACGCGTTGCGATTGGCTGGCCAAGGTGACATCAAGCGTTTCTTTGATCGAGTCAATGATGCTCGTGAAACCTTCCTCAAAATGGAACAAAAGAACGCCAACCAAAACATCAACGAAGCCTACCAACTGGCATCACCCCTTCAGCAAGAGCTGACGCAAGGACTGTTTGGCGAAGGATCACTGATGCAGAAGGTCACTCACTACGTGATGACTGAAGAACAAACGGTCGAATTCCAAGAACGGCGAATCGAGCAGTTCCGAACCGAGATGGAAGCAAAGGGCAAAGTGTTCTTGGCCACCATGGGACGGAGCATGGCATTGACGGCCAGACAGCAGCGTCAACTGCAAGCACACTTCCGAAACAAAGCCCAGCAGATCGAGAAAGTCATACCAACGAATCAACAACCCAGATTCAACCAATACCTGTTCATCACCTGGATCAGTGAAATGAAAGATGAAGAGGACATTTCCTTTCTCGACGAAGAACAAATGCAACTGATTGAAAAGCTGGCAGAGAGGGCTCGAGCAATCCGCCCCATGCTCGAGCAACAAGGGCTCATTGAATGAACGTCATCCGACCTAAAACCCGTTTCGTCTTGCTCGCATCGCTCATGATCGGAATGTGGTTTGCGACTCCGGTCTACGCCCAATTCCCAACCGCGCAGCTCGGCGATGTGGTCCCGCGTGATGTGCGAGAGGTCTACGAAAAAGGCCTGCAATACCTCGCGAAATCACAACGCGAATCGGGCGATTGGTCCGAAGGCTCCTACGCCGGCCCCGGCGTAACCGGCATGGCCGTGATGACTTTCTTGGCCTCGGGAGAGGACCCCAACTACGGCATCTACAGCAGCAACATCCGCCGCGGTTTGATCAGCATTGTCAATTCCCAGGATCCGACCTCGGGCATTCTTGGTGGCAACAGTGGTCACGCCAGTATGTACAACCACGGTTTCGCGACCTTAGCCCTCGCCGAAGCCTACGGCGTGGTCAACGAACGCCTGCTCACCACCGGTGGCAAGAAACTCGATCGCTCGCTCGGCGAAGCTCTGGAACTCGCCGTTCGCGGTGCGGTGACGTCGCAGAAGAAGAACTCCTACGGTGGGTGGCGATATGGTGCGGACGCCAAAGACGCCGATACCTCCGTCAGCGGCGCTGTCATGGTGGGATTATTGGCGGCTCGCAACGCTGGCGTCAAAGTCCCCGACGAAGCGATCGATCGCGGCGTGGCTTACTTCAAATCCATGACCAGCTCGTCCGGACAAGTTGCTTACGCTGGGCTTGGCGGTTTTGACAATTCAACGCCACGAATATCGATCGGATGTTTGGTCTACGCCGTGTCTCGCCGCGAGGACATGCCCGAATTCAAAGCCACTCTCGCTGCACTCACCAATCAAATGGACACCTCCGGCGGGGCTTACATGAGCTATGGCAACTACTACCAGGCCCAAGCCTTGTTTCAGGGCGATGTCGAAGCTTGGGAAAAATGGAACAAGGAATTGATCCGTCAACTGAAGGCCAAACAGAACGACGACGGAAGTTTTTCCGGCAACTATGGCACCACCGTCGAAACCTCTTTGTCGCTGCTAGCGATGGCGCTCAACTTCCGTTTCCTGCCGATCTACGAACGATGAAAACAACTGAGAATCACGATCCCATGAAACGACGAAACACGGCGATTCATGTGTCCATGCCCTTGCTGGGATGCCTTCTTGGATTCCTGACCTCACCGATGTTCACTGCCGACTTGGTCGCCGATGAATTGCCTGGAATTCTGCGACTGAACAATGGCGATTATGTTCAGGGACAATTCTCGCCCTCCGAATTGAACGCCGACGACGCGGCTCCGGTGGTGAACTGGCAACACGCCGGTTTCGCGACTCCGTTTGAATTTCCGTTTGCAACGTTGGCGTCCGCCACCTTCCCAGCTCCGACGGACATCACCGCCACGAAAGGGAAGTTTGCATTTGAATTGCTCAACGGCGATCGTCTGTTTGGCAACATTGTCGAAGTCGGCGATCCGTTGATCGTCACTCTGGGGGAAGACGAACCGTCGGAATTACCGCTCGCAATGGTCCGACAGATCTTTCGATGGGACGACAGCCGCGCCGTGGTTTTCCAAGGCCCCGGCAGCCGAGACGATTGGGAATCGAGTGGTCAGATTGAAAGCTGGACCGACTCGAAAGGCACACTGGAAACCAGCGCCACGATGGCAACCCTTTTTCGCGATTTGAAACTACCGCAAGTAGCCCGCGTTGAGCTGGACATCAGTTGGGAAGGAAAGCCCAATTTCGTGATCGCAGTGGGCGTCGATCCGCGTTCCGCAGAGAACACTTGGGCGGATGCCTTTCACATTGAAGTTTGGGACGAAGACATCGTCGCCGTTTGGGAAGACGGATCGCTGGCGGGTGTTCAGTCAATTGCCAAGCTGAAAGAACTCGGCAATCGACTGCAGGTGACATTAAAAATCGACCAAACCAACCGGCACGTGATGATCGAATCCATGCGTGGCGAAACGCTGACGCAGTACACCCTACCGATCAAAAAGCCGCGAGTTGCGCAGACTGGGATTTACTTCCGCAACATCGACGGCGTCCTCCGCATCCGTTCGCTGCAAGTCCTGCATGCAACCGACCTGAACTCGAAATCCAGTGATCGCGCGAAGACAGCCGAAAACACGGAAGGTCCCGACGTCGATACAGCCGTGCGGTTGGTCAATGGCGATGCGTTTCAAGGACGCTGGAAGGCAATCCAAGATGAACAGTGGTTGTTTGAAGACGGCGAAGAAGAACGATCGGTCCCGAGCGACGAAATCCTAGTGATGGACTTTCGTCGAGCCATCCCGAAAGGTGATCTGGAGCCACAATCAACCACCATTGATTACTTACAAATCAGAACCTTTGATGGAATGCGTTTGAGCGGACGCTTGCAGCGAATCGACGAGCAAGCAATGCATGTCATCGCAGAGGCGACGCAAAGCCAAATTTCGATTCCGATCTCCAGCATCGACACAATCGATTTCCAGTCCTCACAAACGGCGGTGCCGTCTCTCCGCGGACAAATGAGATTGGAACTCGAAGGAACGCGTCTGCATGGACGCTTGCTCGACACGGAACCCGACAACCAGCCGACACCACTTCGGTTTGGACCAACGGAGATCGCCGCGTCGACGATGCTTCCCAGCCTCCAAGGCAAACTCATCCTGCGCCCGACCATCGAAACCACCAAATCGGCAACGGAATTGCGTATCGAGCGGCTTGCGAAAATTCGCGAAGCCGCACAACAAAAAAAAGGGCTGAGGGTCGTTCAGAACCAAGTCATCGCTGTTCAGCCAGCCGCGAAGGCTGGGGTTTGGAATGTATTCAACAAAGCGTTCAATCCTGCAGCTATCCAGAAAGCAGTCAGCGGAAAACCGATCTACTTGAAGACCGGTGAAGTCATTCCGGGCAAAGTGATTGCAATTGATGAACGGGAAGTCACTTTTGAGTCGAGCATGACGAAGAAGACCAAGCTTCCCCGTGAACAAATCCGTGCTCTCCATTTGAGTGGTGGCAATGCGAATTCGGTCATTGACGAACAGGAACGCGAACGACTTCTGACCGTTCCCCGCAATCGAAAGAACAGTCCGCCAACCCATCTCCTGATTGCTCGGAACGGAGACATGATGCGTTGCCGACTGGTCAGCCTGACCGAAGAGACCGCCGAAGTCGAATCGCGTTTGGAAACGATCACGATTCCGCGCAATGTCATCTCGCAAATCATCTGGCTGAAACCACCGGTCGAAGTGGAAGACGAGAACAATGCCGATGCGGATGATGACCCCGAAGTGCTGGCGACCGATCAAGCAACGGATGAATCCGCTGGCCTGACCGTGCAAGGCAAGATGCACGATGGCAATCGATTGTCCTTGGTTCCCGAGAGCGTCATCAACCAAACGTTGATCGGTGAAAACTTTTTCCTCGGTCCGATTCGCCTGCCGCTCGCCAACTGCGAAGAACTTTATCTCGGTGTGCGAAATGACTTTGAGTTGGCGGATGACCCGCACGCGATTTGGCAGCTCGTGAATGCCCCCGAACCAATCATTGGCGACTCGGGTGGCGGCGACGATTCGATGGCTGGCACTCGGTCTCCTCTGGTGGGAAACCCTGCTCCAGACTTCAAACTCAAAACACTGGATGGCGAACCGTTTCGCATCGCCGATCAAACCGGTCGAACGCTGGTTTTGGATTTCTGGGCGACCTGGTGCGGTCCATGCATGCAAGCCATGCCGGTGATCGAGGAAGCCGTTGCCGAATTTGATCCCGAACAAGTCCGTTTGGTCGCGGTCAACTTGCAAGAAAGTGCGGAAGACATCCGCAACACGCTCGACCGGATTGGCGTCAGCCCCGAAGTCGTGCTGGACATCGACGGTGTCGCGGCGGGACGCTACCAAGCCAACGCGATTCCTCAGACTGTCGTGATCGACGCAGAAGGCACCGTGACGCGAGTCTTCGTCGGCGGCGGATCGAAGCTGGGCGAACAATTGGCCGACGCCATTCGTGAAACACTGGGTGAACCAGCGAAACAGAACTGAATTCGAAAAAACTTTTCGACAGGCGTGAGATTCTCGCTCGCTGGAGGACTGTTCTTTTTAGCAACGCGTCAACAATAAGTGACGTAGCGGAAGGGCGCGAGCCCTCCGGTTCCTTACCGGGCGGCTTGCGCCACACCGCTAACATCGTCACTTGTTGTTGACGCGTTGCTTAGACGACAAGTGTCCTTCCCTTCGTCGCTCCGACAGGAGCCACGTGACGGAGCAGACTCAGCTTTTCTTTTCGGTGGTCCCCAGCCATGCATTCTCCCGAAACACGACCGAGCTTGATCGTTCGATTGGGCGGTGCGGCAGACCAATCGGCCTGGTGGTCGTTTGTCGAAACCTACGAACCGTTTCTCAAGCACCTGGTCGCCCGGCACGGAACGCCCCCGTCGCACGTCGCCGACGTCACGCAGCAAGTCCTGATCTCGATCGCACGCAGCATTGATGGGTTCTCAGACGACGGCAAAGAAGCCTCGTTCCGGCGTTGGGTCCACCAGGTCTCCCGTAACGTCGTCATCAAGTACATGGCTCGCCAGCGAAAACAGATCACCGGGCAAGGCGGCACAGACGCACTGTTGCAACTCGACCAACAGCCCGCCATCGATGATCCCACGCTGGAGGATCAGTACCAACATGAATTGATTGTTTGGGCCGCCGAGAAAGTCCGCTCCGAATTTGCCCCGACAAGCTGGCAAGCGTTTTGGGGCACGATGATCGAAGGCCGACCGGTCGCTGAAATCGCCGGAGAACTGAACGTTTCCGCGGGCAGCATTTACATGTCCCGTTCCCGCATTTTGCGTCGCATTCGATTGGTTCTCGACGAGGTGATGCAGTGAACGCCGGGCACCCCAGCGACGATGTCCTGCGATTGGTGCTGGATGAGCACGCCGACGCACAGACGGACGAAGACGTCACCTCCCATCTCGACGAATGCGAGCTTTGCCAAACCAGAATCGAACAGTTCGCGGAGTCCTCCCACGGGATTCGCGAATCGCTCCGACGTGAAACCATGTCGGGCAGCCTCGCGCTCGACACACCCAAGTTGGCCGCTCCCAGCGAAACGGCTTGGTTGGCCGATTTCGCGGTGTCGTTTCTGCAGCCAACCGAGCAACCCGATGCGATTGGCAAACTCGGTGAGTTCGAAGTCCAGTCCGTGATTGGGCATGGCGGAATGGGGATTGTGCTGAAAGGTTTTCAACCGGAACTGAATCGTCCGGTGGCCATCAAAGTCATGTCGCCGCACTTGGCCTCGATCGGAACGGCTCGCAAACGATTCCTTCGCGAGGCACAAGCGACCGCGGCGATCGTGCACCCCAATGTGATGCCGATTTTGTCCGTCAGTGAATCGGCCACCCTGCCCTACTTGGTCATGCCGTATGTGGCTTGCCGGACACTGCAACAACGCATCGACACCGAGGGTCCGCTGCCGATCACCGACGTGCTGCGGATCGGTATCCAAGTCGCCGCGGCGCTCGCTGCCGCCCACCGACAAGGATTGGTGCATCGCGACGTGAAGCCCGCCAACATCTTGATCGAACCTGCCGTCGACCGAACGATGTTGACCGACTTTGGTTTGGCCCGGGCCGCCGATGATGTGACGGTCACACGCTCCGGAGTGATCGCGGGAACGCCCCAGTACATGTCACCTGAACAAGCACGTGGTGAATCGGTCGATGCTCGCAGCGATCTGTTTGCACTCGGGTGTGTTCTGTACGCGATGACAACAGGACGCCCGCCCTTTCGTTCGGAAACCAGTTACGGAATCCTGCGCCGGATCACGGACCATCCCCATCGCCCGATGCGAGAAAGCCAAGCGAGCGTTCCGGTTTGGATGGACCACTTGGTCGATCAATTGCTTCGCAAGGATGCACGAAATCGAATCAGCAGCGCCGAAGAAACGCAGCGTTTGCTGGAAGCCTGCTTGGCCCACGTGCAACAACCTAGCATTCCTCTACCGAGCGAAGTGATGGCATCGAAAAGACCCAACATCCGTCTCGCGATTTTACTGACGGTACTCGTCGCGGCTTCCATCCCGTTGGCGGCGATCAACCTTTGGGACCGATCAAGAACAACGAAACCACCCTTCATTGTCACACGCCCCGCCAGTCATCCGTCCTCGACTCCGTCAGAAGCGGTTGGCCCCGACTTTGTCCTCGCGGGTCCGGTCACCGAATCGGTGTGGGACGAACCGACAAAGAGCGAATCCACCTCGCTGGCCGAGATCGACTCACAACTCGAATCGATCCAGATGCAGATCGAATCGCTGCAAAAAAGCCTCGAAGTCAAGAAACAACCGTGAATGCTTCGTCCCCGCTTCACAGGATTGAGCGAAGAGGCCGTGCAGTTTTGAAATGTCGTTCTCGTAACATCCAGCAAACCCCGCCCGCGCAGGAGGCGGTGCAGATTTCAAGTTCTTGTTTTGCAAAGCGTTTCTCATCACCCTCCCCTTGGGAGGGTCGGGCGAAGCGAGGGGAGGGCTCAGCATTGGATCCAGCGCGTAACCCTCCCCGGCCCGAAGCGGTCCGACCCTCCCAAAGGGAGGGTGAAGTTCTGTCCCACGCCCCAACGGGGCAGCTCTACGATAGCCCCAGGCATCGCCTGGGGTTTCGTTACGAACGCTCCAACGCGAGCCCCAACGGGGCGGCCCTAACAGAGAGCCCCTCAAAAACGCTAGGACCGCCCCGTTGGGGCTTTGCAATCTTGTTCCCTCCGCAACCCAGGGCGTCGCCCTGGGCTGTCATAGGGCTGCCCCCGCTGGGGCGAAGTCGTGCAACAGAACTTGCGCTGTCCAGAACGGTGTCAACCCTCAAGTGTTGACCGTCCAGGCAATGCACACCGCCTCCCATGCCCGACCCTCACCCTCGCGTACGCCTGAACGGCGTCGCTCGACCTCTCCCCATCCTTCGTTTCGGGAGAGGTGCACCGGGCCGAAACCCATAAAGGATCTGCCCCATAAAGAACGAAAAACAGTCCTATCACTACCCGCCAGGTGAGACCTGGCCTACTCGGAGAATTCTTATGTGTACACGACTGAGTCTGCTGTTTGCGGTTGTCTTCTCAATGATGCTTGGTATCGACGTGCCCACTCAATCGCTATGGGCACAAGGAGGAATGGACATGGGCATGGACATGGGCAGCACGTTGGACGGCATGCCTAGACCTGCTCCGTCACCTTCCAACCTCCCTCTTAAGGTCACGATTCTTCTCGGTCCCGACTATGACTTCGAGACCAAACCCTTCATGACGGTCCAGGACGTCCTGAAGTGTTTCTCACCCCAACACCACGACATGATGGGTGGTGAAACGGGGGGCGGCTCAGTCTCCGCCGTTCAGTATCGAAAGCCCACCTCTAGTTTGATCGACTTGGACATGAAGCTCTCGATCCCCGACAAACCCGAGCGGCATGTCATCGCTCGTATGCCGGAGGGTTTGAAAGAAGAAGACGTCGAATCTTGGAAACGCAAGATTCGCCTGAAAGCATTGCGATTTGGTTTGAACCGCGTGACATTCCTGCCCAGTGACTTCAGCATTCCCAAAGACCAAAGCAGCATTTGGCTGCAGGTCCCGGTCGGAAGCCAGACGGCCTTGAAATCCAACATGGAACAATACGTCGCGATCACGTTGGACTTGGCCGAGTCGTCCGAGACCAGCGGCCGACGCCCACGCATTGACTTGTTCTTTTCAAAAGAACTCGCCAACCAAGATCCATTCGCACCAACCGCTCAAAAATACGATCCATTTGCCAGGACATCGAATGGTGGCGCTCAGCCCGATCCATTTGGTGGTCCCACGACCGCCGATCCGTTTGGTGGATATCCGCCCGAGGATGCTTCCTCACCGCAGCCTTCGGATCCAATTGGTGCCGGAACGGGAGCCGATCCGTTTGCCGCTCCACCGGCAACCAGACCTGCTTCGATTCAAAAAGCTGCCGATAAGGCTATGAGAATTCGCCAGCAGATCGCCAAAGAGTTCGAGAGTTTGAGCGAGGCAAGCGACAACGAAGCAACTGACGTAGCAGAATCAAAAGTCAAGGACCGGATCAAGGCGATGTTCATCGAACTTGAAAGGGAGCAAATCCGAATGAAGCAAATGCACATCCAGCAATTGGAAAAGCAGTTGCAACAAATCAGTGAGTCCATCGCTGAACTCAGTCGCCCCGAAGCAGTTGAGCAGCGAGTTCAAAAGCAACTGGAATTGATCGACAAGAGCCTGCAAGACACCCAGAAATGACCGTAGCCGGATTCGTAGGCCAGGTTGTACCTGGCGACCCCAATCGATGCTTTGGAACAAAGCGAGACGTGTGATTCAACGTCGCTCGCGAGCGTATCATGGGCTGGCGTTTTACCACCGCCAGGTGGAACCTGGCCTACGCTCTGAATGCACAGCAACCAACATCAACATACTATCGACGCAACGCTCCGGTTTCCCCGAAGGCCATGTTCCACATGGCGCCCCGTCCGATGCTTTGGAACAAAGCGAGGCGGGATCGCAGCAGGTCATTCCAACGGCATGGTGAACGCCGCGACCAACGACCACCGCCAGGTGGAACCTGGCCTACACTCTGAATGCACAGCAACCGACATCAACATACTATCGACGCAACGTTCGGTCCCCCCGTAGGCCATGTTCCACATGGTGCCCCGTCCGATGCTCTGGAACAAAGCGAGGCGGGATCGCAGCAGGTCATTCCAACGGCATGGTGAACGCCGCGACCAACGACCACCGCCAGGTGGAACCTGGCCTACGCAGCGATGACGTAGCCGGATTCGCCAAGAATTCGGTGGTTGACGCCTTAAACCGTGGGCAATTTCCACGGGGCACGGTACTCGTAGTGCAACATTTCGTTGGCCGCTTCATCGTTGGTGAACCGCTCCGCCTTTGCATCCCAATCCAATCGCTTGCCCAGCGTTTGCGAAATGTTCGCCAGGTGACAGAACGTGGTGCTGCGATGACCGATCTCAATGTCAGCGTGACCGCGTTCACGCGACACCATGCAGTCCAAGAAATTGCGAGCATGATTGACGGTCAGCACGTGATTGTTTGAAACCTCCGAACGTGTCTCCGGTTTGGCAAAGTCTTCTTGCTTCGAAAACTGGCCGCGTCGTTCAGGAAGGATCTCGTACTGACGTTCAGAAACGTACGCCGTTCCCTTGGTGCCGCGCAGTTCGATTTCGCCTGACGCGAGCGTTGGGTTCATGCTGGTTTCGTATTGGCCAAAGACCGCCAATCGTCCCGACGCAAACTGGAACGTCACCTCCATCGTGTCCGGAATCGTTCGGTCATCGTCGACACCAAAACGTCCGCCCATCGCACAAACGCTGGACGGTGCCTCTTCGCCCAGGCACCAACGAATCGCGTCGAGGTAGTGCACTCCCCAGTTCCCCATTTGCGAACTGTAGTCCTGCCACCAACGAAATTTGTACGGAGCGATGTTGTCTTGATAGGGTTGCTCGGCCCGCGGACCCACCCACATGTCCCAGTTCAGATGCGCAGGTGGCTTGGACGTGGGAAGCTTGCCGATGCCACCGGGTGCCATGTTGCTGAGTCGGTACGCGCGCGACACGCAGACTTTTCCCAACAGATCATCCTGCACCCGCCCGGCCAACTCGTGATACAGCGGACTGCTGCGGCGATGCGTGCCGACTTGCGTGACTCGATTGAATTTGCGAGCGGCGTTGACCATCGCTCGGCCTTCGACGATCGTGGCCGACAATGGTTTTTCGACGTAAACGTCCTTGCCCGCTTGGCAGGCTTCGATCATCTGCAAGGCGTGCCAGTGATCAGGGCTGGCGATGACCACGGCATCGACGTCGGAACGTTCCAATAATTCGCGATAGTCGCCCGTTTGATAGACGCTGCTCCCCGTCGTTTCGCCGGCCTTTTTCGCAGCCGCTGCCAATGCATTGGAATCCACATCGCACACGGCGACGGGCTGGCAATCCTCGTGCTCGGCGAATGCTTTCATCAATTGGCTGCCACGGTTGGCGACGCCGATGAACCCCAGACCGACGCGGTCGTTGGCCCCTGCTGCTCGAGCACGCGACAAAGCCGTTCCGGCGGAAAGCACAAAAGTGGTCGCGGCCGTTTTCTGGAACCGGCGACGAGAGACCGATTGCGACTCGGGCGTGGGGGGAGACTTGGGCATGATTTCCTCGCAGAAGCAACGAAAGGCGGGAGAACAGGGGGGCCAGACATCTTACCCGCCCAAGGTGCACCAGTGTCGTGTTTCGGCACCTGACACCGGCCCAGATTTGTGGGACGATGCCCCCGGAGACCGACCTCCCGAACTGGCAGTTTGCTGGAATCGTATCGGTCATTTCTCCGCTGACTTCGCACCATCTCATTGATTCCCTTCAATCGACTCGTTTCGACAAAAGGATTGCTCGTGACCATTCGTTTGCTTTCAACAACTTCTCCCCGATTTTCTCGGTGGAATCGCCTGCAGGGCTGCTTTGGAAATGCCCTGGCTGGTTTGTCCTCGGTCAGCGTTCCCGCTGTGGGGCTGATCCTGATTGGCACCGCATTGACGCCATCCGTTGTTTCGGCGGAGGCCCCCAGCAAAGCCAGCAAGACCGAGGCCACCAAAGTCTCAGGCATCGATCAATCGCTGTTCAGCACGACCGTCGAGCCGGGCCAAAACTTCTACCTGCACGCCAACGAAGAGTGGTTGGAAAACACTCCCATTCCATCGGACAAATCCAACTATGGGATCTTCACCGTTTTGGATGACGCAACGCGGACCCAAGTCCGGACGTTGATCGAGCAATCAGCCGAAGAGAAAGCCGAGAAGGGTACTCCGGCTCAAAAAGTTGGCGATCTGTACCGCAGCGTGCTGGATCTCGAAAAACGCAACTCGATGGGACTCAAACCCATCCAGCCAGTCTTGGATGTCGTCGAAGGATTGAATTCAAAAGACGACTTGGGTGCCACAATCGGACAACTGTCACGCTTGGGAGTGGATGCTCCTTTCGGTGCCTATGTCAGTGTCGATGCCAAAGCCAGCGACACCTACACGGTGTACCTGTCTCAATCCGGGCTGACGCTCCCCGACCGAGACTACTACCTCGAAGACGACCCGCAATATGTTTCGGCTCGTGAAGCGTTGCAGGTCTACGTTAAAGACATGCTGAACGCCCTGTCGGTTGAATCAGCCGAAGAGCTGGCCGAGCAAGTCGTTGCCATCGAAACCGAACTGGCAAAGAACCAATGGACCAAAACCGAAAATCGTGATCCAGAGAAGACCTACAACAAGCTCGCGTTGGGCGAAGTCGACGCAACCATCGAAGGCTTCAACGTTCCCGCGATGACCAAGGCGATTGGCCTGACCGACCAAGACACCTTCGTTGTGCGTCAGCCCAGCTACCTAAAATCGCTCAGAGATATTTTCGCAAGCCACGATCTTGCGGCGTGGAAGGCTTACTTCCAATTCCACTCCATCGACGCTTACGCATCGGTGTTGACCGAAGACCTGGAACGACGCCACTTCGAATTCCACGACAAAACCATCTCGGGAATCGATGAACAACAACCGATGTGGAAACGAGCCGTCGATTTGACCGGCAGCGTGTTGGGCGAGGTCGTCGGGCAACTGTACGTCGAGAAACACTTTGCTCCCGAAGCCAAGCGTCGCATGAACGAATTGGTCGAGAACCTCAAACGTGCCTTCGCCGAACGGATCGAATCTCGCGACTGGATGAGCGAAGGAACGAAGAAACAGGCTCTCACGAAACTTGGCAAGTTTCACACTAAGATCGGATACCCCGACGAGTGGAAGGACTACACCAAACTCGAGATCACCGATGAGTCACCCGCGACCAACCTGATCGCCGCATCGATTTTCGAAACCGAACGTCAACTCGCCAAATTGGGCGGCCCAATTGATCGCAACGAATGGCACATGACGCCTCAGACGATCAATGCTTACTACAACCCGACGATGAACGAAATCGTCTTCCCAGCTGCGATTCTGCAACCGCCATTTTTCAACTTGGCCGCCGATGACGCGGTCAACTATGGCGGAATCGGTGCGGTCATCGGCCACGAACTTTCACACGGCTTCGATGATAAAGGCAGCAAGTACGACGGCGACGGAAACCTCGTGAACTGGTGGACACCGAAGGATCGCGAAGAATTTGAGAAGCGAGCTTCGGGCTTGGTTGACCAATACAACGAGTTCAAACCATTCGAAGACATGAACGTCAACGGCGAACTGACGCTGGGCGAAAACATTGGCGACCTGGGCGGCCTGAGCGTCGCCTACGAAGCCTATCGTCTGTCACTCGAAGGCGAATCTGCCAAGGTCATCGACAATTTGACCGGCGATCAGCGATTCTTCCTCGGATGGGCCCAGATTTGGCGTCGTTTGTATCGCGAACCTGAACTGCGGAAACGTTTGATCACGGATCCACACAGCCCCAGCGAATACCGGGTCAACGGAATTGTCCGAAACATGGACGCTTGGTACACCGCTTTCCGAATCGATGAAACCGATCCGCTGTACATCGCACCAGACGAACGCATTCGGATCTGGTAGAGAATTTTCCGGCGGTTGGCTCGCATATGAACGCTGCGAGCCGCCGCCTGCGGGTGACGAACCAGCCAAACTGCTTCGTCCGCCCATCTTAACAATCCTTTTGGGCAATCGGCCTCCGATTCGCCATGGGGTGCTTGCCCCATGGGTGAGCTCTCGATTCAACTCACCTTGACCAGTAAATTCCCGTGGGGATACCCTCTGCGGTTTGAATTGCAACCATTTTGTTTTTTGGACCCAACGATGAGCAGCAGCCCGTTCGAGATTTTTCGACGCAACCTTAAGCCACTGATGGTCTTGTTGACTTTGTTGGCATTGTTCGCGTTCGTCGTCTTGCCTGCGCTGGACACTTACCTGCGACGCGGAGGCGGATCCAATTCGGACCCGGTCGTCGCGGAATATGACGGCGTCACGCTGACTCAGAGCCGCGTTGCTCGCACGACCCAGCAACACCGTGCCGTCGTCGGGTTCTTGAGCGATTTGGGCCAAGAAACCATTCGTCGCGGCGGTGTGCCACAGGTCCCTGGTTTCCAATACGACCAAGAATCAGGCCAAATTCAATCGATCGGCATCGATGCCAATCCGAGCAATGAAGCCACCATCAACACGATGCGGTTCTACAGCGAAGCCAAAAAGGCCGGCTTCGACCTGGACGACACCATGGTTCGCACCTGGCTCAGTCGTTACACCGATGGATTGCTCAGCGACAACGAAATCAGTTCGATGTTGATGCAATTCACCAGGAACCAAATGGGTCCCATCCAACTGCACGAACATTTGCGAATGCATTTGTTGGCGGATTTGTACCAACGAAGTGCGATGGTTGGATTGATGAACGGTCGCCTGCCCGTTTCGACGCCACTGGCCCAATGGCGTAATTTCCTGAAAACCAACCAATCAGCAACCGTCAACGCATACGGCGTTTTGGTCGAAGAGTACATCGATCAAACCAATGAAACGCCCTCCGCGTCACAAATCACTGAGGTCTATGAAGCCGGCAAAGACTTGTTGGCCTATCCAAACGACCAGGACCCAGAACCAAAATTCCGCCGCCCTGATTCGGCCAAGATCGAATACCTCGTTGCGGACTTGAATGAGTTCGTCGAACGCGAAAAAGCGAAGTTGAGCGAAGAACAGATTCGCGCCGAATACGAGCGTCGATTGGCTGGTGGTGATTTCCAACTGCCCGTAGAAGAAGCGGAGGACGCCGCCGACGAGCTCGAAGCGATGGAAACCGAAGCCGCTGCGGAAGAAAATGCCGAGACCGCTGAAGAAGAAGCCCCCGCTGCCGAAACAGAAGAACCAGCCGCGGAAGAAATGACCGAGGAAACCGCCGAAGCGGAAACCGAGACCGAGCCCGCCAGCGAAGAAACCAGCGAGACCTCCACCGAGGAAACGCCGGCCGAGGAAGCTTCCACCGAAGAAACCTCAACAGAAGAAACGGCCTCCGAAGAGAGTTCTGAAGAACCTGCGGCCGAAGACAGCTCGATGATCCGCTCCCGTGACGAAGCCGTTCAACTGGTTGCATTGCAGGACGACGACGCTGCCGACGATGAAGCCGCTGACACGGAAGAAACCAACACCGAAACCGACGACGAAATGGAACTTGGTGACGGATTGGACCTGGGCGATGAACCAGCCGAAACCAAACCGCAACCATTCGAAGACGTGCGTGACCAAATCGCGACCGAAATGGTTTCCGAAACCGCCCGTCAGAAACTCGACCAAACCATCACTGAGGTGTACGGTTTGATGCGAGACTACTTCAGCGAGATGGCTGTTCACGAAGGCAATGTTGCCGTCGGTGTGTCAGATGAAAGCGACGCTCCGAAACGCCCCGACTTGGAAGCGATCGCGGCTGAAAAAGGATTGGGCTACGGCACGACCGGCTTGGTCAATCGTGTTTCCATCGGCGATGATCCAATTGGTGAATCGTACGGTTTGGGACAATCACTCCAACGCCGTGGTGCACCTTACTACGCGATGATGTTCGGTGCCGCGATGCAAGATGGCTCGAGCATCCCGTCTCAGCCCGAGTTCTCACCTCAGCGTTCGGTCGACTTGGAAAACGCCAAAAGCTACGTCTCTTGGAAGATCGAAGACATCGAAGCTTACACGCCCGAATTGGACGAAGTTCGCGACGAAGTCATCATGGCGATCCGAACTCAAGAAGCTCGGGACCTGGCACAAAAAGCCGCCGAAGGCATCGCAGAAGCGGTTGGCCAAGGCAAGAAGCTTGCCGACGCAATTCCAGAGGGCAAAGAAGCCAACTGGCACACCGACCTGGGTCCGTTCACTTGGCTCAACATGGTCGGCATGATGCAAACGTCCATGGGCAACGTCCCAGAACTGAACGCAGTCGGAAACGAGTTCATGCAGGCGGTGTTCAGCACCGAAGCGGGCAACGTCAAAGTCGCTCCGAACTCGCCGAAGTCGGTTTACTACGTCGTGCAACCCATCGAATTCCAACCCGATGTGGAACAACTCCGAGAGCAATTCAGCCAACCGCAGCAGCGGTTCATGGCTCAGCTCATCGGTGACGACGGAGCAACCAACATCATTCGCGGCTTCTTTGAAACGGTGAATGAGCGAACCGGTTTCGAGATGAAAACCGGCGACGATCGCTGAACCGGATTCTGACATCCAGTTCATCTGCCAACGCAGAAAAGTCAAACGGGCTGTTCTGCGATGAGGAACCAAGGCGACGCATTAAGAGCAACGCATCACACGCGGTGCTGGCGAGCCAATCGATCACCGCGTCGATTGAACCATGCATACGCGAGTGCCCCCACGATCGCTGCGATGACGCCAACGGCAGCGAACGTTCCAATCCAACTGACGCCAATGGGGTCCGTTGATGTTGGCGTTCGATCGGCCCAGCGTCCCGCGATCAGCAATGGTGCGAATTGCTTTCCACCGTGCGAAGCCATGAAGTCGGATTCGTAGCTCCACAACCGATAGAAAAATCCCTCCACTCGGACGGGCGTTGAAACGGTTCGCGACAAGGCCTTCTCGTCCGCGAGGAATTCGGGCAACTCGGCGGCCACCAACGTCACGGGATAACGATTTTCCATCGTGACTGAACCACCGCCTTCCGTTGCAATTTTCAATTGCACGTTGCCGAGATCGCCGATCGCATCGATTTGGTAGTAGTGATCACTGCCAACCTGCTTGGCTCGCTCGTTCAGCTCCACCGTAACGCGAGTCCAGCGAACGGTCTCGACATCGATCGTGATCCATTGCCCCATCCACTTCTCGGGTTCCTTCAACAGATCGGTTGGGCTGACTTCCACCGCCGCTGCTCGCATTGCCGCCGCGATCGGCCCGAGCGGTTCACTTTCGGCGGACATTGAACCTGCCTGATTGGCGGCACCAATCATCGAAAAGAAGACCTGCGAATCGACATCCATCAATGGTCGGCGACTGAGTGCCACGATGTCAGGCAACCGAGTGATATCAACATTCAACTCACCCAGAACCTGCCAACCGAGCGAAGCGGGTTGCCTGGGTCGCCAACGAAGATTTCCCGCCACTGCGATCGATGTGCTCTGCTCCTCATCATCGAGCAACGCCACGCCGACACCTGACAATTGATCGCCGACCGCAACTTGCTTTGGCAATGGTGCCGCAATGACACGAATTCGCGTGCCATCGCCATTCACCAGTACCAGCTGAACCAATTGACGAAGATTTAGAAACTCAATCAATTCCTTAGGCACGGCCACATACTGAAGCGATTCGACGGCTCCGTTGATCTCGATCGCATCACCCACCGACGCTGCCTCACTGTTCAACCGCTGGGCAAGCGTGGCATCCGACAGACGCTTCAGACGGAACACTAGCTTGGCTTGTTCGTCTCTGGCCGCGTTGCCGTTGCTCCCGGCTTGCATTCGATCACCGAGTCGCTGCAACCGCTCGACATCAAACCCTGACAGCAGATCCAACAACGAGGCATCAGCGGATGCGGCGTCCGACTTCTCAGGTTGCTCAACCGTGCCAGGTTGCTGGGCGAGGACGACAACATCGTCCATCGTCATGAACGAAAACCCCAACGCCAAACAAGCCAACATCGGTAGCGTGACATGCTCACGTTGACGTTTTGCTCGCAGACGCCGGTGTGACACGGATGATCGCCACATCACCAAACCACCGATAGCGATCCCAATCAATGTCGATATCACGACAATCATCCCAAGTGAAAGCGAACGCTTCTTTGTAACCATCGGCGTGCCCGATGCCTTGGCGTTTGCCGACTGCAGTGCGGTACCGACGATCGCGTTGCCGTTGGACCGCACCGCTTGCACGTGGCCGACCACGACCGGCGTGAGTTCCGCGCCATCGGCTGACTGATAAGACAGCCGTTTTAGGAATTCACCTTCCACAACAATCGTCGGCAACGGTGAAGCAATGTCGACCGAGTCAGTGGACTCAAGATCGTTCACCAACTCCGGAACCAATTCGCGAATGCCTTGGGGCAATTGAGGAACGATGATCAACCACGGTCGCTGGCTTCCATCTTCGGGCTGCAACCAGCAATCCCAGTAGCGATCGATTCCCCACGGATTCGTGCTTGCCTGAACGGAAACCAGCCGCACCAATTTCCCGGTCGCTCGAACCGTTCGGCCGCGATAGACATCCGGTTGCTGCAGCAAAGGCAACAATCCGGTTTCAAGGACCGATTCAAACGGTGGCTCGGCTGACAAGGATGCGGGCGATTGGTGCAACGCCAAAGTCGCGCACAGTGCCGGTTGATCCGCCGCCCGCCAGACGGTTCCGTCGTCCACCTGAGCGATGAGCGACTCCTGTTCCATTCGGGTGGGAGTACGTTGTGGTTTCTCGAGCGTTTGATCTTCTGACAGGATCTGCTCAGCAACTGCAGCTTGAACAGACTCCCACTCCGATCGCAACTCATCCGCGGAAGATTCGCCGGCGATGGGCTCATTCACAACGGGTTCCGACGTCGATTGCGATGCGGGCTCGGATTGGACCGGGACCATCGTTTCAGGAAAGAAAATCGCGTACACCCCAGGTCGCGCCGCTTGCCTCATCACCATCAGAACCAGTGCTAACGCCAGCATCAACCGAAACAGCCGCCGGTAAGTTTGGGTGGGAGCACCACCACGCCCGCGCCGACGGTAGAGGTTGTCGCGATTGATTTCGTTCGGGATACGCATGGTCACGCGTTGGATTCGTGGACACATCGGCCGCAAAAGGTTGCTACCGGTACTTCCGCACTTTAATCTAGTCCTTTGCGATGCAACACAACCGCACGGGTCGCGGCAACACCATCCGAAGCTCTTCTCACACCTCGTCTGCACCCACTATGCCAGCACAGACTCCATCGTCTCGTCGTCGAACTCGACTAGCCACCTGGGTCGCCGCAACGATGACTATCAGTACGTTTCTGTACTCATCGACCAACGTCGCTGCGGAAGGTGAACCTGCCAACGAATTTTTGAAACGACTTCGTGCGGCGGGGTACTACGATCTGGCCAATGCCTACCTGGATAGGTTACCGAACATTCCAGGAGTCAACCAAAGAATCCTTTCTTCGATTCCGTTGGAAAAGGCTCAGACATCGATCGACGCCGCGATCGCTTCTCGCAGCAACAGCCAGCGAGATCAAGCGTTCGAAAAAGCTGAAGCCGAATTGCAAGCTTATGTGGACGCGAACTCGTCCCATGAACGGGCGAGCGAAGCCCGATCAATGCTCGGCAAATTGCAAATGGTCCGTGCCGCTCAACACATGAGCGGTGAGTTGGATTCGAGCAAACGAACCAAGGCGAGAGAGGCTTACGCGAAGGCTGCGAAAACATTCGAAAGCATCCAGTCGGATCTCAAGACCAAACTGGAAGGCATGCAGGGTGCCAAAATTGATCCTCTCAAAGATCCCGAGAAAGCAACGCTGCGCGACCAGTATCGGTTTGAATATTTGATGGCTCGTCAAAACACGGGCGAAGCCCAGTTGATGGCAGCGAAGACGTTCAAGAATCCTTCGAAAGACGGAAAAGCGCTGCTCGAGAAATCGCTCGCTGAAATGGTGGAACTGAGCGAAAAGTATGACAACTACATCATCGGTGCTTCCGCTTTTCACAAACGCGGTGACATCGAACGGTTGCTCGGTCAAAAAGACAAAGCGATCGAGAGCTACACACGAATGCTGGAACAGGGAGAAGTTGATTCACTTCGCGAGCCACAGATTGGTGCTACGATCGGACTGATCAAACTCGCGCTCGAAGAAGATCCACCGAAATACCAGGACGCCATCAAACAGGGCGAAGAATTTGAAAAGTCGCTGCGACCAAATGAGAAGCGACTGGCCATCTCGCAGGAACTGCGGATCGAATTGGCCAAAGCTTTCATCGCCAAAAGCAAAGATGAGAAAAACAACAAACCCAACGAGCGAACACGAGCCACCAGCGACGCACGACAACTTCTTCTGTCGGCGAGAAAGGTGGATGGTCCACACACCGCGGAAACGAAAACGCTCCTGGCCGACCTTGGTGTGCAATCCAGCGATGAAACGGTGGAACTTCCCACCGCCGATGATCCAGCCAACTTTGACGAAGCATTCCTGTCAGCGAACCAACTGGTTCAAACAAGTCAGTTGCTCGGCGAACAGCTCGAAAAGCTTCGAGCGGACAAGGCCCCTGCCAATCAAATCAAAGAAGTCGAAGAGTCGCTCGTTGAGGCTCGCCAAACCGGCGTGATCATCCTGCGTCGTGGTTTGTCGATGATCAACTCCGAATCGGACACCATGCAGGTCAACGAAGCCCGCAAGTTTCTGACCTATCTGTTGCAGCAAGAAGAAAACTTCCGAGACAGCTTTGTGACTGGCCGTTTCCTCGCCCAAAACGCTCCGGGAACCGACGCGGGGTTGGTGGGCGGCGTCTTGGCACTGGGCTCTGCTCAGAAACTGATCACGCAATCCGGTGACCGTGAAGCGGAGTATTGGCTCAAGGAATTGCAATCCGTTGGCGACTACCTCGTTCGCATCTGGCCCGACGATCCCAAGGCCGCCGCCGCGCAAGACATCATGGTGCGACTGGCACTGAGCAACGACGACTTCGATGCCAGCCGGAAACTGATTGATGAGATGGCCGACGGGCCTCAGAAGTTCATGCTGGCTCGCTTGCTTGGCCAATCGCTTTGGAACGATTCCATTCGTTTGCTCTCAGAAGAGAAAACCGAGGAGTCGCAAACGCAGATGAAGGCAGCGGCCAAGGAACTTCAAAAAGGGCTCAACGGAATCTCAGGCGGCTTGGTTTCGATGGAAGCTTTCCAAGCGGCTCTCACGCTCGCAAAGATCCAAGTCCGGACCGACGCACCGGATAAAGCTGTCAAAACACTCGACAACCCGAAGTACGGCCCCATCGCGAATCGGTCCAAGATGGATCAGCCGCCCGCGTCCTTGATTTCCGATCTGTATCGAACGGAACTGCAAGCGGTCGTTGGGTTGATGACAACCAGCGACAAAGGCACCGACAAACTGCTTGATCGTGCCGCCGGCGCGATCGATGAACTTCGCTCCAACGCGAAAGGTGCCGACGGCGAGAAGCTTTTGGTCAGCACATTCGTTTCCCTGGCGAACGATATCCGCCAACAGCTTGATACAGCTCCTCCTGCGAAGAAATCGAAACTCATTGATGCGTTTCAAGTCTTCCTGACCCGCATTGCTGATTCGACAGATGACAAAGCGACCTTGCAGTGGGTCGGCCAAACACTGATGGAACTGGGCGAGGCGAGCATGCCCGCTGGAAAAACGAAAGCCGAAGGCCAAGCCGCCGCGTTGCTCAAAGCAGCCGCCGATACCTTCACCAGTTTGAAAGATCCATCGGAAACCGGGCTCGCCAATCGATTCTTGCTCGGCAAGACGCAACGCCTGCGTGGCGAATACTCCAGCGCTCTCAACGAACTCGAAAGCGTCCTGAAACAAAAGTCGATGATGCTGGACGCTCAGAAAGAGGCGGCTCTTACCTATGAACAATGGGCGGGCGAGTTGGAACCGAAATTCGCGGGCCGCGCGTACAAGTCAGCTCTCAGTGGTGGCCGCCCCGGCCCCGATAAGAAGAACACGATCTGGGGCTGGGGTCGTATCAGTCAACTGACCCAGCGCAACGAACAGTTCCGCGACATCTTCTTTGAGTCTCGCTATCACGTTGCTCTTTGCCGTTACCTCCAAGGCAAAGCGATGAACAACAATGCCATCATCGAACAATCCATACGGGACATCACCGGGTTGGTTGTGCTGTACCCAGAAATGGGCGGTGACGAGCAAAAGCGAAAGTTCGATGCGTTGCTCAAACAAATTCAACGTGCCGCGGGGCAACCCGTCGTTGGACTGAAGTAGACCTGCCTCCCAACCTTTCGTGAAAAATCATTCGCGATCCCCACCGCATTCACAACCTGCATTCACTTTTCAAGCACTGACATTCATGTTTGCCATCGCTCGTCTTTCGATTCGCTGTAGTGCCGTTTTGCTCGGATTGCTGATCGCGTCCCCCGTCATGGCTCAAACCGACCGTCTCTACCCGGAAGGTGGCGAGGTTGTCCTCGGAAAGATCAAATCGATCAGCAAAAACGGCATCGTGATGACGGTGTCTGGCAAAGACCAAACGTTCAACGCGGGCACAATCGAAAAGGTTCTTTTCCAAGGTGACCCGAATGAACTGACACAAGGACGCGAATTCGCTCTCGACAACCAATTCGATCAAGCGATCGCGGAACTCAAAGCCGTCGATGCGGGCAAGCTGAACCGCGACCCTCAAAAAGCGGACTTCGCTTACTACGTGATGTATTGCCAAGCCCAGCAAGCATTGTCCGGCAATGGCGACTTGCGAGCCGCAGCATCTGCCGCACTGGGTTTCATCCAAAAAAACACCGACTCCTGGCACTTCTACGACACGGCCAAACTGCTCGGTGACTTGGCGGTCAAGTTGGGATCATACGACCAAGCTTCGAAGTACTACGGATCGCTTCGCAGCGCTCCTTCCACCGAAACAAAAATTGAATCGCTGTATTTGAACGCCTTGGTAAAGCTCGCCCAGGACAAAGACTCCGACGCCGCCAGTGACCTGAAAAAGATCATCGGCCTAGGTGTCCAATCGCCCGAGGGTGCTCGCCTTCAAACGCTCGCCAAAGCTGCCCTCGCGATCGCCACGGCGAAACAGGGCAATGGCAAAGAGGCACTTGAGATGGTCAACGAATTGATCGCCAAGTTGAATCCGGCGGACACTGAGACCGCCGCCGAAATCTACAACGCTCAGGGAGCAAGCTACGCAGCCATGGGCGACACCGAAGGCGCCTTACTGGCCTACTTGCACACTCAGTTGATGTTCTCAACTCACCCCGGCCCGCATTCGGAAGCATTGAAGCAACTTGCCGACCTGTGGACCAAAGTCGGCAAACCAGACCGCGCCGCCGAAGCCCGCTCCGAACTACAACAACGCTACCCCGGCCTCAGCGGCTGAGTCCAGACGGCCGACGCGTCTGTCTTGAAAAACGGCCTCGGGGTTTCCTCTCCAAGCTAGCGATGACGGCCCCTCCGGGCGAATTTGCATCGAAGGCTCCGGAGGAGTCCTCCTGAATAGGAGGTCGTGCAGTTTTACAAACGCA
>TARA_R110002073_G_scaffold59094_2_pt1 | contig 32363 bp, 21 predicted proteins | sample TARA_R110002073 | Tara Oceans TARA_R110002073 (sample SAMEA4397174) | marine metagenome | biome: Polar Biome; feature: [DCM] deep chlorophyll maximum layer (ENVO:01000326); material: water (ENVO:00002006), including particulate matter (ENVO:01000060) such as... | depth 40 m | reverse complement strand
TTTGAAAGTGTCGGCAACATCTTGGTCGTCGCGATGTTTATCGTCCCCCCCGCGACTGCGAACTTATTAACAGATCGACTGGGCCGCATGATCGTGCTGTCAAGCATCATCGCGGCGGTCGGTGCGGCCAGCGGTCATGTCGCCGCCGTCGTCGTTCCCACTTGGTTTGGCTATCACAGCACGACCACCGCGAGCATGATGGCGGTGATGGTTGGTGTGTTTTTCGTGATCGCGTTACTGTTTGCGCCGCGTCAAGGATTGATCGTCCGCTGGGTTCGCAACCGCGCGTTGTCATTGCAAATATTGTGCGATGATATTGTCGCCTATCTGTATCGGCAACAAGAGCGATCCAAACCAGTGGACACCGTGCCCTCGACAAACGAACGTGAACTCGCCGACGAGTTGTTCGCCAAACGCTGGCAGCTTCGCATGGCCCTACTAACTCTGTGGCGGCGCAACGAGTTGGCTCTTGACGATAACGGCTACTGCTTGACCGACGACGGCCGGCAACATGCCCGCGAGCTGGTGCGTTCGCATCGTTTGTGGGAGCAGTATTTGGTTTCGGAAGTCAGCTTGGACGCAACCCGAATTCACGACAAGGCTGAGCGACTCGAGCACTTTACCGACCGCCAATTGCGTGACCAATTATGCGACGCCACGGAATCGCCTTCACGCGACCCGCACGGCAGCGAAATCCCAAGCGAACAAGAGTAAGAGCGACAGACTGGGCACGGTGTCTGTTTTTGCCTGCGCCACGAAGTATCGGTAGTGGATGAGGCAACGAATCCCGTGCGACTTGACTCAGCGAGCGTTCTCGTGAGTTCGTGCAGGAAGGTAGAATTGCGACGGGACTCGTGGCCTCGTCCACTACCGGAATCTTTTGATTATGACGCAAAACGCATGATTCCCACGCTAGAATTCATAGTACTATCTGCGACGGTCCCCACGCTCCCCCCCTCCCCAACAAAACCCAACGAGAGACATCATGCGGCCCCCCACCCTTGCGATTCCCCATACGGTAGTGCGAACGTTTGCCTTGAGCCTTGTTTTACTGCTCTCGGTTTCAGGGGTGACAAAGACCGAGGCCGCCGACGCTTCGGCGAATCGTCCCAACATCGTTTTCATCATTGCCGATGACTGTACGTTTCGTGACATTGGTTGTTACGGAGGCCAGGCTCACACGCCTAACATCGACCAATTGGCCCAGTCGGGGATGAAGTTCAACCGCTGTTTCCAGGCGGCACCGATGTGTTCGCCAACGCGGCACAACTTGTACACGGGGCTCTACCCGGTGAAGTCGGGCGCGTACCCAAACCACACATTCGCGTCGGATGGAACGCAGAGCATCGTCCACTACTTGAAACCACAGGGGTACCGAGTCGCACTTTCGGGCAAAACCCACATCGGCCCCCAACAGGTATTCCCGTTTGAATACATCGGGAAAAAGAATCCGGATATGAAGCAGATTGACAAACTGTTTTCAGAGTGTCGTGATTCGGAAACGCCATTTTGTCTGTTCGCCTGTTCCAACGAGCCTCATTCGCCTTGGAACATGGGGGACGCGTCGCAATACCCGCCTGCCAAAATCAAACTGCCGCCCTATATCGTCGACACCCCGCAAGTGCGTGAGGATTTCAGCGACTACCTCGCCGAAGTCACCTATTTTGATGACCAAGTCGGCCAAATTTTGCAGCTACTCGATAAACATCAATTCAGCGACAATACGTTGGTGATGGTGGTGTCGGAACAGGGCAACGCGTTTCCCTTTGCAAAGTGGACTTGCTACGGCAACGGGCTGCAATCCGCGATGATCGTCCGTTGGCCGGGCAAGGTCCAACCGGGCACGGTCACCGATGCGATGGTCGAATATGTCGACGTGACGCCAACCTTCATCGCCGCAGCCGGAGCCGCCCCGCAACCTGACTTAGACGGCAAGAGCTTCATCCCTGTGTTGACCGGCAAAACGGACCAGCACAAATCGTTTAGCTACGGCATCATGACGACGCGAGGCATCATCAATGGCAGCGACGCGTACGCAATCCGAACGGTGCGTGGGCAACAGTACCGGTTGATTTGGAATCTGAATCACGAAACTAAGTTCACCAATGCGTGTACCCAGGCTCCCTACTTTCAATCGATGGTCGAGGCGGCCAAAGCCGGCGACAGCAACGCAAAAAAGCTGGTCAATCGCTACTACTATCGTCCCGAACTGGAACTGTACGACTGTAATGCCGATCCATTGGAAATGAACAATCTGGCCGAAAACCCCGAGTACGCCAGCGTCATCAAGGAATTGAAGAGCAACCTTGATCAGTGGATGGCGTCGCAAGGCGACGAGGGAATCGAAACCGAATACGACGCGATCCTGCACCAACACGCCTACAAGGGCATGACGCGTGAACAGGCTCGCAAGGCATGGGAAACGAAGAATTCCAAAAAAGGAAAGCTGCAAGGCGGTAACGGCAAGAAACGCAAAGCCAACAAGTCCGCAGGGGAATAGGGGTTTCGTCGATGAATCAAAGGGATGGGGCCTATGCCTCGTTAGCGTTTCGCTCCAACGCGGTGAAGCATTTTTACCGTAGCGGAAGTCGTCAACGGCTTTCGTTCCATGACGTTCGCTCCCCGAAACTCTTGACGAATTCCGCTACGTTGGAACGAGGTTAGCGATGGTAGCGACCTCGACGCCAAATCGGTACATTGATCGCATCCCTTGACGTGGCCTTGAACCAGGATTTGACAGGCTTTTGACGACACAATCGACCGAAACCAGCGAAAAGCTGGACCAGATAAAAACGGAAATTGCCAAACATGTCGTCGGCCAGCAGCCGCTGATCGACCGGTTGATGTTGGCGCTATTGTGTAATGGGCATGTGTTGTTAGAGGGGGTGCCTGGGATCGCCAAGACGTTGACGGTCAATTGTTTGGCCAAGGCGATCGACGCAGACTTTAGCCGCATCCAGTTCACTCCCGATCTGTTGCCGGGCGATCTCACCGGCACGTTGGTGTACGACCCGCGGCACCATGTCTTTACCCCTGAGAAAGGACCTGTGTTCGCCAACTTGCTACTGGCCGATGAAATCAACCGGGCGCCAGCCAAGGTGCAATCGGCGCTGCTCGAAGCGATGCAGGAAAAACAAGTCACGCTGGGCAAAGAGACCTTTGATCTGCCGTCGCCATTTCTTGTCTTGGCGACTCAGAATCCGATCGAGCAAGAGGGGACGTACGCGCTTCCCGAAGCCCAAGTCGATCGGTTTATGTTCAAGTTAAAAGTGGGCTACCCCAGCATGGACGAAGAACTCGTGATCATGCAGCGGATGGCAAAGACTCGTTCCGAGGTGAACATCCAACCGGTGTTGTCGCTTGATGAATTGATGCAGATGCGAAGCACACTCGATGCGACGTTTTTGGACGAAAAGATCGAACGTTACATCATTCGGTTGGTGGACTGTACACGTCATCCAGCAAAGTACGGACTGGATATCGAGAGTTATGTCCGATTCGGAGCGTCACCACGCGCATCGATCTACCTGTCACTGGCGGCCCGCGGGAACGCGATGATGCAGCAGCGTGACTACACCGTCCCTCAAGATGTGAAGGACGTGGCCCACGATGTTTTGCGGCATCGATTGGCGATCTCGTATCGCGCGGAAGCCGAGTCGATCACGTCCGATGATTTGCTGGATCAAATGTTATCAACGGTGCCGGTTGTCGAGTCATGATTCCTGATTCGCTTTCCAACACCGACGCTCAACTTTCACTATTAGAATTGAAATGCCGTCGCCCAGTCGAACATCTGCTGGCGGGCGAATATCACTCGGTTTTCCGTGGTCAAGGAATTGAATTCGAGGATGTACGGCGATATCAGCCGGGCGACGATGTGCGATCAATGGACTGGAAGGTCACCGCACGGACGGGCGAACCGCACATCAAACGCTACATCGAACAGCGAGAACAGTTTCTGTATTTGTTGGTCGACGTCTCGGCGTCGATGATCCAGTCGAGCGGCGGTCGCAAACGCGCGCTGATCACCGAACTGTGTGCGCTGCTAACGATGGCCGCCGTGCGGAACAACGACCGCGTCAGTTTGATCCTGTTTACCGATCGTGTCGAAATGGTGATCCCGGCTGGAAAGGGTCGTTCGCATGCGTTACGGATCATGGACACGATGCTGAACTTCGAGCCCACCGGCCGGGAAACCGCATTCAAGGCGGTGTTGAGCCGGTTTGGTCATATGGCACGAAAACACTCGGTGGTGTTCGTGATTTCGGATTTTTTGGCGTCCGACTACTTTGACGAACTCCGCGCATTGGCGGCCCGCAATGATCTGAATGCCGTCAATGTGCTTGATACGCAAACGCAGCTCGCCGCATCCACCGAACTGGTTCACATGGAAGACACCGAGACGGGATCGCAGCGTTATGTCGATTTGAAGTGCACGAAGCAGCAAACCGACGAGCACCCTATCGCGCTGCAGGAACAGATGCTGCAGAGCGGTATCGGATTGATGGAGCTGGGTGTGGACGAAGACTGCGTGACGGCACTGGCGAGCTATTTCCAGTCGCGGCATCGACGTGTTGCTGACGAGACGGGTGGCTAAATGTTGCGTTGTGCTCTCGGTTCCATTTTACCGTTCGTTTTTATCACGATCTTGGCAACCGTTACGATCGCGGCGGAAATTGCGGCCTCTGGGGAAAGCAAGCTCAGCCCGAAATCGTTTGGCATTACCGTGCGTTTTATCCCTGACCATGCCAGCCCAGGGGACGTCGTGCAACTGCGGGCCGAGATGGACCGAGACGCGTGGGGCCAGTTCGATTTGCATGTTCCTGCAAACCCAGACATGCACGCGATCACCGTGGAAAAACTCCCTCTGCAATACCAGGACGGACGTTATCGACAGCAGCAAAGTTTGGTGTTTCAACCCAAACGTTCTGGTTCGCTGCGGGTGTCAGGTGCGACCATCGATGTCGTGACCTCGCGCGGTCGTCAAACGGTAACGATCCCTGATCTGACGCTGGTGATTGAGCCAATCGGAATCACCGACACCGCGACGACGCCTGTGCCATTGCCGCCCTCAACGCCGGTGCAGTCACCGCAGTCGCTGGCGTTTCTAGCAGCCGCTGTCGGCGTCGGTTTGGTGCTTTTACTCGCGATCTTTCTTGTCGCTCGAAAGCACCGGAATCGGCAACCCGCGGCGGTACCGCCCACCACGCAGCCGCTGCCGACCGATGATCTCGTGCATTTGCTGCAGTCGGGCCAGATGCCGCGTCACGAATTGGAGCGGTTGCTGGCCGACCCGAACTTTACCGCATCGGTCGACGTGCGTGAGGCGATCGAGCGAGCGGTTTACGCTGAAGAATACGACGCAGTGCAACTTGCCCAACGGTTGCAACAGCAGGAGGGGAGATGAGTTTCGCCTATCCCTGGCTGCTGCTATTGTTGCCGGTTCCTGCGATATTGGCATGGCGAACGCAATTTGCACGCCCTAGTTTGCCGGTCCCCTCGCTACAGCTTTGGCAACATACCGATCGTGGCCGTGCCCGGTACTTGTGGCTGCTGCCACTGCTTCGCATCGTCTCGCTGATGCTCTTGATCGTGGCACTGGCCAGACCGCAAGCGGGAAGCACGCACACGGTCCAGGTGTCCGAAGGAATCGCGATTGAGTTGTTGGTCGACGTCAGCAGCAGTATGGACATGAGCATCCAGCTGCCTGACAAAAAACAGAACAGCCGCATGCAGGTGGCCAAGGAATTGGTGGAACGCTTCATCGCGGGCGACGGCGAAAAATTGAAGGGACGCGAAGGCGATCTGCTGGGGCTGATCACGTTTGCAAGGTACGCCGACACACGTAGCCCGTTGACGTTTGGGCACGAAGCACTGCTGCAATTGGTTCGCGACCTCGAAATCCAACAGCGGCCCAACGAAGACGGCACCGCTTATGGAGATGCCTTGGCGATTGCCGCTGCCCGTCTGCGACAACTCGATGATCCCGAAGTTCGCGAGCGACGATCGTTCGAAAGTGAAATCTCCAGCCGAGTGATCATCCTGCTGACCGACGGAGAGAACAACTCGGGGCAACATTTGCCAGTCGAGGCCGCGGGATTGGCGAAAGAGTGGGGCTGCCGCGTCTACTGCATCAGCTTGGGGGATCATGCCCCTCCATCGATATCCGCGTCATCGTCGTCCGCACCGCTTGCAGATCCGCCGCTTTCCGAAGCCGAACGTGTGCTGGAACACATTAGCAGCGAAACGGGGGGCATTTTTCGCACCGCTCACGATTTCGAGTCGTTGTTGGCGGTGTATTCCGAGGTGGATCAATTAGAGCGTTCCCGCATCGTGACGCGCCAATACACGCGAGTCGCCGAGTGGTTCGGGTTGCCATTGGCCGTTTCGCTATCGATATTGATTATTGCTCTTGTGCTCGAAGCCACGTGGTTACGGACGGTGCCATGACGTTCTTTACCTTTCAAAATCCGAGCATGCTTGCACTGCTGGTGATGCTGTTGCCGGTGGCGTGGTTGCTTCGCCGTGCGCAGCGTCGCCGAAAGAGTGTCATCGATGCGATGGGCGGCGATCTTGGCCAGCGATCGCCATGGCGTGACCGGCTTTGCTTGGCGGCGATGCTGTTATTGATCCTTGCGTTAGCGCGTCCTGGGATTTCACCGCAACGTCACTCGGTGGCCAAAAGTGGGCGTGACGTGGTGTTTGTCCTCGATGTCTCGCAAAGCATGTTGGCCGAGGACGCTTATCCGTCGCGATTGGATGCCGCCAAAGACGCGATTCGTGACGCACTGGACCACTTGCAATCCGAACGAGTGGCATTGGTCGTGTACGCGGGCAGTGCCAACATTCTCTGTCCGCTGACGTTCGATTACGACTTTGTGCGATACGTGTTGGACCAAGCCACTCCGCGAACCGTCGATTTCGGCGGCACCACCTTACTATCCGCCACCGAAAAGTGTGCCGACAGCATCTTTACCGAACAGCGCAAAGGGATGCAGGATTTGATCGTCCTGACCGACGGCGAAGAACACGGAACGCACAATCAGCGGATCGCGAAACTGCTGAACGAGCACGCGACGGGTCTGTTGGTGGTTGGCATTGGCGACACAGCGTCAGGTTCACGCATTCCCATCACCGGCGACGACGGCGCGACGGAGTACTTGAAACACGACGGACAATTTGTCACGACACGATTGAACGAAAGCGGACTGCGAGAGCTTGCTCGTTTGGCGAGCGGCGCCACCTACGTCTCGGCAGGAACGTCGGCATTCGATCTGGCCGGTCTGTATTGGCAATACGCGAGCGAGAAACCAGTTGCCGATGTCGGGGGAAGCGACACCTATGTTACTTATCAAGAGCTTGGATTCCCGCTGATGGGACTGGCGTTAGCGATGCTATTGATCACCGAGTGGCAGCATCGTTCGCGCGGACGCAGTCGCACACAATTACCGGTGCCGCAGATTGCGGCCTTGCTTTTCATCGCCGCCATCAGCGTCGTAACAACGCCATCATTGTCGGCCGAGGAAACCGGTGTGGCGACGCAGTTCGCCGAAGCCGTACGGCTACAATCCGCAGGCCGGACGGCGGATGCGATGGAGATCTATAACGCGATCGAATCGAGCATCGTAGCCGGCCAGATCTCGGCTCAGCAAACCGCAGCATTGCGATTCAACCAAGGACTGTGCTACTTGGATCTAGCCGCCAAGGACGCGGATGCGGAACCGAGAGCCGCCTTGTCAAACGTCGAGCAAGCCCAGACCTGTTTTCTGGATGCATGCCGGATGTCACCCGAGCTCGAGCGTGCGAGGATGCGACTCGATCCGACCGCAACCTGGATCACTCAGCTGCAACAGCAAATCGAACAAGAAGATGAGCGGCAGCAGGAACTGCAAGAGCAACTTCAAAATTTGATCGAGCTGCTTCAGGAACTGCAACAAAAACAAACGGCCTTGAGCGACAAGGTTCCCAGCCGACCGGCCCCAGGGCGTCGCAAACCGGCGGTTGCCCAACCGCCGGAAGTCGAACCGGAAACGGCGGCCGAGGATGGCAAACAATTCTCGCAACAGCAGCGACAATTGCATCAAGAAGGAATTGCGATCGACGCGGCCATGCAGACCCTTGACCAAGCGATGTCGCAATCGGTTCCGTCCGAAGACACGCAACCGCTAAGCGTACTGGAAGAGCCACTGAGGCTGATGAAACAAGTGATCACGGCCCAAGACTTGGCGGTGGATCCGCTACGGCAATGGAGCCGCTGGGCCAATGCTCGCGACCTACAACAGATTGCCATTCGCAAGATCCAAGAGATCCTGGATCTGTTGGCCAGCGACAGTTCCGAAGACTCGGACGAAGGCGACTGGGACGATGAAGAGTCCTACGAAGACATGATGGAATCGAGCGAGTCCGACGAAGCGATGATGTCGTCGATGCAAGGGGAAGGCGAATTTGCCAGCGGCGGAGAAATGCAACCGTTGCCGGTCCCCAACTATTCGGTGGAAGACATTTTGATGCAAGAGCAGGGCAGTCTGCAATTTCGCCAACAACAGCGAGCCAAGAGCAACCAAGGCAAAGTGGAGAAAGATTGGTGAGCCATCGATGGCATCTCGAATGGTTGAGGACGCTTGGAATCGTTTTGGCTCTTGCCGCTGCGAACGTTGTCGGTGCGCAGTTAGACAATGAAGATGCGGATGCCCAAGTATCATCGACCGAGGCATCAGCGACCGAGCCTGAACTCGAAATCGTCGAAATCCCGATCAAACTCAAAGAGCAATCCTGGTTCACCGACGTGGTGGCGACGGTCGTGATCGAGTTCCCCGAAGCGGTGGAGCAACCGGAATCGCTGCCGCCGGATGACAAGGATGTTTCGTTTGTCGGCTTGGAGCTGAACGCCCCCTCCACGTCAAATTTCCGCGAACCCGAGGCGGTGGTTCGATTTGTCCCGCGGCATCCTGGCGTATCGGTTTTTCCATCGCTCGAGTTCCGATCGTCAACCCATCTTTACCGTACTCTGCCCACGCAATTCCTGGTCAGCGTCCCTCAGCCGAGTACAAACATGCAGTTTGAATTTCGACCGGAAAAAACATCGGTTTACGTCGGCGAACCGGTGCGAGTGAACGTCAAATGGTCGAGCCAGGAGGAGACAAACCGATTTCGCTCACTGCAATGTTATCCGGACATTTTTCGAAATAATGATGCCGAGGTGGTAATTCCTCGCTGCACCGCCCCCGAAGAACAGCAGATGGGAATGCCACTGGGCGGTCGACGAATCATTGTTCCTCGTGTGCCGCCCGACGGCAAACCAGCCTTGTTCGGCACGGTCGAGTTTCCATTGTTCATTCGTTTTCATGAACCCAACACGGTCAACATCGGCCCCACTCGTTTAGAGTGTGCCCTGCTGAAGAGACCCGAAGGCGCGTTCGCTCCTTATGCCGCCTACTACAACAATGGATTGTTCGAGCCGTTTTCGGCGCTGAAGTCGTACGAGCGAGTCTATGTGGAATCCGAACAAACGCCGGTCCGCGTGCTTCCGCTGCCGTCGGAGCATCGCTCGGAATGGTTTAGCGGGTTGTTCACTCCATGCAAGATCGATGTCACGTCGGCAACCGATGAGATCATGGTCGGGCAAGTTCTGCAAATCGACGTCCGTGTGCATAGCGACGCACCGCACGGCATGCTCGAACTTCCACCGCTATCGTTGCAGCGGAGTTTGCGGGGACGGTTCCACGTCTCGAGCGAAATGGGGCGAACGTGGCACCCCGATGGAACCAGTTTCCGAATCCGCGTTCGTCCGTTGACCACGAACATCACCGCGTTTCCATCGCTGCGAATCCAAGTCTTTGACGCAGACGCGGGCGAATATCGCTTCATCCAAACCGCAGCGATTCCTCTAAATGTAATAGCGGATGACGGACGTGACTTTTTCGAAGTACGATCGCTCCTCGCCGAACGAACTCTGACCGAACAACCCGAAGGGGTTTGGCACAACGCACAACCAGGCATCATGAGTCCATTTTTGAATCACGCGATTGGAATTTTGGCAGACTACTTTTGGTTGTGGACGATCTCCACCACCGTTTTGTTTGCCTTTGCTGTGCCTTGGGTCCGCGAGCGACGGCGTCGTGCGACTCACCCGGTTTACCGACGACAAGTCGCCGCTTACCAGGAACTGCTGCGGCAACCCGAGGGCAGCGTGCAAAAGTGGGACGCCTTTCTGCGATTTTTGGCTACTGGGTTCTCGGTGCCGCCGAACGCTTGGACGATCCAGGACACTCAAAATCGCCTACGTGAGATTGAGCTTTCACAATCCGACATCGACTTGATCGCGAAAACCCATGCGGTTGCGGACAGATCCGATTTTTCGTCACAGAAATCAACCGCCTCGATCCCTGAACTCAACGGGGTAGCAAGTCGACTGTTTGCAAAGCTCCGCCGTCTTTCGGTTTTCGCATGGATTGTCTTCTGCATGACTCCGCTAACTGCGTTCGCATCGGAGTGGAGCGAGGCGGAAGTGCTTTTTGATCAAGCCATCCACTCGAATCCTGGATTGCCAGAAACCGAATCGTTATTCAAGCAAGCGGCGTTAAAATTCGAGAGTGCTGCCGGCGACGCCCGACAACGAGGACACGCGTGGTACAACGCCGGCAATGCATGGTTTAAAGCAGGCGAGCTAGGCCGGGCGATCGCATGTTATCGTCAAGCACAGGTGTATCGACCGTTTGACGACAAGGTCCGCGAAAACTTGAAAGCCGCGCGGGCGTTGGCGGTCGATGCCATCGACGATGTCCGCGCAGACCGTTTCCTACGTTGGCCGCTGCGATGGATCTGCGCAGCGTTGGTCCTCAGTTGGACATTGTTTCTGAGTTTGCTGCTCGTACACCTTCGCTACCGAACAAGGACGACGGCGGCGGTGGTGATGTTGGCGGCGTCCAGCGTCGCGGTCATCGCGGGGACCGCGTTTTACGCCGACATTCAATCGGGCCGCGAAGGCGTGGTGATCGTCGGTGAAACGTTTGGTCGCAAAGGCCCCGCGTATTCATATGACACGGCGTTTTTTGAGCCGCTGCATGACGGGTTAGAGTTCGATGTCCAATCGCGACGAGCGGATTGGTTAAAGATCGAACTAGCCGACGGACGCGAGTGCTGGATCCCCGCCGACCAAACCCGATTAATTTTCAACGAGCGATAGGGGGAGGGAGGCAGGGCAGGGCGGTAAGGGAGCGGGGCGTGTGAGTCACGAATGGATTGTCGCGGAGCGACATTTTTCGATAGCCTTGGGTTTCAACCCAAGGAAACATCCCCTCCTCGAAAACAGTGTCGCGGAGCGACAATTTGTCCTTTTATTTCCAGCTGCCTGTCATACGAACCAAACCTGACTATCCAAAATGCTCGTCTTCAAATACGTATCGTTGATCGAACTGAATTCGGTGCTTCCGAAGAAACTCCAGGTACTCGTCGCGGAACGACTGTTTCAAATGGTGCTGCTCCTGATTCCTGATATAACGCCTAACGACATCTGACATGGATTCGCTGACTGAAAAAGCACCATAACCACGCTGCCAAGAGAACTTGGCCGATATTTTCTGATTTTGGTTGATCCAGTGAGACGAATTCCCTTTGATTAACTTGATTGTGTCGGCGATGGCAAACGACGGGTGCGTCTTCAAAAATAGATGGACATGGTCTTCGACCCCACCTGCTTGCAGCAAAACTCCCTTATGATTTTTGGCATTGCCACCCATCACGCCAAAAAGATCATCCTGCCACGTTTTGTCAAGTAATTTGAATCTTTGTTTCGTGCTGAAGATAACGTGAATCAAGATCCCGGAATGCGTGGACATTGGCAACCACCTTTCAAATGCGTTGGGACTTTGGCAACGGTCGATGCACTTCATTGTACGAACGCCCCACATACCGTCGCTCCGCGACGAGGTGTTCTTCAGGGTCGCTTCCCTTGGGTTAAAACCCAAGGCTATTACAAAAAGTGCCTCCGGCACGAAAACAAATTCTATTCCGACTCCCGCGACCTGCCTTTTCGCAATCGTTTTGCCTTTTCGGTCCAGGGGGCGTGGCGGTCAAAGATCACGCCGTACTCTTGATAGCGGTTGTAGGGCACCGCATCCTGCTTCCACTTTTCCACCGCTTGGTCATAACCGGCACGCATCGACTTCATCGCTTCGCTGTACTCGGGGTTCTTGGCCAAATTGACCAACTCCAGCGGATCCTTTCGCGTGTGATAAAGTTCCTCGGTCGGCGAGAATCCGTCTCCGGCGTAACCCCAGTAAACGTACTTCATGTCTTTGGTCACAACGGCAAGCGACTGGACTTCCGCTGGGCCCCACACGTTGATCAACGGCAGCGAAGTGTGAATCTCGGCTGCGGGATCATCAAGGATCGGCATTAGACTGCGTCCATCCATGTTGCTGGGCGGCGTGATGCCGGCCAATGCAAGAATGGTCGGAGCAAAATCAATATTGCCGGTTAGCGAATCGGATCGCAACTGTTTCCCACGATTGGGATGGCGGGGATCGTAAACGATCAATGGCACGCGTGACGCTTCTTCGTACGGCAGCACCTTGGAAGCGTAGCCATGCGAGCCACACAAAAAACCGTTATCTGAAGTGTAGAAAATTACGGTGTTTTCACTGGCACCATGCTCTTCTAACGCATCACGAATCATCCCGACCGCCACGTCGATAGCGTAAATCTGTTGATGGTACTTTGCCATCACCTTGTCGTAATCGTCCGAGTAGTGCCACGAATGAAACCGCTCGTATTGACGCCCTTGTTGACTCTGTTTGGAAAAGTGGGTGCCGTGTTCACGACCGAAGTTGGCGGGCGTTTTGAATGTCTTTCCTGCATAGACATCATCAAATCGAGGATCCGGTGTCGCCGGCATGTGAGGTGCTTTGAAGCTGATCGACAAACAAAACGGTTGCTCCTTTGCAGCCGAATCACGAACAAAGTCGCGACCGAAGGCGCCGTAGGACAACGTCGAATGCGGATACTCGGCGGCGTACTTCGCCATCGATTTGTTTTGCCGGGTGTTGTAGCTCGTTTGCCCCGGACCGCCGCCCCAGACGTCGAAGTCGTCGCTGGGAAGTTGTAATTTCTTGGACTCCGGAGTATCGACGACTTCGAACCCGAACTTGCCCGCGAACCCAGTGCGATAACCGTTGGCGCGAAGCAGCATCGGGTAGCTCTGCTGCCACTTGTCTCGCGTCATTGGGCCGTGATCAAAATTGCAGCCAGTTTTGTATTCCAACATCCCTGTCATCACATTGGCACGACTGGCCATACAGATCGCGGTCGTATCATAGTGATTGTCAAACACCATCCCTTCGGCGGCCAACTGGTCAATGTTGGGCGTTTTCACATCCTCGTTGCCATAGCAGCCAAGCGAGTAAAAGCTCTGATCATCGGACATCAGAAATATGATATTGGGCCGTTCACTGGCCAATGCTGTAGAGACGCACAGAAGCGAAAACAAAGTGGCCCATATTCGCGATGATTTCGAGAACTGTCGAAGGAGATCCATGGCTTGATTTTCTGAGGTTTGAAAGGGGGGGGGAGCGTTCAAGCGAATTCAAGGACGCCTGACGCGTCCACGAACGATTATCATCGAAGGGATCGTGTCCAGCCACACCTAATTTCGGCTCGTCTTCATGTTGGTGGCGTGAGCGATACGGGTGTCGCGACCGCCGCAGCGTCAGCCAAAAAACGGAAATAATTTGTTGACACGCGGTTTCGGACAGACATTTGCCATTTGCACCGCCCCCCCGAACCGTGCCATTCGTGCACTTTCCCTAAGGATTTTCGCTTCGTGACGTCAAACGACCGCAACACGACGGATGCATCGACAGAGGTGGTTGCATTGATTGCCCAGCACCAATCTCGGTTGCGGGGATTCGTGCGATGTTTGCTCGTTCACGACAAAGATGTTGACGATTTGTTGCAAGAGGTGAACGTCGTGCTTTGGCAGAAAGCGGACCAATTCGAGATTGGAACCGATTTCTGGGCGTGGGCGAGCCAGGTAGCAAGATTCAAGGTAATGAACCAAGTTCGCAAGTATTCACGCGACCGCTTGGTGTTTGACGAGTCGTTCATGACCGAGTTGGCGGACCTTGCCACCGAACGATCGAGTGGTTTTGAAGATCAACAGTCCGCGCTTCGGCACTGCATGAAACAATTGCCGGGTCCGCAACGGGCATTGATCGAGATGCGGTATTCGAGCGAGCGGTCGATCGGCAGCATCGCGGACGAATTGGGACGCCCCGAGGGCTCGATTCGACAAACATTATACCGAATCCGCGGGCTGTTGCTGCAGTGTATCGAGTTGCACATGCCGGAGACTTCGCGATGACCAGCGATACCGAACGCGAATTTACCAACCTGCTTCAATTGGCGATCGATGGCGAAATCGATCCGGGACAAGGCCAACGTTTGCAAGAACTAATGCGTGGCAATCCCGAGCGGATGAACGCTTGGATCGATCACTTTCGACTCGATTCGCTACTAAGCAACGAGATTGATCGCTCATCGGTCGTCGATCTCGTCGATCTGGTTTGCCCGCAAAATTCGTCTGGCAATGACGTTCTGCCTGTGTTGACTCAAACGGAATACCGCAAACGAGACCGATCTCGATCCAATGCGTGGTGGGCCATCACAGCGATTTTGGCGGTGTCTGTTCTCTTTCTGGCATTCCTGTTCGCGACCGACCGATCGTTATCGCAATTTGCCAGCGTGGCGACGCCAAAGCAGCTAGACACCACGATCGCGATCCTCGCCCAGACGTCGGAAGATGTTTGGCATGGCAACATCGAACCTCCGCTACTGCTGTCACCAGGCCGATTGCAGCTTGAATCGGGGCTAGCGGAAATCCGCGTTTACAACGGAGTGACGCTGTATCTCGAAGGCCCCGTCGACTTGGATTTGAATTCGCTTGAGCACGCCCATCTGAGACATGGAAAACTGCGAGCCCGCGTTGCGGAACAAGCTGAAGGATTCACCGTCACCACCGATGCAGTGCGACTCGTGGACCGAGGCACCGAGTTTGCCATTTCAGCAAGCGACGATGGACGATCTCAAGTACATGTGTTTGACGGGTTGGTCGATCTCTATCCCAGCGGCAAAAAGTCACGTGATGCCACGATCGGACGTCCTGTCGGCGAAGGTGAGAGTGTCGAAGTCGATCCGTCGTTTGAAACTCGCGAGACAGAGTTTGCGCTTGATCGGTTCCCCTCGGCACAATCGATGGACCAATCGGTGGCCAACCGCTTCGAACGATGGCAGGCGTGGAGCACCGAATTTGCCAAGCGTCCCGATTTGCTGGTGTACTACAACTTTGAAGAGTTCGGCGAAAAAGGCAACGGACGCAACACCGTCATTGATCTTGCCAGTGAAAAACCAATCAATGCAACCGTGGTCGGTTGTGAAACGTTGACGGGACGTTGGCCTCAGAAAAAGGCCCTTGGGTTCTACAATCCCGCCGACCGATTGCGAGTGCGGATCCCTGGTCGCTGGCCAAATTTGACAATGGCGTGCTGGGTTCGGCTGGACGAGTTGCGAGGCGTTAATCAAGCACTGCTGCTGACGGATTCCTTTGACACATGGCAACCTCATTGGCAGATCGCCAAAGAAGGCGTGCTAAAGCTCGGCATTGGTCAAGAGACCGTCAAGGAATCCAGACGGATGCGAAGCCCATCGGAACCGCTGAAAGAACTCGCCCCCTTGGGACGCTGGATGCACCTAGCGACCGTCTATAACTCAAAGCAGAAAACCGTCGAACATTACGTCAACGGTATCCAAGCGGGCTCAAACGTGTTACCAGTCGCCGAGCCGCTGCACATTGGAACCGCCGAAATCGGAAACTGGCTGCAACCGAGACAAACAGGCGACGAACCGATCCGCAATTTGGACGGTCGCATCGACGAGTTCATGTTGTTCCGCTCGGCACTGGACGCGGAAACGATCAACGAAATTTATATGGCCGGACGTTAGGACTGGCACCAACAACGTGCCACGCCCCTAGAAACACGACCGAAAGTCTTGGCGACTTTCGCTACCTGGATAGGATCTCCCCATGATCAAGCAATCAATCAGTCGGCGTCGCTGTCTGGCCGCTGCGGGCGCCACCGTAGCGTTGCCGTTTCTCGAGTCGCTATCGCATGGCAAAACCTACGCCGCTGGACCACGATCGTTGCCAGTTGCAACGTCGGCTCCTCGGCTTGTGTGTATCGGCGTGTCACTGAGCATGTATCCGGGCGAATGGAATCCGCAACAGACCGGACTTGACTACGTCGCCCCGAAGTTGATTGAACCGCTATCGGATTTGCGAAACGAGTTCACCTTGATCTCCAACGCCGATCACCCCGGTGTTACCGGCGGTCACAAAGGAGCTCCGGCGTTTTTGTCGGGTGTCTACAAACCCGAACGCGTCGGCCAATCGATTGTGATTCGCAACCAAATCACACTGGATCAGTTGGCCGCCAAAACACTTGGCGTCAACACTCGATTTCAATCGCTGCAATTGGGTGCCGCCGATGTGGGTGTCTCGGATTCATTGTCGTGGGATGACAAAGGCATCCCGATGCCGACGATGTCCGATCCGCTGGACATTTACGAGCAATTGTTTGTGAATGATGCCAATCCAGTACAAACGGCTCGATCGATCAAGATGGGGCGTAGCGTCTTGGATCTGGTCAATGCCGATGCCAAGATGCTTCACCGTGAATTGTCGAAAACTGACCAAGCGTGCTTGGATCAATACATGACGTCGGTGCGAGACATCGAAACGGGGATCCGTCGTCAACTGGAATGGCTAAAAACGCCCAAACCAGGTGTGCCCGCGATTACCGATCGAGCCACCAACTATCACGAAAACTTGGACTTGATCTTGGAACTGACTGCGTTGGCGCTGCAAACCGATTCAACGCGAGTCATTTCCGTCGCCTTGCCAGGCAAAGGATTGCCAATCGAAATTAGCAACACGCGAGTCACCGATTACCACGGCCAATCGCATCACGGAAAAGATCCAGACGTCATCGAGAGTTTGGTCCAAATTGAACGCTTGCATACTCAGTCGCTCGCCAAATTCCTTCACCGTCTGCAATCGACTCAGACCACTGAGGGAACGCTGTTGGATTGTACGCAAGTTTTGTTCGGCAGCGGATTGGGCAACGCTAGCTCGCATTCCAATCGTGATCTTCCGGTGCTGCTGGCCGGTGGTGGGTTCCGACACCAAGGACATATCCGGCTTCGCGAAGGCACGCCGCTGAGCAACGTCTTTGTGACCATGCTGCAGCAAATGGGGATCGAAACCGACTCGTTTGCGGGCAGTAACGGGACAGTGAACGAATATGTAACGGGGTAGCTGGCTGTTGATTTTGTGATCCGAACGGACGTGTGCGTCCTGGGCGTACGCATTACCCGGTGCCTTACGGCCCACGGCTCACTCCAGACCGAACGCGATAAAAACTGAAACACGTAAACCTGAATATTTTTGATCGGAACGATTCACCCCACCGATCAACCGAAACCAACGAAGCAATGCAACCAAACCTATCACTATCCTGTCGCCGCTCCCTGATGCCTTACAGTCTGGCGTTCTGTCTGGCGTTGCTGCTTTGCCAAAGTGTGCAAGGCGACGACTTTACGTCGGCGGTGGACCAATTCACTCAGCAGCACTGCATCCGATGCCATGACGCTCGAAAAGCGAAAGGCGATTTTCGCATCGATCAACTCTCGCGTGACCTGAGTGATCCAGCCAACGCGATCGCGTGGCAAGACGCATTGGATCTCGTCAAACTTGGTGAAATGCCGCCCGAAGAGCAGCCGCGGCCTTCCGCCAAGGAACTGAAATCATTCGTTAAAGCCGTCGAAACCGAGATTCGGCGATCGGCCCAGTCGGCGAGCCAGACGGGGCAAATCGAACTACGTCGCTTAAGCCACACGGCGATGGACAATACGGTCAACGACTTGCTGGGAACTCGATTGCGATTGTCCGCAGGATTACCCCAAGATTCGGAGGTTGCCGGATTTGACAATATGGCGGCCACGTTGACTCAGTCCGGCGAGTTCATGCGTGTGTTGCAGCAGAACGCACGACGGATCGCAAAGGACGTTATCGCCAATGGTCCGGACCCGCGAGTTTCCATCACGCAGGCGGCCGCGGAATTGGAACGGGGAAAGAGCGTCGAAAGCGATGGCGACACCGTGGTGTTATGGTGCAGTAAGAACCGAGGGCATGTTGTTTGGCCATCCAAGTTCGAGGCTCCGCGAGCAGGTGTCTATCGCATCGAGCTCGACATGTCGCACACCATCCATACGGCCGAGTTGGAAAAAAAGATTACCGACTGGGAAGGAAAAAAACACGACAAAAATGGCAAGAGGCTTGTTCGCGTTCCAGGCAAACCTTTTCCACCAAACTACCGCCGGCACGTATCGATTGTCGCCGCTCCGTTCCCGCTGCAATATGCGGGTGGTGCGTCGGTGGGCGGACGACGAGTCGCATTGGTCGAAGTCGGACCGACGATGGCGACCGTCCAATGCGAGATTGAACTTGAACAAGGCGAAACGTTTTTCGTCCACGCTAGCGATTGCCCGCGCGGTGTTCGCAGTCCTTGGGGAGTGATCGATTCAAAGCGGATGCTTGTTGGAGAACTGCTGCGAGTAAAGCAATTACAGATTGACGGGCCTCTTTTGGAATCTTGGCCCAATGCGATCACCCGTGAGTTGCTGGACGACAAAAATCATCTGTCCCAATCCGCACTGCAAACGCTGCTGACTCGGACGTTCCGGCGTCCGGTTCCGCCCGAAGTCACCGCTCTGTATCAGCAAATTTTCGAGGCGACTCAAGACGAAGGGATGTCACCTCAGGCCGGTTTGCGACAAGTTATCGAGTCGATGCTCTGCTCGCCAAGATTTCTGTACGAACGTCCTTTCGCAGACAAACCAGATGCTTTTGCTGTCGCGAGCCGGTTGTCGTATTTCCTTTGGAATTCGATGCCCGATCAGGAACTGATGTCGTTGGCGGCGTCTGGTGCAATCCTCGACACCCCCGTGCTGGAGTCTCAGGTGCGACGCATGATCGCCGACCCGAAGTCCGATCGGTTTGTAGTCGATTTTGCGGGACAATGGCTTGGGCTTCGCCGCGTCGGAGCAATGTTGCCTGATCCGAAATTGTATCCTGCCTATGATCCCGCACTTGAGCGTGCGATACGTAGCGAATCCGAGGCATTGTTCTCGGAGATACTGCATTCCAACCGCCCCGTCACCGACTTTTTGAATCCCGGTTACGCGATGCTCAACGAGCGGCTTGCCGAGCATTACGAAATCAACGGCGTCGAAGGCAACGAATTTCGCCGTGTTAATTTGCCGGCCGGTCATCCACGCGGCGGATTGCTGGGGCACGCCAGCATGTTGACGATCACGTCCAACGGAACTCGCACTTCACCCGTCGTGCGAGGCGTTTGGATTCTCGAAAACCTGTTGGATTCGCCCCCATCACCTCCGCCGCCAGACGTGGAACCGATCGAACCCGATGTACGCGGTTCCACCACGATCCGCGAGATGTTGGCCAAGCACCGTGATGTCGCGACTTGTAACGAATGCCATCGCCGGATCGACCCTTGGGGATTCGGACTCGAAAATTTTGATGCCGTCGGAGCTTGGCGAGAGCAGTACGGAATCAACGGCAAAGGCAAACCGGTCGACGCCGCAAGCAAGACACCGGGCGGCGAATCATTTGACGGAGTGGTCGAGATGCGTTCGATTTTGATGCAACAATCGGATCGATTCACCCAGGCGATCACCGCGAAACTGCTATCGCATGCAGTCGGTCACCCTACCACGATCGCGGAACGGGTTGCCATCGACGAGATCGTCAAACAGAACAAGCAATCCGGTGGCCGGTTCGCCGATTTGATCGTGCAAATTTGCACCCATCCGATGTTTTTGCAGATCGAGTGACACGCCGAGTGTACTCACGTCCCACTCATCCAATCACTCCCAATTCCCTTCACGCCTGCTGAAAAAGAAATTGACATGATCAAATCCTTCGCACGACCCGGTGTTGTTCCGTCTTGCACCGTTGCAGCCGCATGGAGCGTCCTGATTTTGATAGCCACTGCGTCGAGCGTTCATTCCGCCGAGGACCGAGCGACGGTGTTTGAGGACGACTTCGACAATCGTCAGAGCGTCGGTGAAGGTTACACCTCGGCACGAGGGACCGAGGATGCATGGAACATCGTCGATGGCGTGTTGGTCGGCAAGCAAACCAAGTCGGATCACGGAGCGGTGATTCGCAAAAACATCAAGTTTGACGACATCGACCTGCAGTTCGATTTTCGTTTCAGCGGCGGCACGCGATTCAACTTTGTGCTCGACGATCAAAATGAAAAATCGGTTCACGCCGGACATATCTGTCGCGTTTCGATTTCCCCCAAAAAGATCTCGGTCACGGACGACAAAACGGGCAACATGAATCTGGAGGTCCGAAAACAACGTCAATCCAAAAACCTGTCTCCCGAGCAACAGAAGTCGTTGGACAAACTGCTCGCCGAAAAGACCAACTCCGCTGCCGTTAATCTAAAACCTGGCCAATGGCACCGATTGGGCGTTCGCATCCAGGGCGATTCTCTAGTGGCTTCGCTCGATGGCAAGAAGATTGCCGAGCTTCGTTCGCCTGGAATCGACCACCCGACCAAAACAAAGGTTGGCATGACCGTCAACGGATCGACCATCGATTTTGACAACTTGAAAGTCTTCAACATCAGCCAATAGCCGGAAGCCCCCATAGCTGTTCTTCCTTAAAACCACCTTTCCCAAAGCCCCTGCACGATGAAAAACACCGCCCCCCAACGTTCCATCGTTTTGCTGCTACTGAGTGCTGTCTTTCTGCTTTTGCTGGGAACCGTCGCCTCGGCGGCGGACGAGGCTGGCGCGACGCCGGACCGCCCCAACATTCTCTGGATCACGATCGAGGACTGGAGCCCCGACTTGTCATGTTATGGCACAAAGGGGATCGAAACTCCGCACGTGGACAAGTTGGCGTCCGAAGGGATTCGCTACCAATGGGCTTTCACCACGTCGCCGGTTTGCTCGACGTCGCGTTCCGCGATGATGACAGGGTTCCACCAAAACTACATCGGTGCCCACCAACACCGCACCGATGACAAGAAACCGCTGCCGTATGGGATTCGCCCGATCCCTCATCTGCTGGCCGATGCAGGCTACTTCACAGCGCTGATGAGCTGGAAAACGGACTGCAATTTCGTGCCGGACAAGAAGAATGAATTGTTTATGGGCGAGGACTGGAACGAGCGTGAAGCGAATCAACCTTTCTTTGCTCGCATCACGTTTGGGGGAACGCACCGAGCTTGGAATCGCGATCCGCTGCGTCCGATTGATCCCAAGGATGTTGAACTGCCGCCTTATTATCCGGACACCCCATTCATCCGCCGTGACTGGGCCACCGGTTTGGAACAAATGCAGATTGTCGACCGTGAAGTGGGGGAACTGCTGAAACGCCTCGCCGACGAAGGGTTGGCGGAAAACACTATCGTCTTTTTCATCGGTGACCATGGCCGCTGCCACATCCGCGGCAAGCAGTTTCTTTATGACGAAGGAACTCGCATTCCGATGATCATGCGTTGGCCAGGGAAAGTCAAACCAGGACAAGTCAACGAGGACCTTGTGATGTCGATCGACATTTGCGAGACGATCCTCGAAGCGGCCGGCATCGAGGCCCCGGTTCCACTGCATGGCAAAAGTCTATTCAGCAAGGAAGTCCAGAATCGCAAATACGTCTTCGCAGCACGCGACAAGATGGATGATGCCCATGACGCGATGCGATCGATTCGATCGAAGGACCACAAGTTGGTTCTGAATTTGATGCCTGAACGTGCCTATTGCCAATTCAGCCATTACAAGGAAAGTGCATATCCTGCGCTCGCGGAAATGAACGTCTTGAATCTGGAAGGAAAGCTGACGCCGGAACAAGCCGCGTTCATGGCACCGAACAAGCCTGAGATCGAATTATTTGACCTAAAGAAAGATCCGCACGAAGTGCACAACGTCGCGGATGATCCGCAATATGCCGATGTGAAAGCCGAACTGCTAGCCGAGCTCGAAAACTGGCGAACCAACGTGATCAAGGACCAAGGCGTGTCAGAGGACTTTCGTGCTGTCGGCGTCTTCCCTGAAACATGTCCCACGCCGACGGTAGGCGAATGGGTCGAGAAGAACACGAAAAACTACGATTTCAGCAAATACGGTTCGCCGGGCTGGTATCCCACCCGCACTTTAGAAGAGTGGAAAAAGGCACGCGATTTGTGGGCTCCGTATGTGTTCCGCGGACCGAGCGAGAAGGTTGCACGCCCCGTGATTCCTTTCACTCAGAAGAAGAAAGACAAAACTGCTAAGAAGAACAAAAAGAAGTAGCCGAGCGTGATAAGCACGAGAAGCGATCCCTCCACTTACAAAGCGGAATTCCGATATGACAATCACGCAGATACCAACAACACGGCGAAAGTTCCTCGCCCAAACCGCTGCGGTTTCAGCGGCTGCCGCGATCCCTTATCACTTTACGTCTGCGCAAGAGTCGACGAAGAGCAAATCGAAAAACGAACAGTTGCAGTTTGCTCTGATTGGCGTGGGTGGAAATGGAACGCGGACGGCTCCGGTAGGGAAAGAGTTCGCGAATTTGGTGGCGTTGTGTGATGTCGATGCGGATCACCTGCGTGACGGCAACCAACTGCTGACCGGTGGCAAAGCTGACACCTATTCCGACTATCGCGAAGTCCTTTCGCGTGACGACATCGATATAGTCCAAATTTCCACGCCTGATCATTGGCATGCAAAAATCTTGATCGAAGCGATGTTGGCGGGCAAAGATGCCTACTGCGAAAAACCGCTCACGCTGACGATTGACGAAGGCAAACTGGTTCGTCGCATGCAGAAAGAAACCGGTCGTGTGGTGCAAGTCGGTACGCAACAGCGAAGTAGTTTCGACAAGTTCAACAAAGCACTGGCGATTATCGCCGAGGGCCGCCTCGGAAAACTCAAACGAATGGTCGTTGGAATTGATGGTGGCGGATGGAGTCCTGAGATTCCGGCTGTCGCGGTTCCCGAAGCACTCGATTGGGATCGTTGGCTCGGCCCGACACCGCAGATGCCTTATCGCTACCTTCGCCATCCCAGCAAGGAAGCCGATAAAGGCTACACGAATTGCCATACCCAGTTCCGCTGGTGGTACGAATATTCCGGTGGCAAATTAACCGATTGGGGTGCCCATCATATCGACATTGCGATGTTAGGGGTCGCGGCGGCAGGTCAGAACAATGATCCTGTTTCAGTCGATGGCACCGCAAAACATGCGGTCGAGTTCAAAGACGGCATGCCCGTACAAACCGATCGTTACAACACGGCACAAGGATTTGATTTGCACGTCGCGTTTGCCGATGGCGATGTCGAAATGAACATTCGCCATGACGTCGACAACGGCATTCTGTTCGAAGGCGAACTCGGACGAATTTTTGTCAATCGTGGGAAATTGGTAGGTAAGCCAGTCGAAGATCTCGCATCCAATCCGTTGCCTGAGGATGCCATTTCCAAGATCTATCGCGGCATGCCGATGAAGCAAAACGATCGCCCAGCGCACTGGGAAAACTTTATGTATGCGATCGAAAATCGGGTCCAACCGATCTCGGATGTCCATTCGCACATGAAGATGCTGAATGTCTGTCACCTCGCAGGAATCTGTTGCCGGCTGGGCCGCAAAATCAATTGGGACCCGTCGACCGAACAGGTTGTCGGCGACGAACTAGCACACAGCATGATGAGTCGCCCGTATCGCGAAGGCTACGAAATCGACATGAGCTGAGCAGAGAGGCACCAGCGACTCGTTGGATGAGTGAGCCGTGACGCGTGAGCGGCCGGGTCTCACGCACAACCCGGTGCCTTACGGCCCACGGCTCACATTACCCAAACGTTGGAAAGAACAAAATGAAGATCACACGACGAAACGCAATTTTCACCACGGCGGCTGCCGCATCCGCTGCACTTATGCCCCGCACGATCCTTGGGGACGTGTTAGGTGCGAATGAAAAAGTAAACGTCGCGTGGTGCGGCGTTGGTAACCGCGGCCCTCGCATTATCGAGAATTTTGAAAGAGCCGGCATAGCCAACTTCGTCGCCTTCTGTGACGTCGATCCGGAAAACCCACATATCAATGCGACGAAAGAAAAATTTCCCAAGGCTCGCATCTTTCAAGATTGGCGGGTGATGCTGGACAAGATGAACAAAGATATCGATGCGGTGGTGGTCTTGGTGCCAGACCATTCGCACTTTCCGATCACGATGGCTGCCATGGCCGCTGGCAAACACGTCTACACCGAAAAGCCACTCGCTCGCACGTTTCAAGAAATCGAACTGATGATGGCGGCCGAGAAGAAATACAAAGTCGCGACCCAAATGGGTAACCAAGGACACTCGGGCGACAACCATTTTCAGTTCGATGCTTGGAAGGATGCCGGCATCATCAAAGACGTCACCCACGTCGATGCCTACATGAACAAGTGGCGTCGCTGGCACCCTTGGGGCGACGTGAAGTCGATGCCTAGTGGTGAGACGGCGCCGGAAACCATGGACTGGGATCTGTGGCACAGCACGACACCAGTGCATGCGTTTAGCAAGATGTTTCATCCCGGCAATTGGCGTGGATGGTACCAACATGGCACCGGATGTTTCGGTGACTGGGGCGCCCACATCCTCGATACGATTCATCGCTTCCTCGAACTCGGGCTGCCGGAAAGGATCTCGGCGACGAAATTGGTGCAGCCTAATAACCTGATTTATCCGCTCGAGTCGACTATCAACTTCCAGTTTCCTGAGCGGAACGGAATGCCCGCAATGGACATTGATTGGTACGACGGAGTCGAAAACTTGCCGCCATTGCCGGATGATTTCGCAGGACGAAAACTCGACACGAATACTCCTGGCAAGTTTATCTATGCGGGCGATTTGGCTTTGCAAGGCGGCAGTCACGCGACAACACTCGAAATCCTTGACGAGGAAAAACGCAATTCGCTGCAAACATCCGGGAATTTGCAAACGGACTTTGGCAAGCATTCGGATCACTACGCCAATTTCTTGCTCGCCTGTCGCGGCGATGAAAAAACGCGGTCGCCGTTCTCGGTTTCGGGTCCGCTCTCGCAGATGTTGGCGCTCGGTTGCTTGGCTCAGCGACTCGGAGGCGAACTCGAGTTTGATCGCCAAAGCAAACAGATCACCAACAACGAATTAGCCAACTCGCTACTGAAAGACACGCCACGAAAGGGCTGGGAACAATATTATGCACTCTAAACGAGAGGTCTGCTTGCTGGTTCACATGCGAGTGACGCTCGCTGCGATGGCGGTGACGCTCGTGACACTCGGCATCGCGACCAGAACGTTGGCCGCTGATCGGCCTAACATCCTCTGGATCCTGACCGACGACCATCGCGCCGATTCCATTGCGGCGTATAATCGTGCGACCGCGGGACGGGACGACAGCGAACTCGGGTATGTCTCGTCGCCCAATGCCGATGCACTGGCGAGACAAGGGGTTTTGTTTACTCGAGCCTACTGCAATTCGCCCGGCTGTGCACCGAGTCGAACGTCGATGCACTTTGGAATGTACCCTCATCACAGTGGGCAGTACGGTTTCGAATCCGGCCATCAATCGACCGACTTTGCGAAGCCGTTCTTTCCCCAAATGATGGTTGAAAACGGGTATCGAACAGCCCACTTTGGCAAGAGCGGGATTGCCAGTTTCAAGTGGGACGAACGCAAGCTACAGAAAACGTCGATCTACGAAGTCAGCGTTGATCAAAAGGAGCTTTACAAAAATGAGCATACCGATTGGTTTCATCAAAAGACTTGGGGCAAAGGCAAATCGACCGGGATGGAAGAATTCTGGTTGATGCCGGACGGACCGATGCGGATTCTGACGCCGGTGGAAGAGCCACTGAGCGAAACCGCGAGAGAGCAGAAAGCTCGGGTGCGACGTGAGCTCGACTTGTTGTTCTCGTTTGGTGACCACAACGATCTGGTGATTGGTGGCGTCAGCCCGCAACCGACTGAAAAGACGCAAGACGGTGAAATCTTGGCGTCCTTCGTGGATTACATTCAACACGCAGGTGAATCGTACAAGACGCCTTGGGGACGCAAACTTGACGGACCGCCGACGGACCAACCGCTGTTTGTGAACCTTGGATTTCACTTCCCACACACCCCCGTGCTGCCGTCCAAGGAGTTCCGCGATCGGTTTGCCGGCAAGACCTACAAAGTCCCTGAATTCAGCAAAGACGAACTTAAAAAACTGCCGCCGCAATTGGTGTCGTGGTTCGAAAAAACCAACTTCGCCGACTTGTCGTCCGAAGACAAGCAGCAGGCGATTCGCGACTACTATGCGTTCTGTGCGATGGGTGATTCGCTGATTGGCAAAGCGATCGAACAATTCAAAGAATTCAGCGCGACGCATAATCGTGATTATTTGATTCTGTATGTGATCGGTGATCATGGCTGGCATTTGGGCGAACAGGGTGGCGAATCAAAGTTCGCACCGTACGACACGTCGAACCACTGCGCCGTGATCGCAGTTTCGTCGGACGGCCAACAATATCCGGCGGGCACGGTTTGCAACAAACCGATCGAATTCGTCGACTTCGCTCCCACGTTTTTGAAAACGGCCGGTGCAGATTTGTCGGACAATCGCTACGCCCATCTCGACGGACATCCCATCGGCAACACGCTCAGCGGCGCGACCGATCGCGACTATGTGATCGGCGAGATGAATCATGTGATTGGCCCGCGAGCTTACTTGCGATCCGACGACTTTGCGTTTTCGATGCGAGTTCGAGAAAAGAACGGCAAGCCGGGCGAAAAATGGGGGCATCCGCCGGGGGAAGATATTAAATGGGCGTTGACGGCTCCGCGCGAGCAAGTCGAAATGGCGCTGTTCGATCTTCGCGTCGATCCGAAAGAGCTAAACAATGTCGCAAATGACGATTCGTATCTGGCGTTATCCGACTGGTTCCGCAGCAAACTCGGACGCATCATCTTAGGTGACGGACGAGTCGAAGCAGATTGGTCCAAAGAAAACGAGTTTGTGATCAACAACTTTGCCGCCGGAGCTCACGATGGGAAATTGGAATTTCCAAAAAACATCGTGCCGCCTGTGCAAGAGTTGACAACGCAACCTAAGCAATCGGCGCCGGACATGGAAATCAAGTTCGGCAAGGTTTCGCGAAAGTCCGCGTTTCGCAGTGACACGATGAGCATTTGGGGCGGATCGCTGGTCAAGGGCGAGGCCGGACTGTACCACATGCTCTATTCACGCTGGCCACGTAGCCTGGGCTGGGCCTGGGTAACCGATTCCGAAATCGCTCATGCCGTTTCCGCCAGCCCTTCAATATCCAGATTCCATTGCAGGTGACGTTGCATCCGTAGCATTGTCCCTGCAACTTCGTCCAGCGCCAAACAATCGTGATGAACATCGTTATCACAGAATTTTCAAACGAATCCATTGGCTAGAATTATGAAATTCGAGAACCGTTGCTTTCTCTGTTTTTTGTTGGCATCTTTATTGACGCCTGTGATGACTGGAATTGCCAAGGCCGAAGGGAAAGAAACGCCCACCTGGACCGATGCGAAAACTGCCGCAGCAGAATTCCCTGGCTTTGCGTTTCTGGGCGAATACGTCAACGGCGACCAAGCGATCCAAGTCGTTCCCTGTCAGGACAGGTTCTACATTTCGATCTATCAGGGCGGATTGCCCGCAGCAGGTTGGGACGGAGGAACGATCCAACATGAATGGGTCACGAGCGACGCGATTGAAAATCGCATGAAAGGGTACGAAAAAATTGATCGTTCCTCGAAGCTCGAATTCACAAAACCTCCTGCCAATGCGATCGTGTTATTCGATGGCTCCGACATGAAACAATGGGGGCATGGAAAGATCAAGAATGGGTTGCTGCAAGCGGGTGCGGGTACGAAACGAAAGTTTCAAGACTTCACATTGCATTTTGAGTGTCTCGTCCCTTTCAAACCCGAGTTGCCCTTAAGTCACCCCGACCGCGGCAACAGCGGCGTGTTCGCCGTGGGAGCTTATGAAGTGCAAGTTGCCGATACATTCGGTCTGGATTTCTCGCCGAGTGCCTGGACCGAGATGAAACAGCTGAAGAAGCCCAGCACGTGGTGCGGCAGCATTTACGGACTCCGCGCTCCGGATGTAAACATGTGTCTGCCGCCGCTGAGCTGGCAAACCTTCGACGTCAAATTCACGGCGGCTCGATTTAAAAATGACAAAAAGGTTTCCAGTGCGAGGATGACCGTGCACCAAAACGGCATTTTGATTCATGACAACTTTGAACTTCCCGAGGGAACCGGCGGCGGTCCTTCCGGCCCACGACCCGAAGTCACTGAAGGTCCGATCTACATCCAAAACCACCACAACCCGACTCAGTATCGCAACATCTGGGTCGTCGAAAACTGAAAACGCGACTCTCGAACTCACCCCGGACCATGCCCAAAACCCCGCTTACTTACCATTGACTCAAGGACCGTCGGAACAATAAGTGACGGGTTTTCCCGTAGCGGAAGTCGTCAAGACTTTCGTTTTCCAGGCTGGTCGAAACTCGTGACAAGTTCCGCTACGTCAGTAATGACTCCGAAGGTCCTAACCCGGCCTTCGTGCCTCGAACAGCAAAGCCCTCCGAATTTGCGACGACATGCGGTGCCTCGTTGATGCTTTCGAGTTAGGATGATGGTCCGGAAATTCCCATCGCCGTCCAAATAACCACTAGCTAGCCAAGCACCTCTGCTTAAAAAAACACAGATACGAACTTGAAGAAAGCAATCACCGTCAAGTGAAATCTGGCCACGACACATACCTCCCCACCATCAGTAACAGACGAAAGCCCCCAACATGAACAACCTTGCCAAACTCTTGAGCCTTCTGCTCGCTGGCGTTGGGCTGGCGAGCGGCCAGCTCTGCGATGCCGCCGACCAACCGAACATCCTATACATCATGTCCGACGACCACGCGGCACACGCGATCTCGGCTTACGGCAGCCGGCTTGCGGAAGTGGCACCGACTCCGAATATCGACCGTTTGGCAAATGAAGGGGCGTTGTTCACCAACGCGTTCTGCACCAATTCAATCTGCTCACCGTCGCGAGCCTGTGTGCTGACGGGCCAGTACAATCACGTCAACGGTGCCTTTGATTTGGGAGGAAACGTGCCGCCTGGAAAGCAAATGCTGGCGATCCAAATGAAGAAAGCCGGTTATCAAACCGCAATGATCGGCAAGTGGCATTTGCACGATGAACCTGCGGACTTTGATTACTACTGTGTGCTTCCCGGCCAAGGCCATTACCACAACCCTGAGTTCCTGATCCGCGGTGACAAACCATGGGGAAAGAACCTGATCAAGTTCGACGGCAAACACTCGACCGACACGATCACTGATCTGACGCTTGATTGGTTAAAAGAAGGTCGCGACAAAACCAAGCCGTTCTTTCTAATGCACCATTACAAAGCTCCGCATGATTACTTCGACAATGCCGAGCGTTACGAATCGTATCTGGCGGATGTCAACATTCCCGACCCCGAGACGCTTTGGAAACGAGATCCTCGATTCGGATCGATGGCCACGCGAGGTGCTGACGACGAGCTGATTCCTCATATCGGCACGTCCATCGGTGGTCGCAATCCGCGGCGGTCTTATCTTGGTGACTTGCCAAAATTGTATCCCAATGAGTTCCCGCCCAACTTTGACCCGAAAAACTACAGCGATGAAGAAAACACCCGATTTGCCTACAACGCTTATCTGAAAAAGTACCTGCGATGTATCAAGGGAATCGACGACAACCTTGGCCGACTGTTCCAACATCTCGAGGACAGCGGGCAACTCGACAACACGGTGATCATCTACACCGGCGACCAGGGTTTCATGCTGGGCGAACATGACTATCAAGACAAACGATGGATGTACGACCCTTCACAGCGGATGCCGTTTCTCGTTCGCTACCCCAAGTCGGTACCTGCCGGAGGGCGGTTCGACACGATCATCGAAAACGTCGACTACGGCCCAACGATGTTGGACTTTGCCGGAGCAAACATTCCCGATTCGGTGCAAGGACGCTCGTTCAAATCGCTACTGGAAACGGGCAAGGAAGCGGACGACTGGAAGCAAGAAGCCTACTACCGTTATTGGATGCACATGGCACACCACGATAACCCAGCGCACGTAGGCATCCGCACCAAGACGCACAAACTGATTTACTATTACGGATGCAATTACGATGGCGGCTATCAAACGCCGCCGGGATGGGAACTGTATGATATGGTCAACGACCCGCACGAGACCGTTAACTTGTACAGCAACCCCGAGTATGCCAAGCTCGTCGCCGAGATGAAGTCACGCCTGGAAGCGACACGCAAACGCGTCGGAGATGATGGAACTCATTTCCCAGAATGCGAGGAAGTTATCCAGGAGTTCTGGGACTATGACGAAGCCGATCAGGCCAAGGCTCGCGAGATTTCTCATCAATACTTGCAGCGTCGCCTGCAAGAACTAAAAGAGGGAAAGGTCAACATTCGAACCTGGGTCGGCGATAACTGAGCCGACAGCAAAACAGTCCGCAAAGAACTCATCCTCCCCAACCTGCAAACGATTTCCTCCTATGATGAACCATTATCTCTCAGCTTCGTTAGCCTCGTGTCTGTTTACTCTGATGTTGTCAGTCGTGCCTGCTGAGTCGGCCCGTGCTGACGATTTGGCAGGATCACGTCCGAACATCATTCTGGTCATGACTGACGATCAGGGCATGGGCGATCTATCGTGTATGGGCAACAAGGTGTTGCGGACTCCGAATATCGATCGTTTCTATCAGATGTCAACGCGGTTTACCGACTTTCACGTCAGCCCGACGTGTGCTCCGACGCGGTCGTCGATCTTCAGCGGTCGACACGAGTTCCGTAATGGCGTGACGCATACGATCAAGGAACGCGAGCGGATGACGCTGTCGACAACCACGTTTCCGCAACTGCTGCGAAAATCGGGTTACGAGACCGGTATCTTTGGCAAATGGCATCTTGGCGATGAAGACGCGTATCAGCCGTACAACCGCGGTTTTAGCGAAGTCTTCATTCACGGCGCAGGCGGAATTGGCCAGGCCTATGAAGGCAGCTGTGCTGATTTCCCGCCCAATCGCGAAAACGAAGGCAAGTACTTTGACAACGTGATTTTGCACAACGACACGATCGTCCAAACCGAAGGATTTTGCACGGATGTTTTCTTCCAGGCCGCACTTGGGTGGATCAAAAAACAACACGAAGCAAAAACTCCGTTCTTCGCCTACGTCAGCACCAATGCTCCGCACGGTCCGATGCTGGCACCCGAGAAGTACAAAAAACGATTCGCCGATTTGAGCTGGGACGCCGGCATGCAAGGTCGCTATGGCATGATCGAAAACATCGACGACAACTTTGGCTTGCTGATGCAGAAACTGGATCAGTGGAAGCTTTGGGACAATACGCTGGTGATCTTCATGACCGACAACGGCCAAGCCGGCCGCAGTGGCAAGCTCAATGGCAAGCGAACTCCGATGTACACCGCCGGATTCAAAACGGGCAAGGGATCGCCATGGGAAGGAGGGACGCATGTGCCCGCGTTCTGGCGTTGGAAGGGCAAACTTGGCGAAGGCGTTGATATCCCTGCACTGACCGCCCACATCGATCTATACAAGACGTTTTGCGAACTGACCGGCACCGAAATCCCGTCTGACATCCAGCCGATTGATGGACGCAGTCTACTGCCATTGCTTCGCGATCCCGATGCCGACTGGGCCGATCGCAATTTGTTCGTGCACGTCGGTCGCTGGGAGAAAGAGGCCGATCCGAACGACAGCAAGTTCAAGAGTTGCGGTGTTCGATCCCAACGCTGGCGTTTTGTTAACAACAAAGAACTGTACGACATTGCAGCCGATCCGCATGAAAAACAGGACGTCGCGTCGGAACATCCCGAAGTTGTTGCCGAGCTGCGAAAAGCCTACGACCAGTGGTGGAGCGATACGGTTCCATTGATGGTCAACGAGGACGCTCCGTACTCGGCCGAACATCCGCAAGGGGTTCGCTACGAGAGGCAACTCAAAGAACGCGGCATTCCCAAGTGGACTGCTCCGACGCTGTAGCGATCGCGTGCGGAATCGCGGATGGATAAGATTAATTGAGCCGTGACGCGCAAGCGGCCGGGTCTTAGTCTGGACTGCTAAATCTTTGGTGTTGTCATCGGACATTGGAGGTCAGTCTTTCTTACGAGCAAC
>TARA_R110002073_G_scaffold8027_22_pt1 | contig 32774 bp, 28 predicted proteins | sample TARA_R110002073 | Tara Oceans TARA_R110002073 (sample SAMEA4397174) | marine metagenome | biome: Polar Biome; feature: [DCM] deep chlorophyll maximum layer (ENVO:01000326); material: water (ENVO:00002006), including particulate matter (ENVO:01000060) such as... | depth 40 m | reverse complement strand
AGAGGTAACTGGTAAATAGGCCCGAAGAAAACTTACCCCCAATATCCGATGTTAACACCAAAGATTTAGCAGCCCATCGCTATCCCCGGTTCAGCGCCGGAACCGTGGCTAGCGCCAAAACGGCCAATATACTGAAAGACTCCTGCCTAACTGCTTAGTGTTAGCAAGCTGTTCCGGCCGGTGGGAACCGGCCCTACGCTCTACTACTCGATTGGGGCGAAGTGGAGGTTTGGATCTTGAACACCGCATCGCCAATACCAAACATCGAAAGCCAGTGCTGCGCCTCTGGGGTACATTTTGATTAAAATACCTAGGTCTCTCGCTAATTCTCGACTTTGAGGTAGCGAGACTCGTCGACAGATTCCCAAGTCTCTTGGCGACTTTCGCGACGACGTGAACACTGACTTCTTAGCTGGCACAAAGCACTAGGCAGCTCGGCACGAGCTATGATGTGTCGTGCCAACTCCCCTTTCCATTCCCAAGTGACCACTCTCGATGATGCGAACTCTGCATTTGATCTCACTGAAATCCTTCGCGTGCGTCGCCATTTTCATCTTGGTGGGATTCGCCCAGCGTTGCTCGGCTCAGCAAAGTGCTGCCCGGGAAAGTGATCGCGAGGTGCAGACGGGGGTTCCGATTGGCAAGCTGACCCGCGGCGTGTTTGAACAGAGCAAGCTGTTCCCTGGAACACGACGCGACTATGCCGTTTACGTGCCTGCACAGTACACCCCTGACCAACCGGTCAACTTGATGGTGTTCATGGACGGCATGAATTACGCTAAGCCGGACGGTGCGTTTCGCGTTCCCGTCGTCTTTGACAACCTGATTCACCAGAAAGCGATGCCAGTCACTGTCGCGGTGTTCGTGAATCCCGGCACGATTCCTGCAACGCGACAGGGCGCCGATGGTCGCAGCAACCGGTCGTTTGAGTACGATTCACTTGGTGACCGCTACGCGAACTTTCTGGTCGACGAGTTCTTGCCCGTCGCCCTCGAAGGGATCAATGTTTCCGACGATCCAGCGGACCGCGCCGTGTGCGGGATTTCATCGGGCGGCATTTGCGCCTTTACCGTCGCTTGGGAGAAACCAGAACAGTTCAGCAAGGTTCTTAGTCATATCGGCAGCTACACGAACATTCGTGGTGGTTGGGCTTATCCCGGCTTGGTCCGCAAAACGAAAGAGAATCCGAAGCCGATCAAGGTCTATCTCCAAGAGGGCAACGACGACCTCAGTAATCTGCATGGCAACTGGCCACTCGGCAATCGATCGCTCGCCGCTGCTCTTCAGTATGCGGGCTACACCTACAAATTGGTGATGACCGAGGGAGGGCACAGCGGCAAGTGGGGCGGGCTTGAACTACCCAACGCTCTTCGTTGGCTGTGGGACGACAACGCCCAGTCCACCAACATTCCGTCCACCGCGACCAAGCCCGCCTGGGAGCCACACCCAGACGCAGTCCCACGCGACGATGTTCCTCACGGCATCGTCGAGGTTATGCAGCCCTGGGAATCGAAGATCTTCCCCGACACGATTCGTGACTGGGCCGTCTACGTTCCCGCGCAATACAACAAGGACACGCCTGCTGCGTTGATGGTGTTCCAAGATGGCGAACGAATGCGAGACGTGAACGGACGCTGGCGAATTCCTGTTGTGTTTGACAACTTAATCGCTCGCGGTGACATGCCGCCCACGATCGCCGTCTTTCTCGATCCAGGCCACCACAAATCGAAACCACGCAAAGGCAACAAGTCGTCCAATCGCAGCTTTGAGTACGACGGACTGGGAGATCGCTACGCAACTTTCCTGCTCGACGAAATACTGCCGGAAGTGGAATCGCGTTACAACATTTCCGATGATTCCAAGATGCGTGCGATCGGTGGATCGAGTTCCGGTGCGATCTGTGCCTTTACCGTTGCTTGGGAGCGGCCCGACCAGTTCCAAAAGGTCTACAACAGCGTCGGCAGCTACACCAATCTCCGTGGTGGCGATGCCTATTCGGGACTCGTGCGGAAAACGGAACCCAAGCCAATCCGTGTCTACATGGCTGACACGAGCGGCGACGTCGACAATGCGTTTGGAAGTTGGCCGATCGCGAACCAACAGATGGCATCGTCACTGAAGTATATGGGGTATGACGTCCGTTTCGATTGGGCCGAAGGCTACATGCATAACGCGGACTACGGAAGCTCGCGTTTTCCCGATGCGATGAAATGGCTATGGCGAAACGAGGCTCACTCGCCGACCATCGACACGAGCGACGACTTGCGTGGCGACCTCACGCTGTTGAATCTACTTGTGCCGGGTGAGTCATGGAAAGTCGTTGCCCAGGATCTGGGCTTCGCCGATGCTCCGTGCAGCGACGATCAAGGCAACTTCTACTTCTGCGACATGAAGGCACCTGCAGTGTACCGCGTCGACGCAATCAGCGGTGAGAAAACCGTGATTGCGAAGGAGTCCGTCAGCGGACTCGAATTCGGTCCCGACGGAATGCTGTACGCATGCCAAGGCAAACAGAAACGCGTGATCGCCATCGATGCAACCAACGGCGATGTGAAAGTCGTCGCTTCCGATGTGCAACCCAACGACATGGCGATCACCAAGGACGGCTTCATTTTCATCACTGAGACGCAAGCGAAGCAAGTCACGCGAATCAACATCAAGACGGGTGAGGTTTCGGTCGCTGACACCGGCATCACACGCCCCAACGGGATCGCTCTGTCGAATGACGGCGGAACACTTGCCGTTTCTGATCATGGTGGTCCCTACACGTGGACATTCCGCGTCAATGCGGGTGGCGAATTGGATGCTAAGATGCCGACCATGCCGATGCGACTGCTGATCGACCCCAAGGGGGAATTCAAGTTCAACGAACCACCGCCATACAGCACCGTCTCTCGTGGCGATGGCATGTGCGTCGATAAAGCCGGGCGGTATTACGTCACCAGCGAGTTAGGCGTGCAAATTTTTGACCCAACGGGACGTCCGTGCGGCGTGCTTCCCAAACCCGACAAGACCATGCCGTTAACCAGTTGCACGATCGCTGGCGAGAACCACGAGACCCTCTTCATCACCAACGGCCGAGCGGTCTACCAGCGTCAACTGCAGATCCAATAGTGAAGTTGGACCCGTTCCTAATCTGCCAGGCAAGTGTCTTTCAGTAGGTTAGGGAGAGAAAAAGGTACGCGGAGAGAAAAAGGTACACGGACTCTTTTCTCGGGAGTTGCAGGTCGGTTTCAGTGCTCCGGTGACCGACTCCGGAGTGTGTTGTCGCCTAACTAAGCGTGCTCCGGTTTCATCGACCGGACGTTTCACTGGAGTCGGATACTGCAGCACGCTGAGGTGTTCATGCCCCACGTCGTGACCACGCCGCCAATTCGTTGCGGCTAATGCCAGCACCGGTTCTTTAGAAGGCCCTTCTTGAGTCGACCCTCCAAAGAGCCTGAAGGCTGACTCAAAGGTAGCTCGAGAACTCGAAGAAATTGGCCCGCAAAAATTGCACGAGGACGAGACGTGGTTGCCTGAAGAAATCGATGACGAGAACGATTCGTCGATTATCGGATGAGTCCGCGAAGTGCCGCGAGGCGATCTGGCAGCTCAGCGAATTGTGGTTCCGTGAGGTGCGAGTGGACACATTTCGCAGAGCTGCAAACGCGGCGGACTTTGGAGTGTTTTACCATCGCCAGCAAAAAGTCCCGCGTTTTCGGCTGCGAGAGCTGCCCCACTAGGGTATCGCCGACTGCGGAAAACAGGGGCGTTCTTGATGTTGAAAATATCGCGACCCCTGATCTGACCCGGATCGCTCAACACTTCGCTTGCCGACTATCTGAAAGCGAACTTGAGCAGCTTGCAGATGCACTTGATTCGATACCAGAAGGAACGAGCGAATATCGCGATTAGCGAAAACTTTCGCGATTTCTTTTCTTTCCTACAGGCAGGCGGTTATTCCACGCATCCCAATTTTGTCAAATCTCCGCTGGCACCCGAAGATGGCAGCACCCTATCAATCCCACTGTCTTTTAGGCAATTGCTAAACTATCCAGACGAAGGCGTGCCTGTTGCTTTCCGCGACCGAGTGGTACGAAAACGTCGTCGCCAATTCGATGCATGCGGTAGGTAAATTCACAACACTACTTCAACGATGTCAATGCGATCAACGAATAAACGCTTACGTCAGAAAGCTTGACCTGGGGTCTGGCTTCCCCATAATCATCGGGGCTGGGGCAACCTGCGAAAACTCCAGTTACCGAAGGCGCAACCGACGATAACAGCCCAGAAATCAGCTTATCACCCCACCAACCGGTAATACTTACATCTTTACCCCACTCGTGATGTCTTCTCCGTTTCTGAGTCCCTACGAACCTGTGGCTGACACGCCGAGTAGCGACGATTCGATCGTTGACTCTGAGTCACCCGAAACGTTTGGGTTGCTCGCATGGTTGCTGGCGTTTGCGTTTCACGCGGCCGCATTTCGCTTTGGACTTGGCTATAGTATTAACGCGAAGAGTAAAGACGATCCGTCGGAATGGCTTGGGTATCTTGTCTTCGGAAACACTGAGTTCGGATACGTATTCGCAGCCGGTATATGCGGAGGTGTACTTGCGGAAGCGTATCGATGGCTTGTGCAGAAACGGTTGCAATCCTCTACAATGACTCCACGGCAAACCGGCAACGCATTCTGCGTGACAATTGTTGGCACTTGTATGTTGACTGTGTGCGTCGCCGCGATGCTTTGCTAACACCAGAATGTCGGGGTAACCAACCCGAGCACCGACGTACGGCTTGCACGATTTTACAAATGGAAACTCAACTCTCCGTACTCGGTGACGGGTACCGTTACCCGACTAATATGAAGCTGAAACTATACTGTCCACATTGCAGCCATTCCGGGGATCGCTCCACGATTCACGTCGAACCTACCAACGAGGGGCGATATTCGGCAACCTGTGAATCTGGACATGCTTTTGACATCGCCGTAGGCTATCACGATTTTCAAATTCTCTTCGAGATTGCGATCAACGCGATTCACGATGGTTACTACCGCGAAGCGGTTGGTTCGTTTACTGCCAGCTACGAGCGTTTTCTTGAGTTCTTTGTGCGGATTGCCGTCGGTGCCAGCGAAATTGAAGGTATTGCGATTGAACAATCCTGGAAACACGTAAAGAACCAATCAGAGAGACAGCTTGGAGCTTTCATATTTGCCTACCTGCTGACGTATAAGGATGCTCCAGACCTGCTGCCCAATCCGCGAGTTGCATTTCGCAACGACGTGATTCACAAGGGTAAGATTCCATCGCGAGCCGAGGCTGTTAAATATGGGGATGCCGTAATGACGGCTGTCCTACGTGTGCTACGAAAACTGTGGGTATCTCATCAGTATGAAGTTGTCGGATCGATTAACGCCAAAATGTTTCCCACCAACGTCCAACCTACAAACGTGTTTCTTCCATGGTCGAGTCTTCCGACAAATCGGGAACCGCCGAACGAGAAAGATGCCCCGTCCGTAGAGTCGTTGGTCAACTCAATCGGATCTGCAAGGCAGGACTGACGAGCGAGCAGCGGGTGACCAAGCGATGAACGCGGAGTGGCCGACAGCGCGTTTTCAAATGGAAGATCAACCGCGACCAACCGGTTATCGCATTTCGTTATCGCAGACTATCACAAACTATTTTTCGTGTGAACCTGCGGCGATGGTGTGTCGTCCTACTCGTATTCGGTGAATAGCGGAATCGTTGACGTGGCGTCGCGGCCAACCGGTGTGAACCCAAAAGCAATCATCATGGACATCGCCAAGCCGTACTTCCAAGAAGGAGTCTTCCCGTTCGGCGCCAACAATTTCCTTGCACTCGCTGCGATTGCTGCGGACGAATGTCCAGACGCGGGATTCGCGTTGAAGGCAAGTGCCGCTCAAATTATGGCTGCTATTGCCGCCGAGGCATTTATCGATGAATTTGCGTTTTCGCTCGCGACTCTACAAAAGTCGAACAAAGCGACGGAACTTGCCCGAATAGGGTTGGTCCTGCAGCAACTAGAACTGTCACGAGTGCAAATAACGGAAAAGTTTCAGATTGCTTCACAGCTGCTTCCAGGTGAACCTCTTGATCCATCCAACGAGCCATTCCAGAGTTTTTCTCAGCTGATCAAACTTCGCAATTTCCTTGCGCACCCAAAAGTTTTAGATAAGCCGCCACGTTGGTTCGCGTATTTTGTAAGCAACAATTTGATCTTGGACCCGACCTACAGTGGCGAAGGAAAAGCTCACTGGCGATATCAAATCCAATGTAAATCTTCAGCCCGATGGGCATGTCGAGCTACGGCGAATATCATTCTGCATATGATTGAGTCGATCAAGCAGCCGTGTACTATCCACAACGTCCCTGGGACCTATGAATCACTTTGGTCCCTATGGGAATGGGCAGCGACGGACAGTAGATTCTAACGAATCTAAATCGCGTTCTAGTTCCTTGATTGGGCTGCAAAACAGAATTGCGATGGAGTCCGCGAGCTGAGTTTATCGAAATATAGAATCGCTTGCGAGACTCCGCTGAACCGTAACGTTATCCCAAGCAAATAACATGAGCGAATGGAAAGACAGATACGAGCCGATGATTGCAACGTCGAGCCAGGAGTCCGATCGTGGCTGCGCGCTTGTACTTGCAGCAAATTTGGACAACCGATTACGTACTCTGCTTGAGAGCTTTTTTGTCGAGTTATCTACAAAGAAACTTAACGCCGTTTTTGAGGGTAACGGCTGTTTAGCAACGTTCTCTTCGAGGATCAAATTATCCTACGCCCTTGGCTTACTCGGGGAGGATGAGCGACACGATTTAGATATAATCCGTGACATCCGAAATAATTTCGCACACGATGAATCAACAATCACTTTCACGTCGAAAGCTGTCAGTGACCGCTGTAAATCGCTTCGGCTGTATCGCGAGATGGTGACCGATCATTCAGGTTTCGAAATTTCACGTAATAGCAGCCGTACGAAATTTCAGATTGTAAGCGTGTCTTTGTGCCTTTCTTTGTCAGATCGGGCTACACTCACTGGAGATGCCAAACGAATCGTTCCACCATCAAATTCGATCTTGCCCAAGACGAAACCGTCGTCGGGATAACCAGAGAATTGCGAAGGAGTGGCGAGGGCCGTGTGTCTCGACGTGGATGATCAACTCCCGTAACCTCCGTAATTCCAACCGTTCGCCGATAAAACCATAATGCCACTCACTGTCGTTCTCGATTCGAACATCTGGCTGAATGAACAGATGCTGCGACACAGCGTCGGAAGCGCTGTTCGCTTCTTCCTTCGTCGGCACAACGCACACGTCGTTGTTCCAGAAGTAGTGCGGCTAGAGGTCGAACTGCATCTCGAAAAGGAACTGAAAGAATTGACGTCACGTCTTCGGGAGGGGCATCGGAGACTGCTAGGGCTCGTTGGCGAACTCAAAGAGCAGGTCCTGCCGACCGACGACGAATTGACACAAATAGCATCTGCTGCCTTCGCGAATGCCGGGATTGAGATTTCTGATTTCCCTTTTTCGCTCGAGTCCGCACGATCATCATTTGAGAAGACGATTCGATCAGAGCCTCCCAATGGACCAAAGAATCAACAATTCAAAGATGGTGTAATCTGGGCTGATTGCTTGACGCTCGCCATGGACTCGCCGGTCCTTTTCGTTACGCAGGACAAGGCTTTCTACAAATCAAGGGATTACCAAAAGGGGCTGGCAGATAATCTCGCAACAGAGGCTCAGCAGGCAACGCACGACATATCAATTGCGCACGACATCAGTTCAATTCTTGAACGAATCGGCGACCCTATCCGAATAGATTATTCGTCGCTTCACCGCGCCTACTATCCGACCATCAGCGACGGAACAGAACGACTTATTGGTTCCGAAGGATACGTCCTCGCTGAATTGCTGTCAGGCGAACATACGGTGTTTGCGACAAACAACCCTGACATCGGGCATGTCGAGTTCTCCCTCCGGTACAATTGCGTTCATCCTACGCTGAGCGATGGCGAGATTGTCGCAAAGGGAGAGTGCGTAATTGATTCCGTGTCTGGAGAACTGTCGGACTTCCGAAATCGTGGTGAGGAATTTCATTTCGCCAATGTCGAAGGTGAGCAAAAAAAACGCAATATCGTTCTGGGGATCAGCAATTGTGTGATTGGCCACCCAACGGTTCAACACTCAGTTCGAGCCGTTCTGGACACGTGAGAAGCGTCGTGTGCCATCCGATGCTCCTGAGTCGCCGATTCAGGTGTTATGATAATGGAAGGTCTCTCGCAGTTACGGGGTGATCGGTAACGTTCGACTGAAGCTATGGAATCCTACGCCACCATCCGATTCGGCGATGACGTGAATCCACCGGCTCACTCTTCATGGATGGCGTGCATCGCAACGGTCTCCGACTTTGTGCGTCCACAATAACGGCCTGGACGCAATTCCGCCAATGGCGAGCCCATCCTTCTACGTCCGGCTGCAGATACCGTCCACTTGATTAGCGACGGCAGACAGTTGGCGACCTTCGCTTAGGGGCCACCGGAATATCATTGCATCAATGTCACGTACGATGATCTACACGCTTCGACTGTTTTTTCACGCGGACGGTCGATTGCCGAGCTCCTCAGTGCGACGCTGGCTGTTGACTGACCTGCGATGCGATAAAATCTGCATTTGCTGCTCAGCATTTGAAGTGTGTCAATGCTCGATTCAATCGCGCGAATATTGAAAACGACCCCGTATCAAAGATAATCCTTGCTTATCTACGTTGGTCAGTGAGAAGGTCGCCACGCTGGCCGATTCCCAAAGAAGCTTGCTGCTCCTACTGCCCCAGTTTGCTCAATACTTTGCATCCCGACTGACAGCGAACTAGAGCAGCTAGCGGATGCACTTGATTCGTTGCCAGAAGATTGAAGTCTTTGCATAACGTTGCCTTGATGCCTTTGCTAGCCGTGTCATTTCATTGCATGCACCGAAAATATGCTCAATGTCCGGATTTCGCATGGTGCATCTACGGCTCGCATGGTATCGTGAGGTTATACGCGTCAAGAAGACGCCCTCTTTGAGCCAGTGTGGGAATTTGAGTTTTTCCCCGTGTGCATACGAGTGGAGGAACTATCCTCCATTTTCTAAGGATTAGACGTTCGAAAATACGTCCTTTGTGGTTTTGATTTCAGTCGAAACCCTATCTCAATCCGATTACTACAGGCTCAATCAAGTGGTTGTTACAAACACGCTGGCTAACGAACTGCTCACTAAGAAGCAGGTCTCGGAGGTTCTGAAAATTTCAACTCGAACCCTTCACCGCCTGGTTGTCGAAGGGAAGTTTCCACATGGCCTGCGGGTGAGCAAGTCACCCCGTTGGCAACGATCGACAGTCGAGCAGTTTATCGACTCTCTTAAACCTGCATGATGCTCATTTGCTGCACACCGATGCTAGCTGACGGCTAGAACTACTCCAGAAAAATATTGGCCGTCACGAATTCCTTTGAACCGAAAGCTCGGTTCAAAGTCGGACTATTGAACGGTTCGGCTCAACCTGCATGACGCTCGCCTTTGCCTCGACTGCATTCGCGTCGGGCTCTCTATCTCTGTTCCAAGAACACAAAAAGGAAAATCATGCAAATCCTTCAATCCGTCAAAAAACTTGGCAACCGGAAACGGTCTGAACGCAAAGCGGCGTCAGATGCGAAGAACGAACTGAAAAAGAAATTTGAGTTGCAGGTAATCGCCGACGTGGCTGGTGAAGATGTCGACGAATCGATTGTTACCGAGTATCTCGATCAGTTCGGAGAACCCGAGACTGTTTGGAAACAGGCTGTGCAGGGAGAAGTGGCGAGAGTTCACGCACTGGATGTCCAGGCTCAGCGAGAAGAGATCTACAAAGCGAAGTCCGGCCTGGTGGCAGAAATAAGAGAACTGACCGCCCGTTCTAAGCCCCAAGACAACCACGCGAGCCTAGCAGGTCCTCTTGCGATCAAGGCAGAGAAACTCGAACGCAAGATCCGTGATAACCCCAGCAAAGCTACCCCCAGCGACTACAAAAACTGGCGAACAGCTTTGAGAGAAGTTGAAGACGATCACGATCGGATCGAACAGATCAACAAGGAGGTTCGCCTGCTAGATCGACAACTCGCTGCACTCGTGTAGCGAGTTGTTGACAGAGGTACCGACTTGCGAACAACCAATATTCACAACACCCTTAGGATTAACAGAATGCCGAGACTAATGGACCTCTCACACAAACAGCTTTCAGCCTGGCATGGACGGGCAAAAGACTTCTCAAAAGGCGTGGAATTCGCACTTGCTGCTGAGGGATTAAACCAGAAAGCGATGCTAATTCGCGCGGGCTATGCCAACTTGCGAGCCTATGTCGACAACCAGCTTGCCGACATCAAAAGTGGGCATCGCAAATCGCCCACTGCTGAGTAATTCAATCGGGATTTCCCCGTAAACGAAGAGAACCCCGGTGACGCCAATCACTGGGGCTCTCTGCTTTTCAGATTGAATCGATCGGTTGCGTAACCCGATGATTCGATTGCCAACTAAACCACTACTCAAGTTGACGAAAAAGAATGTTATCTGTTAAACACGATCAAACAACCCCTACCGAACAAAAAACACACAAAGAAAAGGTCGCAGACTGGAATGCCCAGAGAGAGTCAGTATTTGACCGAATAGGAAGCGAGGAATTCCCTCTAGAAGATTGGACATCTCTTTGGAAATCCGAACCGCTCCCCAGTCTACTACCGGAAGCCCCAGAGATGCTTAGCTATTCTGGTCAGGTTCGCGATCACGATGCCGCCCTAATGCCCAATGCTCCTGACGCTGTCGAAATCGAGACGTCCTACCGCCTGGGCTATCTCGAAACGGTACTGGAATGTCGATCGCTTACATTGCGTGAATTGCTTGCCTTAAGAGAAGACCTCACTCAGAAGCGGAGCGACGCAAATGCTCGCTGCCTGCTTGGACCAAGAACCGTCGCACTTGTCGTCGATCTAGCAAACGCGAGAGGGCGACATCAAGCAGCTTCAGTGGCTTGTGAGGCTATTTTCGATGTAATGGACAAATGCCATTGGAGCGATGGATATTCACCCGAAATTGCTGATTCATTGCGTGCATGGGGGCAGGCAATCGTTGAGTGGCGGGGTGAGGGTATTTCTGCCGGTGACCTATACTTCGCGGCACCAAATCAACCTTTCGCGTTTTTCGAAAATGCCTATGAGATACTGAATGGTGCACCCGAGAAAGCTTTGGACATCGCTATCTCTGAGATTCGCAGCGCGGGCGGGTTCATTGCAGAAGTGATCGAGCACAACTTGGCAACGGCTTTCAAGCAGCAACCTTTATTTGCTGTCGCTGGCGCCATGACGCTCATGGCATCGCTGATTGGCAGAAAAGTGCGGGACGACTATGGCACTCGCCCCAACTTGCAAGTGATCAGTGTTGGGCCAACCACTTGCGGCAAGGACCATGCGAGAAAACTTAACAAGAAAATTTTGTCTCAAAGTGGCAACGACCCGATCGTAGCAAGTGAAGAAGTCACTTCGGATGCTTCGATCTTTAGAGCCCTAGAAGCCCAGCCTTGCATACTCGCACAGTATGACGAGTTTGGTCGATTCCTAAAGACAACACAAAACGCATCAAGCCCCTGGCTGTTTAACGTAGTCAGTGCCTTAATGAAGCTCTACACCAGCGCTGACGACCCGCTTTTTAACCCCAAAGGATATGCAGACCCAAAACTCAATATGCTCATAGATCAGCCCTGCTTAGTGCTTCATGGAACATCAACGCCAAACGCCATCTACGAAGCATTCGGGACGGCAGCTGTCGACGACGGATTTCTTGGACGTTGCCTTATCTTTGAAACGAAGACGCAGCCGAAACGGATAATGATCCCCGAGCGATCGATACCTGTTTCGATTATTGAGACTGCGGAATTCTGGCGAGACTTTCAATGCGGTGGCAACATGTCTTCAGTGCACCCTGAGCCAAAGGTTGTACCCACGACCGATGAAGCCCTTGCAACCTTCGAGCAACTCGCCGATGAATCACACCACCATGTGGTCGCTCAAAAATTAGGGCACGCACTATGGGGGCGAACCGAAGAGAAGGCCAAGCAAATTGCCCTGATACTCGCATGCAGTTTTGACCGAGCAGAACCGAAGATTGACGGCAAGGCCGCTAGGTTAGCCTGTACGCTCGCCAGGGCCGTTACGCGGCACATGGTCAGCATTGCACAAGACTGGCTAGCCTCTAATCAGCAGGAGGGAATATCGAAGCGACTGTTGCGCATTATCAAAGACGTCCCCGATGGCCTGACCAAATCGCAGCTAACACGAAAGTCACAATGGTTGAAAAAGCGAGATCGAGATGACTTGCTGGTCTCCCTAATAGAAAGCGAACTTGTCATGGCGGTTCAAGTTCCCTATGGCAATGGGACAAAACTTGTATTCAAGGCAACACGACCGTAAACGTCGCTTTCAATTTGAATTCATTTGCAGAGTCGAAACGTTCATTCATCGCAATGGGCGTTATTTTCCGAATCGATCACTGCCGTGGTCCAGACTTCAAGTTTTCAAGACACCCTTTTGGCACATGGTGGAGCAAGTGTTGGTAAACAGAGAGAAAATGGTGTGTTGAAAACTTGAAGTCTCTTTCTATCTCTTCGCTTCTCTTATAGCGAAAACACTTAAAACTCCTTTCAACGAGACCCTTGAAAAAAACTGAAGCAATTTGAAGGCCAGCAGATTGCCACCTATTTAATTTCCCGAAAGTGAACGCGGGTCCTCCCCCGCCCCTGGGGGTGCCCTGCGGGGCAAGTCACCGAAGGGATATTTCTGGCAGAAAGAAAAAACTTAACACCACCACCACCATCACAATCGTTGCTGCGAATCCGGCAATGGACAACGAACCTGTCGGCAATTGATTTTGCTGATAACCTTGACGCAAAGATTGCACTCCGTTTCACTTCATTTGAGGCACAAAACATTGGCAACGGTACGCAAGCGAAGCAATGGCACTTTTGAGATTCGTTACATCAACCAGCACGGTAAACGAAAAGGAATCTGTTTGCCGCCAGCAGAAAAGAACCGGCGAATAGCGGAATCAACGGCAACGAAGATCGACCACATCGCAAGTCGACTATCGCAAGGTGCTGAACCCGATCGAGACGTCTCGGAATGGATTGCGGGACTGCCAGAAAAACTTCATTCAAAATTCGTCAAGCATGGCTTGGTCGCCCCGCGCCAATCGGCCGAGACTCTCCAGCCTGAACCGGATGAGAGCCAGGTACCTTCGCTAAAAAATTGGACAGACGATTACATCGAAAATCATCCCGGCAAAGCAGGGACGATTGAGCAACTCGAAATATCGGCAAGAAGTCTCTGCAAAAGGTTTGGCGACGACAAGCCTATCGACACATTCACCGCTGGCGATGCCGAGTCGTATCGGAAATGGCTGCAAACGAAAGGCAACGAGCGGAAGAAATACGTTACCGGATTGGCGAAGGGCACGGTCAGGCGGCGCATTGGACGTGCGAAGCAGTTTTTTAATGCCGCGATCAAACACGAACTCATCACTCGCAATCCGTTTGCCAATGAGGCGTCTGCATCGACTGGCAATCCCGAGCGACTTTTCATGGTCCCTGCCGACTGGATTGAGGCATGCATTCAGAATGCCCCCTGTGAAGATTGGCGAATCATTCTAGCGTTTGCGAGATATGCCGGGATGCGGAGCCATGAAACGCGAATCCAGAAGTGGGCGGACATTGACCTAACCAACGATTTGATGATTATTAGAAGTCATAAAACGCCCCCGGTACGCCGTTGCCCGATCTTCCCCGAGCTAAGGCCGCATTTAATGCGAGCCAAGCAACACGCGACCAAGGGCGCCGTCTACGTCCAGACTCGCTACGGACACGACGACAACATTCTGACGACTATGGAAAAAATCGTCATTCGTGCCGGGCTGGTCCCCTGGGAAAAGCCGATGCAGAACTTGCGAGCGACTCGCGAAACTGAATTACTGTCGCATTATCCTGCCAAAGACGTGACAGGCTGGCTGGGCAACTCGCCTACGGTCGCAAACAACCATTACGCGATGCCCATGCAAGAGAGCTTCGACCGGGCTGTTAAAGACGGGGCCAAAATCATTGGCGTAACGTCAGGGGGCCAAGCAAAACTGACCCCTAAACGGACCCAGACAACGCATGCCATTGGCGGTCAGCGGATGACAGCGGACCCAAAACACGCAAAAAGCTTTATAAACGCAATGCGTGAATTGATTTCTAGCTGCCCCACTAGGACTTGAACCTAGAATAACAGAGTCAGAATCTGTCGTGTTGCCAATTACACTATGGGGCAGTGTTGTTGCGAATGCGTTGACGCGGAAGCTGTTTTGATTCCGAGGCCGCCTTCATTTTGCCAGCCGCATTCAAATGTTTCCGATTTGAATATTTCGGTTCCGTGTCGCCTTTTCCGCAGTTGCGACGACCATCATAAGCGAAATTGCATTCTTCGCTACTGCCAGCCGCTGCGTCTATTTGGATCGTTTTTTGATTCGCAGTCAAGGTGGTGTTCCGATTCCTTCGTTGTTGTTTGGGCCCAATTGGCATAGAATGTGCTTCCGGCACGGCTCACCGCGAGCATTTGGCGTCTTAGGGCGTGGGGAAACCGTCGCGAAACGCCAGCGATCCTGGTCGACGGGCCCGTGGCCCAGCGCTGCGCCCTCCATTTTGATTTACTAGATTCCAAGGCATTTCCTATGGCTTTCTTGTCGACAAGTTCGATCGGAGATGACGGCAGCGCAGAACGATTTCGTCTGCAAGACGGCGAGACCGTGATCGGCCGGCACCCGGATTGCCATATCGTGGTCGATGCCGGCGCGGTCAGCCGCTACCACGCCAAAGTCGTGCATCAGGATGGCGACTTCCTCGTCGAAGACTCGGGCAGCCGCAACGGCACCTTTTTGAATGGACAACTGCTGAGCCAGCCTGAGGTGCTGCGGGAAGGAGACCGCGTTCGCATTAGTGACGTCGAGCTCGTCTTTCACAAAGACGCCGTCCCCGAATTTGCCCAAGACCACAATCTGATGACGTTCGATGGATCGAACTTCGGCATCATGATGGTCGAAGACGCGGATGCCGAGAAAATTAGCTCTTCGAAAGTCGAATTCCGCAGTAGCAGTGAGGGGCTGAAGCTGTCGGCAACGCCCGAGGCGAAACTCGAAGCCTTGATGCGAATCAACAGCAACCTCAGCAACGCATTGGGGCTCGACGAAGTACTGCCCAAAGTGCTGAATAGTTTGTTTGATATCTTTCCGGCGGCGGACCGCGGTTTTGTCGTGATGGAGGATGCCAATGGCAATTTGGTTCCCCGTTGGGTCAAAACACGGCAAGCGCGTGATGAGAGTGAGACCGTGCGGATCAGCCGTACGATCATTCGCGAAGTGATGAAAACGGGCGAGGCCATTCTGTCGCTCGACGCCTCCGAAGACACCCGGTTTGACAGCAGTCAATCGATTGCCGATTTTTCGATCCGGTCGATGATTTGTGCTCCGCTGATTGATGGCAGTGGACAAGCCTTTGGCGCTTTGCAAATCGATTCGCTCAAAGGCCGCGGGCAATTTCGTGAGGAAGACACCGATTTGCTCAGCGGGGTAGCGGCCCAAGCCGGGGTGGTGATCAACAATGCGCGATTGCACGAGCAAGCGCTGCATCAACGCGAAGTCGAACAAGATCTGAAATTAGCGACGGAAGTTCAGCAGGCTTTCTTGCCTCAATCACCTCCGGATGCGCCGGGCTATCAGGTTTGCAGTTTCTATCAGGCGGCGAACCATATCGGTGGCGACTATTTTGATTACATCCATCTGGCCGATGGACGTGTTGCGGTGGTGGTGGCCGACGTGGTTGGCCACGGTGTAGCGGCGGCGATGTTCATGGCCAAATTGTCGGCGGAAACGCGTTTTTGCTTGGCGAGCGACGCCAACGTGGCTCAAGCGGTCGAGCGGCTGAATGATCGCATGAGCCGGTTGCATGTCGAACGGTTTGTCACGTTTTTATTAATCGTGATTGATCCCACCAGCGATTCGGTGACGATCGTCAACGCAGGCCATATGGCCCCCATCGTACGGCTCGCCCGAGACGGAAAAACTGTCGAACCGGGCGAAGAAGAATCGGGATTGCCGATCGCGATTGATGACGGAATGTCGTACGAAGCAGTCGAATTTCCGATGGCTGTTGGCGATGTAGCGGTCATGTACACCGATGGGATCAACGAGGCCATGGACAATGACGACAACGAATTTGGGATCGATAAAGTTCGCGAGTTAACGGCGCTCGGTGGCCGTGCCGAAGAGATCAAAGACCGGTTGGTCGAAGCGGTGCTGAAGCATGTCGGCGATGCTCCGCCGTTTGACGATATGTGTTTAGTCGTGATCGAGCGGCTTGCGGTGGCGGGCGAAACGGTCAGTGAACTAACCGATACTGCGGACCAAGATATGTTGGGCCAATTGGCCGATGAAGACACGGGATTCTGAAACCATGAACGCTTCGCAGCTTCGATACGTTGTACGCTTCCGTGGTCAAGTCCAAGGTGTTGGTTTTCGCGCGAACGCACTTTCACAAAGCATCGGTCTCCGCGTGCGGGGGTTTGTGCGAAACCGAGGGGATGGATCCGTTGAATTGGATGTGGTCGGCCCCGAATCGGAGCTGCGGGAATTGTTAAAGCGAATCGAAGAATCGATGAAAGGTAACATCGACGACCGAGAAATCGAAACATTGCCCGCAGAAGAGCGTGCGGACGAGTTTCGGATTCGATATTCCTAAGCACGCTAGATGCGTGAGCACGCTAGATTTCTGACCACGAAGGTCCTTTTGACAATGAACGAGCTTTGATGAAACGCGACCGGATTTATTCGTTGCCTCACGAACGTGTCGGCAGCTTCGCCTTTGACGAACAGGTGGTCGAGGTTTTTCCCGATATGATCGCGCGATCGGTTCCGGGCTACGCCTCGATTTTGGTGATGATCCAGCAATTGGCTCCGCGGTTCGCTCAAGCAAAAACAAACGTCTACGATTTAGGGTGTTCCCTTGGCGCTGCCACTCTATTGATTCAGCGTCAAGTGCCGCAGGATTGTGTCATTCACGCAGTCGATAATGCGCCGGCGATGGTCGAGCGATTGCAAGCGAAATTGCAAGACAGCGAGCCGCAATCGGCGATGGCTCCGGTCCACGTACATCAAGCAGACGTGTGCGGATTCCCGATGGCCAATGCCTCGTTTGTGGTACTGAATTTGACGCTTCAGTTCATCCCCAAAGATCAACGAGCCTCGCTATTAACGGCGGTCGCAGATGCGATCGTGCCAGGGGGCGCGCTGCTTATTTCGGAAAAGATTTGTTTCGACGATGCGGGGCAACAATCGCTGCTGAATGATCTACACCATGATTTTAAACGGGCCAATGGATACAGTGATCTCGAAATTGCTCAGAAACGTACCGCGTTAGAAGATCGCCTGATCCCCGAGACCATGCAAACGCACGTCGATCGACTTTATGCCGCAGGCTTTGATTGTGTCGCGCCGTGGTTCCAATGCTTCAACTTTGCCTCGATTTTAGCGGTCAAAGCGGAGTCGGCAGCGTGACGTTATTTGATCGAGAGGCATTGTTTGAACAATTGCGTCACCGAGGTTTAACCGATTGGGCGAGCGAATTGCGGCGGATTTGCAGCGAGCGATTTCATCCTTCCAAACACGGCAATCTCGATAAATGGACACGTGCTTGGCAGTCGCTGCCGGATTGCGAGGACGCGTCGATCGATGCCAGCGGCGATGCTGTGACAGTTCGCGGTTCGCTCGCTACGGGGGTCTGTGATGCTGATTCGCTGACGTCGACGCTGATGCAAATGCATCCGTGGCGGAAAGGACCGTTCGATTTCTTTGGAGTCTCGGTGGATACCGAATGGCGATCCAATTGGAAGTGGGATCGTTTGGCCGAGTCGCTGGATTTTCGTGGCAAGTCGGTGCTCGATGTCGGCTGTGGCAACGGATACTACGGGTGGCGGATGATCGATGCGGGAGCCGATTGGGTGCTCGGGTGTGATCCCTATCTTTTGTACGTGATGCAGTTCGAAGCGATGCGCCGCTATGCGGCAGGGCCAGAGAAGCATTTCATCGTGCCTTTGGCCGATACGGATCTTCCTAGCCAACTGCAAGCATTCGATTTGACACTTTCGATGGGCGTGTTGTATCACCGCACCAGCCCGATTGATCACCTGCAAACGCTGGCGGAAACGCTTAAGCCCGGAGGACAGGTGGTGGTCGAGACGTTGGTGATCGAGTCGGACGAAGCCTCGGTGCTCGTGCCCGAGGATCGTTATGCCAAGATGCGAAACGTCTGGTTTATCCCTTCGGTACCGATGTTGACGCGGTGGTTGGATCGGACCGGGTTTACCAACATCGACGTCATTGATGTGACCGCGACCACGCCCTCGGAACAGCGGGGAACACCGTGGATGACCTTTCACTCGCTGGTTGATTTTTTGGACCCGGTCGATCGATCACGTACGGTCGAAGGCTACCCGTCGCCGGTTCGAGCGATTGTCGTGGCGACAAAGTCCTAAGCGACAGGCTGACCCGCGTGGATTGAAACGCTCTGCGAATCGTCATCGCATTTCCTGGGCCGTGGGCCGTGGGCCGCCGAAACCATTGCCGGATGTTTTAGGGATGGTGCTGCTTGGTGATCTGCAGCATGGCCTCGTGCAGCTTGCCATTACTTGCAACCAGGCTGGTTGTTTTTAGTGGTAGATCGGCACCTCTAGCATCGCTGACTTGGCCGCCAGCCTCGCTGACAAACAGTTGTCCGGCAGCAAAATCCCAGGGCGAAAGTTGGTATTCAAAGAAGCCGCCGAACTGACCGCAGCCGACTTGGCAAAGGTCCAGTGACGCGGTGCCGAACCGCCGGATGCCATGAATGTCGTTGCCAAAAAATGCTTCGATCGCCGCAAGCGTGCTTCGCATCATGTCGCCGCGATCGTAATAAAATCCACAACCGATCAAGACTTCGCTCAATTTTTCGGAATTGCAAACCGAGGCTGCGACGCCGTTGATCGCGGCACCGCCCCCTTTCGTCGCCGTAAACATCTCATCGCGAACCGGATTAAACACTGCACCGACCACCGGTTCACCGCGGTGGTAGTAGGCGATCGAGACGGCAAAATGAGGTAACCGATGCGCGAAGTTATTGGTGCCGTCCAGCGGATCGATGATCCATAAATGTTCGGCGTCGGTGGCGCCGCCGGCGAGCGATTCTTCGCCCAACAGCTCATGGTCGGGATAGTGGGTTCGCAAAAAGTTGGCGATCGCTTGTTCGCTCTCAAGGTCCGCATCACTGACCAAGTCGTACGTCTTGCCGCCCGATTCGGACTTGTTGCGGATCGTCACGCCGTCGCGGAAATAGCGAAGCAGGATCTCGCCGCCGACGCGTGCGGCACTCGTGGCGGTCAGTAAAAGTTCGTTACGGTCGAGCATCAATGGGTCTCGGTTGCGAAGAAAGGATGGGACGTGCAATACATTACCAAGGAATCACTCGATTGCCGAAGCCCCTAATGCCGATTCCCCTGATGTCGGGGCCCCCAATGTCGAGGCCAAGCGACAAATTGGCTGATTCTCGAGCTTTCGTTGGCTTGGTGCCTTAGCGGGCAGGTGACGTCAGCGTCGATGAGGTGAGCTGAAAGTGGGGCCAATACAGGTTTTCAGCCGTGATTGTCGTGACAAAACAGATGGCGACCCGCATCGCTTGATTGTCTGCAACATACCGGCACCGACGCTCCATCACCGCTTGGCGATTCAAGCCGAGCGGAGCGATTGCATCGGAATGATCCTCAGCGCCAGCAAGCGTTCGATTGCCATGGCACCGCGGCCTTCACGAACCACGCGTTGCAGATCGCTTTTGTTGATCATCCCCACGACCGATCCGCCGCTGGACACCAAGAACTTTTCCAATGAGTTGCTGCCCAACCACCCTAATGCGTTTTTCGCGTTCCACTGACTGCTGATAATTGGCAGCGAGCGAACGTCGGGAAAATTCGGGCCTGGATGGTTCAGCAACCTAGCTTTGACCGCATCACTGGATCCCTCGTCACGGCTAGATGTAGGAGCGACATGACTGCGCGCCTCCGAAGCGACATCGTACCGCACCGGAGCGGTGGCCAACATCGCTTCGCCACGAGCCGCGAGGAAAATAAATCCGGCAATGAAGACGAGCATCAAATTGCCGCTGATCAATCCAAGTAAACCGAAGCCGACCGCTGTGACTTGTCCCACGTTCGCAGCGATACGGGTTGCTGACGCGTAAGGCATCGTCATCGCCAAGATTGATCGCAAGACGCGGCCACCGTCCATCGGGAACGCAGGCAGCATATTGAACACGACCAGCGCGACATTGACGAGCGCTAAGCGGCTTAGGAACGATGTGACGGCGCCGGCGGTGGGATCCAAGATTGCGAAGCCGAGGAAAATCGCGGCAGCGATCACGACATTCACTGCGGGGCCGGCGACGGCGATTGCCAACTCGTGCGCCGGGCGACGAGGCATCCGCTCGAGACTAGCGACGCCACCGATGGGCAGTATCGTGATATCACGTGTGGGGATGCCAAAGCGGCGTGCCATCAACGCGTGTCCATATTCATGAAACAACACGCAAGCGAAAATCGAGAGCACGAACAGCACCGAAATGGTCGCGCCGGCGACCCCGCTGCCCGCCGCAAGGCTCGAAAAATAGATCCATAAAGGAACGAGTAAAAACGTCCAGTGAACGCGAACGTCGATATTGGCGAATCGTCCCAAATGCCATGAACCGCTCATGAATCAGTCTCCCTTGAAAAATTTGAACTCAAGGCAGTTCATGGATGCATACGCTGTGCCAACGGTTTGGGACTGCCAATTCTGCGGAACAATGCCCTGCTGCTCATGACTTCACGCGAAAAAGCGACTGGGGAACACCACCTCGATGGGGCAATTTGCCACGATCTACCCGCCACAGTAGGTGGGGTTAGCGTAGTCTGTGACAGAATCGTTGCGACCGAAACGTGGACCTTCGTGACCGTGGCCTAGCGGAGTGAGCAGGTCAGATAGTGGGCGATCCGTTGCCGCGGAGTTCTTGCAACGCTTCGTAGGCGGCGATCGGAGCGGAGAGACGCGGTTCCACCCCTTCGAGTGTGGCCATTACTTTGGCAACCACATCGCGATGTTTGCCATGTTTGCGAATTTCTTTCAAGGCATGATGAGCGACTTTGTAAAACGACCCCGAACGGCTCGAATGGGACAGCCCGCTGAGCACCGCTTGCAACCCGACTTCGCCCATCTCGGCCACGCCTTCGGCGGCGACCCAGGCAACGTCGTGGTCATCGTCGTCCATCGCGTGCACTAACGGCAACGCGGCGATGGGGTCTCCGGTTTGTGACAACGCCTTTGCCGCTTCCCAGCGAACTTGATGGCGATAATCGACTAATTCGGCGATCAGAGCTTCCGTCACATCGCGACTCTCTGCGGCGACCAACGCGTTACGGGCTTTCTCGCGGACCACGCCATCATCCGAAGCAAGTTGTTTGATGGCCAAACTGATTTCATGCGTCTTCATTGCTTGCGGTTCCTAACGTTGGAGATCGTTTCGGTCTTAGCCCCGGGGGCGTCAAGCAAAGCAAAATCAAAACACGGTAAGAGCCGAAACCTTGGCGCGACCCGGCGTTTGTTCAGTATACCCACGGAGCACACCAAAGAACAAATCAATGTCATGGCGACGAGCAGGATTCTCGATAGCGTGAGGGGGGGGAAATCGAAACAGCGACGGGCGGTTTCGGAGGTCGCATCCATTGACGGCGATCGAGAGACGCACTTGACATTCAGGCACGGGCTCGTTCGGGCACGGGCTCGTTCGGGCACGGGCTCATTCAGGCACGGGCTTTGCCAATGGTTTGATTGACCTTGCGGGCGACGTGATGACGAGGGTGGAAATGCTCGAATCCCCGGCATTGCGGCAACGCCTTTGCACGGCATACCACCGCGAGAAGTCGAATTTACGGTTCTACGGCTAAATTTCATCCAATTTAACTCCGAGACTGATCCGATGAGGCTACGAAACAAGTTGGGAGTCTTTTTGCCGGTAACCGGCTTTCTGTTGTTGTGCTTGGGGTTTTCAGGAGCCTGGTATGTACTGCAATTGCAGCGTCAAAATTCGCAAATTCTTGACGTCAACGTGGCGAGCATCCGGGCGGCTGAAGCGATGGAATTGATTGTTCGTGAGATGCGGCACGAATTAAGCGTGTTTTTGTTGACCGAGGATCGGGAACATCTGGTGACGGCGGTCAGCAAACAGCAGGAAGCGAAAAATTGGTTGGCCACCGCATCCGAACTCTCCGGTTCGGACGAAGAGATCGAGTGTCTCGCAAAAGTTTCGGAGGGGTTGGATGAATATTTTGCTGATCTTCATCGGCTCGTTGACGATCCCGCGACAGAGATCTCTTTTGCGAGCGTGCGAAGCCTTCAAGACGAGATGCTTTCGCAGCACGTTTTGCAAGCGGCACACCGCTACCTCGATCTGAACGAGAAAGAGCTCGAGCAGAGTAACCAGCAAAACCAAGCGATGGCTCAAAAGTTGGCGTTGGTGATGGCGCTGCTGGGGGCTTGCGGTGGCGTCGTGGGGTTGGAGGCGGGTTACGGCGTCGCCCGCGCTATCAATCGATCGATGTTTCTGTTGACCGTGCCGATTCGCGATGTCGCTGGAAAACTTGACACCGTGGTGGGGCCGATCGAAATCTCGGCCGATCCGACGCTGCAAGATCTGCAGTTGGTGCTCGAGAATGTTTCCAATCGCGTGGGGGCGGTGGTCGAGCAACTACAAATGCGGCACCACGAAGTGATTCGTGCCGATCAATTGGTTGCCGTCGGCCAATTGGCGGCAGGTTTGGCTCACGAGATCCGAAATCCTCTGATGTGTATGAAAACGCTGGTTCAATCGGCACGACGACAAGACGAATTGGCCAGTTTAAACGCCACCGATTTGGCGGTTTTGGATGAAGAAATCACCCGTGTGGATAGCTTGTTGCAAACCTTTCTTGATTTTGCTCGTCCCGCACCGCTGCAATCCCAATCGGTCGAATTGGCTCCGATCGTCCGGCAAACGCTTGATCTTGTCGCCAGTCGTGCCCAGACCCGTCAGATCGAGATTGTGTGTAGAATGCCGAAGGAACCGATTACGGTTCAAGGGGATGCAACACAACTGAGGCAGGTGCTACTGAATCTGCTGCTCAATGCCTTTGATGCGGTTGCCAATCACGGTCAGATCACGGTTGAAGTTCAGCGTCAAAGAGGTGAGCACAGCGGGGGGGAACTCTCGAACGTTTCACAAGATTGGATATGTTTGAGCGTGGCGGATAATGGTTGCGGATTGCCGGACGCACAGCGCGCTCGTATTTTTGAACCCTTCTTCAGCACGAAGGACCCCGGAGTGGGACTCGGGTTGGCCGTTTCGAAACGGATCATCGAGGCTCACCAAGGTGATTTGACGGCAGAGGATCGAGATCAAGGCGGGACCGTGTTCAAGGTGATGTTGCCGTTGTCCGGCGTGCTCGCGGAAACTCGATAGTTGCTCTTTTTATGCTGTTGGAATCTGAAGTGTCGAAACTACTGATCATTGATGACGAACCGAACCTGCTGTATTCGCTCAAGAAGAGTTTGGAAACGGATGAATTGGAAGTGATCACGGCGGCGACCGCTGAAAAAGGGATCGCTGCGTTTAAGCAGCATCACCCCGACGCGGTCATTTTGGACGTGCGGCTGCCCGATATGTCGGGGCTGGACGCATTTGATTGTTTGCACCAGCTCGATTCGCGAATTCCCGTGATCATCATCACTGCGTTTTCGACAACGGAAACGGCGATCGAAGCGATGAAGCGAGGGGCGTTCGAATACCTTTTGAAGCCTGTCGAGTTCGATAAATTACTTTCAACGGTCCATCGTGCGATCGAGATGCGTCGGTTGGGACAGGCTGCGACCACCTTTTCGGTCTCGCCGGACGGCGATGCGACGGCGGAACAGATCGTCGGTCGTTCGCCCGCGATGCAAGAGGTTTACAAGGCGATTGGCCAGGTTGCTCCGCAAGACGTGAACGCCTTGATTTTAGGCGAGAGCGGGACTGGGAAAGAGATGATCGCACGTGCGATCCTGCAGCACAGTCGTCGTGCCGATCGTCCTTTTTTGGCCATCAACTGCGCCGCGTTGCCCGAAAACTTACTTGAGAGCGAATTGTTTGGCCATGAGCGTGGCGCGTTCACCGGCGCCGAAAAACGCCGGGTGGGAAAGTTTGAACAAGTTGATGGAGGGACGATTTTCCTTGACGAAATCGGCGATATGACGCCGGCGACCCAAGCCAAAGTGTTGCGGTTATTACAGGACGGAAGCTTTGAACGCGTCGGCAATAACGAAACGATCCAGGTCGATGTGCGAGTCATCGCGGCAACCAATCGAAACCTGTTGGAGATGGTCAGCGAAGGCGATTTTCGCGAAGACTTGTACTACCGACTCAGTGTGTTCACGATCCAATTGCCTCCGCTGCGAGAGCGTGCTGAGGATATCCCGATCTTTGTCGAGCACTTTGTCAAGCTATTCAACGAAGATTTGCACAAGCAAGTCCGCTCGATCGCTCCAGAGGCAATGTCACGGCTGAAACAATATCCTTGGCCGGGCAATGTGCGTGAACTGCAAAGTGCGGTGAAGCATGCATTGGTGCGGAATGTGGGAGAGGTTCTCTCTGTCGATTCCTTGCCGCCCTCGTGTCGCGGTGAGCTGCCGGCGTCCCCTGTCGCAGCTTCCTCGAGGTTGGACATTGCCAATCTTCAGCAATTCGTCAATGAGTTGCTCTCGGAGAACCAACCCAATCTGTATCAGAAATTGCATAACGAGATCGATCGGATCGCATTGCCCGAAGTGCTCAGCCATGCGGGTGGAAACCAAGCCCAAGCGAGCGAGATTTTAGGGATCGCACGCAGCACGTTGCGAACGAAAATCACCGACCTGGGACTGACGTTTGAAAAACGCTTGCGATCGGAAACGGAACATCAAGATTGATGTTCCGGATATCTAATATCATTTGCAGAGGGGTTACGCCAATATTCGTAACACGGTGAAGCGACGTCGTCGGCCGTTCGCATCGTCCACGACGATTTCGTCCCCCACGCGGCATCCCAGAACATTCGCGCCCAGGGGTGACAAAATGGACAAGTCGTTCGCAGAGTAGCCAGCGGCATCGGGGGAACACAACCAATGCTTGATCACCTCGCCGGTCGTTTGGTCTTGTAGATAAAACGGCGAATTCATCGAAATAAGTTCGCCGGATACCTGGGACGCTTCGACACACTCAGCACGTTGCAAGCGTTCGCATAGTGAACGCAGTACCTCGGGCAAGGCATGGTCGCAGACTTGGGGATCATTCAGCAGTCCCGTAATCTGTGCGTGATCGCGAGTGGTCACCGTGTACTTTGTGGCGAGGGATTTCATGGCGACTTTTCCCATTGAGCGTCATCCAGCTCGGAAAGTTCTGGCGATGTCGCCAGCTCGATTCCGGGAAGATGTCGATGCGAGATCTTTTTGACCCGGCGGTCTTGTCGTGATTTCACTCGCTTCGTCATGGCAAAACCAGCACGGCGGATCGCCTTGGATACCGATGCTCCGACGCTTGATCCTGTTTCTGTGACCACCACGGTTTCCGCGCCGTTTAAGGTGACGACAAGTCGACATTGTTTGCAGACGCCGCCACGGGGACCGTTGATGTCATCAAGGCAAACCGAGACTTTTTGTACCCACCGGTCAAGCCGCTGGAATGATTGCTGCAGACGCGATTCAATGTAATTGCGAAGCTTGTTGCCTACTGCGACTCGGTTACTGCTGATTACTAACTTCATCTGGCGAGTTCCTTCATTGTGGAAACAGTGAAACGATCTTCGAACGAAGCGGTGGAGAAACATCCTCGATCTGGGATGATAAAAGAGGAATTAGTTAAGCAATCGCCACCACACGACGGCTCCTAATGTGATGCAACCGCTGACCAAAATAGACAGCGTGACTCGAAAGGTTCGCAGCCGCTGATCGACTCGGCTGCTGCGATCCATGGATACTGATATTTTACTCCGATCGATTACGCTCGTGTTGAAGTCGGCTGGGGTGGGGACGGTTTCTCTTGCCTGCCTCGCTGCGACACCCGTCTGGAAGGGAACTTGCCCAGCAAAATTTGCTTTTCGACTGAGCGATTTTTTATCGGGTGAGGTGTCGTTGATTTTCTTTGAATGGTTCACATCCACACACTCTCTCTGTCGATTCGCCCCTGCGGAGGCTGCCGGAAATCACGATCGTTATAATCGTTGTTTTAGGAGCAGCGTCGGGAACATCGTTGTCGGGAACATCGTTGTGTAAGCGAATCGCGTTTTGTCGGGGTTTTTGCTGAAAAATGGTTGCGAGACCGCTGGATTGCAGAACGCAGTGGCGGTCGCAAGCGTGCCAGCTGTGTGTGAGTGGCAAAGTGTGTGCCAACGCATGCATCGGCCTCGCGTCGCGGAGCCGATTTTGACGCCGAAACCACAGGATTTTCGGCAAAAACTTTACGGGATCGGCCTCCGGTTTTTAGATTTCGCCAAGCCGTATGGCGAGCGATGTGAGCGCGCAAGCAAAGCGGGCGGCGCCGGATTAACAGTCGCCACGGCTGAAAATCAGGCTCTGTAAATTAGGCTCTGGAAAGCAGGTTTTGGGCATGTTTGCTCGCTCGATCCGCGATTGACACGCAGGCCGTGTATAGAACGTCAGCCGTTTCGTTCGCTGCCCCCCCCCTCCCTCAAGCCATTTTGAACTAAAATTGTCGCTCACGAGGTTCCCTTCGCAACATGTCACGCAGACGAAGCCGTGTTGTCCCGACGAAACCGGTCATCGATCTCACTCGCCCCCTCTCCAGCACTTGTAATCAATAGGAATTCAACATGCTTTTCTCCACCGTGAATCCGTCGACCGAGGGGCGCGAAGAATCGGCCCTTGCAATGCGATGCGTTATTTGGATGGCGATGTTTGCTTTGCTCGTTTCGGCTGTTCCTGCAACGCTGAGTGCCGCCGATCCAGAGCGTCCCAATATTGTTTTGATCATGGCCGATGACATGGGGTTTTCGGACATCGGATGTTATGGCGGTGAGATTGAAACGCCGCATCTCGATCGACTTGCCAACGGTGGTTTGCGTTTTCGCACCTTCTATAACAACGCCAAATGTGAGCACACGCGGGCTTCGATTTTGACCGGGCGTTGGTGGCATCACGTGGGGGCATCACCGTCGGTTCACTACTCTGCGGCGACGTTTGGCGAGCGGATGCGAGACGCGGGCTATCGAACGTTGATGACTGGGAAATGGCATGCCGGGCAAACTCCGTTCGAGCGTGGGTTTGATCGCTATTACGGACTGACCGATGGCTGTTGCAATTTTTGGAATCCCGGACATGCGAGGGATGGAGAGCCTGAGCCAGCAAAAAAGAGAGTGCGTCGCTGGGCGATTGATGATCAGAAGTTCTTGCCGTTTACGCCGGAGTCAAAGGACTTCTATACCACTGATGCCTTCACCGATCATGCGATTGGATATCTCGATCAATACAAGGACGAATCCAAGCCCTTTCTGTTGTACCTCGCTTACACGGCACCGCACTATCCAATGCACGCCAGCGAAGAGGATGTGGCGAAGTATCGAGGCAAATACAAAGCGATCGGGTGGGACCAGCTGAGAGTGCAACGTTTTGCCAAACAGCAGTCGCTCGGGGTGTTGCCCGCCAATGCGACGTTGTCACCTCGCGATGAGGAACTGCCGGCTTGGGATTCGATTCCTGCCGAACAGCGAGATCACTGGGATTTGCGAATGGCCACCTACGCCGCGATGATCGACCGATTGGATCGCAACATTGGCCGTGTGCTCGGCAAGATTGAAGAACTCGGCGAAGCAGAGAACACCGTGGTCTTTTTCTTATCCGACAACGGCGCCAGCGAAGATTCAGCCGACCGATCGACTGTCGACGGAGCGATGCCTTGGGAGGTCACCAGTTACTTGACGCAAGGCCGGGTGTGGGCCAACGCCTCGAACACGCCGTACCGTAAATACAAAACGACCGATTACGAGGGGGGCACGCGGACGCCCATGATCGCGTATTGGCCCGGCAAGATTCAAGCGGGATCGGTTACCGATCATGTTGGCCATCTCGTCGATTTCACGCCCACCCTGTTGGACTTGGCGAACGTGGACGCCCCTAGTGAGTTAGCGGGGCATTCGCTTGTTCCCACGCTGCGTGGGGAAGCGAGCGAGCGGCCTTGGCCATTGTTCTGGCAATTTGGGAAGTATCAAGCCATTCGCGATCGCGATTGGAAATGCATACGACACGTCAAGGGAAATTGGGAACTCTACAATCTGCAGTCCGACCCCACCGAGATGGTTGATTTGGCGGCACAGAAACCCGAGTTGGTCGAGCAGCTGGCCAACGCTTGGGAATCGTGGTGGGAAACCAAGTCACGTTAGGCAGTTCACGTTAGATAAGGCACGTTAGGCAAGTCACGTTAGGAAAACGTCATCTAGCGATCCACGGCAAGCAGGCCGCGATTTTCCGTCAAACGCAATCGCGAGCGTGGGGGGCGCAGCGTGAGCATTTTGGAAAATCGCGGCAATGGAAACCATCGATCCCGCGATATTCCGATTTTCGCCGGAACCTTCAGGGCAATTCTTGGGTTAATTCTTGAGGTGATCGGAGATGGTATCCCCAATGGTCGCTGAGACACTAAACTAACACAAAGAAGACTCGTTCTCGTTCCTTTTTATCCCAACAGGCTGGTTTGGCTGTAAGCGATTCCACCGCGATGCGTTATCAGCAGTCCGATCCGGACGTTCGCTTGATGCTGCGCGTCCGCGACGATGATGCGGGAGCGTTTGAGGAATTGGTGCGTCGGTATGAGGCAAGATTGGTGCGATTGATGCACACACTCGGACCGAGCCATGAATTGGCAGAAGACTTAACGCAAGAAGTTTTTTTGCGTGTCTATCGTGCACGCAAACGCTATGAACCGGGAGCAAAATTTTCGACTTGGCTGTTTACGATCGCGGGCAATGTTGCACGCAACTCGGCACGCACCATGTCGCGTCGTCGCGAAGTGAGCGAAGTCGATGCACCGCGAAGCCAAGATGCACCTAGCAACGCTCAATTGTTGGCGTCCACCGCACTGGATGCCAGCGGGCTGATGCCGACGCGTGTTAGCGAAGGCAGTGAACGTGCCCAGATTGTGCGTCAGGCGGTCGAATCACTCAGTGAACGGCAGCGGATGGCGTTGATGTTATCGCGATTCGAGAGCATGAGCTATGCCGAGATCGCCGAAACGATGGATCTCACGCCCAAGGCAGTCAAGTCGCTGCTGAGTCGGGCGCGAGTCAACTTAAAAGAAATGCTGCAACCTTACATCGACTCGGGACTCATCCCCAAGGAGGTGGGACCATGAGTTTGAAACTGTTAACCGACGACGCGCCGCTGGACCCAGACGACGAGCTGCTCGTGGCCTATGTCGATGGCGAGCTGGATCATGATTCACGCACGCAACTCGAGAGTCGTTTGTTGGACGATGCCGAGCTGCGACGACGACTGCAATCATTGCAGCAAGGGTGGGACTATTTAGACGATTTTCCGGCGCTGACGCCCTGTGAAAAACTCGTCGAATCAACACTCGAATTGGTCGTATCCGATATCGTCAAACCCACAGCCGAAAGTTCGGCTTCGCGGGTGTTCGTCAATCGATTCCGCTGGCCGCTGATCACTGCGGGATTGTGTGTGTTGGGGATCTTGGCTGCCGCGGCGACAATCTATGGCGTCCGGAGTTTTCATTACCAGTCGCAACTCGAAGATCTTGCGATCGCGGAAAATATGGATGCCTATTATTACGGCCGCGATTTGCAACTGATGCGTGATTTGGCGCTCAATGAATCGTGGACCAATATGGTCACGGCTATGAAAGATATTGGTGATTTGTCACCGCCCGAGCCGATCGTGTCGAATGTCGATCTCTCTGAACGCGAAGATTTGATCGAAACGTTATCGTTGGTCCAGCGTTCGCATTTAGATTCGAACTGGAAACGTTTTACGCGGCTGGATGAACAAGACCAACAGCAGATTCGTCAGACCGCGGAACGCGTTCAGGCTGAGCCCAATGCGGATGTGTTACTGCAAACGATGCAGATCTATTCGGCGTGGCGCGAAACGCTCTCGAGTGAACTGCGAGACAAGATCGAAGCGGATGATTTGGATCAGCGTCGCGAGGCAATCAAACAAGCGATCGATCAGACGCAATTGGCCATGTCGAAACGGTCGAGTTTGAATTTGTCGGACGACACGATCGAACGAATTGCCTTTGCGCTTCATCAGATTTTGAAAATGCGATTGCAAAACGAGGATCCTGGGGCGACCAAGTTCATCTCGCGATTGAAGCAGTTTGTCGACAGCGAGCGAGCCGAGTTGATGGCGGTCGGCGCGATGGTGTTCGGGGACGTGGGACGACCCGATGGCCGTGGGGGCCGATTTGGATTCCCGCGTGGCCCTAGCGACCGAGGACCTAACGACCGAGGATCCTCAGGTAATTCACTCAGCGATCGCCCCGCACCCTTGACGATCGACGAATTGGCGATGATCGAGATTATCCTCTCGGATGCCGACCGCGACGTGCTCGATTCGATCGCGGGTGATCCCCGCAATCCGATGATGGAAGCAGTCACGCTGCGTTACTGGGCCGAAGAAACGGTCAAACGCAAAGCTTGGTCGCGAAACGAAAACGAGACGACGTTGGTTGATCGTTACCAACAATTGGATCCACATGACCGCGAGCTCATTGATTTGTTGCCCGCCAAGCAGGCGATCGATCGGTTGACACCGTCTTACCGCCGCGGTCCTTAAAACGCAGGTCTGCCGTTTCCGGCTTTGCTGAGCGGCGCGTCGCCCATTGCCATCGATCTTAGTAGCGGCACGACCTTGGTAGCGGCATGACCTTGGTAGCGGCATGGCCCGAGCTGTGCGGTTGGAGCGAGTAAAACGTTCGAAAATTTCCGGGCGGCTTGCGCCGCACCGCTAGAAAAATCACCCCGTAGTGCCTGAGCATGATGGCACTGGATGAAAACGATCCCGTTGCAACAAAAACGTTTGGTCTTTCTATCGCGTGGCGTTATGCCGCGTCGAGCTCGGCATACGTGATCAAGCGATCTCGGTCCTCGTCCCAAAACTTGAGTTGCAGACAGCGGATGATGTCGCGAATCTTCAGGGACGTTTTCTTGGGATCTTGCAGTGGCGGCAACGCCTGCATCGCTTCGGGTAACCGATAGAACGGGATTTTTGCGTTCAAGTGATGCACGTGATGGTAGCCAATGTTGCCTGTCATCCAGTGCATGACAGGTCCCATCTCGAGATAGCTCGATGATTGCAGCGCCGCATTTGTGTAACTCCACTCGTCGCCGTCACGAATCTTTGCATCGGGAAAGTTGTGTTGGATGTAAAACAGATACGTTCCCAGGCAGGTGGCGATCCACGTCGGTAACAAAAACACAAGCGTCGTCGTTACCCATCCGCTAAACCAACAACAGGCTGCGATAAATCCAAAATGCAGCAGCATCGAGGTGAATGCGTCCCAGTGACGTCGCGGGTCACGACGGGCTGTGTAGATGCACATGCCGTACAGGAACACTGGAAAGTAGCCCATCAGGATGACCAAGGGATTGCGAGCGACGCGATAACCCAATCGCTCGATCTTCGATGCCTTGCGGTAGTTTTCCGTGGTCATGATCGGAAACGAACCGAGGTCGGTTCCGAACAATTTGGAATTGTGGTGATGGTGGTGGTCGTGCGAATGCTTCCACGCACTTGGCGGCGTCAGCATCAAGTTGCCGTACACGCTGAGAATCAGCTTGGCTAATTTCGAACGGGTTAAAATCGTGTTGTGTTGATAGTCATGGTACAGGATGAACATGCGAACCAGTGTCAGCCCCGTCAACACGCTGGCCAGTGTTCGTAACCAGAGCGGCTCGGTCATCCCAGCGACTGTGGCAAAAAACAGGACCGCAGCGAGAGTGCTGCATAGATGCCACCAACTCTTGCCGCGATGCTCGACGGCAAATTCACGACTGGCAATCAGTAGTTCACGATCCAAGCCGCGCTGTTGTGCGGAGGATCGTGTCTCGTTTTCTTCGTTAACAGGCGGTTGCCACGATTCGATTTCCGTATCGGATTCAATGCAATTGGCACTCAATGGGTCTATTTCCTAAAGCATAGTTGAAAACGTTTTCCGCCAATTCATTGGGCCAAAACGTTCCAGATGCGTGATGCATACAAGGGGCGATCGTGCTAGCAGCATGGTCGCGGGGTAGTATGTGAACAAAACTGCCCAAGATCGACAACCACAACCCGCATCCCATGTGCTTCCAATCCTAAATTTGCGGCAATTATTGGGGAAATCCAGATCCAAAGAGGCGTCACATTCATCGGAATTTCAAAAACGCTGCCCCCAGGGTGGGTTGAAGCGGTGATCCTCGGGTGGTGTTGTAGCGGAGCAAAGCGGGCCATGCCCAATGCTATCAACTTTGTTTGCGGCTTTACCGCTAGGACGACTCGGAGCGGCGTCGTGCTCTGCGGTTTGCATTGGCCTGTACCACGATCGAGCTCAAAACGACCAGGCATGCCAAG
>TARA_R110002073_G_scaffold15768_4_pt1 | contig 32901 bp, 32 predicted proteins | sample TARA_R110002073 | Tara Oceans TARA_R110002073 (sample SAMEA4397174) | marine metagenome | biome: Polar Biome; feature: [DCM] deep chlorophyll maximum layer (ENVO:01000326); material: water (ENVO:00002006), including particulate matter (ENVO:01000060) such as... | depth 40 m | reverse complement strand
ACCACCGAAGGTGAGAAAATACAGGTGGCGGACCTGATGCTGGACGGTGAGAGCCGCCGTATCTACATCGCCGATCAACCATTGGACATGGGCCCGACCGAGTTCAATCTGCTGAAGTTTTTTATGTCGCACCCGGAGCGTGCCTACACGCGAAGCCAGTTGCTGGATCGGGTGTGGGGCGCGAACGTGTACGTAGAGGAGCGCACTGTGGATGTGCATATCCGTCGCTTGCGCAAGGCGCTGCAGTCTGCAGCCGGCGACTACAGCGAACTGATCCAGACGGTGCGCGGCACCGGCTATCGCTTTTCCTCTCGCGGTCTCGTTTAGCGGTGCGAGTTGGGGGATGAGTTGGCTCGCCGCGGCTGGCAGAATTTTCCTGATAGCAGCGTCGGCCTCTTTCCTGGGCTGGTTGTACGGGTATCCGCTGACCACGCTGACGCTGGTTCTGGCGGGATTCATCCTGTTCTGGCTGTACCAGTTACACCGCGTGCATGCCTGGTTGCAGGATCCCCGGCAGGCTCCGCCGGATGCCTACGGTATCTGGGGAGAATTGCTGGCGCGTATTTATCTTCACCAGCGCGTCAATAAAGAGATACAGGACAAGTTGCAAGCCAACGTAAAATACCTGCAGGATTCCTTCGCTTCCATGCGCGATGGCGTCGTTATGGTCAGCGACAGCGGCGCGATCAAATGGATGAATGACGCAGTAGGGCCACTTCTCGGATTGCGGCACCCCCAGGACACGGGCAGGACGCTGACCAATCTGGTGCGCGAGCCTGAGTTCAATCGCTATTTCCTCGCCGCGGACTACAGCGCGCCCCTCCAGTACAGTGTGGGCGGCTCGAAGCCAAAACACCTGCGCGTGGAAATTACCCGTTTTGGCGAGGGGGAGCGCCTGCTGTTTGTGCGCGATGTGAGCGATGCCGTGCGCATGGAGCAGATACGCCGTGATTTCATTGCCAATGTATCGCATGAACTGCGAACCCCGCTGACGGTTATCAGCGGGTATCTCGGCACCTTCATGAGCAGCGCGAGTGATCTGCCCGAACGCTACACCAAGCCACTGCAGCAGATGAGCCAGCAGGCCGAGCGGATGGAAAACCTGCTCAAGGACCTGCTCTGGCTGTCGCGTATTGAAAGCGAGAAACGCGGCGAGCGCCAGGAACGCGTGGATGTAGCGGGCCTGTTGCAGGAATTGCGGGAAGAGTTGTCACACAGTTATCCGCAGGGAAATGTCAGTATCGAGGTGGCCACCGACAAAAAGATCGTGGGAGATTATCGCGAGTTGTACAGCGCCATCTCCAACCTGGCGAACAACGCGCTAAAATACAGCCCCGAGGGAGCGGCGGTCACGATTCGCTGGTATTCACGCAACGATAAATGCATAGTTGAAGTGGAGGACGAGGGGATTGGAATTGACGAGATTCACCTTCCCAGGCTTACCGAGCGCTTCTATCGGGTCGACGATAGCCGTTCGTCCAATACCGGGGGTACCGGGCTGGGCCTGGCGATTGTCAAACATGCGGTTGCCAAGCACGGTGGAGAGTTGAAAATTACCAGCGAAGTGGGGGTCGGCAGCACCTTCACACTGATTTTCCCAACTGGGAGGTAACCTGGTGTTGAAACAGGACGACTACAAGCAGCATACTTCTGGCCAGTTCAACGTAGAGCTCGAGCGCTTGCGCAACCATATGCTGGAAATGGGCGGCACCGTGGAGCAGCAGCTCAACACCGCGCTGGACGCCCTGGTCAAAATGGACAGTGGCGAAGCACAACAGATCATCAACCGCGACCGCGAGGTCAACAGGATGGAGATGGCAATTGATGACGAGTGCGCCACGATCATTGCACGACGTCAGCCTACGGCCAGCGATCTGCGCCTGGTGATAGCAATTATCAAGGTCAACACCGATCTGGAACGCATCGGCGACGAGGCGGCGAAAGTGGCTAAGCAGGCTGTGCGCATGGCGGATGCGGGCCTCTCACCCAGCAATTTCATTGAAATCAGGCATATAGGAAACCATGTATCACGAATGCTGCACGATGCACTGGATGCTTTTGCCCGCCTTGATGTGGAGCAGGCGGTAGAGGTATTGCACCACGATGAGGAGGTCGACAAGGAGTATGACAGCGCCATGCGCAGCCTGGTGACCTTCATGATGGAAGATCCTCGCGAAATCGGCTCCATACTGAATGAAATGTGGGCCCTGCGCAGCCTGGAACGCATTGGCGATCACGCCTGCAACGTCGCCGAGCACGTGGTATATCTGGCGCGGGGCCGCGACGTGCGCCACGGCCACCTCGGCGATCTCGACGATCTCGGTGAAGACTAGTTTCGCAGGAGCGCAGAGCCGCGGCTGTTTCCGGGGGCGTGTGTGATCAGAGTGGCGCCATGTCATATAATCGTAACAATACAGACATACAATGCGGGCTCGTCCGCCAACGCCCCTTTCCACCGGGATCACTATGTCACGGAGTAGTTGCCACGTGAAAAATCTGTCGACCAACATCCTCGCCATCATGCTATTTCTGGGTGGCACCGCTCAGGTTCAGGCGGCGGTTCGGGATAATCTCAGTATTGTCGGCTCCTCGACTGTTTACCCCTTCGCCACCGTAGTGGCCGAGCGTTTTGCCCGCTCGACGACTTTCAATGCTCCCAAAATTGAAGCGACCGGCTCGGGCGGCGGGCTCAAGCTGTTTTGCCAGGGCGTGGGCGCGAGTACGCCCGACGTTACCAACTCCTCGCGTCGCATCAAACAGAGCGAATTTGACAATTGTCAGGCGAATGGCGTCGAAGACATCATCGAGGTATTGGTAGGCTTTGACGGCATCGCCATCGCCAACGCCAAAACCGCGCCGCTGTTCAATCTCAGCCTGCGCGACATTTACCTGGCACTGGCCAAGGACGTGCCCGGCCCCGACGGCAAGCTTATTCCCAATCCAAACCGCACCTGGAAGGATGTGAACCCGGCCCTGCCAGCCATGCGTATCGAAGTGCTGGGGCCTCCACCGACCTCGGGCACCCGTGATGCCTTTGCCGAACTGGCGATGGGTGGCGGAGCCGCCAGCTTTGCGGATCTCGAGGCCCTGGAGAAGCTGGAAGCCGACAAAGCCGATGAGATCCGTGCGCTTATGCAGAAGCTTGGTATGCCCTCGGGTGTTTACGCTGCGCTGGCTGAACAAAGGGGCAAGGCGCCCAGCGGAGAGGCTGTGTTCAAAACGGTTGCCTACGCCATGCGTGAAGACGGCGCCTATATCGAAGCCGGTGAGAACGACAACCTGATTGTGCAGAAGCTTGAAGCAAACCCCGACGCGATGGGCATCTTCGGCTACAGTTTTCTGGAAGAAAACAGCGACAAGGTGCAGGGCTCGCCGATCAATGGCATCGCGCCTGACTTCGACAGCATCGCCTCTGGTGAGTACCCGATTTCCCGCCCGCTGTATTTCTATATCAAGGGCGCGCATATCGGCAAGATCCCGGGTGTCCAGGAGTATGCGCTGGAGTTCACCTCCGAAAATGCAATTGGCGAGTACGGCTACCTGACGGAGAATGGTCTGATCCCGCTCGATGAGGAAAAACTGGATCAGGTTCGGGAAGACGTGAAAAAACTCAACTACCTGAAGAAGCTGTAGGCGGCAACGCTCCGCCGTCCAATTTTCACCATGGAGATGGTGTTGCACAACGCCGCAATGCTTTGCGCAGCATCTTACATTCAGGGCAGATGAAGCGAGCTTAGCGTTAATGCAGACAACCACAGTCTTTCTTGCGCTCATCGCACTCTGCGTGATCAGTTTTTATGCAGGCAGGCAGCGCTCGCTGCAACTCGCGCAGGGTATCGGCGGTTTCACCTTCCTGCATTCACTTCCCAAACATTACGGCTATATGGCGGCGGCCTGGGCGGCGATTCCGGCACTGGCACTGCTTGCCCTCTGGGTGAGCTTCGAGGGGCGGATTCTGCACGATATGGTCATCGCGCAGTTGCCCCAGGCGGTGCAGGAGCTTCCTGAAAGCCGTCTCGGCCTGTACTACAACCAGGTGCAGAGTTACGCCCGCGGTGCCATTGGTGGCGCTGAGCTCGACGATGTACAACGGGCCGCCGCTGCGCACTATCAGGAGTTGGTGGCGTTATTTGCCATGCTGAAGGGCGCCCTGGTATTTTTGGTCGCAATCATTGGTGCGGCATTCGCTATTTCCAGAATCGCTCCCCAGTTTCGCGCACGCAATCACGTAGAAGCCATCATCACCTGGATTCTCTTCAGCTGTTCGCTGCTGGCGGTGGGTACTACACTGGGTATCGTCCTGTCGGTGCTGTTTGAGGCGCAACGCTTCTTTAAAATAATACCCTTGCAGGATTTTCTCTTCGGGCTGGAGTGGAGCCCGCAGATGGCCATCCGTGCCGATCAGGTTGGCGCCTCCGGTTCATTCGGATTTATTCCACTGCTGGTGGGCACATTGCTCATTTCTGCGGTCGCAATGGTGATTGCGGTTCCTGTGGGCTTAATGTCGGCGATCTACCTGTCGGAGTACGCCTCCCGCGGCTTTCGCGCCGTGACCAAACCGGCGCTGGAGATTCTCGCCGGTGTTCCCACGGTGGTTTATGGGTTTTTCGCGGCCCTTACGGTAGCCCCGTTTATCCGTACTCTGGGTGAGTCCATGGGCCTGTCGGTCGCCTCCGAGAGCGCCCTCGCCGCAGGCATTGTGATGGGCATTATGATTATCCCCTTTGTGATGTCGCTGTCGGACGACATTATCAGTGCCGTTCCTGTCAGCCTGCGCGAGGCCTCGTTGGGCATGGGCGCCACCATGAACGAGACGATTCGCAAGGTGCTGTTGCCGGCCGCCTTGCCGGGCATTGTGGGCGGCATACTGCTGGCGGTGTCGCGGGCCATCGGCGAAACCATGATTGTGGTGATGGCTGCGGGGTTGTCAGCGAATCTTACTGCCAACCCGCTGGAGGCGGTAACCACGATAACGGTACAGATCGTAACGCTGCTGGTTGGCGACCAGGAGTTCGACAGCCCGAAAACACTCGCCGCCTTCGCGCTGGGTCTGGTCCTGTTTTTTGTCACGCTTTTGCTCAATGTCATCGCGCTGTACGTGGTGCGCAAATACCGGGAACAGTATGAGTGAGGAAAGCCGGAATAATACGGCCGCAATCAGAGCTTCGCTGAAAAAGCGTTATGCGCGGGAAACCCGTTTTCGCTGGTATGGCCGCTGCGCCGTGCTCACGGGTTTTGTATTCCTGTTTATTCTGCTGTTCGACATTGTCAGCAAGGGCATGCCGGCTTTTACCCAGCACTTTCTGCAGGTGGAGGTAATGCTGGACGCCGACACGCTGGGTCTCGATCCGCAACCTGATCAGGAGGCATTGTTCACTGCGAATTATGGCACTGCCATCAAGAAGAGCCTGCTGGAAATGTTTCCAGACGTCAGCGGGCGCGGCGAAAGACGCGATTTGTTCCGCCTGATCAGTATCGGTAACGAGTATGAACTGCGGGACCGGGTGATCGAAAACCCCGAACTGATAGGCAGCACGCAGTCTCTCTGGCTACGGGCGCACGCGGAGGCGAACAGTTACCTGAAAGGGCAGGTGGATCCGGCGCTTCCCGAGTCCGACAGGCGGGTCAGCGATCAGCAGATAGCCTGGCTGGATCGTCTGCGTGAACAGGGCCGGGTGGATTCGCGGTTCAACATACAGTTTTTCACCGCCGGTGACTCCAGGGAGCCGGAACTGGCCGGCATCAAGGCGGCGCTGTACGGTTCCTTTTACACGCTGCTCGTGACGTTCTCGCTGGCATTTCCCATCGGTGTGCTAGCAGCGGTATATCTGGAGGAGTTCGCGCCCAGAAACCGCATCACGGACCTCATCGAGATCAATATCAATAACCTTGCGGCAGTGCCGTCGATCGTATTCGGATTGCTCGGTCTGGCGGTGTTCATCAATTTTTTTGAATTGCCGAGATCGGCGCCTCTGGTGGGCGGTATCGTGCTGTCTTTGATGACTTTGCCGACCATTATTATCACCTCAAGGGCATCCATACAGTCGGTGTCGCCTTCGATTCGCGAGGCGGCCATGGGCGTGGGCGCCTCGCGGCTGCAAACCGTGTTCCACCATGTGCTACCGGTGGCGATGCCCGGTATCCTCACAGGTTCAATCATCGGTATGGCGCAGGCCCTGGGCGAGTCCGCGCCCCTGTTGATGATCGGGATGGTGGCCTTCATCATGGATGCCCCCAGCGGTGTTACCGACCCCTCAACGGTGTTGCCTGTGCAGATATTTCTGTGGGCAGACAGTCCGGAGCGCGGTTTTACGGAGAAAACCTCCGCCGCAATCATGGTGCTCATGGGGTTTCTCATCTTGATGAATGCACTGGCGATTTATCTCCGCCGGCGATTCGAAACAAAATAGATTCGCAGGCATACTGCATGCAAGGTTCAAAAGATATGAGCGCAATGACAGCGACAGCCACAGGTGCAGATGACTCAGGCGAAGTCGAGCCTGCCGACAAGGCGGAGCTGGATATTCGCGACCATTCCGAAGTCTCCGGTTACGAAACGATCGGGTCGCCCTATGTGGATGACCCGAAAATGTCGGCGCGCAATGTGAATGTCTACTACGGTGACAAGCAGGCCATTCACGACGTTTCTCTGGATATCGGCGAGCACGAAGTCATCGCCATGATCGGACCTTCCGGCTGCGGTAAGTCAACGTTCTTGCGTACCCTCAACCGCATGAACGATATCATTCCGATTTGCCGGGTAGAGGGGAACATCACCCTGGACAATGAAGATGTGTATCGCGGCAATCAGGATACCGTTTTGCTGCGTGCGCGTGTCGGTATGGTGTTCCAGAAGCCCAATCCGTTCCCCAAATCCATTTATGAGAATGTCGCCTATGGCCCACGCATCCATGGCCTGGCTCGCAGCAAGGCGGAGATGGATCAGATAGTTGAGACCAGCCTGCGTCGCGCGAGTCTCTTTGACGAGGTCAAGGACCAGCTCGAGAAGCCGGGAACCGGGCTGTCCGGCGGGCAACAGCAACGCCTTTGTATTGCGCGGGCGATTGCGGTCAGTCCCGAGGTTATTCTGATGGATGAACCCTGTTCCGCGCTGGATCCGATCGCCACGGCGCGCATTGAGGAACTGATCGACGAGTTGAAAGAGAAGTACACGATCGCCATCGTAACCCACTCCATGCAGCAGGCCGCGCGGGTATCACAGCGCACCGCCTATTTTCATCTCGGAAAATTGATCGAGGTGGGGCAGACCAAAGACATTTTCACCATGCCCCAGCACCAACTCACGGAAAACTACATCACCGGCCGCTTCGGCTGAAGCGGGTCCGGGGAGAGTCTGTCACTCATCCTGCTCGCTTTTCTCGCCACGCTCGGGCTTCGCCTCTTTCTCCAGCTCCTTGACCCTGCTTGAAATCAGCTTGGTAACCCAGTTGGAGAGGGATCGACCATCGGCTTCAGCCAGCTTCTTGGCCTTCTTCTTCAGCTCGGGATCGATGCGAATGTTAAGTAGCTTGGTCTTGGACATTGTGCGTTAGTTCACAAATGAATTGAGTAGTTTATCACATGTGTACACCTTGTCTTCCTTACGCGAAAGCGCTAAGATATGTATATACAAAAGCTACCTCCTGAGCAGGTGAATGTGATGAATTTACGAGCGGCCGAAAAAGAGTTACGTGGCAGGTCGCCTAAGGTAACACCCCAGTTCCTGGCCCTTGAGGCTCTGTTGATGGTGTCCGCCAGCTTTGTGCTGGTATATTTCTTTTCCTGAGGCAATGACCCTAAACCCCGATAGTGCTGCTCCGTGCAGTTCTGTTCCACGCGGCTGACCCTGCGTGGCTGCGCCTGTGTAGGGGCGCAGCCGGTATTTCTCCCCACGCTTTTCTCCTCTTGAAGTCTACTGCATTTCAAGCGTAGTTCAATTTTGTAAAATTTCTGTCTTATTTTGTCACGGCCGCGCTCTGTGTGAAAAATTCTGCCCGCAGTTTGCTATCTTTGGCATCGGCGCCTCGGGCGGCGCGAGCATTCCGGTTCGCGCCCGGGGGGCGGCAGAGGAGAGAAGCTGATGAAAAAACTCGTCACCGCCCTGGGTGCCGCGGTACTGCTGCATGCTGTTGCGGCATTATCCCAGCAGGCCACTGCCTCCGCTGAGATACCGGCGGAGGAATGGGAACGCTTCAAGGCCGAATTCGCGGCAATGGCCGACAGGTTAAGTGCACTTGAGGCAGAAAATGCCAGGCTCCGCGCGACGGCGGCTTCCGCAATCCCGGTGGAGGATCTGAACGCCGAGGTGGCGCTCGTGAAAGAGCAGAATCGCAAGTCTTCCTGGACAGAAACCGTGCGCTGGAAAGGCGATTTCCGCTACCGCGTCGAGGAGATCGACCGGCAGGGAGAAAACAGCCGCGAACGCAATCGTATTCGCGCGCGGGCGGCCCTTATTGCAACCCCCAGCCCCACGATCGAGGTCGGGCTGGGAATGGCCAGCGGTGGCGATAACCCCGTGTCTACCAACCAGACACTGGGTGGTGGTGGATCAAGCAAGGAACTGCGTCTGGACCTGGCTTACGTCACATGGAGTGGGCTCGAGAATACGGCGGTATCCGCCGGCAAATTCTCCAATCCCTTCTATCGCGCCGGCGGTAGCCAGTTGATCTGGGACTCTGACTTCCGCCCGGAGGGATTCGCTGCCGGGTGGAGGCATGAGAGGCTGTTTGCAACGGCAGCCTACAGCTTCCTTGAGAGTGACAGCAATGCTGGCGACGATGTGTTCTGGGGCGTTCAGGTTGGTGCCACGCTGCCAGTGCTGGACAATCTGAGCCTTACCGCGGCGGCCAAATATCTCGAGATTCCGAGCAAGGGACGCTTCGCATTCGATGCAGACGACCCGGACTTCTTTGGTAATTCATTCGTACTGGTTAATGGCGATCCGCTCTACGCTGTTGACTACGATCTGTTCAACGCGTCGCTGGAGTTGAGTTACAGTATCTTCGACTGGCCCGTCAGCACCTTCGCGGATTTCGTGCGCAACACCGCCGCGGATGAACTCGACACCGGTTATATCCTGGGTTTTAGCATTGGTGAGGGTTCGGTACCGGGTCATTGGGATTTCAGCTATCAATACCAGGATCTTGAAGCGGATGGCGCTTTCGGGCTCATCAACGACTCCAACTTCGCCGATGGCTCAACGGATGGCAAAGGCCACCGTCTCGCCGCCCGCTACCACATCAGGAAGAGCTGGTATGTCGCGGCGACCTGGTTCGATAATCAGGTGGGAGTGGATCTTGGCGACGACGTCGGTTACAAGCGCCTCGTGCTCGACACCAGCTTCAAGTACTAGCGCGGGCCATTCGATCTCGCTGCCGTTGGAGGACGCTTGCATCGCATCCTTGCTCCGGTACAATGTCGCCGCTTTCTGCCCAAGGCTGAGCACCGTTGCGTCCCCTTCGTCTAGTGGTCCAGGACCCTGCCCTTTCACGGCAGTAACAGGGGTTCGAACCCCCTAGGGGACGCCATTTTAGAAAGCCCGGTATCCAGTCCGGGCTTTTGTTTTTCAGCGGCCATCGGCAGATGTCCGTTTCGAGAGCTGTGAACAATGAGTCGTTTCTGGACTGATCTGGCGCGGGGACTGACGCCCTATGTGCCGGGCGAACAGCCCGCCGGGCGCCGGCTCTGCAAGCTCAATACCAACGAGAGTCCCTATCCGCCTTCGCCCGCCGTGATGAGGGCGATCGCCGCGGTCACCGCGCAACGATTGCGCCTGTATCCCGACCCTGAATCGAACCGCCTGCGAGAGGCATTTGCGGCCCGCTACCAGCTCACACCCGCGCAGGTTTTCATCGGCAATGGATCAGACGAAGTATTGGCCTTTGCCTTTATGGGCCTGCTCAAACATGCCGAACCGCTTTGTTTTCCCGATGTGAGCTACAGCTTTTATCCTGTCTGGAGTGCGCTGTGCGAAATCGGCTTCCGGGAAATACCGGTCGCCGGCGATTTCAGTATTGATATAGAGGCGTTTCCCCGCGAAAACGGCGGCATCGTAGTACCTAACCCGAATGCGCCAACGGGCATGCTGATGAAGCTTGCGGCCGTGCGGCAGTTACTGGAGCGCAGCCCCGACTCCGTAGTGGTGATTGACGAGGCCTATATAGATTTCGGTGGAGAATCGGCAGCACAACTGGTGCCTGAGTATCCAAATCTCCTGGTGATTCAGACACTTTCCAAGTCCCGGGCGCTCGCGGGTTTGCGTGTCGGCGTGGCGCTGGGGAACGAAGCGCTGATTGAAGGGCTCGCGCGCATCAAGAACTCGTTCAACTCCTACCCCGTGGACGTGATCGCGCAGGAGGGCGCTCTGGCCTCACTGGCGGATGAGGCCTATTTCAATGAGACTCGCCAGCGAGTCATTGCCTCGCGCGAGCGCCTGAGTGAGCAACTGGTCTCGCTGGGTTTTAGTGTACTGCCATCGCACGCGAATTTTCTGTTTGTGACGCACGCATCCGAGCCGGCAGAGGCGCTGTTTCAGGGTTTGCGGGGGAGGGACATACTGGTGCGGCACTTCAGTCGACCGCGCATCGACAACTATCTGCGTATCAGCATTGGCACGGATGAAGACTGCGACACCCTGGTCGCGGCACTCAGGGCGCTACTGGCGAAAGCAGGCTAGCGTTTGCGCAGGATGACGCTGCCGATGCTGTAGCCTGCACCGAAAGAGCACAGTACGCCCATGTCACCACTTACCAGGTCGTCGCGGTATTTGTGAAACGCGATCACCGAACCCGCGGAACTCGTGTTGGCATACTCGTCCAGCACGATTGGCGCTTCTTCCCGCGTGGGTTCCCGGCCCAGTACCCGTCGTGAAATAAGCTGGTTCATGTTCAGGTTGGCCTGGTGCAGCCAGAGGCGTTTGAGTGCCTGCGGCTGGATACCCAGGCCCTGTAATTGTGCCGAGATCTGGTTGGCAACTTCCGGGCAAACTTCCTTGAATACCTTGCGCCCTTCCTGAACGAAGAGCTTGTCGGGCGCATCGATACCCGCGGCGTCTGCCCGATTCAGAAAGCCAAAATTATTGCGGATATTGTTTGAGTAAATCGTTCTCAGTTTGCTGTCGAGAATGTCGTACTGCTCATTACCGGATGCGGTGTCTGCGCTTTCCACGATCACGGCGGTGCATACATCGCCAAAAATGAAGTGCGAATCCCTGTCGCGAAAATTAAGATGCCCGCTGCAGATTTCCGGGTTGACGATCAACACGCAGCGGGCGCTGCCGGTAAGAACGCTGTCGCGAGCCTGCTGGATGCCAAAAGTGGCCGATGAACAGGCAACGTTCATATCAAAACCGAAGCCTTCGATGCCCAACGCGTCCTGCACCTCTACCGCGATGGCCGGGTAGGGGCGCTGCATGTTGGAGGCAGCGACAATCACGGCGTCGATATCGGCGGCGGTTTTGCCCGCCTGCTGCATGGCTTCCCGGGCCGCCGCCACAGCCATCTCGCACTGAATGGACGGTTCCTCATTCGGACGCTCCGGCAGGTTGGGCAGCATGCGCTGCGGGTCGAGAATGCCGGCCTTGTCCATCACGAATCGCGAGCGTATGCCTGAGGCCTTCTCAATGAATTCGACCGATGAGGGTTGTCGGGGAGTGAGCTCTCCGCGGGCAATCTGCCCTGCATGCTCGGTATTGAAGGCTTCGACCCAGGCGTTGAATGACGCTACCAGCTCTTCATTGCTGATGGATTCTGCTGGCGTGTACAGGCCGGTTCCGCTGATGACGATTTCTGGCATGGTAGGCAATATCCCCTGACAGCGGCTACGCTGATCTGGTCGGAGCAAAAAAGGCCGCAAGTGCGGCCTCGAAAGAAGTGAAATCGGGCTTTGTCTGTGTGCTAGCGATCATTCAGTGGAACGAAGTCGCGCTGCTTGTAGCCAGTGTAAAGCTGTCGCGGACGCCCGATACGGTAACTGCCGCTGATCATCTCGTTCCAGTGTGCAATCCAGCCTACCGTGCGGCCAACGGCAAAGATCACGGTGAACATGCTGGTGGGAATGCCGATGGCCTTGAGAATAATGCCGGAGTAGAAATCGACGTTTGGATAGAGTTTCCTGTCGACGAAATAGTCGTCGGACAGCGCTATCTGCTCCAGGCGCTTGGCGATTTCCAGTAAGGGATCGCTGTCTAATCCCAGTTCATCCAGTACTTCATCTGCCGCCTCTTTCATCACCTTGGCCCGGGGGTCAAAGTTTTTGTAGACACGGTGGCCAAAACCCATCAGTCGGAACGGGTCGTCCTTGTCCTTTGCGCGCGCGACGAACTCGTCGATACGCGAGACATCCCCGATTTCCTGCAGCATTTCCAGTACTGCTTCATTGGCGCCGCCGTGCGATGGTCCCCAAAGTGCCGCGATACCTGCGGCAATGCAGGCGAAGGGGTTGGCGCCGGATGAGCCGGCCAGACGCACTGTGGAGGTGGACGCATTCTGCTCGTGGTCGGCATGCAGCAGGAAGATACGATCCATGGCGCGCGCCAGCACAGGGTTGACGTTGCTGGGCTCGCAGGGGTTGCCGAACATCATGTGCAGGAAGTTTTCCGCGTAGTCCAGACTGTTGTCCGGATACATGAAGGGCTGGCCAGTGGAAAACTTGTAACTCATGGCAGCCAGTGTGGGCATCTTCGCAATCAGGCGGAATGCCGCTACCTGCCTGTGTTTCTCGTCTGAAATATCCAGTGAATCGTGATAAAAGGCCGAGAGGGCGCCGACTACGCCGCACATGATGGCCATGGGGTGGGCATCGCGACGAAATCCGTTGAAAAACGTGCGGATCTGCTCGTGCACCATCGTGTGGCGATGCACGGTGCCGACAAAGGCCTCCTTCTGGGCGGCGGTAGGCAGCTCCCCATACAGCAACAGATAACAGCTTTCCAGATAGTCGGAATGTTCGGCCAGTTGGTCGATCGGGTAGCCGCGATGCAGCAGCACGCCTTCTGCGCCATCAATGTAGGTGATCTGTGATTCGCAGGCAGCCGTTGAGACGAAACCGGGATCGTAGGTGAAAAGTCCTTCGCCGGTGAGAGCGCCTACGTCGACGACGTCCGGGCCCAGCGTGCCGGCGTAGATAGGCAGTTCAATGCTCTCCCTCCCGTCGATTTTCAGACTGGCTTTTTTGTCACTCATAAAGGGTCCTGGTAAGTACAACTCGAGGGGCTTCAACTATAAAGTCTCGCAGAGGATTGTCAATTGAAGGGCTGCGGCTGCCCGCCCGGTGCACCGAACTAATGCTGCCACCGAGCCAGGGCCCCGATGGACTCTCCGCATGGGCAACTGTTTGTAATTGTCAGCGTAAGTGCCTATAATTTCGCGCGTTTTGGCAGCTCGTCCGAACCTTGCTGCGAAAGCGGAATTTGCCATATTCACAATCCGATTAATCGCCCTCTGGGCGTCACACAATGGTACCCGACCGTGAAAGACAAGCGTCCTGTGAACCTGGACATCGGTACCATGCGGCTGCCCGTGACCGCATGGACGTCCATTACCCACCGCGCCTCTGGCGTAGTCCTTTTTATCGGCACCCTGATCCTGTTGTGGATGCTCGACGTAAGTCTGGAGAGTCCTGAGGGATTTGCCCGGATCGGAGAGTGGCTGTCTGCCCCCCTTGCCAAGCTGGTGATCTGGGGGATTCTCGCCGCGCTGATTTACCACTCGGCCGCGGGCGTCCGCCACCTGATCATGGATTTTGGTGTGGGTGAGTCGATGGAAGGGGGAGTTCTTGGGGCGCGCATAGTGATCGTGTTTTCTGTAGTGCTGACGCTGTTGGCGGGGGTGTGGATATGGTAACTGCCGTAACGAGTTTTGGGCGTTCCGGGCTGTCCGACTGGCTGCTGCAGCGGGTAACCAGCATCATTGTGCTGCTCTGGTTTTGCTATGTTGGGGTGCTGCTTGTCGGAGGCGTTGAGTACGCGGCCTGGAATGCACTGTTTGAGCGTACCTGGATGAAGATATTTACGCTGCTGGCCGTTCTCTCGCTGGCCGTGCACGCGTGGATCGGCATGTGGTCGGTGGGTACCGACTACCTGACGCAACGTCTGATGGGCAAAACGGGCAACCTGCTGCGCCTGGCATTTCAGATTGGATGCGGCCTGATGGTTTTTATTTATGTGATCTGGGGTGTCCAGATTCTCTGGGGTTCATAATCGATGACGGCTTTAAGAACGATATCTTTTGATGGCGTGATTGTTGGTGGCGGTGGAGCCGGGATGCGCGCGGCCCTGCAGCTCGCGCAGTCGGGTTACAAGACGGCCGTGATCTCCAAGGTCTTCCCCACACGGTCGCACACGGTGTCTGCCCAGGGCGGTATTACCTGTGCCATAGCATCTGCCGATCCCGAGGACGACTGGCGCTGGCACATGTATGACACGGTGAAGGGGTCTGATTATATCGGTGACCAGGACGCCATCGAGTATATGTGCAGCGTGGGGCCGGAGGCGGTGTTCGAGCTCGAACACATGGGTTTGCCATTTTCGCGCACTGAAGAGGGGCGGATCTATCAGCGTCCCTTCGGCGGCCAGTCAAAGAATTATGGCGAGGGTGGCCAGGCGGCCCGCACCTGCGCCGCAGCCGACCGCACCGGCCACGCGCTGCTGCACACCCTCTTCCAGGGCAACATGAAAAACAACACGGTATTCTTCAACGAGTGGTTTGCCACCGATCTGGTGAAGAATCAGGACGGAGCCGTGGTCGGCGTGATCGCCATCTGCATGGAAACTGGCGAGACGGTGTATGTAAAATCCAAGGCAACCGTTTTTGCGACCGGGGGGGCGGGGCGTATCTATGCTTCCACCACGAACGCGCATATCAATACCGGCGATGGCGTCGGCATGGCGCTGCGTGCAGGTGTGCCGGTACAGGACATGGAAATGTGGCAGTTTCATCCCACCGGCATCTACGGCGCCGGAACGCTGGTGACCGAGGGTTGCCGGGGTGAGGGCGGCTATCTTATCAACAAGGACGGCGAACGCTTCATGGAGCGCTACGCGCCCAATGCGAAAGACCTGGCGGGCCGCGATGTGGTGGCGCGCTCGATGGTGCTCGAAATTCTCGAAGGCAGGGGCTGCGGGCCGGAGGGCGACCACGTCTTCCTGAAGCTGGACCACCTCGGGGAAGAAGTCCTGGAGAGTCGGCTGCCAGGCATTTGCGAACTGTCACGCACTTTCGCGCATGCGGATCCGGTGAAAGAGCCGATACCGGTTGTACCCACCTGCCACTACATGATGGGCGGTATACCCACTAATATCCATGGTCAGGCCCTGACGGTAGACGCCAATGGCAATGACACCGTGATTCCGGGGCTGTATGCCTGCGGCGAGGTGGCCTGCGTGTCGGTGCACGGCGCGAACCGGCTCGGGGGGAACTCACTGCTGGATCTGGTGGTATTCGGTCGCGCTTCGGGCCTGCATATTGAGCAGGCTCTGAGAGACGGCATTGAAATGCGCGACGCCAGCGAGAGTGACCTGGAAGCAGCCAACGCCCGCCTGGAAAAACTGAACACGGGTAACGGTTCGGAAAACGTCGCCGAGTTACGCAAGCAATTGCAGAACATCATGCAGAACCATTTCGGCGTTTTTCGCAAGGGTGATTTCATGCGCGAGGGGATTCAGCACCTGGGCGCAATGCGCGAACGAATCGAGAATCTGGCGCTGAAGGACACCAGTAATGCCTTCAATACGGCCCGTATCGAGGCACTGGAACTGCAGAACCTGTTTGAGGTGGCCGAAGCGACTGCAATCTCTGCGGAGCAGCGGCCGGAATCGCGCGGTGCCCATGCCCGGGAGGATTTTCAGGAGCGGGACGATGAAAACTGGCTCTGCCATTCCATCTACTTCCCGAACGAAAAACGTCTCGGCAAGCGGTCAGTCAACTTTACTCCACTTACGGTGGAGACCTTCCAGCCGAAAATTCGGACTTATTGAGAGGCAAAGACGATGTTGGAAGTAAGCATCTATCGCTATAACCCGGAAACCGACAGCGAGCCTTACATGCAGGATATCCAGGTCGATACCGGCGGCAAGGATATCATGGTGCTCGATGTACTGGAGCTGATCAAAACGCAGGATACCAGCGTCACTTTCCGGCGCTCCTGCCGTGAGGGCGTGTGCGGTTCGGACGGGCTTAACATTAACGGCGTGAATGGCCTGGCCTGTATCACGCCGCTCTCGGAGACGGTGAAAAACAACAAACTGGTGTTGCGGCCGCTGCCGGGCCTGCCGGTCATCCGTGATCTGGTGGTGGATATGGGCCAGTTTTACGCCCAGTACGAGAAAGTGCAGCCTTATCTGCAGAACGACACGCCGCCGCCGGCAATCGAACGCCTGCAATCGCCTGAAGACAGGGAAAAACTGGACGGTCTGTACGAATGTATTCTGTGCGCCTGCTGCTCGACGGCATGCCCCTCATTCTGGTGGAACCCTGACAAGTTCATCGGCCCTGCCGGGCTGCTGCAGGCCTACCGATTTCTGGCCGACTCGCGCGATACGGCGACTGAAGAAAGACTGTCGCGACTCGAGGATCCGTTCAGTGTCTTTCGCTGTCATGGTATCCAGAACTGTGTCAATGTATGCCCCAAAGGCCTGAATCCGACTCGCGCTATCGGGCACATCAGACACATGCTGCTCGCAAGTGCCACCTGACTTGAGGTTTCGTCCGTAACTTATTGACCCCGGGAAGGGTTGTCATGCTTGAAAACTCCATGGATGCGTTGTGGCAGTCCTCACATATAGCGGGGGGCAACGCCACCTATGTGGAAGATCTGTACGAAAGTTACCTGAAAGACCCCAACGGCGTTCCAGCCGGGTGGCGGGACTACTTCGACAAACTGCCGCTGGTCGAATCCGGGACCATGCAGATTCAGGATGTGCCGCACTCTGTCATCCGGGAGCGCTTTGCCCAGATCAGCAAGATGCGCGTGCGCACGGAGGCTACCGTTGCGCATGATTCTCAGGCAACGGAGTACGAGCGCAAGCAGGTCCGGGTGGTGCAACTCATCTCGGCTTATCGGCAGCGTGGTCATCAGAAGGCCAGCCTTGACCCCCTGGGGCTTGTGGCACGCGAGGACGTGCCCGATCTTGAGCTTGCCTTCCATGAGCTGTCGGCGGCCGATTTCGATACGGTTTTCCAGACCGGCAGCCTGCATATTGGCAAGGCGGATGCCACTCTCGGGGAGATACACGAGGCACTCGAGCGCACGTACTGTAATACGATCGGCGCCGAGTTCATGCACATTGTCGATACGGCCGAGCGGCACTGGATTATGCAGCGCATGGAGTCAGTGCGATCCGCGCCGGACTTCGGTCCCGAGGTTCGCGAGCAGCTGCTGCGCCGGCTGATTGAAGCCGAGGGCCTGGAGAAATCCCTGGCCTCGAAATATCCGGGTACAAAACGTTTCGGGCTGGAGGGTGGCGAGAGCCTGATTCCGCTGCTGACTGAAATCGTACAGCGCTGTGGCGCCTATCGCGCGCAGGAAATCGTCATCGGCATGGCGCACCGCGGCAGGCTGAATGTGCTGATCAATGTGCTGGGCAAGAACCCCGCCGAGTTGTTTGCCGAGTTTGAGGGCACCGCGCAGTACACCACATCGGGCGACGTGAAATACCACCAGGGGTTTTCATCCAATGTGATGACCGCGGGAGGTGAATTGCACCTCGCCCTGTCATTCAACCCCTCGCACCTGGAGATTGTTGCCCCGGTGGTGGAGGGCTCGGTGCGTGCGCGGCAGGATCGCCGCGGCGACGAAACCGGCGAGCTGGTGGTGCCCATTGTCCTGCACGGGGATGCTGCCTTTGCCGGACAGGGCGTGGTAATGGAAACCTTCCAGATGTCGCAGACCCGTGCCTATAAAACCGGCGGCACTATCCACATCGTGGTGAACAACCAGGTGGGCTTCACTACCAGCCGCCGCGAGGACGCACGCTCTACCGAGTACTGCACCGACGTGGCCAAAATGGTCCAGGCGCCCATCTTTCACGTCAACGCAGACGATCCCGAAGCGGTATTGTTCGTGACGCAAATGGCCGTGGATTACCGCACGGAGTTCAGGAAGGACGTGGTGATCGACCTCGTCTGTTACCGGCGCCTCGGGCACAACGAGGCGGATGAACCGGCGGTGACGCAGCCGCAGATGTATCAGCGGATTCGCGAACACAAGACTACGCGTACCCTGTACAGCGAGAAGCTGATAGCGGCCGGGATTGTCACTGAGGCTTCGGTGCAGGAGTGGATGGATCAATACCGCGATGCGCTGGATCGCGGCGGATCGCTGGTGAGCGGGCTGGTATCCGAGCCCAACAAGTCGCTGTTCGTCGACTGGACGCCCTATCTCGGGCACGAGTGGACGCTGGAAGGCGATACACGCATTGAATTGCAGTCGCTGCAGGCGCTGGGACATGATATCAACCTGCCGCCCGACAATTTTCCCCTGCAGCGCCAGGTGTCGAAGATCCTGGAAGATCGACGCAAGATGGCTGCTGGAGCGATGGCTGTAAACTGGGGTTTCGCCGAGAATCTCGCCTATGCCTCCTTGTTGCGGGAGGGCTTTCCACTGCGCATCACCGGGCAGGATGTGGGGCGCGGCACTTTCTCCCACCGGCACGCAGTGCTGCACAACCAGAAAGTTGACGAGCGCTGGGTGCCCTTGCAGCATGTCAGTGAAGACCAGGCGACGTTTGAAATCTACGATTCGCTGCTATCGGAAGAGGCGGTTCTGGCCTTTGAGTACGGCTATGCGACAACACGTCCGCAGGGGTTGGTGATCTGGGAGGCCCAGTTCGGTGATTTTGCCAACGGGGCGCAGGTGGTGATAGACCAGTTCATCACCAGCGGAGAGCATAAATGGCTGCGGCTCTGCGGCCTGACCATGCTCTTGCCGCACGGCTATGAAGGGCAGGGCCCGGAGCACTCATCGGCGCGCCTGGAGCGATTCATGCAGTTATGTGCCGAGCACAATATTCAGGTGTGTGTGCCGACAACGCCCGCGCAGGTCTATCACATGCTCCGGCGACAGGCCATCCGGCCGCTGCGCAAGCCGCTCGTGGTGATGTCGCCAAAAAGCCTGCTGCGTCACAAGGAAGCCATTTCCACTCTGGAGGAACTCGCCCAGGGGCGCTTCTACAATGTGCTCGACGAGATCGACGATCTCGATCCGGAGAAAGTAAAACGCATCATCCTGTGCAGCGGCAAGGTATTCTACGATCTGCTGGCCGCGCGGCGGGAGCGCGAGATCAGTGATATCGCGATCATTCGGCTGGAGCAGCTATACCCCTTTCCGGAGTCCGAATTGCTGAATATTCTGGCGAGTTACCCGAATATTAACGATGCAATCTGGTGCCAGGAAGAGCCGATGAACCAGGGCGCCTGGTACGCCAGCCAGCACCATATCCGCAGAGTGCTGTTCCAGCACCGCCCGGAGGTGTATCTGCGGTTTGTGGGGCGCGACCCCTCCGCAGCGCCGGCCGCGGGTTACATGGCTCTGCATCTCGCGCAGCTGGAAAAATTCATAGACGAAGCCCTGGGCGAAAAGCCCTGGAACTAGGTGCAAGGATCAAAGAATGGCAATTGAAATAAAGGCTCCCACTTTTCCCGAGTCCGTTGCCGATGGCGAGATCGCCGCATGGCACAAGGCTGAGGGGGAGAGCGTCTCGCGCGATGAGTTGATCGTGGAGATTGAAACCGACAAGGTCGTGCTGGAGGTGGTAGCGCCTGAAGATGGTGTGATCAGCGCAATTCACGTGCAGGCCGGCGAGACAATTCAGAGTGCGCAGCTGCTCGCCACGATGGAAGCGGGTGAGGTGACGCGTTCTGCAGAGGCCAAGCCCGAGGCGGCGTCAGCCGCCGGGGAAAAGCCGCCCGCCAAGGACGCTGGAGAATCGGATGCGGCCGCAGGATTGGCAGGTCCCGCGGCGCGGCAGCTGATCGAGGAGCACGGGCTTGATGTGGCCCGGATTGCCGGCAGCGGCAAAGGGGGCCGGGTTACCAAAGAGGACGTGTTGAAGCACCTCAAGGAGCGTGAGGCGCCCTCTGCAAAAGACACGTCATCGGCGGCGCCAGCGCCGGCTGATCCCCCGCTTGCCGACGCGCCGCCTGAGCCCACCAGCGAGCGTGTGGAGCGGCGCGTACCGATGACGCGCATGCGCGCCAAAATTGCGGAGCGCCTGCTGCACGCCACGCAGGAAACCGCCATGCTGTCCACGTTCAACGAGGTGAACATGGCGCCGGTAATGGAACTGCGACGCAAGTACCGCGAGCAGTTTGAGAAAACACACAACGGCACCCGGCTCGGTTTTATGGGGTTCTTTGTCAAGGCGGCCTGCGAAGCACTCAAGCGCTTTCCGGCCGTCAACGCCTCAATCGACGGCAACGACGTGGTCTATCACGGCTATCAGGACATCGGTGTTGCCGTGTCTACCGAAAATGGCCTGGTGGTGCCGGTCATGCGTGACGCCGATTTCATGAGCATCGCTGATGTGGAGGCGGCAATCGCCGACATGGGCAAGCGCGCGCGTGACAACAAGCTGACCATCGAGGATATGACGGGTGGCACTTTCACCGTCACCAACGGCGGTGTATTTGGCTCGCTGTTGTCAACGCCCATCCTGAACCCACCGCAAACGGGCATTCTCGGTATGCACAAGATCCAGGAGCGCCCGATGGCGGTGAACGGCGAGGTGGTTGTACTGCCGATGATGTACCTGGCGCTGTCCTACGATCACCGCCTGGTGGACGGCAAGACTGCGGTTCAGTTTCTGGTGGCGGTGAAAGACCTTATCGAGGATCCAGCGCGCATTCTGCTGCAACTCTAGTATGAGAGCGGCGGGCGTCACCGCGCCGCTCTGGCAAGCGAACGACAAACGGAATACACGATGGCTGATAAATTTGATGTGGTAATCATTGGTGCCGGACCCGCCGGTTACGTTGCGGCTATAAAGGCGGCGCAGCTGGGTATGTCGACCGCCTGCGTGGAGCAGTGGCACAACGATGATGGCAAGATGTTGCTGGGTGGTACCTGCTGCAATACCGGCTGCATACCCTCCAAGGCACTGCTGGACAGCAGCCACAAGTTTGCCGAGGCACGCGACAGCTTCGCTGTGCACGGAATCGTCGTGAACGACCCGGTGGCCGATATTCCCGCTATGCAGAAGCGCAAACAGAAAGTGGTAGACCAGCTCACGGACGGCATCGCCGGCCTGTTCAAGCACAATGGCGTCACTGCCATAGCGGGCACCGGCCGCGTGATCGCGGGTGCCAAGGTGGAAGTCACGGATGCAGAGGGCAAGGTGCGCGTGCTCGAGGCGGGCCATGTGATTGTCGCCGCGGGGTCGCTGCCGGTGAATATCCCGGTCGCGCCCGTGGACGGTGAGTTCATTGTCGACTCCACAGGCGCCCTGGAGCTGGCTGAAGTGCCGCGGCGACTGGGCGTGATCGGCGCGGGCGTGATAGGTCTCGAGCTTGGCAGCGTCTGGCGCAGGCTGGGTTCAGAGGTTGTCATGCTCGAAGCGCTGGATGAATTTTTGCCAATGATGGATGTACAGATCGCGCGGGAGGCGCAGAAGATCTTTGGCAAGCAGGGTCTGGATATTCGTCTCGGAACCCGCGTCACGGGAGCGGAGGTAAAAGATAATGCTGTGGAAGTTACCTTCACCGACGCCGACGGCGAACATGTTGAAACCTTTGACCGGCTTATCGTTGCCGTGGGCAGAAAGCCGCGGTCCGGCGAACTGTTTTCTTCCGATAGCGGGATCAGTCTCGACGAGCGCGGTTATATCTATGTCAACGATTACTGCGAAACAGAGGCACCGCATGTCTATGCCGTCGGTGATATCGTTCGCGGCCCGATGCTCGCACACAAGGGCTCCGAAGAGGGCGTGATGGTCGTCGAACGCATTGCGGGGAAGGCCGCCCAGATGAATTATGACTGCATCCCGTCGGTCATTTACACGCATCCGGAGGTTGCAGCGGTGGGCAGGACGGAACAGGAACTCAAGGCGGAAGGAGTCGAGTACAAAGCCGGTGTATTTCCCTTCGCAGCGTCCGGCAGGGCGCTGGCTGCAAACGATTCCGAGGGCATGGTGAAAATGCTCGCGGATGCCGCGACAGACCGTATTCTGGGATGTCACGTAGTGGGTCCGTCCGCAGCAGACCTGGTGCAGCAGGTGGTCATCGCAATGGAGTTCGGATCAAGCGCTGAGGATCTTGCGCTGACCGTGTTTGGACATCCGACGTTGTCCGAGGCGGTTCACGAAGCTGCACTGGCAGTGGATGGACACGCCATACATATCGCCAATCGCAAGAAGCGCAGTTAGAATTCGCGCCGCTGGCGCGTTATAGCAGAGCCCTGCCGTCGAAGGTGCCGACCAGTCCCATGCCGGCCAGAGCCCAAATTCACCAGAGCAGCAAACAACACAGGACAAAACATGAACCTTCATGAGTATCAAGGCAAACAGCTGTTTGCCGAGTATGGGCTCCCGGTATCCAAGGGATACGCGGTGGACTCAGCCGATGAGGCGGCCGCCGCTGCAGAAAAGATTGGCGGCGAAATGTGGGTCGTAAAAGCGCAGGTTCATGCGGGCGGCAGGGGCAAGGCCGGCGGCGTTAAGCTGGTCAAGAGCGTTGATGAAATCCGGGCATTTGCCGAGCAGTGGCTGGGCAAGAATCTCGTGACCTACCAAACCGATGAGCATGGCCAGCCGGTGAGCAAGATTCTGGTAGAGTCCTGCACCGACATTGCGGAGGAGTTGTATCTCGGCGCAGTGGTTGACCGTTCCTCAAGGCGCATTGTGTTCATGGCCTCTACCGAGGGCGGGGTGGAAATCGAGAAAGTCGCGGAGGAAACACCCGAGAAAATACTGCGCGCCGTTATCGATCCGCTGGTTGGACCGCAACCTTACCAGGGCCGTGATCTCGCTTTTCAGCTCGGTTTGCGGGGCGACCAGATCAAGCAGTTCGTCAAGATTTTCATGGGTCTGGCGCAGCTGTTTGAGGAAAAGGACCTGGCCCTGATCGAGGTGAACCCTCTGGTGATCACCGAGCAGGGCAACCTGCATTGCCTGGACGCCAAGATCGGCGTGGACGGCAATGCCCTGTACCGTCAGCCGGCACTGCGCGAGATGCACGATCCGTCACAGGACGATGAGCGCGAGGCGCATGCAGCCAAATGGGAACTGAATTATGTCGCCCTCGATGGCAACATCGGCTGCATGGTAAACGGCGCCGGGCTGGCCATGGGAACCATGGACATCGTGGCCCTGCATGGCGGTTTTCCCGCCAATTTCCTCGATGTGGGTGGCGGCGCCACCAAGGAGCGCGTGTCCGAAGCCTTCAAGATCATTCTTTCGGATGACAATGTCAAAGCAGTTCTGATCAACATTTTTGGCGGTATCGTCCGCTGTGACCTGATCGCCGAAGGCGTGATCGGCGCGGTGGAGGAAATCGGCGTGGAAGTGCCGGTTGTCGTGCGCCTCGAGGGAAATAATGCCGAGCTGGGACAACAGGTTCTGGCAGATAGCGGTTTGAATATTATTGCTGCAACCAGCCTCACGGACGCTGCGGAGCAGGCAGTCAAAGCAGCGGGAGGTGCGGCCAAATGAGTATCCTGATTGATAAAAACACGCGGGTAATCTGCCAGGGTTTCACCGGCTCACAGGGCACCTTCCACTCGGAACAGGCCATTGCCTATGGCACGCAGATGGTGGGCGGTGTTACGCCCGGGAAGGGCGGCCAGGAGCACCTGGGGCTGCCCGTGTTCAACACCGTACGCGAGGCGGTAGCCACAACCGGTGCAGATGCATCGGTGATCTACGTGCCGGCCGCTTTCTGCAAGGATTCCATCCTCGAGGCAGCAAATGGCGGTGTCAGGCTGATCGTGTGCATCACCGAGGGCATTCCCACGCTGGACATGTTGCAGGCCAAGCTCAAGTGCGACGAACTGGGAGTGCGCCTGATCGGCCCGAATTGCCCGGGTGTTATCACCCCCGGTGAGTGTAAGATCGGCATTATGCCGGGCCATATTCACCTGCCGGGCAAAGTGGGTATCGTTTCCCGTTCGGGCACGCTGACCTATGAGGCGGTGAAGCAGACCACGGATGCCGGGTTTGGCCAGTCCACCTGCGTGGGTATTGGTGGAGACCCCATTCCCGGGTCCAACTTCATCGATATTCTTGAGTTGTTCGAGAAGGATTCAGCTACCGAGGCGATTGTCATGATCGGCGAGATCGGGGGCACGGCGGAGGAAGAAGCCGCGGCGTATATCAAAGAGCACGTCTCCAAGCCGGTAGTCTCCTACATCGCCGGTGTTACCGCCCCCAAAGGCAAACGCATGGGGCACGCGGGCGCCATTATCTCAGGTGGCAAGGGTACCGCCGACGAGAAATTTGCCGCTCTGGAAGATGCTGGCGTGAAAACGGTGCGCAGCCTGGCCGAGATTGGCTCAGGCCTGGCTAGCGTAACCGGCTGGTAACGCCGCTCTCATCGCATTGCGCTATCGCGGGGCCTGCCTTTGAGCAGGCCCTTTTTTTGTGTGGCTGAAGGCCCGGGCAGGCAATCGCGCCGGGGCCCCTTGAAAATCCATGGCTGTGACCCCACATGCTCTGTGTTACGGGCGTTCCCCGATTGCCACAGATGAGGTAGCAATGACCGCACAGGTAGAGAAAGAAACGCTGGGTTTCCAGACCGAGGCGAAGCAGTTGCTTCACCTGATGATTCACTCGCTGTATAGCAACAAGGAGATTTTTCTTCGCGAACTGATTTCCAATGCGTCGGATGCGATCGACAAGCTGCGCTTTGCGGCGCTGTCTGATGACTCTCTGCTGGAAGGGCAGAGCGATTTCGAAATTCGGGTAGAGGTAGACAAGGAAGCTGGCACGGTTCGGGTCAGCGACAATGGCATAGGGATGAACCGCGATGAAGTGGTGGAGAACCTCGGTACCATTGCCAAGTCCGGTACCGCTGCCTTCCTCGATAATCTCACCGGTGACGCGAAAAAGGATTCACAGCTTATCGGGCAGTTCGGCGTAGGTTTCTACTCCGCGTTCATCGTGGCCGAGCGGGTAGAAGTGCATACGCGCAAGGCCGGCGAAGCCCCGTCGGAGGGCGTACTGTGGGAAAGCCACGGGGAATCTGAGTTCTCTGTACAACAGCTTGACCGCGAAGAACATGGTACGAGTATCACCCTCCATCTTAAAAAGGATTGCCAGGAGTTCGCCGACGACTGGCGAGTTCGCAGCGTCATCAAGAAATACTCCGATCACATTTCCGTACCCGTAATGATGGCAAAGCCACCCGCGCCGCCAGCCGCCGAAGGTGAAGACGACGAGAAAGAGGCGGACACCGGGGTCGAATTCGAAACGGTGAACGAGGCCACAGCACTCTGGACGCGCAGTCGTTCGGAGATAAGCGCAGAAGAATACAAGGCATTTTATCAGCATGTTTCGCACGATTTCGAAGCGCCGCTGACCTGGAGCCACAACAAGGTAGAAGGCAAGCTGGAGTACACCAGCCTGCTCTACATTCCCGCCAAGGCGCCCTTCGACCTGTGGAATCGCGATATGACGCGAGGCCTGAAGCTGTATGTGCAGCGCACGTTCATCATGGACGATGCGGAGCAGTTCCTGCCTCTCTATCTGCGCTTCGTCAAGGGCGTAGTGGATTCCAACGATCTGTCGCTGAATGTGTCGCGCGAGTTGTTGCAGCAGGATCCGGCAGTGGATGCAATGCGCAGCGCACTCACCAAGCGAGTGCTGGACATGCTCGCGAGAATGGCGAAGAAGAAGGACCAGAGTGACTACAGCACCTTCTGGAAAGCCTTCGGTCCTGTGTTGAAGGAAGGGCCCGCCGAAGACTTCGCCAACAAGGAAAAGATTGCAAAACTCCTGCGGTTCTCCACCACGCATACAGATGCGCAGGAGCAGGATCAATCGCTGGAAGACTATGTCGGGCGCATGCAGGAAGGCCAGGACAAGATTTACTACGTGGTCGCTGAAAACTTCAAGACCGCGAAGCACAGCCCGCACCTGGAAGTGTTTCGCAAGAAGGGAATAGAAGTGTTGCTGCTTTCCGACCGGGTAGACGACTGGTTGATGAATCATCTGCAGGAGTTCGATGGCAAGGCGCTACAGGATGTCGCTCGGGGTGAGCTCGATCTTGCAGCCGATTCCGAGAAAGACAAGGCCGAACAGGAAAAAATCGCCAAGGAATCGGAAGCACTGATCGAACGTCTTGGCAGTGTGCTGCAGGACCGGGTCAGCGAGGTACGGGCAACACACCGGCTCACGGATAGCGTGGCCTGTCTCGTAGTGGGTGAGTTTGATATGGGCGCCCAGATGCGCCGCATCATGGAGGCGGCAGGGCAGCCGGTGCCAGAAAGCAAACCCATTCTGGAAATCAATCCGGCCCACCCGCTGTCGCAGATGCTCGATGCAGAGCAGGACGAGGAGCGTTTTGCAGACCTCGCCAGCGTTATCTTTGATCAGGCGAGCCTGGCGGAGGGGGGGCAACTGGAGGACCCTGCTGCCTACGTTGCACGGCTGAACAAGCTGCTGATACAGCTGGGCAAAAGCTGACGTTGCCGGCTCCGTCGCAGGGTCCGCCCCTCGCTATCGTGAAGCGGCCAGGGTATATGCAGCCGGTGTCGATGTTATGCTGTGCACCTGGCAGGAAATGCGAGGGATATTTTGATTCTGACGGTGTTCAGGCACGGTGAAGCGGCCGATGCGGCGAGTGATTATGCGCGCCGGCTGACGGCGCGTGGCGAACGGGATGTAGAGTGCGCGGGACAGGCGCTCGCAACCGCCTGTCGCCAGAGGGAACTGCCGCCGCCCGATACGCTGTACAGCAGCCCCTGGATCCGCACCATGGCAACCGCCGATATCCTTTCGAGTACGCTGCAGACGCCCCTCGCCGAAGCCGTCGACGCACTGCAGCCTGGCGTCACCGCAAATAGCGTCGAGACGTGGTTGCAGCCGCGGTTCCCTGCGGTAGTATCCGCCCCCGGCCACATCCTGATAGTTTCGCATCAGCCCCTTGTATCGCGTCTCATCAGCCGCTGGCTGGACGATGCCGGGCGCGTACCGGCGCTAAGCCCCGGCGCTTTTGCCACTCTGGAAATGGACATACCCGCACAGGGAGCCGCGCGCTTGCTGTTCCGGGCGTCGCCCCCCGATTGTGAGCCTTCCCTGTGAGTGCGGCTGAGCCACTGCCTCTGAGTTGGGAGGTTAATGGTCTGCGGTTGGGGGGCTTGTCCTGGGGTAAACAGGGCGAGCGGCCAGTCCTGGCACTGCACGGCTGGCTGGACAACGCCGCCAGTTTTGCCTCGCTGGGACCGCGACTCACGGGCTGTCATGTGGTCGCGCTGGATCTCAGCGGTCACGGTCGCAGTGATCATCGCTCGGCCGATGCGAGTTATCAGATATGGGACGATCTGCCGGAAATTCTGGGTGTGATGGATGCGTTGGGTTGGCAGCAGTGTCAGCTTGTGGGTCATTCCCGCGGGGCGATCATTGCCGGGCTGCTGGCCTCCGCTTTTCCCGAGCGCGTGACGCGCCTCGTGATGCTGGACGCGGTCGCGCCAGATCCCGTGCCGGAGAAAGAGTTTGTGGGACAGATGCGTCGCGCGCTGATCGACAAGCGAGCCCTGTCAGAGCGTGAGGCAAGGATTTTTGCCACGGCCAAAGAGGCAACGCGCAGCCGCGTGGCCCGAGGGCTGTCTCCTGAGATTGCCCTGACACTGGTTGAGCGGAATCTGCGCCGATGTAAAGGGGGCGTAACATGGACAACCGATCCGCGTTTGCAGAGCGCCTCGGCAGTAAAATTGACTGAGGCTCAGATTCGGGCAGTATTGTCTGCATTGACTATGCCGGTGCTGCTGCTTCTGGCGGAGAATACGCCGGAAGAATTTCGGGCCTTGATGGCTGGGCAGGCGCGGCAGCATATTCCTGACATCCGCACTGCGACTATTGAGGGAGGGCACCACTTCCACATGGAACAGGGAGTGGACGACGCCGCGCAGGCGATAATGCAATTTTTCACAGACGGCACACAACGCGAGATCACATGACACGAACCTGGGTACGGATTTTCTCTGCGACAGCGCTAATTTTCGCGCAGGCGGCGCTGGCAGCGCCAGCGCCGGCAACAGCAACGCCACAAGCTCTGGTAATGGCGCTCGATAAATACCCGCATGCGGTGCAGAAGGACACGAATAAACTCGAGGTTGCCGATCACGAGATCGGGCTCGGTCCGATCCAGAAATTCGGCGGCGCCTGGCAGTTTGAGGCCAGCGAGCGTGTTTCCGGCTATCTCTCGCGTTATACCTGGCAGATCATCGACGGTTTTTCGGCGATAGAGGTAATGCAGGAGTTCGTTGCCGAACTGCAAAAAATACCGGGCAGCAAAGAGCTGTTTAGCTGTGAGGGCCGATCCTGCGGCCATCCTGCACAGTGGGCCAACCGTGTGTTCAACCAGCGGGTGCTGTACGGCAGGCAGGAAATGCAGCGCTATCGTGTGTATGCCATCGAGGGTGAGCCAGCGTATCGGTTGGCAATCTACGCAGGGTCACGCACGAGCGATCGCCACTACCTGCACATCGATCTGCTGGAAATGACGGTTGATTCAGCGGTAGAACTGGAAGCGGAAACCATCGAGCCGGGTTAAGGGCAGGTTCGCGCTAGCGTTTCAGTTGCAGTAGCGACAGAAACTCATCGCGGGTTTTCTGTTCAGTGCGGAACGACCCCAGCATGGCTGAAGTTTTCATCAGCGAGTTCTGCTTTTCCACTCCGCGCATCATCATGCACATGTGCTGGGCTTCAATGATAACGCCGACACCTTGCGCCTCTGTCACCTGCATAATGGTTTCGGCAATCTGCGTGGTGAGTGATTCCTGAATCTGCAGTCTGCGAGCGAACACATCCACAATGCGCGCGACCTTGGAAAGCCCAAGCACCTGGCCTGTCGGAATATAGGCCACGTGGCATTTGCCGATAAATGGCAGCAGGTGATGTTCGCACAATGAGTACAACTCAACGTCCTGTACCAGAATCATCTCGCTGGAATCTGAGGGGAACAGCGCACGGTTGACCACATCTTCCACGGATTGCCCGTAACCACGCGTCAAAAACTCAAACGCAGCCGCCGCCCGCTTGGGTGTATCAACCAGGCCGGGTCGAGTCGTATCCTCGCCGATGGCTTTAATGATCTCCGCCCAGTGCTGTTCCATTGAAGTGACTCCGTACGTGACTGCATTGCGCTAGCGCGCAGCGATAGTAGCAACCTGCCCATGGCAAGGCAATCGACAACAGGGCCGGCCGGAGCTTAGCCGCCGCGCCGCTTATACGCTAAACTTCCCCAGTGAAAGCCGCATGCAAAATATCCCTGAACACCGCCACCGTGGGCGCAGCATTGACAGCAGTCTGCGAGGCGCTTGATACGGCCGGTGTGTGTTTTGGACACGGTACGGATAACCCTTGGGACGAGGCCGTGCAGATGGTACTTGGCGCGCTCGGTTTGCCGGCGGATAGCGATGATTCGGTATTGAGCCGGCCGCTTGAGCCGGCCGAGATAGAGCGCCTGCAAAGTCTGTTGGTGCGTCGCGTCGAAGCGCGTGTTCCCCTGCCTTACCTGTTGGGCAAGGCGTGGTTTGCGGGCCTTGAATTTCGTTGTGATGCGCGCGCGCTGGTGCCGCGCTCTCCGCTTGCGGAGCTGATACTCGAGCACTTTGAACCCTGGTATGCCGGTCCCGCGCCACGCAGGGTTCTCGATCTGTGCTGCGGTGGTGGCTGCATCGGGCTGGCGACGGCGCATTACCTGCCTGGTGTGCGCGTAGATCTGGCCGACATCGACGCTGCCGCACTGACCCTCGCGCGTGAGAATACCGCACTGCACGGGTTGGGAAAGCGGGTCCGAATCCTGCACTCGGATCTGTTCGACAGTCTCGCGCGTGAGCGCTACGACATCATTCTCTGTAATCCACCCTATGTGGACGCCCGGGATCTCGCGGCCATGCCCGCGGAGTATCGCGCAGAACCGGCCCTGGGGCTCGGTTCGGGAGATGACGGCCTGGACATCACGCGACGTATTCTGGCGCAGGCAGGGGCTCATCTGGAGCCACACGGACTGCTGTTGCTGGAAGTGGGTAATAGCGGGGAAGCGCTGGAAGCAGCATTTCCGGAGGTGGCGTTCACCTGGGTGGAGTTTGCCAACGGTGGGGATGGCGTATTCGCGATGACAGCCCGGGAGTGGCAAGATTACAGCGCAAGCTGGGGTCGATACGCCGTATAATACGGCATTTCACGCGACGCACGACGAGAGCACTATGGCGGGCAACAGCATTGGTAAACTGTTTACAGTGACGAGTTTCGGCGAAAGTCACGGCCCGGCGCTGGGTTGCATCGTGGATGGCTGTCCGCCCGGCCTGCCGCTAGGCAGCGCAGACCTGCAGCGCGACCTCGACCGCCGCAAGCCCGGTACCTCGCGCTTTACCACGCAGCGCCGCGAGGCGGATGAAGTGCAGATACTCTCCGGCGTTTTCGACGGTGTAACCACCGGCACTTCCATCGGTCTGCTGATCGAAAACACCGACCAGCGCTCGAAGGATTACTCCAACATCAAGGATCGTTTCCGCCCGGCACACGCGGATTACACCTATACCCAGAAATACGGTATGCGTGACTATCGCGGTGGCGGCCGATCCTCTGCGCGCGAAACGGCAATGCGGGTGGCAGCGGGTGCTATCGCCAAAAAATACCTCGCCACGCGCTATGGCATTCAGGTGCGCGGCTATCTGGCGCAACTCGGCCCCATCATGGTTTCCACGCTGGATTGGGATGTGGTGGAAACCAACCCGTTTTTCTGTCCGGATGCCGGGAAGGTTGCGGAGATGGAGGCGTTCATGAGCGAGCTCAACAAGCGCGGAGACTCCATCGGTGCGTGTATCAGAGTGGTCGCGTCGGGCGTGCCGCCGGGTCTGGGCGAGCCGGTATTTGATCGCCTGGATGCGGATATCGCCGGCGCGATGATGGGCATCAACGCGGTGAAGGGCGTGGAAATAGGAGCGGGGTTCGCGGCTGTTGTCCAGCATGGCAGCGAACATCGCGACCTGCTGACGCCGGAAGGTTTCATCGGCAACAATGCGGGCGGTATTCTGGGCGGGATTTCCAGCGGTCAGGATATAACTGTGAGCCTGGCGCTGAAACCCACCTCCAGTATTCGCCAGCCCGGTGCCACGATCGATCTCGACGGCAACCCCACAGAGATTGCAACCCACGGCCGACACGACCCCTGTGTGGGCATCCGGGCGACGCCAATTGCAGAAGCGATGCTGGCGATAGTCCTGATGGATCATATGCTGCGACATCGGGCGCAGAATATGGATGTACAGTGCGCTACTCCGACCATTCCAGCCGCCGCGCCCGCGGATAAATAGGCTGTTGTTGTGAGTCGGGGCAGTCGTCGCTATTACCGCACGATCGCGCTCGGCGTGGCCGCGATGGCCGCACTCATATGGGCGGCGATGGATCAGTTCGGCATTTCAAGCGACGAAATCAAGGAGTTGCTGCTTGCAACCGTGCTGGTGGTGCTGGCGATCATCTTATTGGCGGCGGTGTTCGCCGCCATCTGGATAGGTATTCGCAGGTTCCTGCGAGACGACAGCGAGCCCTGGTAAACCGCTATACCTTAAGAGAGCTCTATATCCAGCGCCATATGGTTTGCGATTTCCTCCAGCGACTCCTGCAGGTTGAGCATATCGGCGTCTTCGGGAATGGTTGCCACAATCTCGGCCTGAAACAGGAGTTCGGCGCTCATCGGGGCGCTGCTGACGCCGCTTTCCATTTCCACCACGTTGATAAGCCGGGCGCTCAGCGCGTGCGCAATCTCGCGCACAATGCCCGGTCTGTCGGGGCCGATAACGCTGAGGCTGATGTTGCGCCCAGTGTGCTCGGCGGGAAGGGGGTCGGCGACCTCGGTCACACGCACGCTCAGGCCGGATTCCGCCAGTTGCTTCAGAGCCAGTTCCAGAGAAGCGCCCTGTTCTCTGGGAAGCGATATGCGCACCAGCCCGGTAAACTTGCCAGCGAGTTGCGCGAGGCGGCTCTCCAGCCAGTTGCCGCCGTTCTCTTCAACTGCAGCAGAGAGCGCTTCCACGAGTCCGGGGCGATCGTCCCCGATAAAAGTGACAATGTATGAGGTCTGCATGGGCTGCACGGCACTGCTCTCCACAATGGGGATACGAGGCCGTATAGTAACGCGCATGCACCTGCATCAGAAGGAGGGCCCCCCGCTTATGCCCCAGTACATTGAGGTACCCTGCCAGCGATTGCCGCAGCCCGTGTATCGCTCCCTGCTGGAGGAGTATGTCACCCGTGATGGGACGGATTACGGCGAGCGGGAACTTTCGCTGGATGAAAAAGTGCAGCACCTCGAGCGTCGGGTGGCGCAGGGCGAGGTGCGCCTGCTGTTTGAAAGCGAGAGCGAGCAGTGGGACCTCGTTGCGGCCGATGCCGCTGCGCTGTTGCTCGACAGTTGACGGGGGTTAGGCATGACTGAACAGCCGGATCATACGCTGGACACCTGTGGTCTGCTCTGCCCAGAGCCGGTGATGTTGCTGCATAACAAACTGCGCGATATGGCAACAGGTGAAACGCTTGAAGTGCTGGCCACCGACCCCTCTACTCAGCGCGATATCCCGAAGTTCTGCCTGTTTCTCGGCCACGATTTGCTGTTACAGACACAGAATGAGAAGGATTTTCGCTATCTGTTGCGCAAGGGCGAAGACAAGTGAGCCCTTCACCGGTAGGCCAGCGGCAGGCTCTGCCAGCGCACGCCGAAGAGGGCCCGAACGTACCGAACGAGGGAGGGTTTA
>TARA_R110002073_G_scaffold3314_5_pt1 | contig 32965 bp, 28 predicted proteins | sample TARA_R110002073 | Tara Oceans TARA_R110002073 (sample SAMEA4397174) | marine metagenome | biome: Polar Biome; feature: [DCM] deep chlorophyll maximum layer (ENVO:01000326); material: water (ENVO:00002006), including particulate matter (ENVO:01000060) such as... | depth 40 m | reverse complement strand
ACCGCCGGGCTAATAAATCTGGTGGACCACTCCGGTGGGGCAGACCACAAGAGCTGAACGGCGCGTAGGTTCCCGGTTCGCCGGTAGATCAGCGTCGCCTTCGTCCGGCGCAAGGAGTGGGTGCCAAAAACCTGCGGATCCAGGCCGATGCTCTCGACCCATTTGTCGACCAAGCGGGCATATTGCCGCGTGCTCAGATGTTTGTCCGCCCCTCCTCGGCCATCAAACAAGAATCTGCCCGGTCGTGTCAGCCGACGCTGCAGATAGGCATCGACTGAGTTCCGAGTTTGCTCGGTAATCTCGAACTTTACTGGGCGCCCGGTCTTCCGTTGGCGAATGGTCGCCCTGTCATTCGTGGCGTTATGTGATGAAACGTCTTCGATCTTCAGGTTGACCAGGTCACAGGCCCTCAGCTTACTGTCGATGGCCATATTGAATAGGGCAAGGTCGCGGATCTTCTTGGTGAGCTGGAGCTGCGTCCTGATCGCCCAAACATGTTTTGGCTGCAATGGGGCCTTTTGACCGATCAGTTTCCCTTTGTTCCAGACCTTGCGTGGGGCCGGCTTCGCGGCCAATGCGTTGAGTAACATGATTGCCTCCTATTGTTGGGAAGGCGACAATCATGGATCGAAGTCGCGACCTCGGCTCTGTCTCCATTGGGGTGAGGAGGCGAACTTAGCCGCCGCCAAGCCGGTCGGCCGTATCTAGCCAGAAGCGGAAGTTATCTAACTGAATGGGATGATGGTGAACTGCGGAAGGCCGTTTACCCCATACGCAAGCAACGACATGTAGGCCAACGGCGGGATTGATACGGGACCAGATGGTGACGTTGCTGTCATCTTCACGGAATTTAAGAAATACGAAATTTACGCCTTACGGCCACAATGAAAACGGCTAACAAACCAATATTGACGATACTTTGGATCATTGCAAATGGCACTAGATAGACGTGGGCTCTATGTGCTTGCTCCCCTAAATGCACAACAGCGTCAAAGGGGCGGACCATTTGGAGAAGCGTATAATGAATGATATCCATTAGGAATTTGCTGTTTATCATTGTGTTTGTCGCAAACGCTTCGATTACTCCACCAATTAGATAAATCAGAAAAAATGCGACGTTGAGACAGGCGAGCCAAATTATTGGCTTAACCGTGCTTTGACCGTACTCACTAGACAAATCGTAAAGGTAGGAGAGAGATTTTATACCAACATCAACATTCGATGTCGTTCGAATGCTTTTTTGTTCCAACGAATAAAACATGCCCATGTCATGCCATGCTCTATTCGCTTCCATCATCTTTCTAAGGATCCGATATGAAACAATGGCCCAAGCACTTGCTGTATCTAAAAATTCAGCTCCTTCGAAACTAGTCCCTTCATGAAGATCGCTTCCAAAAAATTTAGGCGCTTTATGAAATTTTGAATTACGAAAATTGGATGGATTAGAAAAAATGCGGTTTGTGCAGTCTAGTTTTTCTTTAAATGTGGTGTCATGTGCATCGATTAGAGGGATGATGTTCTCCCCAGCACTCCCTCCTTCAATAAGGACATCTTTGAACTTACCATCATATAGCCAAAGCTCATTATCAAATACGCTTCCAGATAGTTCGAGTGGCCCATCAAAATTGCAATGGTCAAACCTCACTCTACCTCTGCACAAAACGTTCTTCGCTGAAAATCGGTGCTTCGATTTGCTACTGTTAAAATTTGCCTCTCCCTCAAAAGTCGCTCCATCAAAATTAGCTCCATCATGAAATTCACATGCGCCGAAAATTGCGTACTTTTTAAAAACAGAAAGTCCAAAATTTACCTTTCGGGGAAATTTCATTCCCTGAAAGAAAGCATTTCCATTGAACTCCGCACCATAAAATAAGCATGGAGGCAAAGTTTTGTGGAACCTCTTCTCAAAATGAATTTCTCCAGGAAAAACAACTCCCGTTAAATCCATTGGCCAGTGGTCTGGGTGCTCTATGTTTTCGTCAGCCTTATACTTTTCAAACTTCCTAATGCATTCAAACACGAGGTTATTGAATTTTTTTAGCTCTTCAGCGTCGGATGCTATTCCTGCTTTTCTTGTATGTTCTCCGCTGGCGTCCAGCATAGGCAAATGCGCTAGGCAGTAAATTTTCCCATCGCATTCGACTAATTCTGTCTCTTCATCCTCAACAACGAACTGACACCCTGATGGATATTCCCGTTTCCAAGGATGAGGCCGCTCCATTTCGAATTCGCACTTGCGAGTCACCAGCCCTGCCCCATAGTTGTTATTTTGAGCTTCGATACTCACATGAATTTAGCACGCAGCCACGTTAAATACGCAAGTTGCCCCGGCTTGTAGAGGGCATCCTTACGAGAGGCATGAAGGTTCCAATATGCCCATCTCCGTTTAGTCAGAATTGGGTCATAAACCGGCATTCCTCGCCCGGCGTTGGAATGTTCGCTTTGTAGCCAGGAGCGGACCAAGCTTTGCAAATCCAAAATTCTTAGAATTTCCGCCGGCCTGGAAAACATCACGTAAGTCCCGGTGCCATGTTGTCGGTTCGCGTGCGCCCGATTACAAGGAACTATGAATGTGCTTCAAAAACATGGCATTGCATTCAAAGCTATTCGCACCGAAGAGGATGCAAGGCTTGCAAAGTTTATCGGGCGTGGCTGGTTCATCGCTCAGTTTGGGTTCTTTTTTCTCGGGAGGGTTTGGTTCCATTCCTTAAAGCACCGAGAAGAATTGATGCAGACCCTGACTTTTCAATGTTCGTACGGCAATCCTGATTGCATGACGTCGTCCATCTTTTACGCTTACGTCACTACCATGGCCCTATTTTGGGTCGGCCTGAAAACAGATCGCGGTATCTTGATGGTACCGTTCTTCTTAATTTGGGTACTTGCAACACTTGGAGCGACATCTGGCGGTGTTGTCATGGGATACGTGATGATCCCGGCAACTCTGTTTCTCTATCAGGCTTTTCGCGGCTCAGTTTACTTGCGCCAGTCGAACGGCGCCTCGCCAGCAACGAACTGACGTCCGCTTCGGGTCATAAGCCGAAGAAACGAAGCGGCCTTTGTGATGTCCAGTTATCGGACCTGAGCAGCCTTGCTCAGTCCAGTGGAGGGGGCGAAAAGCGGCCAGAGCGCTCGCTTTTCCCTTGAGTCCACTTAATTAGATTCAGTTCAGTTAATCGGTGTTTTTTAACTCCTTGATTCTCCGCACTTCGGAATCCAGTTTATTAGCTTTTTCGACAGCGGTATCAGGTCGCGTATAGGGTCCACTTGGTACTCGATTCCAATCTCGGCCAACGAAATCACATGGTGGACATGGATGAGGTCAGCGCCAATTCCACCGTACTTGTCTTCGTAGGCCATGCCGCACGCTTGGCAACTCAGTCCGTAGTGTTCGAGACATAGACGGCGAGCCGTGGTATTACGTTCATACAGGGTCAGTTCGACGGCTTTTGGTGTGCCTTCAACAAGTACTGGATCAAGCACCGATCCGCGCCCTTCGTTATGAATTTCGGCTGCAGAAAGTCCCGGCAGAAAAAATTGGCCGGCTACCCCGGCCACTTGAATGTTCCAAGCGCCCCACTCTCCAATAGACAGACTCGATTTCGGTGGGTTTTTGTGAAGACGGGATGCCATATTGCCTGTTGTCGGGTCCCTCCACATTTCCTTCATATTGGTATTGCGCTCGTGATAATACACGGCAGGCCATTCGCCCAATTGCCCTATCCATGACTGCCCTCGTGCAAAACTTCTGCGCGCAAGTTCTAAGCATTGCTCGGGCGTAGGGACCGCGATGGAGATGCGAAACGGTGGCGCACTCTGATCCGCTGGTGGAATGAGGTAGACGTAATTCTTCGTCTTTTTGACGAGTGTCCATCCTCGCCTCGGAAGTATGACGCTGAGCGTCATCGAAGCTCCGAACCGATAGGTGGTCGGACCGTACTTCTTGGGGGCCTTGCCACTCGGATCGATTTCGATGACCTGAATCGGCCAACCCACAGGCGTATGGCTTTTTGCGGCGGGCTCATCCAATTCGAACGCTTGCTGATCTTTAAATTCCATCTGATCGGCTCTTCACTTGTCACGGTGTCTCATTAACCAAATTCTTCAATCTCTCACGATCCGCTCCACCAGCACCGTTTTTCGTCATGTGTCTCCATAACCCCCGCTCCCTTAGTTTCTAAGATCACAAGAAAGCGAGCCCACTTAGATTTGGTTTTTTGACAGTTCTTGGCCGTGCGGGATGAAGATACGCATTCTAGCAACGCCATCACACTAATGGTCAGACTCCGACCGGCGATCTGGGGTATAGAATTTTGGTGTCGAAGAATGAATAGTGGGGCCCACTACTATAAATCGTGATTATGGGCGGTAATGAATGAAAATTAAACATATAGAAATCAAAAATTTTCGGCTTCTGCGGAGCGTTGCTGTCGGGCTAGAGGAGCACACCACGCTCATCGTCGGCCGCAACAATAGCGGCAAGACCTCGATTGCCGAACTATTCCGCCGACTTCTTTCTGACAAGACACCAACCTTCAGGCTCGAGGATTTTTCGCTCGGCTGCCACGAGAATTTCTGGACCGCGTTCGAAGCGTTTCGCGCTGACGCCTCAGCCGCCGACGTTTGCGGCCATCTACCATCTATCACCGTCACGCTCGATATCGCTTATGATGTCGATGCCCCCGACCTTGGGCCGCTCAGCGACTGTATCATCGATCTCAATCCAGATTGTTCCGATGCGCGGCTAGTGCTCTCATTTGGTCCACGTCCTACCGCCGCCGAGGCGCTATACGCCGGCATCGCCGCACCAGGAGAAGACGCAGCCGCCGATCGAATTACGCTATTTCGCGCGCTTGGGAGCCGCCTGCCAGCCGCCTATGCCTCCACGCTCGAGGCCGTCGATCCTAATGATCCGACCAATCGCAAGGCCCTCGATTTGAAGATGCTCATCGAGCTGATTCACGGAGGCTTCATCAACGCCCAACGCGGGCTCGACGATGACACCCACCGCGATCGCAACGTGCTCGGCAAGGTCATCGAAGTTCTCTTCCAGTCGGCGTTGACCGATCCGCTCGACGCGGACAAGCGCACGACCGCCGAGCAACTCACGGCGGCAGTGGAACAAATCCAGGGCGATCTTCATGTCGGCTTCAACTCTAAGCTGACCTCGCTACTGCCTACCTTCGACCTATTCGGCTATCCGGGCCTAGCTGACCCCGGGCTCGTTACCGAAACCAGCTTCGACGTCGACAAGCTCCTGAATGACCATACCAAAGTACGCTATGTCGGAGTGAATGGCGTTACATTGCCCGAGTCCTACAATGGTCTCGGTGTACGCAACCTCGTTTACATACTTCTTCAACTGCTACGCTTCTTCCGCGAATATCAGGCAACCCCGACGGCGGCCGGCGTCCACCTGATCTTCATCGAGGAGCCGGAGGCCCATCTGCATCCCCAGATGCAGGAGGTCTTCATCCGTCAGCTTGACCAGATCACGAATGCGTTCGTGGAACAGCTCAACGAGAACCGGCCTTGGCCGGTCCAATTCGTCGTGACCACCCATTCGCCGCACATGGCGAACGAAGCGCGATTTGAGTCCATGCGCTACTTCTTGTCGGTAGCGGACGCCGAAGGTCTGCGACGGTCCGTGGTTAAAGACCTGCGCCAAGGCATGGGCGACGCACCCGCGCCCGACCGCGAGTTCTTGCATCAATATCTGACCCTTACGCGGTGTGATTTATTCTTCGCTGACAAGGCCGTGCTCATCGAGGGAACCTCGGAGCGACTCCTGCTCCCCGCCATGATTCGTAAGACTGATGGGGTCGCTGTCGGCGAACCACAGCTTGGCAGCCAGTATCTATCGGTGATGGAGGTCGGTGGCGCCTATGCGCACCGCTTTTTCGACCTCCTCGCATTTCTTGAGTTGCGCACGCTAATCATCACCGATATCGACGCTGTGAAATCCAACGATAATGGAAAGCGCGTTGCTGTTCCCGTCGCCGATGGCGAATTTACGAGCAACGGCTGCATCAAGGCCTGGTTCGGCAACACAGTGTCGCCGCCCGAATTGTTGGAGAAGAGCTCGACCGATAAGACGGTAGGTCATCGCCATATTGCCTATCAGATCCCCGAAGTGGATGGCGGGCCGTGCGCACGCAGCTTCGAAGACGCCTTCATTCTCGCTAATCCCGATCGCTTCAAGCTGGGCGATGGAGATGCCGCCGTACTCGCTTACGAGCATGCCGCCGAGCAGAAAAAGTCGACCTTCGCGTTGGAACACGCGATCGAACACACGAACTGGAATGTGCCGCGCTACATCGCCGAGGGGTTGCGCTGGCTGGCCCATGGCAATCCCGCACCAGTGGTGCTGCCGCCCGCCGTCGAGGTCGAAATCGTTGCCGAGGTGGCTGGCGTCGTGGTGAATGTTGCTGAGGTGGGTGAACATGGCTGACGAACCTGAAAGTCCTGCCGACACCGCCGGTCGCGTCGCGCTCGAACGAATGTTCGCCTGCGTGGACGAGGGGAGAAGCTTTCGGCTTGAAGCCGGTGCCGGAGCCGGCAAGACCTATTCGCTCGACAAGGCGCTCCGCAGGCTGATCGACCGGCGGGGAACGGAGCTACTGCGCAAGCGCCAGCAGGTCGGCTGCATCACCTATACCAATGTCGCCAAGGACGAGATCATCGCGCGAGTTGGGTCGCATCCGGCGATCCGCCCGGAGACGGTACATGGCTTTTGTTGGTCGATTCTGCAGGACTTCCAGACGACGATGCGCACGCTTGTGCCGCAATTGCCGAGCTGGGCCGACCGGCTTGAGCCGGTCGGCGGCATTGGAATGCGCCATATCCATTATGAGCTTGGCTATCCGAGTGTCGGCGACGAGCAAGTGACAATCCGGCACGAGGATGTGCTGGCGTTGATGATCGAAGCCTTGGCGCTACCAAAATTTCGCGCGGTGCTGACCGCACGCTGTCCGATCTTGCTGATCGACGAGTATCAGGACACCGACGCCGCCTTTGTCAACGCGCTCAAAGCCTGGTTTCTCGATCGTGGCGAGGGGCCGATGATTGGACTGTTTGGCGACCATTGGCAGAAGATCTATGGCGACGGCTGCGGCTTGGTCGAGCATGCCGAGCTGGAAGTGATCGACAAGAATGCCAATTTCCGGTCGGTCGATGCGATCGTCCAGATGCTGAACCGCATGCGGCCAGCCTTGCCGCAGATGGTCAGCGACCCCGATGCGCCGGGCGAAGCGCGTGTCTTCCATACTAACGACTGGCCCGGCGTCCGGCGCACTGGCCAGGGAGGCGGCCATTGGACGGGCGATACCAGCCCCGAGGCCGCCAAGGCCTATTTCAACCATGTCAAGACGCGGCTCGCTGGCGAAGGGTGGGATTTCGCGATTGAGAAGACCAAGATCCTCATGCTCAGCCACAGTGTGCTCGCGCGCGAGCAGGGATATGCGAGCATCCCGCCGATCTACGGCCAGTTTAACGACCCCTGGCTGAAGAAGGATGATCCCCACATCAAGTTTCTGACCGATCAAGTCGAGCCTGCCTGTGCGGCTTTCACGGCCCAGCGTTATGGCGAGATGTTCGAGTGCTTCGGGGCTGGCATGCCGCGCATTCGCCGGCATCAGGACAAGTTGGCCTGGGCAGAGGCGATGCAGACGTTGATCGCGCTTCGCCTATCCGGATCGATCGGCGACGTAATCGATTTTATCGCTGCACAGCCGCACATGCGGCTCCCCGATGCAGTGGAAGATCGAGAGCGCAGGCTGGCGGAAACTGGGCCTGAACCTGTCGAGGGGGAATCGCGGCGTGTCACTCAACTGCGCAAGCTGCGCGCCGTTTCCTATACCGAGGTTATCGCCCTCGATAGCTTCATCGATGGCCATACGCCCTTTGCGACGAAACATGGCGTGAAAGGCGCTGAGTTTGAAAATGTGCTCGTGATCGTTGGGCGCGGCTGGAACAAGTATAATTTCGCGCAGATACTCGAATGGATCGACGCCGGGCCGCCAGCCAACAAGGTGGATTTTTTCGAAAATAATCGCAATCTTTTCTACGTCGCCTGCTCGCGCCCCAAGGTCCGCCTCGCGCTCCTTTTCACGCAGATTCTAAGCGCCAATGCCATGGCCAAGCTGACGGCATGGTTTGGCGCGGAAAATATCACCGCGCTGCCACCCGATCCTTAGAAGATACAGGTGTGACCGGCCAAGTAGCGGAACTGCCTGCCCTGGGCTCGAAGTTGCTCAATCTGCAGCGTCTGATTGACGAGAATGCCAAAGGGGGCGCTGATCCGAAAATTCCAAAAATGTAAATATTAATGGATTATTTTGGCTTTTTTGATATTCTCCAGCCATGAAATCAGGAGGCCCATATGTTGAACGTGCGACCCACCGGAATTGAAACCCAGGTACCGCTGGTCGACCTGGCCGACGAGGCCGAGCGCCGCCGGTTGACGCCGGCGGCCCTGAAAGCCTTCTTCCGGATCGTCGATGCCTGGGGCGTTTCCGCCGCCGTCGGCCGCGCCCTGTTGGGCGGCGTCTCCAACGGCAAATACCAGGAATTGAAGCGCCGCGTCGAGGACGGCACCGCTGATGACGTGCGCCCTCTGTCCCAGGACGAGCTTCAGCGGGTTTCCTATCTCATCGGCATCACCAAGGCCCTCCGGATTCTTCATAGTCCGGACCTGGCCGATCGATGGATGACGCTCGCCAACCGGAATCGGATTTTCGGCGGCCGGGCGCCGGTCGACTACGCCACTGCCGGGGGCATTCCCGCCCTCATCGAGATTCGCCGCCTCCTGGACGCCCGGCGCGGGATGAACGCGTGAGCCCTACCCTCACCCGCCTTGAACACCAGCGAACCTACCGTCTTATCCCCGCACTCTATGATCGCGGCGCCATTGATGATCTTTTCGACGATGAGGACGAGGCGGCGGCCGTGTTCGACCTCGACAATGCGACGAACGACCGCTTGCGTGCCGGCGCCGGCCAGCTCGCCGGCATTGGGCCGGACGAGCTTGTAACCGGCGTTCCCTATGCCAGCGTCATTAACGCCGCGTTCACCCATCCAAACCCCAACGGCGGGCGCTTCAACACCAGCGCCCGGGGCGCATGGTATGCCGGTTTCGAATTTGAAAGCGCCGTGCGGGAAGTGATCTGGCACCATACCCAATGGCTCCTTGAAATCGACCACCTGCACGACACCGCCACCAAGTCGGAATACCTCGCCGACTTCGCCGGAGAGTTCCACGATCTACGCGACACTGAGGATTACGCCCGCTGCCTGGACCCCGATCCCGCCGTGGGCTATGTCGCCGGCCAGGACCTGGCGGCCCGTCTCCTAGACGCCGGAAGCCTAGGCCTAGTCTATCCGGCCGTGCGCAATGCTGGCGGAACCAACATCGCCTGTTTCCGCCCTGCCCTGGTCCAGAACGTCCAGCCTGGCCGGCGGATCACGCTCACCTGGTCAGGCGACGAAATCCCGGAAATCGGCGAATGAGGCGTCGATTCTCGTTGACCGTAGCACCGGCAGCGCAACCTTCGTTGTGAACTCAACCGAAGACCGCTTTCTAGTCACTTTCCCCATGCTATTCCTGTCTTTCAATAGATCAGGAGTGGCTTAACAACTTGTGCGGATTTCTGGAGCCACCTCTGTCAAGGCCCGACGTTGGCTGAGAAGACAGCTCTTGGGCGCTGATTTTGATGGGTATAAGTTGGACTATTCGGAAATTTGTAATTGGACAGCCGATCCGCTTAGGTAGAATAAACGAATGATTGATAACGTATTTCAAGGGAGCCTTTTTACCAGTGATTTCCTGACACAATCGATTGTCAGTAATGCGGACTGGAAAAGTCTCAGCGAAGATGAAATCGATGTGCTGGCGGCGGATTTGACTGCAATCTTCTCTGCCTTCCCTGTCGGCCAGACGCCCAATGAAACCCGCACTGAAGACGATTTGATCTGGCCGATCCTCCGGCGGCTGGGCTGGGGCCAAGCAATGCGCCAGCAAAACCTGACCGTCAAGGGAAGGGACGATGTTCCCGACGGTCTGCTATTCGCCGACGCTGATGCTAAAACACAGGCTGATCGATTCCCCGAAGAATGGAAGCGCTATCAGTTTGGCCTTGCAATTGTGGAGTCAAAACGGTGGCGGCGGCCCCTAGATCGACAGTCCGGAAAGCGTGGTGAGGAACTGGCGCCGTCTACTCAGATGGTCCGCTACCTGCGGCGCGTCGATGATCTGACGACCGGCAGCCTTCGTTGGGGTGTTCTTACAAACGGCGGCAGGTGGCGCCTATACTATTCCGGCGCCCGGTCGGTATCCGAGCAGTTTTTTGAACTCGACCTTGCAGCCGTTCTCGGCATCGCCGGACATGGCGACGGGCTGTTCGAACTGGACGACGATCAACGACGCCACGCCCTACGCGTGTTCGCACTGGTCTTTCGCCGGGAAGCGTTTCTGCCTTCGGCGACCGATCCCCGGACCTTCCATGTCCGCGCCCTTGAAGAAGGAAAGTTCTACGAAGAGCGCGTTGCGACCGACCTGTCGAACCTCGTGTTTGACAACATCTACCCGCTGCTCGCACGCTCGATCGCTGATAGTACACCCGACGCTCCGCTTCAGGATGTGCGGGAAGCCGCGCTGATCCTTCTCTACCGTCTGCTGTTCATCCTCTACGCCGAAGACCGCGATCTTTTGCCGATCAATGACCGCCGGTACGATGATTACGGCCTGCGCGACCGTGTTCGGCTCGATGTCGGAGACCGTAAGGACAAGGGCGATACCTTCTCGACTACGGCGGCGCGTTACTGGTCCGTTCTTGACGATCTGTGCCGTGCCATCGACGAAGGCGACACGTCTATCGGGTTGCCGCCATACAATGGCGGGCTATTCGAACCGGAACGCACTCCGCTTCTTCGTCAGATACGCCTTTCCGACTCCGTAATGGCGGAAGTGATCGACAAGCTCTCTTTCGAGCGTACCGGCGACGCGCGCAAGTATATCAATTACCGCGATCTGAGTGTACAGCAGCTCGGTTCGATCTACGAACGGCTGCTCGAGCGTGAGGTCGTCAGAGAGGGCGTGATGGTTGATATCCGCCCAAACATCTTCGCGCGCAAAGGCTCAGGCAGCTACTATACGCCCGACGACCTCGTGAATCTCATCATTCGCGAAACGCTGGAACCGCTGATCGAAGCGCGCTTCACCGCGTTTCGTGAAAAGGCCGAAGAGCTGGCCACGAGCGACCAGGACGAAGGACGCAAGCTCGGCATCCTGAGACGGTTCGACCCGGCAGAGAGGCTGCTCGACCTCAAAATCTGTGATCCGGCTATGGGGTCGGGACACTTCCTTGTCAGCCTCGTCGATTACATGGCCGATCACGTCATCACCGCCATGGCTGAAACCGAAACGATGGTTGAGTGGGCAGACTATATCTCCCCGCTCGCCGACCGGATCGAAGGCATCCGCAACACCATTCTCGGCAATGCGGAAGAGCGGAGCTGGACGGTCGATCCCGAACAGCTCGACGACCGTCACATTATTCGCCGCATGGTCCTTAAGCGCTGCGTCTACGGCGTTGACAAGAACCAGATGGCCGTAGAGCTGGCCAAGGTCGCGCTCTGGCTGCACAGCTTTACCGTCGGCGCGCCGTTGTCGTTCCTTGACCACCATTTGCGCTGCGGCGACAGCCTATTTGGATCGTGGGTGAAAACCGGCATCGAAAGGGCGACGGCCTACGGCAGCCCGCTGCTGCTGCATGAACCGGTCAAGACAGCGCTCGGCTCGGCGGCCTCGATGCAGACCATCGAAAGCCTTCCCGATGCGGAGATTGCGGAGGCGCATCGTTCGCAGGAAATCTTCGAAGGCGTCCAGGTGATGACAGCTCCATTGGACGCGTTTCTCTCGTTTCTTCATGCGATTGAGTGGCAAGGATTACGCGGACGAGAGAACAGGATCGTCCTTCAGGCGTTTTTTGATGGCGAGTTCGGCAATCCGTTTGAAATCGCTCAGAGCAAGGCCGTTCCGCGCCAGCCCGGCAGCGGCGAAGGAAATGGCGGTCTCCGTGGCCAGCTAACCGCAAGAGAAAAGCTGCTGCGCTTCCAAGGGATTTTGGCCGCCGCGCGCGAGCTTGTTGCCGAAGAGCGCTTCCTGAACTGGCAGGTCGCATTTCCGGGCGTGTGGACCGATTGGGAAGGCGACGGACTTACCGGCGGCTTCGATGCGATCATCGGCAATCCCCCTTGGGACCGCATGAAGCTTCAGCAGGTCGAGTGGTTCGCTGCACGTCGCCGCGAGATCGCTTTGGCGCAAAAGGCGGCAGACCGCAAGAAGATGGTTGCCGAGTTGGACGCGGCTGGTGATCCACTCACGGTCGACTACGAAAAAGCTAGCTCGCGCGCCGAGACGGCCGTCAAGATTGCCCGTAAGTCAGGTGACTATCCGATGTTGTCTGGAGGCGACGTAAACATCTATTCCTTGTTCGTTGAGCGAGCTTTAGCTCTAGTTAAAGACACTGGAATGGTTGGACTCTTGACGCCCATCGGAATTGGAGCAGACAAAACCGCCGCAAATTTCTTCTCGTTCATAAGCGAGGCCAAAAGAGTCAAAGCGTTCTTGTCTTTCGAAAACCGTGGCGGGTGGCTATTCCGCGACGTACATCACGAAGATCAGCCCACAATATTAGTGCTGACTGGTGGATCTCAAATAATCGACAAGTTCAAATACGCCGTCAAGTTGACGGAGCTGCCGTCAAGCGTTTCTTCCCTGGTTTCTTTAATCGACAGCGAAGATTGCCGTCGCGTAAATCCTAATACCGGTACTGTTCCAATTTACAGGACCTCCCAATCCGGGGAGTTTCTTGGCCGCATCTATGCTCATCTCCCAATATTGGTTGAACGTGAAGACGGAGCAGAAAATAAGATTTGGCCTGTCAAGTATTACACGATGTTTCATATGACCAACGATTCTGGTCTCTTCCGAACGAAGCAGGAATTGTTGGAGGACGAAGGCGGGTACCCGGTGGGAGGCCAAGTTTACGGTACAAAATCAGGGAAATGGCTGCCTCTCTATGAAGGAAAAATGATATCGACCTTTAATCACCGGTACGCTGGCGTTCGAGCGAACAGCACTAGCGTTAGCGGACAGGGCGTGCCTGTCCATTCGAGCGTGGAGCAATTGAAGGACCCTGAATTTGTACCTGAGCCCCGCTATTGGGTTGCTGAGTCGGAGATAACCATCGACGGAAAATACGTTCTGGCTTTCAATGACGTTTGCAACACAAACAACAAGAGAAGCTTGATCGCGGCGCTGGTTCCTCGCAGCGGGTATGGAAACAAGCTCCCGGTCTTAGTCCCTACGGGGGAGTTTGGCGCATCTGACGCAGCGCTATTGCTAGGCAATTTCTGTGCAATAGTCTGTGATTTCGCGGCGCGGCAAAAAATCCAGAGCAGAAATCTTAACAAGTATATTCTTGAACAACTCCCTGTTGTCCCTCCGGCATGGTTCGAAGAATTTACTTTTGGCCCCAAGACCGCAGGCGGAGTTGTGCGCGACGCGGTCTTGGAATTGACCTATACAGCACACGGTATGGCGTCGTTTGCCCGCGACGTGGGCTTTGTCGATGCAGCTGGCAACGTAAGGCCACCGTTTACATGGGACGAGGAACGAAGGCTGAAGTTGCGGGCCAAACTCGACGCCGTCTTCTTCCATCTCTACGGCATTACCGACCGTGACGATGTTCGTTATATCTACTCGACGTTTCCAACGTTGGAGCGCGAAGAAAAGGAGGCGTATGACGGTTGCTACCGTTCTTGCGAACTGTGCTTAGCTTATATTAGTGCTCTCGCGGCCGGTGATCCGGATGCGGAGGTTGTCCTATGAGAGAGGCCGCCCCAATCATTCGGACAATTTGGCGGCCAAGTTAAGCTAATCCCAGGTTCATGTCATGCTGCCAGTTCCGCGATGCCGGCCCCACCCCATTTGATCCGAAATCCCTAACTGCGACCGGACAACGGCTTCATTTGCCGCCCTCAGCGTCCGCGGACGTGCTTAGACACGGCCAGCTCAACGAGAATCGCCCTGATTTCCGCGCCAAACCCCCGTCCCGGCCTCGAACGCGCCGTTTCCGCCCTACCCTACCCTCAGCTCCGCGAGAATAGCCGGCAGGAATCAGACTCCGCTTGCCCGACCGATGCAGACGGATATATGTTCCCGAAATGTTCGCATTCGCCAACCATCCTCGAATCTTCATCCCCAAGGCCGGCCGGCGCCTAGCGCTGCCGCTGGTCGCCGCCCGTGTTCCCGCCGGATTCCCCAGCCCAGCAGAGGATTTTTCTGACGGCACGCTCGATCTAAACGACCTGATCGAACATCCGGCGGCCACCTTCATCGTCCGGGTTTCCGGATCCTCAATGACTGGCGCCGGAATCTTCGACGGCGACCTACTCATTGTGGACCGTAGTATCACGCCGCGGCCGGGTCAGATCGTCGTCGCGGTCCTGGCCGGCGACATGACCGTGAAGCGGCTGAGGCGGCGCAACGGGCGGTGGTGGCTGATTCCCGAGGTCCAGGGCATCACTGACGGGGACTCCCGGTACCAAGACGGCGGCAATGCCGTCGGGTGCCGGGGCCATGACATGCTTCCAGACGGCTTCGCCGCGGTCGAGATGGGCGAGGACTCGGAAATCTGGGGCGTCGTCAAGAACGTGGTCCGATGCCTATCGTGAGCCGGGTTTTCGGTCTGGCTGACGCCAACAATTTCTACGCCTCATGTGAGCGCGTGTTCCAGCCTGAACTACGCGGCAAACCCACCGTCGTTCTATCCAACAACGACGGCTGCGTGATTGCCCGCTCGCCCGAAGCCAAGGCGCTCGGAATCGGGATGGGAGATCCTTTCTTTAAGCTGCGCGAGCGGCCCGAATGCCGGGACGTCCAGGTAAGGTCCGCCAATTTCACGCTGTACGGTGACATGAGCCGCCGCGTCATGGACATCATCGCGGCAAACGTCCCCGACATCGAGATCTACAGCATCGATGAATGTTTCATCGACTACACCGGCGTGGACCAGGCGGCCGACCACGCGCGGACGCTCAGAAACACGATCCATCAATGGACCGGGCTTATGGTCAGCATCGGCCTCGGTTCCACCAAGACCTTGGCCAAGGTGGCCAACCGGCGGGCCAAGGCTGCGCCGGACGGTGTATTCAGCTTGCTCGATCCCGGCGCCCGGGCGCATGTCCTGCAGGAAACGGACGTGGGTGATGTTTGGGGCATCGGCCGGCGATGGTCGCGCCGCCTCGATCGCTACGGCATCGCCACCGCTTGGGACCTGGCGCGGATGGACCGCCAGTGGGCCCGCGATATCATGGGCGTGACCGGCCTCCGCACGGTCGACGAGCTGAACGGCATTCCCTGCCTGGCGCTGGAACAGGTGACGCCCGACAAACAGACAATCTGCGTCTCCCGCAGCTTCGGGACCACCGTCCGGGACCGCGACGGCCTGGCGTCCCGGCTCCGCCATTTCGCGGCCAGCGCGGCCGAGAAGCTGCGCCGGCACGGACTGACCGCCGGCGCGGTGTCCGTATTCATCCGCGGCAACCCGTTTCGTCCGGACTCGCCGCAGTATTCGAACAGCCTCACCGTGGGCCTGGCGCCGGCGTCATCGGATACCAGCGACCTCGTAAAAGCGGCTCTCCAGGGCCTGGACAGGATTTACCGACAGGGCATCCCCTACAAAAAGGCCGGCGTCCTGTTGATCGACGTCCGCCGGCAGGCGCCGCCGTCCCTGTTCGGCGTCTCAGATCCACGCCGCGAGACGCTTATGCGGACCTTGGACGCGCTTAACGCCCGACACGGGCCTGGGACACTCTGTTACGGCCAGATGCCCCGCCCCAGGACCTGGTACATGGCCCAGAAGCACCTATCCCGGCGCTACACGACCTGTTGGCGGGAACTGCCCGTCGTCAGTTAATGAGGATGGCCGGCATCCTAGGACGGCTTGCGGCACCAGAACTGGTACATGCCGACAAAGCTGAGCGGGTAGTGATGCTCAAACGCGTGCCAGGTTTTCAGGGACCGATAGTCCGCCGCGTTTCCCATCGCCGCCCGGAACGCATCAATCATCGCAGCGCCCGGAAGATGGAATCCGAGAAAATCGAGCCCGAGAGCCTGCAACGCAGCTTCGATTTCCGGAATCGTAAAGCGATGCTCCATCACATGGAACACCAGATCCCGGCACTCGGATGTGCTGTGAAACGCAAGGGCCTTCATTAACAGGCTCAGGGCTTGGTCCCCTGCGGCGGCCCGCGCCTTCACTTCCGCCCGTAGCAGGCGGATACCGTCGATATCCGGGGACAACGACTTATCGTGGACGATCTTTTGGGCCAGCCGTTCACCTTCCCGGCCTGCCTCGCTGTAGAGCCCGATTTTCATCACCCCGCCGGGCTTCAGAAGATCGACAAGCACTCGCCAACCGGCCAAGGGATCGGCCATGTGGTGCAGCACGCCGGAGGACTCGATGACATCAAACCTGTCGTCGAGCTGCGCAAGTTCCAGAATGTCGGCCTGGGCATACTCAATGTTCCCAATCCCAAGCTCCTCGGTCTTTTGTTTAGCATAGGCCAGGCTCGCACGGCTGAGATCGACCGCCAGAACCTCCGCGTTCGCTATGGCGGACGCCGTGTAGATCGGATGGCGCCCCGTCCCGCAGCCGGCAACGAGAACACGCGGCCGACCCGCTGACCCGGCCGGCAGCACGAGGGGGGAAACCCCCGGCACGTCATTTAGATAGGCTTCGAGCGTGCGAGGAACCGGCGCCAGCAACGGTTTCATCCATCTGGGATAGGGATTGTCCTCATATTGGGCGCGCACGGCGGACGACGTGTCGTCGTGGACGGCCGTAAGCGCCGGCATCGCTTCAGCAAGCCTTTTGCGCACGGCGGGCGCGGTCACCTGCAGAGCGATGACCGGGCGCACCTCGGGTTCGAAAAAGGCCGATGCAGCGGCGCCATCGTCGACCAGGCCGGACAGCGGCCGATAACATCCGATGACACAGAAGTCTGCGCTGCAAAGATCTGTATGGGCGGCGATCGCCGCCACCGCATCCTGTTCCTCGGGCGTAACCTCAAATACGTATTCGTTGAGATAGCAATGCTGGGCAAGCGCCGAAGCCACCGGCATGACCCATTCTGCATCCCGCTCTGCGCTCAGTAACAAGTGCCGGCGCGCGGCCGTCAAAACGGCCTCGAGGGCGATATCATTAATCGGCGTCACGCGAATCAGCGCGAGGACAGAGGGACAGGCCGCGAGTGCTTGGCAGGCGGCTTCCCCGTAGACCTCCGCCGCCGGCCGGGTCATCAGGTCCGCCGCACCCGGCACTGCGCGGAACACGCTAATGACGGTTTCCAACAACGCGGCGGGAAACGTCCCAGGCAGTGAAATTAGGCGCGGCAAGTGACGCGCGACGCTCAGCTCGCCTTGACCAAGTTCACGGTTCCGGACAGCATCGAGCAACAATGAATACAAACGCCCGTCGTCGGGTGACAAATCGAGGGCTTCGGCTGCGACCACCGCAGCCAGAGCGCGATGGTCAAGTGCCAGGTGAGCGGAAGCCAGGTTCGCCCGGATCGCCACGGAGTCCGGCTTCAACCGAGCAGCTTGGGTGAGAAGGCCCGCCGCTTCGTCGAAACGTCCATGTTGGGTGAGAAACGTGCCGTAGTAAAAAAGGGCCTCGGGATCGAGCGGCGCCATTTTGAGTGCCGAACTGAATTCCGCTTCCGCGCCGGCCGAATCCCCAGCTTGTTGCCGTGCAAGCGCCCTCTGGATAGCCGCCCGCAATTCCTGAGACGGAAGACCTGTCGCCTTCCGGGCGCGTCGTTGTTTTCGGTTCATCTTCTGACCCTTAGTTGTCAGTGAGGGCTATATCAGATCGCCAATATTTCGGCGGACTGGGGGGCGGATCGCCATAGGGCGACTGATTATCTCGGCTGGCAATACGATTGATGTTTAATGATTTGCCGTGCTTCAGGCGTTTCAAGATCAAGGTAACGCCCTTTGGAAAATCGTGGGCAGTCCAGCGCCAGCCCGGCACGTATAACTTCGGCCCCAATGTCGCGGCCGTTGAGGTAGCAAACACCCACAACCCGATCATGGGTTCGCGTGCCGTCCAGCTCGCACCGCACAGCCTGCCCCATGACCAGCCGCACCATGAATGCCTTACCTTTGTTATATAGGGCGTGCCCCCTTTCGGGCGCCGATACGCCCTGCAAGCGCACAGCGACCCCTTCAACCTCGATCGTGTCGGCGTCGCGGACGTGCGTTACGGGACCCTCGAATGTATTCCGGCCGCCAGCCATGCCCGCGATCTCTGTGGCCTTCTGGTTGATCGCAATAAGGAGCCGCCCGCTATCGAAAGCGACGGTACCCATGAAAGCAAAAAACACCGCGACGATCAGCGCCACAATTGGAGAAAGTCTCATGCGCCACCTATCCATTCCAGCACCGTGCGCCCCGGGTAATACCTCTTGATCCCCTCCGAGGCCTCGAAATCCTGCGGATCATGGCCATGAACAGCCAATTCAGCGAGCACCAGCTTCCTGGGCAGGATCGAGTTCATGGCCTCTTCAAGGGAGCGGCAGCCTTCGATACCCAGTTCCGGGAAGTGGAACCATCGCCGGCGCGTGGCTGCGCCGACAAGCGCGGACGGCCGTTCGGGACTGACAACGACCGTTCCACCCGCCCGCTCCCAAGGCAAGAGCCTGCGCTGTCCATACTCGTACCGGATGATGGACACCTCGCGGCCGTCGATCACCACCTGGCGCTCCCTGGCGCGAAAATCGAAGATCATTCCGCCGCCGCCGGATCAGTCGGCTTCGCCCCAGAGAATCCGGCAGCCCTTGACGGAAGGCTCCACCAGCTTCAGGCCCATTTCCCGCCTTTGGAGTTGATCTGCCTGCTGCAAGGCCTCGGCGTTGGCCCCCTGCCAGTCCATGGCCAGTCTGGCATACTCCGTCACGCTGCATTGGTAGATCCTCGTGGCAAGCGATCTGCTGCAGGACAGCAAATTGACCGCTTCGAGGGCGTTATTCACGGACAGAGGTGAAGTCGCCAGTTCCTCGGGCGACTTGAACCAAAAGGCCATCGCTTGATAGGCGCCGGCATAGCCGACCGCCGCCAAGGCGGCCGTACAGTGATCAACTGCCGTTACCCGCGGTTGCGCCGACGCCGCCCCGCCATCCAAGAACACAGCCAGTAAAACAATGAATATCCACTTCCGCATGTCATGCTCCTTTGGTTGAACCGAACTTACAGATCACTTTCCGGGCGCCACGTTGCGCCAGACGGGGAACGGGTTGGATGCGGCCTGCGTACCGTCGCTGCCATCGCCTCGGGTCCAACAGTATTGCGACTCGCTAAGCGTCACGCGGACCATGGCCCCGTGGCTGTACCGCTCGCTCCGGTAGATGCAGAGGGATTTCAAGGCGTCTTCCACCATCCGCTCCAAGGCCGCTTTGTCATTGGCCTCGCCGGCGTCGGCGGTTCCCGCGGCGGCCGTCAGGCCGGCGGCGAGCATTAACATGACCAGCTTGCGCATGATCGACCCTCCTTACTTGCTATCCATGAGATCGTTGAGATCGAGGTTCGGCGGCAGCGGAAGTTCATCGCGCCGCTTCACATCGTATTTCGCAAAAGACATGCAAATTGCCTGGCTTTTGTCGCGGGCTATCGCTAACGGCAAGCCTTGGCTCACAGCAGACTTTTTTGCATCTTCAATGTGAGGGTGATTCACCGGCGGATACCTAAAAGGCCGCGAAAAACCCCCGTACCCAAGCGCTATCATTTCCTCATTAATACTGCGGTCGCCGTTGCTCGGATTGCACTCCAGCCAGAGGTTGGATTTGCAGGTAAATGACCCAGCGAACTTCCGGTAGCACACCCCGGAGAAAGCGACCTCCGACGTCTCATATAGCTGAATGAACTTATCTCCAGGCAGCGGCGGCGGTGTTTTCATTTTCACCGGCGTGACGAAACAGAATAGCCCCCCTTTTCCGGCCAGATTGACGAGTTGCTTATGGGCCTTCGTGCCGTCGATCACGATGCCGGCGCCGTCGCCGGAAGTCCTGGACACCCATTTGCGGACCTCCGACCCGAGGTCGCAACGCTCACCTTTGGATGGCGCATCGTATCCGACCAGACGTACGAACTTGTTGTCGACCATCACAACTTCGGAGCTAACGACCTTGGCCGGGCCGGAGATGGTCATCGGCTCTTCCGCCCGGGCGTTGGTCACGTCGGCCGAGATCGATGCCGCCAGCACCACCAAAAAAAACAACAACGTAGCTTGCATCATCCTCTCCTCGCCCGAGACATGAGAACCTGGAACATCACGACCGTGAACAAAAACAGCAGTATGAAAAACACCGAGATCAAGACCATCGAGAAATCGAAGAGCTGCCCGGAATCTACGAACTTGGTGAAATCTTCCTGGTTGAACTCTGGTGTTAACGAGCCGCCTGGGCCAGGCCCTCCCCCTGCCTCCTTCACTAACTTATTTCCAATCTGCGATACCCCGCCGAGCAGCGCCGCGAACAGCAGCAGCAGCACGGCACCGCCGGCATAGAGGCCCAGTGCGACGTAGGCGACCACTTCCGTGCGGGTAAAGGCCCAGGCTAGGGCAATCAGGGGCGCGAAGCCGAAGAACATCGCCTCGATCACCCGGAACAGCAAGGCGACGATGAAGACCATGCCGCCGATCATCAGGGCGATCACCTTCGTGATGAACAAGTTCACCTGAAGTCGCCACCAGACAGTATCGGTCGGGCCAAGATTGGCCTTTGCGATAAGTTCGTCCAACTGCGCGAAGGGTTTACTAAGTCCGACGGCCAACGCCTTGATGAATACAAGCGAAAGCGCGGCGCCAGACGTAGAAGTTTGACCCTGTAGGCCGTCGAATTGACCTGCGGAGACAATCACCGACAGGAACTCGTTCACCGGCGTTTTGACCAGCGTGATCCAGATCGGCTGTGTCCCCATGAGGATAAAGGCGAAGACGATCCGGCCGATGAACGCCATGCCGTCGCCGACCTGGACCATCGGCGGGCTGCCCGACACGTACTGCTTGAACCAGAACACCGTGAAGACGGCGCCGCCGATCAAACCGACCACTTGGCGAGTCGGGGACGCCAAGGCGCCGAACATGTCCGTTTCTAAGGAATCGAGAGGAGCCGTGATTATTCCAAACAGGTCGCACGCTATTCCACATTCCATCTATGCCTCCGTCGCATCCGGATCGATGACGACCAGGCAGCCGTCTTCGTTCCACGTATCGCTTTCGACCGATCGGCCGCCCAACGCCGTCTCGCGGTTATGGAAGGTGCGGAACACCTTAAATACCTCCCGCTCGCCCGAGAAATACGCCTCGACCCAGTATCCACACAGGCCCGGGTACGCCTTCTTTTCCTCCACCCTCGACATGCGCACGATGCCTTTGAACACCGTGCACGGCCGAAGCGTCACGCCTCGGCCCGGCGGCTTCACCACGCCAGATTGATCGTCCATCCGTCCTATCCCTCATCGCTATCCCCTTTCGCCGGCACGACCGGGGGCGGTGGAATATCCATCCACTTCTTCATTTGTCTGTCCTGGTAGGCCAAGGGCGTCCGGCAGAACACCGGACGCGTCAAATGCCCCTTGACGAGCAGACGATGCTCACCAAACGGTATCTCGCCCCATTCCTGGGGCAGGACCAGAGCGCGGCCCTCGAAACCTTCCGAGACACTATCCGCCCTGGTCCCCCCACTATGGCTTTCCCGCCGCCGCGTCGTCTGGCCAGCCATGTGGGAGAATCGTTCCTGCAACGACCGGTCGTTGCTGGAGAACGCGATGAAGAACTGCGTCGAATTCATCCAGGTGCGCAGCTCCTCCTGACTGTACTTCTCCTCGATCTGAGAGAGGTTTTGCGCCACGATGGCGATGTGAATTCGCCGCTTTCGGCCGCGGTCGAACACCTCCTTCAATGCCTCCGTCCGCCGCAGCGCTGAAAACTCCTCAATCAGGAACAGTACGGGCCACTGCTTTTGCGCCACGTCCTCGGGCCGCGACGTGAGCGAGAAGATCAGGTTTGAAATCAGCACCGTCAGCATCGTCGAGACGAATTGCCGGTCTTCGCCGGCGAAGACGACGTACAACGTCGCTGGCCTATCGCCCTCCACCAGCGTCCGCCAGGAAAAGTCGCAACCGCTCAAGGCGTATTTGACCGCGCCGGACCGGAAGGCCTCCATTTCCACATTGAAGGAATCGATAATGCCCTCCCGTTGCTTGGGTTCCAGGCGTTCCAGGTCCCTCAACGCGGTCACGATCGATTCCGGATATTCCCGGGTTTCCGCCCTGTCGATCGCGGCCCGCAGCTTCGCCTTGATCGGGTCCTTCGCCGACTTGGGAATGCCGTCCATGCGGCCGGTCCAGTGGGCGACGTTGGTGATGAAGGAATCCCGGCCCTCGTGCCTGGCGTCGAACACTTCAAGCAGGCACAACGTGTTGCCGAACTTGATTCCGCCCTTGTCCCAATAATCCTTCGCCTCCGGCGTAATGATCCGGGAGAGCTGCGCCAGACGCCGCTCGATTCCTGCCTCGTCGGCCGGAAGCGTCACCTGTGACAGAGGGTTGTACCTGGCGGTATCTCCCTCACCACGGACGAACTCCAGCCTGTAGCAGTCGGAAAATTCGGCCCTACGGCCCGATGTTTTCTCCCACAGCTCCCCCTCGGGATCGATCACCACCATGGAGCCCTGGTAATGGAACGCCGTCGGGATGCTGAAGCCCTGCGTCTTGCCGCCTTCGGTGCCGGCGGAAATCATCGCGTGCTGCGCCTTCGGCGTCATCAGCATGACGCCATGGGCTTGCCCCACGACCATGCCCGCGTTGTCCGTCAGGCCCATCTTGCGGATATCCCGCTTCGTGGCCTTCCGCGCGTAGCCGTAGACCTTCACCCTGACGAACAGCCGGACGCCGGCGGTGCCGGCGACGTAGACCAGCGGCCCGCCGAACAGATAGCCCGAATAAGGCCAGGCCAGGCGGTTCAAACCGGTTTCCTGCACCACCACCTTGACCAGGTAGAACCACCAACGGTAATCGACCACGTTGAAGTCGGTGAACAGGTGCAGGCCGGCGACGCCGGCCGCGAGGCAGAACAGAAACCAGGCCTGGTCGAGCCTGGCCCGCCACTTGTAGCTGGCTAGGATCGCTTCCACAGCGTCTCGTCCTTTCTGTCCTTGCCGTTGCCCGGGGCGAAGATTTCAGACACCAGGCGCCGCCCGCGGTCCCGTTTGACGTAAATCACCATGCCGATCTTGCGGGCCAGGTATTCGGCCGTTGCCGAGGTGTTGTAGTCGCTGAGCGCGAACAGCTCCGTAATGGCCGGAATCACATCTACGCCGCTGTCCGCATGGACCGTGAACATGCCGCCGTCGGCGCCCATGTTCAGCGTCCGCATGAGCAGCTTGCAATTGTCGATGGTCAGCTCGCCGATAATTACCCGGTCGGGCCTCATTCGGATCACGCCGTCAAGAATATGACGGTGTGACAGCTCCGTCGCCGCCGCGTCCGGCGTCAAGATCAACTGAGTGGCGATCGGCTGCTTCAGATCCAGCTCCGGCGTGTCCTCGACCGACACCGGCGACGGATCCTCGATCATACCAACGAGAATCCGGGCCACCGTCGTTTTTCCGGAACCCGTCCCGCCGGCGATGGCGATCGTCATGCGATCCGACACCGCCCGCCGGATCAGATCGGCCCCTTCCGCATCGAGCCCGAAATGCTCACCGAGGGTAAAGCTCCGGTTCGATCGAATGCGGATGGCCACCGTCAAACCCTCGTTGCCGGTAGCCTGGTCAACCACGTTCGGACCGATGATAAGGAAAAGCCGGTGCCCGCCCGGGAGGATGCCCCGGATCGTCGGCAGCCGCTCGCTGAACTTCTGGCCCGTCACCTTGCTGAGGGACCGCCCGATGTGCATCCATTGATCCCGGGTCAGGCTCGGCACCTGGACGGTCTTCCAGTCACCATCCAAGGTTTCCAGATGAACCAGCCCAAACCGATTGGCCTTCAGCTCGACGTACTTGGATGGGTCCAGGAACTTGACCAGAGGCCCCAGCATATGTTCGAGGGTTGCGGACACCGGCGCTTACCTACTCGAACCGATACGTTCTGCTGGTCCAGCCCTGCGACTGGGCAAAATTGTTCATGAGCGTCACTTCGTCCTCGACGTAGTCCATTGAGGCCTCGCAGCTTGGAGACCCCCCGGACCAGGAGGCGCTGACGGCGTAGCAGTAGTCCTGGCCGCTACCGCCCCAGCCCGTCGTCGCGCCCGTCTGAACCGAACCGACGGCCCCGCTGCATTGCGACGAAAAGGTGGCGCCAGCCGAAGAGACGACCGTGTTGTCGTCGCGCACCACGTTCATGGTCGCCGCCCAGGTGGCGCTGTAGTAGCGGCTGTTCGGCTGGCCGTTGAACAAGGCGCGGAAGTCGGGGCAGGGCTGCAGCCAGCGCATGGAGGTCGTGAGGCCCGACTGGGACGCCTTCGCCCAGGTCGCCGCGATCACGTTCTGGCAGGAATCAACCGGACCGGTCGGCGACAAATCCTGCACCTTCGCCTGGTGCGTCGTGCCGTCCGGCCTCTGGTAAGTCTGTACTTCCTCCTTCTTCGTGAACTTCGAGCAGGACGTCGGATCGAGATAGAACACATCCCCGTCCCGCGTGCTGGTCGTGCCGACCGGCACATGCGCGATATCCACCGCCCCGTCCTTCAGCTCCGCCGGCTTGATGATCGTCTTACCGTAGGGGGCCGGCAGGTTGATATAGGTCTGGTAAAGCGGCGTCGACTTAAGATCGGCGTCGTTATTTATGTAGCCGTTGATTTCATATTCATGCTGGTAATCGTTGTCCGAGACTTCCTCGCAACCGCGCACCGATGCACCGCTGTCGATCCTCACGATCTGTTTGAAGCCCCGCGACAGGCCCTGATCGAACAGGTCTGTATGCTTGGCCTCGCAGCCGGCCACCGTTTCCTGCAGCCCGGTCAGCTCGCTTTCGAAAGGCTCGCAGGTATGCGTTCTGAAGTTCGGGCCGGAGGGCAGATCGATCCGCACCCTGTATTGCTTGTAGAGCTTCTTGGCGTCGTAATCGATGAAGTCCTGGCAAACCGACGAATCCTTGTACTGCGTATATTTGACGCCGTTTTCGCCACAGGTCCCATAGGTCTGCACGGTCCCTTTTTCGTCAACATAGGTTGCCTTCACCCGTTCATAGGAAAAGCCGCCCGCGAAATCGTCACGCAGCTCGCATCCCTCCGTCACGTAGGTGATCGGAAACACCGGCCCGTCTCTCTGATCGCAGCCGGCGACCGGGTTCACGCCGTTGTCCCGGCCCAGGAATTGAAGCTTCATATGCTGAATCAGGTTCAGCTTACCGGCGTCCGGCACCACCGGGCAGCCGTCGCTCACCTCATCGATCTTGTAGGTTTTCGCTTCGTTGACCGCGCAGGTCTGATCGATAAACTCGGTACGGCCGCCCACGACATAAAACCGGCGGTCCTTTTCGACCGCGATCTTGTCACCTTCGCGCACGTCGTAGTCGCAGCCGATCCCGCTCCGCTTGATGTCGGCCGACGTCCCCGAGAACAGGCATTCACCTTCGGCGACACCGTTCTTCGTCACCTTTTCCATCAGTTTGACCACGCCAAGGCCCGTCTCCGCGTCAAACTCCGGAACCGGCTCGCAACCGACCGACGTAACGCCGTAGGCGTCCTGTACCACCACCTCCTGCGGGTCCGCCGGCGACTGCTTGATGTTGAGCGGTGGCGGGTTGGCCAGATTGTTGGCGTGCGTCTGACCGCCGCCAGGAATCAGGCCCGAGTCCTGGCCCTGCGAATCCCTGGTGCTCCCCGCCTCGCCTTCCGGCTTCGCTTCCTCGTCCTTCTTTTCCGCCAGGCGGGCTATGGCCCGGAGCAGGCTCGCGGCGTCGCCGCGCACCAGAACCTCCGTGTTGCCTTCCAGCACCGTCCGGCCCTCAAGTTCCTTTACCGTGGACAGGGCCGGTCCCAGGGCCTCGATCTTTTTGATGTCCTTGATATCGGCCGTCTTGCCGACCGCCTGCCAACTGAACACCCCCACGGCATCCTGAGACCTGTCCTTGCCGACCGCACCCGAGCCGAACAGGTAGAGCCCAACGGCCCCGGCGAGCTTGTCGTCGGATACGCGGTCGATCCTCACCACCGACGTTTTTCCGGGCTCCGTCGTCGCTTCGCCGACGACAACGCCCTTAGCCAGAGGCGCCCCCTGGTCCTGGGCAACGGCGCCGCCGGCCATGGCGGCGACCGTACAAACAATGGCGAACATCCAAGCCTTTTTCATGGCTCTATCCTTTCCGGTTTTGTCTGATGCCCCGCGACGGCGTGAAAAGTGGTTCCGTACAGTCGTATGAAAGATTGCGGTCTTTTTCGTTGAGTTCTTGAATCGTCGTCGGATTGGGGAAATACCAATCCTTCGCCGGATAGACGGTCAGCAACGTGCCCTTATCGACCGTTACGCGCGGCGCCAGATTTACCCCGTTCCTCAGCGCATCCGCCGCAACTTGCGCCAGGTTTTGATTGATCGCATCGCCCGCGGCCTCCAGTTCCGACGTTCCCGTCGCGGTGCCGCCGCCCGATGAGCTGGCGATCGCCACCAGGGCCGAAATCCCCGTGGCGCCCACCACCGTCCCGAACCGCTCCAGCAGCCGGTTATCGACCTCGCCCACGACACCGACCGAACCGGCCAGGTCGAAGGTCTGCGTCGTCCTAACGTCGATGCTTGCCCCGTCGGGACGGATAACCCGCACCACGGACGCCTGCAGGCGGTCATCGCCCTGTTTGCCCAGCGGCTTGTATTCGCCCTCTATGTCCGATCCGCCCGGGAGCAACACCAGGCGCCCGTCCTCGCCGTAAACATCCTGCGCCACATGTCCGATGAACTTGCCGCCGATCTGAGACTTGATCGTCGTATCGAGGACCACCGGTATAGGTTTCACGCTCTGGATGATCCGGCACCGCTGCAGAGGGAGGGTCGATACCAGCCCATCGAACTTTCCCGTCACCCGGGCACCGGGATAGGCCGCTTCCCGCAGACGTTTTTCTTCCGCCTGCTCGCCCAGCGATCCGAGCGGCGATCCCGGATTCAATTCCGCGGCCGGACCCGGCGCGACGTCCACCGGACGCCCCATGACCGTATTCATCGTCTGCATGGCGGCCATCAACCGCGCGCGATCCGACGGACTGGGGCCTTTCGGCGCCGCCGGGGGTTGAGGCGGCGCCTGTACGACGGGTTTCGGCGGCGGCGGAGGGGGTGGCGAGACGCCCTCTCCCTCCAAGGCGATTCGCTGGAACGTCCCTGCAACGCCGATCAACAAGGCGCCGTCCTTGAGACCGGCCGACATCGGCCGGAACCCGACCGTCACCACGCAGGTTTTTCCCGGCCGCAGGGCGCCGCAGCCGCCTTCCAACGTGAAACTGTCGGAGCCCGCCAGTTCAACCGTCGTCAAGTTCAGGTCTGAACCTCCGACGTTCGCCAGGCTGACCCGTTGCCTTGCGGTCGGATCGCCGACCTTGACCCGCCCGAAGACAATCCGCTCAGCAGCCGAAAGCTTACCGGGGGACACCGGCCGCGGTTCCGGCCGTTCGATCGGTTTCACGTTGTACAGCCGGTCGTCGAGTCTGGCCGGCGGCGCCGGCGGCGGCTTCGGCGGATCGCAGGCGAGAATCGTCCCCGCCACCAAGCCGCACAGGATATCCGTCAATCCGGCCATGGCATCAACCTTCAACGCCGACGAGCTGGCGGCGGTCCACCGGCTCAGTCAACGCGCCCACCGGCTCGATACAGACCACCACGCCCTCGACTTCCAGCGTCAAGGGCCCGACGCCCTGCACCACCAGAACGTCGCCCCGCCAGCTCGCCCGCACCTGCGAGTCCGTCTTGATTTCTTTCCCGCCGCGACGGATCGTCCGCACCAGGCTGACTGACGGCCGAAGCACGCGCTTAAGCCGATTGTTCTTATATTTCAGGTACATGAAGCTCGAATCGGAATACACCACGTCCGGCGCGATTTCGAGGCCGGCCGTCGACTTCGCCCGCGTCCGCCAATCGTGGCTGATTTCGGTCGGATCGAACTTCTCGCCGTAGATCCAATCCGTTTCCTGCCGGCCGGTGCCGTCATGCCCGGGCTTATCGCCGGAGCCTTGCGTCACCGGGCCTTCGTCCCGGTCCGGCGCTGCCGTCGTCATTCCCGGCGATTGCACCGCCCCTCGGGATGTTTTGCGGTCCTCGGCATCCAGCTTTTCAACCGCTGCCCGGGCGCGATCCTTGATATCGTCTCCCGGTGTGCGGATGTTCACGATCAGGTCGGGGCAGTTCTTGGTGTTGACCGCCTCCGTCTGCAGCCGGATCGAATAAATCCGCTCGCCGCCCGCGATCCTGCCGCCGACGAAGGTCAGATTCGTCAAGGCGCCCGATACCAGGGCCTTGACGATCCAGATCCTCGAAACGTCGCCCTTTCCCCAGGGAACCACCTCGACCACGTCGGGCGCTCCCTTCACCATCGGGGCGACCTTTTCGCCGAACCGCAGGACCACCCCGTCCATCTGACGCGCCCGCACCCGCAGCTCCTCGTCCGGCTTGTAGAGCAGGCTCGTCACCGACGACGACGCCTTACATTTTTCCGCCCATTTGTCGTACATCAAACCCAAGGGAATAAGGCTCCGCTGAAAGGCCGGAAAATTCCCGGACGCCTGACGGTTGATGCTCTGTTCCTGGCCCTGCAGCAGCGCCCCGCCGCCCGACGCCTGCGCCGGAACATAGCTCTGACCGGGTTTGGCCACCTGGCCCCAGGCCGACGCGCTCAGGCCGAATGACACCAGGGCCGCAATCGAGAATATGCGCTTGTTCATTTGCCACCTTTTTCCAAGAAGTTCTTTTCGTAGGCATGGAACGTCCGAACGGCCAGCCGGAGCGGGTTCGTCAACAGTTCCGCGCGGTTCGTCGTCGGCTGGGACAGCCGCCCCAGCTCGATCGTCGCCACCCACCCCTCGGGCGGGCCGAACTTCTTGCTGGTCCGATACCGCTGGCGGGTGAACTCGACCACCCATCGGTCCTCGTCATTCGTCACGGCGGGATAGGCCGCCCGAATGCTCACGTCCCAGGTTTCGTCGGCGTCCCGAGCGTCTTCCCAAACCTTTTTGTGGTGCATGGCCTCATAGAAGGGCTTCCAAACGGCAGCCGGCTCGCTGTGGTCCCGGACCCAGTTCCACCGTTCCACATCCGTCAGCAAATCCAGCTTTTCACGGCGCAGGATGTAATCCCTGACGAAGGATTCCTTGGCCAGCTTCGCCGCCGTCTCCGTTTCGAACACCGGCTTGACCTCGACGAACTGGTTGTCCTGCACCGACAGCGTGACCGGGTAATATCGTATGAGCGGGAACAGATTGACGATCATCACCACCAGGGCAACGATCACGAACGCCTCGGCAAGCGACACCACGGCGAAGACACCGGCATACCGCTGGCTGATCCGCGCCGCCGATTCCGTCTCGCGCGGCCGATCGTTGCCAGTAATCCGGCCACGCTCGAAAACGCCCTTTAGCCTGTTCGACAGCTCGTTCACGACATCACCGGCGTCCTGTAAGGGCCCTTGATCACCTTGCATGCACAAGGCGAGGGCCGGATTTCATCGCCTCCGAACCCGATGCCGGCCTTGCCGCCGTCTTCCGTCGTGCCACAGGCCGCCAGGCCGGCGATCAACACAACCGCCACAATGATCTTCGTCGCCGTCATTTGTTCAGTCCCTCCAAGCCGTTCTGATGCGTTCCGCCGGACAAGGTCCCGGCCTTGAAATCCGAGGCACCCCCGATGTGGGGCACCCTGAGCAGCCCCGCCGTCGCGTTCCCGTAGTTCAGATGCGCGATTGCCGTATTGAGCTGATTGATCCGCTGCAGGGCCTCGACCAGGATCGCCCCGTTGAGGGCGAGCTTGCGTTGCACCGTCACGGCGGCGGGCTGACGCCCCTGCAGCAGCTTTCGCGTGCTTTCGGCCTTGCCGGCTTCGCCGAAGGCGCTCATGGCGAAGGACAGTTCCCGATTGACGGCATCCGTCGCCACACTGCGGCGCCGGCTGTTCAGGACATCGAGGCCGGGAAGCTTGATTCGCAGCTTCGCCTTACCGTCCACCACGCTCTCGATCAGCCGCTTGTAGCTGACCACGCTTCCGAACAGTTCCTCGGCCTTGAGCGTGAACTGCCCGTAGTTTCCGACTTCCGGCAACTGAACGTCGTCGCCGCCAATCATCGAATCGAGGTTCGGCACGACCTCCTGAACAAAGCTCAGACCCTCGTCCGCGCCGGCGCCCACGCCGCCGCTGCCGGCCAGCTCCATTGGTCCGATCGCCTGCAAGATCGCCTCATTCGATTGGCGGATAACCGCCAATTCCTGGTTCCGCGTTTTGTGCAAGGCCGTTTGGACCTTCAGTTCGGCGAGGATCTGCTGCAAGGCGGCGGTCATCTGCGCTACTTCGCCGATACCGAACTGGGCCCGCACCGTCCCTATTCCGCCGCTTCCAGCGATTCCGACCGCGACGACGGTTGCAAGGACGCATAAAGCCTTTCCGCATCGTGCAAATAAGGTCCGATCCATTTGTCTCCGAACTCCCGTTTGAACCGTTGCTGAATGATCACGTGCTCGTCCGACGACCTGAAAAGGGTCAACAGGTTTCCGAGCCCCGACAGGTTGATATCCAAGGGAACTTCCTCTTTCCCATCGGACGTTTTCCGCACATGAAGCGCGCCACGCGAGACATGCATCGCGCCTTCCTCCTCGTTGCGGATGAATTTCGCCCCCGTGCTCGACACGCCGTACAGCTCTGCGAGCTGGCCGGCGTCGGCGTTGGGGTCGCGCAGGAAGACATAGTTCGTCGCGTTCTTGACGAACGCCTGTTCCGCCGGCCCCAGGTTCCCGCCTTCCTGAAACGCCAGCCAAAAGACACCCTTGTGCCGCCGGATTTCCCGGAACAGGAACGCCGCCTGTTCCGCGAACAACGGCGAGGCGGCGATCAACGCGCTGGCCTCGTCCATGAACACGAAGTGCGGCTTGCCCGTCCGCCACAACACCGTCTTGATGAGGTGCAGAATGTAGGACGTGAACACGCCCGTCAGGCGCGGGTTCGACGCCACGCGGCTGAGGTTGAACGTCACCCAAGGCGCCGCCAGAACGTCGATCACGTCCTCGTCGCCGTCCAGCCAACCGGCATAGGCCCCGTCACCGAACCATTGTTTCAGACCGACGGCGACCGCCTCGCTTCCGCTCAGGCATTCGTTATAGAACCGCTCCAGCGTGCGCTTTTCGCGTTCGATCTGCATGAACATGGCCAGGCCGTCGGCAATCACTTCCTCGTTCGACGGTCCGTCGCATTGCGCCATTTCGAGCAGCAACTTGGTTAAAAACTCGCGGTTCTCAGGCGTGTCGGCCAATTGCAGCGGCGCCAACATGCCCTTCTCCCGCCGGGCTTCCGCGCCCGGCGCCACGACCTTGCCGCCGAAGGCTTCCGTCGGTATCCGCATGCCGTTGTTGTTGTCGAATACGATCACCCGGCAGCCGGGGAAATTCGTCTGCGCCCCCGACATCAGGGATGCCATTAACAACGATTTCCCCTTCCCCGTGCCGCCGATGATGATGCCGCTTCCCGGCGCTTCGTCGTCGGCGCCGGAATGAATCCCGAAAGCGTAGGGCGTCCCCTGGATCGACCGGAACACCCGGAACGGCTGCGGACCCCAGCAGCACCGCGCCAGGCCCGTCGACGTGCCTTCCAGCGGCGTCCAATCCGCGACATTGGAAATGTTCGGCTCCCACCGTCTGAGCGGAACCGACCGACCCGGCCAACGGTTGAAGAATGCTTCCTCGCAAAAGGTCCGCTCGACCACCGGCGTGAACCTCCGGCGCCCGAGCGCCCTCACCACCTCGCCCGTCGCCCTGTCCAGCTCCGCCACCGAGGCCGCATGTACGAAAACGGTGAATTCGTAATCGCAATAGGCGTCACGGTCGGCAGCGAACAGTTTGTGGACCTCGTCGTATTCCTCGGAATCCAAGGGGCTGCCCATAAGCATCAAGGCGTTGCGCTTTTTCCGTTCCGCCTTCAGCACGCTATGGTGCGATCCGCGGGGCTTCGCCCATTGGTAGACATCCATCTCATAGGGGAGCCTGGTCAACGCCTGCAGGAACGTATCGTCGCTCTGCGGCAACGTCTTGAGCCCGATCGCCCGCGTGAACCGTTCCGACCGTCCGTCGTGCACGCTGACCGTCCCAGACCTCGGCTCGAAACGGATCTCGCTTTCCGACAAAGATTGCCCCAGATCGAAACTGTCGTGCGGCGCGACGTTGGACCGCCGGCCGTTGACCAACCAGCTCAGGAAATTCCACAGGTCGCTTTCCGTGTCGTTGTTCTCGCTGTAGCGATGACGCAGCAATTTGGGTTTGAAGGCGTCCATCTGTTCGAGGGTCACGTCGCGGCCTGCCGCCACGCGCGCCTTGCCGTTCCGGCCGGGGGCGCTGATCACGATGTAGTTCCGGTTCACCAAGGCGTCCGAAAAGAGCGACAGCCAGCGGTCGTTGACCGCTTTCAGGTAGTCGTTCGCCGGCGCCGCCTCGCTCCCGACCACCATCCTCTGGCGGCTGGTGATGACCACAGCCTCGACCCGTTCCAGGGCCAGCCTGGTCAGCCAGCTTGCCCGGATACGTTTCAGGTTCTCGCGTTCTTCCTCCGTCAGGTTCGAATAGCTGGCGCCCTCGACCTCGATCACGCAAAAGGCCCCTGCCCTGTCGCAGTCCACCGTGGAGCCGTCGTCGTCGATGAAGTTGAAGGGGATTTCATCCGCCAGGTTCGGCGC
>TARA_R110002073_G_C9499469_1_pt1 | contig 33092 bp, 22 predicted proteins | sample TARA_R110002073 | Tara Oceans TARA_R110002073 (sample SAMEA4397174) | marine metagenome | biome: Polar Biome; feature: [DCM] deep chlorophyll maximum layer (ENVO:01000326); material: water (ENVO:00002006), including particulate matter (ENVO:01000060) such as... | depth 40 m | reverse complement strand
GGCCAATGGCCACGCCGGGATGGAGAGTGGTGGCGTGGGGGCTGCATGTCCATCGGTGGCGCTGTCGCTTACCGACGGCTACCATCTGACATCCCTACCGGGATGAAAACTTGTGCAAACGAATGCGTTCCACAACACCAACCATTTCGCAGTCCAGGCGAACGCCCAGGCGGCTCATGTGGTTGTGCCCGATCCTTCCTGCCGATCTGTTGAAAGCCGGGACGAATCCTTGTCCGGCCGACTATTGTCGATCGGCGATGTGTTTCTTTTGGTGCCGAATCAATTCGTTCAGTTCACCCATCGTTTCGCAGGTGCATTGGAAATGACAGATCAACATTTCGTCGGTGGAGTCGGCGCCCCACGAGACCGGCTTGGGCGGCGAGTTTGGGTTCAACGGGTTGTTGGCTGAATTGTCATACCAAGCGTCCACGTGAAGGATCGTTCCCTTCTTCAATCGCACGGGTTCGGCAAACGAATACTTGCCTTGCCAATTGAAGTCCCAATCTTTGATCCACAACAACGCCTTGGTCTCACCATCGGGTGACTTCGACCAGACCTTCATTTCGCGGCCAAAGATATGCATGTGCGGCACCGCATCCAGCAACACCGTGTCCACGGGCAACGTGTAAGTCGCGCGTTGCAAGTGATGACTTTCGCCCGGCGGGATACGGATTCGTTTGTTGCCGACTTGGACTTCGGTGACGATCTTCTTGGCCGACGGCGGCGCGAAGTAGATCCCAATCTTCGACTTGTCTTGATGTGGTTTGCCGGTTGTGACGTAGTGGATTTCCGCCACGATATCGCTGCCCTTTGGCACAAAACGTCCCATACCCTCAGGCAATCGTCGGGGGCTCATTCCTGGAAACCAACTGCTCAGCGTGCCTTCGGGTTCAAAGCGTGGCCCGCCAAAACTGGAGTACCCCGGCGCTGGATCCGATTGGTCCAATCGTCGCCCTTTTCCTTTGGTGTCCAGAAAGAAACTGGCGTGATGAACGGACTGAGGCGTCCCAGGATGAAAATCGATCGCGTTGACCAACCGGTGTTGCTTCAAACCAGTTGGGATGACGAAGTACTGGCGAATGTCAGGGCCGCTGGATGGGATCGAGAACGTTTCGTTCATTTCCAAGACCAAATCCGGTTCACCCAGTGGCCAACCATTCGATGTCGGCACAGGAGCCGGAAGATCTTTCGGGTCGCCCGCCGGTTTGCCGTCGCGAACCCAAACGTTCAGCAATGACATCTCATGGTTGGTCAATCGCAGTTCATCTTGAAATCGCGTGAACCCGGCGGCCGGTTTCCACGGCGGCATGAACCGTGAATGCGTCACTTCCAAAATTTGGTTGGCATGACCACTGACATCGTTGTAGCTCAACAACGGAAACGGAGCCGACCCGTTTTGGCAATGACACCCTGCGCAGTTCGCTTGGATCACTGGCGCAACATCGCGTGCGTAAGTCACCTCGCCTTCGATCGCTTTGTTCGGCGGATCCTCCAACAAGCAACCGATGGGTTTGGTTTTCGGCACATCCACCGGCCGTCGAGCGATGACGGCGCGGATCGCATCTCTTAAATAAGACTTGGCGGCGTGATCTTTCTTGCGGCCGACTTGAACATGCCGGTCGTCAATCGCACCGTTGTAAAGCATCTCGCCGTTCGGCCGAATCAACATCGCCTGGGGCGTATGGGTTGGCGAAAGAGCCAAACGCAATTCGCCTGAACCGTCAAACAGCACCGGAAACTCAACTCGATAATCGACACTATGCTTTTTCGCGTCCGAGCGTGTCACCGACGGATCGGAAATCACACCGACCAGCTCGATGCCTTGTGCGCCGTATTCCGATGCGTACTCATTGAGCAACGGCAAATAACCGTTGCTGATTGGACAATGCGTGGACAAGAAGACGACCGCGACGGCCTTGGCGTCGTTGGACTGTCCCAGTCGAATCAACCGCCCATCCAGGTCGAGACCTTTTAGCACTCCGGTGTGCGAAGAGTCGTTGGCAAATCCTTGATTGGAAGCGAACGGCAACAGCATGCAGACCAAAAGCATGCAAACAGCGTTCGCAGATATCAAACCAGTGCGTCGACCACGATACGAACCGATCGCGGTCCCTTGGATTTGATCGGGAACCATGCACCCACTTCATGTTTGCGGCAACGGGGCACGCCGAATGGCATGCAAGACAAGGCCGAGTAGTGTACAGGACTGGCACGCGCGAATGGGAAAGTTTGTTCCGCCAGACGACTTTGCGAAAGTTTCGGCAGCGTATGACGCTGCGGTGGAGCTGACGAGGCAGGAACAACGCGCCGTGGCGGCTAGCTCAGGATACCGTCGACCACATGGGCTTCTTCGACGCCGGTCAGTTTGAAATCCAAGCCTTGGAACTTGTACGTGAAGCGGTTGTGGTCGATCCCGAGCATGTGCAACATCGTTGCGTGGAAATCACGGACGTGGACAGGATTCTTCACCGCGTTGTAGCCGAACTCATCCGTCGCACCGTAACTGGTTCCACCCTTGATTCCGCCACCGGCCAAGCAAATCGAGAAGCCCTTGATGTGGTGATCGCGTCCATCGCCTTGGGCCATCGGTGTCCGGCCAAATTCACCACCCCAAACGATCAGGGTGTCGTCCAGCATGCCTCGCTGTTTTAAGTCTTGAATCAGGGCGGCGGATCCTTGATCAACGAGTGACCCGGTCTTTTCAGTGCCACGCTTTACACCGCCGTGGTGATCCCAACCGCGATGGTACAGCTGGATGAAACGCACACCGCGTTCAGCCAAACGACGCGCCATCAAGCAGTTGCTGCCGAAGGACCCATCGCCAGGTTTGCAGCCATACATTTTCACGATGTGGTCGGGTTCATCGGACATGTCGGTTAGCTCAGGAACCGACGTTTGCATTCGGAAAGCCATTTCATACGCGCTGATGCGTGTTGCGATTTCCGGGTCATGCAGTGATTCGTTGCGATGCATGTTGATCCGCGCGACCGCATCGACAATATCACGCTGTTGCGAATGATTGACTCCCGCAGGACGGCCCACGTAGTGGACTGGATTTCCGGACGCGTGCATTTGAACCCCTTGCACGCGACTGGGCAGAAATCCTGAATGCCATTGTCGGGAGCTGATCGGTTGACTTTGGCCGCCACCTTCGCTGGTCAGGACGATGAAACCAGGCAGGTCCTGTGTCTCGGCGCCCAGTCCGTACAAAACCCAAGACCCCATCGACGGTCGACCACTGATTGCCGTGCCCGTGTTGAAAAAGGTGTGGGCCGGATCATGGTTGATCTGCTCGGTGTGCATGGATTTCACCACGCACAAGTCATCCGCCATCTTGGACAAATGCGGCAACACGGATGAAATTTCCAGACCGCTGTTTCCATGTTTTGCAAACGCGTGCTGGGGCCCCAAGACGCGCAGGGCTCGGTTTTGCAATTGCGCAATCGGCTGGCCCTTGGTTAGCGACTCTGGCATCGGCTGACCGTCGAGTCGAGCCAGTTCAGGCTTGTAATCAAACGTCTCCAAATGACTGGGGCCACCCGCCATGCAGAGATGGATGACGCGTTTGATTCGAGGTGGGTGGTGAATGCCTTCGGATGCCAGCGACGTGCTTTCATTCAGCATCGACGCCAGCGCAACCGATCCAACGCCAGCACGTTTCAAGAACGTTCGCCGGGCGAGATGGTCGTCGGTCATAGCTGGAAGAATTGCCATGGTGAATCAATACCGGTTGATGGTTTCGTGAAGGTTGAGGATGACTCGAGCGACGCTCGTCCAGGATGCCCATTCGGCCGGATCCAACTCAGCCGTCGAACTCTGTTCCCCGGCGGAAACCAAAGCCTTGGCCAAGTCGGGTTCTTGAACGTAATGTCGGAGGTGTTCCGTTTGGATTGTGCGAAGCTCTTCCGCAATGACCGCATCGATCGGCCTCGAAACAGCGGTTCGATATGCCCACTCGATGCGTTCATCGACCGTGGTGCCGCCCTCACGCATGATTCGACTGGCGAACATCGTTGCGGCTTCGATAAATGTCGGATCATTCAGTAGTGTGAGGGCTTGCAACGGGGTGTTGGATTGTGCTCGGATCGCGGTGCATTCTTCGCGGCTGGGGGCGTCGAAGGCTTTCAACATCGGATGCAGGAAAGTCCGTTGCCAATGCGTGTAGACACCGCGTCGATATTGGTTGTCGCCTTGATCCGGAACGTAATTTCGTCTGGGAAAGTTCAGCTGATCGTAGTAACCCTCCGGCTGATACGGCTTCACGCTCGGCCCACCGATTTCCTCGACCAACAAACCGCTGATCATCAACGCTGTGTCGCGGACCATTTCAGCACTGACTCGGAACCGCCCCTGCCGCGCGAACAATTCGTTGAACGGATCGAGTGCCTCCAATTCCGGCGATGCGTTGGAGGTTTGACGATACGTGGCGCTCATCGCGATTTGTTTTAGAAGATGCTGAATGTCCCAACCGGATTCAATGAATTCCACGGCCAAGTGATCCAGCAATTCAGGGTGACTTGGAAAGGTGCCCTGTCCACCCAGGTCATCGACGCTGGAGCAGATCCCTCGTCCAAACATCAAGTACCAAAGACGGTTCACCATCGTCCGAGCTGTCAGAACGTTTTCGCTGTCACAGAGCCAGTTGGCGAGATCGAGACGGGTGGCGCGTCGTTCGCCGATTTGAAGTTCGCCCAAGAATTCGGGGATGGCTGGCTGAACGATTTCCCCCGACTCATCCATCCAATTTCCGCGGTCAAGGATTCGGATCTCACGCGGTGCAACGGCTCGTGAGATGACCATGGTCGGGATGGATTTTTCAAACTCAGAGACCTGTGCTCGAGCCAGCTTCAACGTTTCTGCTTGCTGTGTGATCAGCGGGTCATGCTCAACGAAGTAGTCACGCAGTTGCTTGATCTGATCTTTTGTTCTCGCCTCCACATCAACCAGCAAAGCAGCCCGGACTTCGCTCGGAAAACCGTCCGTTTCAATCCAGCCCGCCTGGTCCCAGTGGACGATGCCATCGAACTGGGTGAACGCCATTCCATAAATGGTCTTGCCAGGTACGAAGCCGACGTCAGCGGCCGCCACACTTAGGCGGATCCATTTTCCAGCTTCGGGCAAATCTCCCATGCGTTTGTGTCCGTGCCAGCTTTGAGGCTTGGCACCAAACCCGACCTTGTCGTCTCCCCAAAATGCCCGGTGATCCCAACCGCTTGGGTCATCTGGGCCACCGTGCCACTGCAACATGATTGTTTTTGGCGGCGACTGAGGATCAAGGTAGACCCACGCAAACAACTCCGTGTTCGCTTTGACTTCGATTGGTTCCTTCGCGTCAGTGAACAGGTGCTGGATGACTCCGTTGCCGGTCTGACGCCGCGAAGTCTCTCCGCTGTACACCGGATGTTGATCGGCGGTCACATGATTCCATTCGCCCGACTTTGTTCCACCTGCTGACAATTGGTCATCGACCCAGGTGTGTTCTTCAGCTTGGGATTTTGATTGTTTGATCGATTCAATCGCCCGGGCTTCCCATTCAGGCAGGGACGCCAATTGCTCTTGGGTGATCGATTCAAGGCTGGTTTCGGCTTGTGTCACTTTTAGTCGCAAGGCATCGAGTTGTGCCTGCTGTTCTTCGTTGGGAACCGGGATCTGTGGAGGCCGTTCACGTTGTGAATACTTGCCCCTTTCTTCGATGTCAGCGAAGAACGCACCGAGAGAATAGAAATCCTTTGCGGTGTAAGGGTCATACTTGTGATCGTGACATTGAGCGCACCCAACCGTTGTTCCCATGAAAACCTGGGACACGTTTCGAACACGATCGGCAAAGTAGATCGAAAGGTACTCTTTGGGTTGCGCGCCACCCTCTTCCGTCGTTTGATTCAAACGGTTGTATCCCGAGGCTACCAATTGATCGATCGTGGGATTGGGAAGCAGGTCGCCGGCAAGTTGCTCACGAACGAACTGGTCGTACGGCATGTTGCTGTTGAACGCGTCGATCACGTAGTCACGATACGGTGAATGCGACACGTTTTGATCGCCGTGATACCCCACCGTGTCGGCGTATCGCACCAAGTCCAACCAATAGATCGCCATGCGTTCGCCAAAACGACTTGACGATAGCAGGCGGTCGATGAGTCGTTCATAGCTTTCGTTGCTGTGGTCCTTTTCGAACGCTTCCACTTCCTTGGGTGTCGGTGGAAGGCCAGTCAAATCAAACGACAACCGACGAATCAATGTGGTCGGGTCCGCTTTCGGCGATGGGCTCACCGACGCGTCTTGCAGTCTGCGTGCCACAAACTGATCGATCCAGTTTTCTCCCCATGTTGTGCTCACAGCAGGCGGCGCCACATTGCGTGGCAAGGGGGTGTAGGCCCAGTGAGGTTCGTACGGTGCCCCCTCGTTGATCCAACGACGCACCAAGTCGATCTCGGCGTCGCTGAGAGGTTTGTGCAATTCCGATGGAGGCATGGCGAGGTCGTCATCATCAGACGCGATCCGCAAAAAGATCTCGCTCGATTCTGCGTCCCCGGGAACGATTGCGCCAAACTCCATTGCCGCTTCGCGAACGTCCAATCGCAGTCCTGCTTCAACAGTGTTTGCATCGAGTCCGTGACAAGCAAAACAGCGGTCCGTCAGAATCGGTCGGATGTCTCGATTGAACGAGAGTGGACGATCGGTCGCGGAAACAGCGATTTGAGCCTCATCGCTCGGTTCGGCCGAAACAACGTTTTCCACAAAACCGACCGCGAAAGCGATGGTTAGTAGCAGACCAAGGAGGGAACGCATTCAAGAAGTCCGAATGGTTTGGTGGGGAGGGAATCGGCTGGTCGGGGACGCATCGCCGCAATCACGACGTTGCGATTCATGTAGTGTAAACGAAAAGACCAACAATCACTCGAGTGCTTCATTGGCGGCGAGGCTCGTGCCCCACGCTTTGGAAGTTCTTCCGGTGGAATCGGCACTTCCCATCGCTCCGCTGGCGTCCGAAATGCACCGAGGTGCACCGGGTTGCTCTCAGCCGAACTTGTAGATTTCCCCCTTAGACGCTGACAAATGCTGGCTGGCAAACGCGGCGGATTCGGGACCTTGATCACCGATCGAATGCCAACCAAATGGTTGACTTCGCGTCAGACGGATGCCTTGGGACGTGTTCGATTTCATTCGTTACCTTAGCGGGCATGAAGCTTCCCAAGTTCTTTCGTCGTTTCGGTCCCGGCCTGCTCGTCACGGCAGCTTTCATCGGGCCGGGGACCGTCACCAAAGCCACGACGGCAGGTGCCAACTTTGGCCACACGCTGTTGTGGGCGGTGGGTTTCTCTGTGATCGCGACGATCGTCTTTCAAGAAATGGCGTCGCGATTGGGGATCGTCACCGGACGTGGTTTGGGAGAGGCGATCCGTCCAACCATCCGCAACGCGTTCGCCCGTGGATTGGCCATTGTGCTGGTCGTCTCGGCTATCATCGTCGGAAACGCTGCCTACCAAGCGGGCAATATCGCCGGTGCCGCGGTGGGTATTTCAGCTGCAACGGGAATGCAGCATCAAGCTGTCGTGTCGATCGTGATCGGCTTGGCAGCCTGGGGCATCTTGATGATCGGACACTATCGATCGCTACAGCGGATTTTGGTTGCGTTGGTGGTGACGATGAGCAGTGTGTTTTTATTGACCGCGTTCAGTGTTCCGATCGATTGGCGATCGTTCGCGTTAGGTTGGATCAAGCCGACCATTCCCGATGGCGGATTGAAAGAAGTCTTGGCGATCATTGGCACGACGGTTGTGCCCTACAACCTGTTTCTTCACGCCACCGCATCGGCCGAAAAATGGTCCGGCGAGAAGGAATCCGTCAGCGACGAAACCGTTCGCGACGCGATCCAGCAAAGCCGCGGCGACACGATTCTCAGTGTGGGCTTGGGCGGATTGGTGACCGCCGCCGTGATGGCCACGGCCGCCGCCGCTTTCTTTAGGAGTGACGCCGGTTTCACGAACCTTGCCGACGCCGCGCGGCAGCTCGAACCGCTGCTTGGCAACCATGCGAGATGGCTGTTCGGTGTGGGGCTGTTCGCCGCGGGGTTGACCAGCACCATCACCGCTCCGCTGGCCGCCGCTTACGCCGCTGCCGGTTGTTTTGGCTGGCCCATCGATCTGAAAGACTGGCGGCTGCGAACGGTCTTCACCACCGTGGTTGTGGTTGGCACTTCGTTCGCCGCCAGCGGTTCCAAGCCCACGGACATCATCACGTTTGCTCAAGTCGCCAACGGATTGCTGCTGCCTCTGCTGGCCATTTTCTTGCTCGCGGTCATGAACAATGCCGCGCTACTCGGCAAGCACCGCAATCACTGGATTGCTAACACGCTCGGCGTGCTAACGGTTGTCGTCGTCACCGTTCTTGGATTGCGTAGCCTCGTCAGCGTTTTCTTCTCGGGATGATCTTTCGCGATTCGAGCGTTTCAACTCGCTCGCTTGAGCGTGCTGCTGCAGCTACGATGCAGAGACCCGCATTCCCACCCTCCGAGACAGAAAGCCAACTCCATGTGGCAGGTAGCCATTCGACGATTTCAAGCGTCACGCGTGCCGATGATGGTCGCACTTTTGTTGACGGCAACGCCCTTGTTTCAGACGGTTGAAGCGGGCGACCGCCCCAACATTCTCTGGCTTTCCGCAGAAGACATCAGTCCCCACATCGGTTGCTATGGTGACCCGCACGCCGTCACGCCACGCATCGATCAGCTCGCCAAGGAAGGCATTCGGTACTCCAACGCGTTCACCACCGCCGGTGTTTGTGCCCCGTGTCGCAGCGGAATCATCACCGGGATGTATCAAACGACTCTTGGGACGCAGCACATGCGTTGCCAAGCGAAGCTTCCCAAGAGCATCCGACCGTTCTCAACCTATTTGCGTGAGGCGGGATACTTTTGCACCAACAACTCCAAGCAGGATTATCAATTCGCGACCCCGAAAGGGGCTTGGGACCAATCGTCCAACAAGGCTCACTGGCGGAATCGACCGGACCAGGACACGCCCTTTTTTGCTGTTTTCAACTTCACGGGCTGCCACGAATCCGGCATCGAAAACAAAGCGAAATACAAGGCCGTCACCGAAGGCCTTTCCGAAAGTGAACGGCAGAACGCTTCCGAGCTCTCGACGTTCCCGCCGTATTATCCGGACACGCCAGCCGCTCGTGAAGACTGGAAGCGAAACTATGAGCTGATCACGGCGCTCGATCATTGGGTGGCCGGGTTGCTCGACCAACTCCATGCTGACGGATTGGACGAAGACACCATCGTGTTCTTCTGGTCCGACCATGGCGTTGGGCTCCCGCGAGCGAAGCGTTGGCTCTACGACTCCGGCACGCACATCCCGTTGGTCATTCGTATCCCGGCCAAGTTTCGATCCAACGGCAAGGCCGCCGGGGTCGTCGATGACCGATTGGTGAGTTCAATCGACTTTGGTCCCACCGTCTTGAATTTGGCGGGGCTGGATGTTCCAGAACCCATGCAAGGCAAGCCGTTCCTGACCAGTCCTTTGAGCAAGCTGGAGGCCGTCGACCGAGACTACGTTTACGGCGCTCGCGATCGGATGGACGAACGTTACGACATCATTCGAATGGTGCGTGATCAGCGATACAAATACATCCGCAATTACGAACCGTTGAAGCCTTACTTTCAATACATGAACACGCCCGAGAAGGGGCAAACGATGCGGTCGATTCGCGAGGCTGAGCAGGCCGGAACGTTGCCACAAGCAGCCATGCCTTTCTTCCGCGGAACGAAGCCCACCGAAGAACTTTACGACCTCGAGAATGATCCCCATGAGCTCCGCAACCTCGCGTCGTCTTCTGATTACACGGAGGTGCTCCATCGCATGCGTGCGGCGCACGAGCAGTGGGTCACCCGCACCAAGGACTTGGGGCTCATCCCAGAGCCGATTCTCGCCGAACGCGCCAATGAACTGGGAAGTCAGTACGCCGTCTTGCGGCAATCGGACGACAGCGAGCTCGCGAATCGTGTCGCCGCATCGGCTCTCGCCGCATCCGAAGGCCCCGGAGCTCTTCCTGAAATGCGAGCCGCACTCGACGACAGAGATTCTGCAGTGCGTTATTGGGGAGCGACTGGTATCGGCAACGTTTTCGCTAGCGGCGAGATCGACAAGCTGCCGTATTTGATGGATTTGCAAGAACGGCTTGCCGACGAATCCGCGACGGTACGAGTCGCAGCGGCCCGTGTGCTTTGCCATTCCGGCAATCCCGAAGCCACGGACAAGGCTCTTGCTGTCCTGGCGGAGACATTGGCGGATGGAGCGCAGTGGGAGCGACTGCAAGCCGCCATCGTGCTCGACGAGATCGATGAGAAAGCGTTGCCGGTCATGGATTCGATGCGAGAAGCACTCAAGCCAAAGCGAAAGTTATACGCCGATGGAAAGTACACCGTCCGCGTGATCAACCGCGCTCTCAACGAATTGAACGGCACCAACCACACGGTCAAATAGCCCGCGCGACCGAAGGGCAGGGCAGGAAAAAAACGTTCTCGGGGCTTCCACCCCGAGCTACTGATGCCGGCCCCATCCGGGGCGAACGTTCCTGCATGGCTCCGGAGGAGTCCGCGTTCATAGCTCGGGGCGGAAGCCCCGAGAGTACAAACAACAACCATCGAGCCGCCCCGGACGGGGCCGTCGAAATGTATTTCAGATCACGTCGGTTGCGGTCTCGTTGCTCCCGCGAGACTTCCACCCAGGTATCCCATTGGCAAGTACGCTCCTACTAAGTCCAAGACGATGAACCAGAGTGGGCCGCCGAAGCTCGCGACCATCGTGATGCCGCCCAGCAGAAAGAACACTCCAATGCCAAGTGCGAACTTCATCTTGTGGCTCGCGGCGATCTTGGCGGCAACGAATGCACCAACGAGCGTGCCCAAAGCGTGAGCCAGCCATGGTGCGAAGAAGTTCGCTGGTTTGAGAAGCTTGAGATTCTCGGCGAACTGGTCCATGTTCGACATGTCCACCCCGTCGGGGAGCGGAATCACCATCGGGCCGACGGTGACAATCGCCATGTTGAGCACGCTGCCGAGGAAGAGACCCGCGACGACTGCCAGGATGTTTCTCAGAATCGTGGACACTCTGCGGCTCCATGGATGCACTGGGCTGGGGCGATGTTCTGTCAAAGCATGGCTTTCTGAAAACCAGTGTAATGCCTCGAGGGAATCCCTATGACATGGTGGAGCCGCCCCGATCGATTGGCGCGGGCTCCCTCGGAGTCATCCAAGCACGTTTGTCCCGGGTGGGGCTGGCGTCAGTAACTGGTGGCGGAAGCCCCGAGGCGACTAATTCAAGTCCAAGGTCCCGTCGGGAAATCCGAGGAGGCCACCGTTGTCTTCTTCGGTATCCAGTGACAACGGGTCCCAGGCATAGTTCGCCAACGCCAAATCCGTCACATCAGCGAAATGAGTTTCGCTGCTGAGTTTGCGGATCCAACCGGTACGAAACAAGCCGTTTGAGTCAGTAGTTCCCTGGAAGGTTTCTCCAGCGAAGATGACCATGACAGTGACGCCAGCAAGCACCGAGTCGTCTTGCGCACTTCGGATCTCAACGACCGACCGCCAGTCTCGCCCGCGCCGTCTTGATTCGAAGTCGATCGAAGAAACGTACATCGCAGTCTCCAACTGTTCCTGATCGACGGCCACCGATGTGAACGCGGTTGCGGAGTCAGCAAACCCATCGTTAATCGATAGGCTGACGTTGAAACTGTCGACCGTCGAGTAGGAGTGGTCGACCGTTGCATCGGTGGTTGTCATCACAACGCCATCGCCAAAGTCCCACGTGTACGTGAGTTCTTGGTCATTGGTGGTGGTTCCATCGACATTGTCAAAGTCAACTGAAGCAGAAGCATCGAAGGAGATGGGGGCATCGATATAACCTTGGTACGGTCCGCCTGCGTTTGCTACGGGAGCGTCATTGACCTCGTCGACATTCGCTGATATCGAATCGTTTGCCTGACCGCCGCGGTCGTCGGTGACCGTTAGCGACACACTGAAGCTACCACCATGTAGATAGATGTGTAAAATGGTTGGACTGGTCGTCTGCGCCGTCTGTCCGTCGCCAAAGTCCCAAACAAAAGTCAGCGATCCACCGTCTGGATCGTACGAAGCGGATGCATCAAAGACGATCGCAGAGTCTTCGATGCCAGATTGCGAGATCCCAGCATCGGCGATTGGTAATTCATTGGGAACGCCGCCTTCGGCCCAACCAAGATTTTCAACGTGATTGTCGGGGCTGTCGGGATTGGGTGTTGGTGGGCTCGGCAATTGCAGTCCCTCCGCGCTGGTCCAAGCTTTTCCTCCGTCAATCATTGCCTGACGGATCGCATAAACTCCGGCAGCGTCCTCAGCTGGACCGTTTGCGGCAATGTACAGTGCAGCAAGACCGGCGGCATGCGGCGCTGCCATGCTGGTGCCACTGCTGAGAGCGTAGCCGCCATCTTTGTAGGTGGAATAAATATCAACACCGGGCAACATCAAATCGATTCCAAGACCCGGCGAATCGACCACATTGTTTGAGTCGTACCAAGACGAATAGTTTGGTGCGCCTTGATCATTACTGAAATTACTAAAGTCCGCGAATTCGTCGTCGGCGTAATTGCCAAAGTAGTCTGCGTATTGGGTTGACGGCCCGTGGCCACCAGGCATGCCATCCGTATCAGCGATTGCACTGATCGCAGCAACCTCCGGGTAGGCTGCGGGGATGGTGTCGTCGAACGTTCCAAATTGGAAGTCCGTTCCTAGGATGTCGCGGTATTCATTTCCACTCGCGACAACGTAGACAACACCCTCGGAGACACTGTTTTTGATCGCCTGATGATAGGCCTGGCTTACGCCTTGGCCGCCCAGGCTCATGTTGGCGACATGGATGTCGTTGGTCGGATCGGGGTCGGTTCGCGTTGATGTAACCCAATCAATCCCTTTGATGATGTCCGACAGGTAACCTGATCCGCTCGCGTCAAGCACTTTGACGCCAAACAAATTTGCTCCCGGCGCGACCCCGACGACTCCGATGTTGTTGTCTAGTGCGGCTGCCGTCCCAGCGACATGAGTGCCGTGTCCATTGTCGTCGTTGAAATTGTTGTCCTGAAAGCTTCCCCGGTTTTGGCGACGACCTGAGGTCACCGTATAGAAATGAGTGCCTCCCGCAACGTTCAAGTCAGGATGAGACGTGTCGATGCCTGAGTCGATAATAGCGATGTTCACATCGACTCGATCGTCAACGTTATCAATGTTGGCTAGTAAGCTGACATCAGCATCGATCCGATCAATTCCTGTCGGAGTGACTTGCGCAAATGCCTGCATGACCAGGTCTGCTTCAACCCGCTCGATTCGCGGGTTTCTAGCCAACGCGTCTCGCGCGGCTTGAGGGAGTTGAGCTGAAAATCCTTTCAATGCATTTTCGTAGACATGACCAAGCTGTCCGCCGTGCGCCTTTACCAGTCCTTTGGCGACCGCATTTGGGTTCGCCACCTCAGGAGCGAAAGTGACAATCACAGATTCCATGGCGGGACCAGGACGATCGTCGATGGGACCCGCCGCATCCAGCACAACTCTTTGTTCCAAGGTTTCGATCAACCAGCGCCGTTTGTTTTTCATCTTGCCAAGCTCAGAAAGGCTTTGAAATGGATTGGCTGATTGTAGGCGATGCACCCAGTTCAGGGTAGTTGAGTTCCCCTCTGTGTTTGGCGGGCAGTCATGCCGCTGGTGGTCGGCGTTGATCGAATCAAGCGTGACGAGCCAAATCGCCGAGTTTCAAAAGAGTCTGCAGGTCTTCCCGAAGGCGATGAAAACGCGGTTGAAGGAAATTGACTGTCTTCGAAGAACATCGCTCGAAATTAGATTGGGCAATCAAAGCTACATGTCCTAAACAACGGCAATTCATGCTAGGAATTGCGTGAAAGAACGATTGTTCAAGGTGTCATTCGCTCGGCGTGGTTGGATCAACGAGGAGTCAATACTTGCTGGCATATCGGCCACGAATTGAATTCTTTTTTGCTCTTGGAATCGTGCCATTTCCGATCACGAGCAACCGAATCAACCACGATCAAGTTTTCCAGGCTTGCTATAGGTAAACTTGAACGATAGCCTTCAAGGGTGGGGTGCCGGCCCTCTTTGTGGTGACCGGCTGGCTGTTGAGATTCGGTCGGTTGAACTTTACCTCTCGCGGTCACGCCGTTCCAAAACGCGACTGAACATACGAGGAGTCTGTTTTGGAGGGAGTGCTGGCCTACGAAAACTTACACCGAAGTCGCTTCATCATCTTTGAGATCTCTGCCATGAAATCTTTAGTGCAAGCGTTACCAACGATTTGTTTTGCGTTGCTTTTGGTTGGGGGCATGGCTTCCAAGGCCAAAGCTCAAACGCTCAGCGGAGCTGATGGGGAGGTCATTCGTGGGACCCTGATCGTGCTGGGCAAGCAACTCCCAGGCTCCGTAACCTTCGCTGAAGATCTCAGCAATTGGATCTATCTTCGGGACGTTTGCAAGTTAAACACGGTACGTCTGTGTTGGGTTGACCCCTGGTACGAAATCGACGCTCAGTGGACGGTGGAGGAAGTGCTTCCTCACATCGACGTTTGTGTCGCCAACGCAACGCTTTCGGGGATGAACATCATAATCAACTACCACAATATCGATGAGCAAGGTGGTGGTCAGAACTTGGACTTTGCCCAATGCCGGGCGTTTTGGGAAGCTGTGGCACCACGCTATCAAGACAACCCGTTGGTGATCTATGAGATTTCCAATGAGCCGACCTTCAATATGAACGACTACTTGGAGACGTCATTCAAGTCCGCTTATCTCGATCTGTATAACGATGTACGCGACGCTGCACCGTTTCGACAAATCATCTTGTTCAGTTTCAGCACGATTGGGTACCCGCTCGACGAAGTGGTGCGAGGCTACGAGAACGAACTCGATTGGGAGTTCACTTCCATCGCATATCACATGTACGGAGGCAAGCGTGTTCGGACCAGCGACAACGTGACTGCGATGATGCGTGACGGGCATCGTGTGATTTGCACGGAGTGGAATTATCCGGGTACGTTCCGGTACGTCAGCAGCGTCGACGGTTATGAAGTCAATTCAGAAACTCTCGAGGCTTTAGGAAACGCTTGGGTCGACTGGCGAGATTGGGACGACACGACTCTGGACGAAATTGAGGAGATCTTAATTCCTGACGCGATGCTCAAGGGATATTGGTGGGGCGACAGCAGCGACTGCGAATCCACTGACGCGGTGGTTGGATCCATCTCGATTGCCATCCAAGGAACGGGACGTGGCGCGAAGCGAGCCGAGGCGACGGTTCAGATTTTGGACGGGTGCGGAGATCCTATCGCTAATGCGTTGGTAGAAGGCGAATTCCGCGGGTTCTTGCAAGGGCAACATTCGGGGATCACTGATGCTCAAGGGAGCATAACGTTGAATACCGAAAGCTTTAAAGGGAAGCTCGAGACGTTCGAATTCTGCGTGACGAATGTGACCGCGGACGGTTATCAGTTCGACGGTCAAGAGGTCAGCCAAACCTATTGAAGACGTCGTTCTCGCTGAAGTGTGCTTACGCAAATCAATGTCTTCATGGAGAGGACACATGGATTTCGTCACTGAAAAATCCTGGGGGAGATTGACCTCTACTCTCGACGAATCTCTGCGTTTGATCGCGAATGGATTTGCGAAGGCTCCGAACCGTGTATTTCATTCAGCGAGTTGCGTCTGAAATTTCGTCGCGGCTTGAATTTCACAATAAGGCGATTGGTAATCCGTTCGAAAAGCGAAGCGGGCTATGCGGAGGGCAGAGTGTTGCCATCCGTTTTCAAGTAGCGATTGTTCGCCGTGCGAGCAGTCGGGGCAGCTCTGGAATCAAAACGTTTTCGGGAAGAGGTTCTTCGACCCTCTTAGGTTCAGGCTTGTAATTTAATTCTTGATCCGAGGTAGCGTTCCCGAACACTGGCTACTGTCTTCTACCGCTCCGCGGTGGCTTCGTTGTGCCGACCAAAAGAAGTCGTGGGAGGTAACCGTGGGGCGCGCAGCGAACCTGAGGATCGGTTGGCCAAGCCTCGGGCCGGGGGTGGATCTGGCCAACTTGGGGCAGGTGATCCCCGACGGTCTCGTCTGGGACGAATGAGTCTGGCTCGCTCAGGAGGAGTCTGCGTCGATTGTTTCGGGTTGGGACCCCCGAAGAGGCTCATGGTGGGGTAGGGCGGGGCAGGGGGGCCTTGGCGCAGGCGTGGCGGGTGACCAGACGTGTCACGGGGTGGGGCGATGATGGATGGGTTATCTTGCGCCCGCCGGGAAGAAAAGGAGCTCACACGTTATGTTGTCTGATTCATCGATGCCCGATCTGGGCGAATCAATTTTGCACTTCCCTCCTTTTGCCGCCGCACCCGTGCCCGCTGACTCGTCCGAACCAACCCAGAACGAATTGTTCGAAACCGATCCTCCCCCGTGGGAGTTGACGGTCGGCGAAGACGTTCAGCTCGCGTCGATCGTGTTCGCTCGATCGCCACACGGGCCCTACGATTACCGAATCCCGGACGATTTGCTGGATGTCCTCCGCCCTGGGATGCGTGTGGGCGTGCCGCTGGGGCATCGGAAAAAGCCCACTCCGGGTTGGTGTGTGTCGATCAAGACCGGCAACGCGGCACAGCAAAAACTTCGCGACGTGGCCGAAGTCATCGACGACGAACCGCTGTGCGATGCGGCCCTGGTTCGCTTGGTGATGTTCATCGCTCATTACTACCAAGTTCCGGCAGGACAAGTCTTCGACACGTTGATTCCCGCCAGTGTTCGCGACAACGCGGGCACGCGAAAGACAACTTACTTTCGACCGGCACCGGGGCTGACCGAAGAACAGATTGCCAAACTGCCATCCAAGCAGCAGTCGGCGATGCGGTTTCTGATCGCTCAAGATCGACCGATGACCGCGGCCGAAATCGCGATCATGGCTGAATGCACCGAAGACCCTATTCGTCGGTTGCGAAAGAAAGAGCTCTTGATCCCCGAAGTGCGACGAGAGCTCAGCCAAAACATCCGCATTCGGGCTCAGTCCAATGATGGCGAAGCCAGAAAAACGCATGAGCTGACGGCGCAACAAGAGAACGCTCTGTCTCGGATCAACTCCGCCGTCGACAGCGGCCGCGGGCGGACGTTGTTGCTGCACGGCGTGACCGGCAGTGGCAAAACGGAGGTCTACATCCAGGCGATTGAACACGTCGTCAAACAAGCCGGATCGGCGATCGTGTTGGTACCCGAGATCAGCCTCACGCCACAAACCCGTGGGCGATTCGAAGATCGTTTCCAGAACGTCGCGGTGTTGCACAGCCAAATGTCCGCATCGGAACGTCACTTCCACTGGCAGCGGATTCGTCGAGGAGAAGTCCAAGTCGTCATCGGGCCTCGCAGCGCCGTGTTTGCGCCGCTGCCGAACTTGGGACTGATCGTGATCGACGAGGAACACGACACCTCGTTCAAACAAGACAAGCAGCCTCGCTATCACGCTCGCAAGGTGGCCCACGCCCGAGCGATGGCACTGGGCATTCCATTGGTGCTCGGATCCGCGACGCCGTCGATGGAAGCTTGGCATGCGACGCAAACCGGGCACGCGGAACTGGTCACGATGTCGGAGCGGGTCGGCAATCGTCCGATGCCCGATGTTCAACTGGTGGACTTGCGAGTCAAAGAGGAACGCGGCAAGGGCGGCGCGATCAGCCGACCCTTGCATGCGGCGGTGTTGGAAACGTTGAAAGAAAATGGCCAAGCGATTCTGCTGCTCAACCGACGTGGTTACGCGACGACGATCCAGTGTCCCGCTTGCGGCACCGTGTGTGCGTGTCCCGATTGTGACATGCCGCTGACTCATCACCGTGACGGCGGCAAGGCAATGTGCCACTACTGCGACTACACGATCCCGACGCCGCCCTGGTGTCCGGCGTGTCGTTTCGATGGGATTCGCTACGGAGGTTTGGGCACGCAGAAATTGGAAATGGAAGCCAAGGCTCGCTTCCCCGATGCCCGCATTGCTCGGATGGACAGCGACACGATGAAGCGGGCGGGCAGTCACCAACGGGTGCTGTCGGAGTTTCGTGCCGGCGAGATCGATGTGTTGCTCGGCACGCAGATGATCGCGAAAGGGTTGGACTTTCCCAACGTGTTGCTGGTTGGTGTGATCAACGCGGACTCAGCATTGCACTTCCCGGACTTCCGCGCCGCCGAACGAACGTTCCAGTTGGTCACCCAGGTCGCTGGGCGAACTGGCCGTGGCGATCGTGGCGGCCGAGTGATCGTGCAGACGTTCACGCCGGAGCACCCAGCGATTCAAGCCGCGGCGAGGCACGACTATTTGAAGTTCGTCGAAGACGAAATGGTCAACCGCAAGAAGTTCAATTACCCGCCGCTGGGCAGCGTGGCGCGGATCATCATTCGCGGTCCACTGGAAGACAAAACCGAATCCGTGGCCGACGCGATTGTGGATCGCTTGGAGAAGGCTCGCGATTTACTCAATGCGGAGGTCCGCATTCTTGGTCCGGCACCACCACCGATCGTCAAAATCAGCGGTAAGTATCGTTTTCATTTGTTGCTTCAGGCCACGGAAGCAGCGGTCGTCGGCGAAGTCATCCGGCGAGGTTTGGCGGATTTCAAAGTCGATCCCAAAGAGGAAATCGAGTTCTTGGTCGACATCGATCCCGTCAATTTGATGTGATGTTGGTGTAAGCAAATTGGCTTTTTGATTTTTGAACCACGTAATCGTTGGTGCTTTGTTGCGATCACGGCTTCGATATGGTCTTTGCGGTTGGCCGCATGCGCAAATCGGCGCTTTCTAATTTTCACATTGCTTGACGTTTCCAAGGGGTGCTACTGACGAAGGTTGTTGAACTTCCTTCAGATGAGGGAGGGAATCTGCAACTCTCCTAACTAACTTGGAATCGACACATGGATGTGTTGCATTGTTTTGGAACAGCCGATCCGCTGTTCGATTTGGTTCAAGAAATTCGTCGTGATGGGTCCGAGCAAACCCTCTATCACTACGACGAATACAGCAACCATTACATCTTGATGTGGCAAGGTCAGCCGCTCGGCACATTGACAATGTTGGCCGCCGCGAATGGTCGGTTGGATTGCGAAGACCATTACCCAACGGTCCTGTTGGATCATCATGGCGATGAATTATTCGCGTCGTGCAAATTGCGGATTCGACGTGGACCGAGCACGCCCATTGCAGCACTTCGAACGTTGGTGCGAGGTTCTTGGGCGCATCAATTGGCAAATGGGAATCGGATCTCAATCGCGAATGCTGATGTTCGTATGAAAGCCTTTTATCGACGGATGGGATTCACTTATCTGCCGGGTTTCGATTTCGTTCATCCAGAGTTGAAAACGCAGAGCATTGTGTTGTTGATGGCGGCCGATGCGAGGGGACGTTCGTATTGCCAGGACATGTTTGCCGAGCTCGCCAAACAATCGGATCAGCCCGCACTCGTTGAGATGTGTTGCGATTCGTTTGGTGAAACTGGTTCGCTATCAAGAGCCGACTCACTCGGATTGGCGGCGGTAGCATGAACGGCAAAATCCTTTCCTACTCGGCTGGTTCCACCTCGTTGGACCCTTTCAAGTTTCGCGTCATCGACGCACAGAAACCAACGGACAAGATGTCGCGTCTGGCGACCATCTTCCCAGACCTTCAGCCGTTCTTTGTTGATCCGTCTCAATCGTTGGTGGTCGATGCGTATCCGGCTGCCTTGGGTGGCATGGACGCGATGACTCGTGTCATCACATACCTGCATCCGCCCACCTGTATTCGTGCCTTGCGGTTGGCGACAGCAGAGAAGCGGCGGGTGGTGTTCATCGCTCAGCCTTTGGCGGGAGCAGATTTGTTGCTGCAGGCGATGGATACTCAAATGGATTGGCCAAGCGAATTGCTATGGGCGACAGGCGGCTACCCTCTGCCGGCCTCTTTGCAAAGTAGCATCGAAGCTTGGTTGGCCGAACGTGGTTGCCGGCTCACGGTTTTGCAGGCTTACGGAGTGGCCGAGTTGGATCACACGCTGATGGCGTCGATGCATCGTGATTCTGAGTCGCGTCCTATCTATCAATTAATCGATCCGCGATTGGAATTGGACGCACGGGATGATGGCTGTTCGTTGAACAAGCACATTCGATTCCAAGGGACAAGAACAGCCAACCATGATCGCATCGAATCATGCGGAGGCGGCTATCGAATTCATGGCAATCCGTCGCTGTATTGTGACGGTGCTCTACGATGGCTCGATCAATGGCAACCGGGCGACTGGCGGAATTACACCGGCTATCTGAGCGATCGCGACGGAGTCGTTGCGTTGCAACAGCGTCGCGGTCGAGCCTCGAATACTGAGGTGGCGATCAACTGTTTGAGTTTGCCGGCGATGGCAGCTTTGCCACGCGAAGTGGCATGCATGCCGGTTGAGCACTTTGACTTTATGTCACTAGACGGCATGTCTTGGATGGAAAAGCCAAAGTGGAATCCGAGCTCGTTCAGGCAGCTTGACGCGAGAACGAATGCTCCGCAGGTCGCTGCAGCCGCTTGACCATCGACAAGAGGTTTCGAATCATTCGTCGGCGAAGGCCAGCCTTGTCGACGGATTTGATCAACATTGCGAAGTGCTTGAACGTCGCCCAGCTGGAGTATTCTTCTTTACCCAGAATTCGTGGGTCTTCACCGAACCAGTAGATCGGATAGCTGAATTCGGGTTCCTTGGTGGGTTCTGGGATGAAGCCGATCGTTCCCAGTCTTCGTTCGTTCAACGGACTGGCGGAAAACGAAACCATCTCGAAGTCGGATTGGTTGGGTGACTCCGCCAACGATGCGACTTGGTTGAATGTGATGAGGCTGAGCGACTTGGTGACTTGGTACCAGGGCCGGCGACATTGCTTGGTGAACTCGGTGACCGAATCGAGAAGCAAGTACTGAGATTGATCCGCCAAGTCGTCCGCTGAGATATCGAGCCACGCCAATTTTCCGTCGCGAAATGCGTGGAAGGATTCGGCCGTCAGCGGCAGCACAATGCTGACTCCGCCGACCGTGTCTTCGAAGCGGTCCAAGCGAATGCAACCTGGGTTCCGACGCCACAGGTCGACGTACCGTTGTTCGTAACGGAAGTAGACTTCGTCGATCGCTGAGTTCTTCTGCAACGCTTGTTGTTGATCTTGGGTCGTGCCCCATTTTTGAATTTGAACGCTGAAGTTTTCTCGCAGTTGTCGGACAACGTCGACGACGTCGGCTTCGTTGCGGCACATGCTGCCTTCGTCGAAGTTGCGATTGGTTCGGAATTTGTCCGCGACGGACCAGGGAAGTTCAGCGAAACCATCTTGGCCGGTGCCGGGATCGATTCGAACCAATTGGTCGGCCTGCATGCCCAATGCACCTGCGATTCGCCGCATCGTTCCGGTCGAGACATTTTGACCGGATTCGGCGAATTGGACCGTCCGAGATGAGACACCTGCCCGCATCGCAAGCTGCAACTGCGACAACCCTAAACTTTGGCGAGCTTGCTTGAGTTGAGCGTTGGCCTGAGCCATTCCAAAACCTATTTTCTTGTTGAAAAAACGAAGCCGTTTGCGCCCACTTTGCGCATCAGGAATTCTGTCGGCAGCTAACGTTTGATTACCAGTCGCTCCATCCGAGGCGAATCGTCATTCGCAATGCGATTACGGGGCATCGTCTCGCATGTGAGCGACTGGTTTTCAGAACTCCCTGCGAACTGGCCAGTAGAGGGGGGCAACGGCCGTCGCGGGTCCATCAGTGTAACTTGGCTGACCGGCGAATCGAAGCCTATTCAAATGCTCTCGCGTCTTCAACGCTCCAATTGATCTCTGACTGAGCCCAATTTTCGGGCTGGTGCGGAATTTTCTACGGCCACTGTCTTTGGGTTGAGCTGTCTCGACAGGCTCCGCAGAGACGAAGGCATCATCTGCTTGACGCTTTTCATCGGCCCGTTGCAACGCAAGTGGACGCCGGCAACGAGGACACCGCAACGATCGGTGGATTTATGTCTCGAGCCGGAGTAACCTCCGCCCGAAACGTCGCGGTGAGTCCAACCGAACGACGTTCCGTTTCAGTCGTGTGGGACGGTTTGCTCTTTGAATCAAACAACGTGCATCGGAAGTTGATTTTGTTCGTCAAGAAGTTGCTTTTCCTTGCAATTGCGTTGGCATTGTTTGCCTTTGTGTTGCGCCCGCCGAGTGTGCAAGCTCAAGAACAAACAACCAGCTCAGCGATCCGGCTGAGGGTTCTGAGCTACAACATTCACCACGGTCAGGGAACGGACGGGAAAATCGATCTGGATCGTTTGGCGAACGTCATCCGATCAGTGGATCCTGATTTGGTGGCGGTCCAAGAAGTGGATCAGAACACCCATCGAAACGGGATGGTCAATCAAGTCGAAACACTTGCGGCTCGAACCGGTCTGCACGGAAAATTCGCGAAGCAGATTGACTACGACGGCGGCGAGTACGGGCAAGCGGTTCTGTCAAAGTATCCCATCAAATCGCTCGAAGTGCATTGGTTGCCCGGTGATCCTATTCGGGAACGCCGGATCGTCGGGGTGGCAGAAATTCAGCTGCACGAAACTCCGTTGCGTTTCGCGACGACGCATCTGCATCACGCGCGAGCCGACCTACGGGAGAAGCAAGCCACTGAACTCAATCGACTCTTGGCCAACGGAAATGCCCCGGTCATTGTTGCGGGTGACTTCAATGCGAAACCGGCTTCAATCGCCATGCAAACACTGCAAACGAAGTGGCGGATCGCGACATCCGATACGATGCTGACTTTCCCCGCTCGCTCGCCCAACCGACAACTCGACTATGTTGCGATGTATCCTGCAAACTCGTGGCGAATCGTCGAGTCGGAGGTCCTGAATGAGCCGGTTGCCTCGGATCACCGACCATTGCTGGTCGAGATTGAATTGGAAACGCATTCTGAGCCAATTCCCGAATAAAGGGCGTTCAATCGGGGGGGCAAGATGATGGGGTGCGTTCGCGGGCAATTGAAAATTCCATCGCAACGCTGTTCCTGCGCGATTTTGCTAGGATATCCGCCTCGGTACGTCAGCCACCCTGAAGGGATGAATTCACCATGCCCGCGTTTCATATTCAACGTTCCCAAACGATCGACGCTGATACACGCGATGTTTATGACGCGGTCAGGGACTATTCGACTTGGACCCGCTGGTCGCCTTGGTTGCAAGTCGATCCTGATGCGGAGGTGACCGTCAGCGATCCGTCGAATGAATTGGGAGCGACGTATCACTGGAAGGGGGAGCTGGTTGGCGAGGGGTCGATGACCCATCGCGAACTTCAGGCTCCGCAGAGTCGATCAGCAAACTCATCGGTGCAAGCCGACTTGGCGTTTATCAAGCCGTTTAAGTCGCAGTCCAAGGTGGAGTTCGAAATCCATCCCGTGATGACGGATGGTCGACCGGGATCCAAAATCACCTGGCACATGCGAGGCAAGTTGCCGTGGTTTCTGTTTTGGATGCGATCGATGATGGAAACGTTCGTGGGCATGGACTACGAACGCGGGTTGCTGATGTTTAAACAGTTCGTCGAAACCGGTGAGGTGCTTTCAGAGCTTGAAATCAAAGGTGTGGTCAACGAACCCGATCGCATGATCATCGGCCAACGTGGTGGTTGCACGATGGACGACATCGGTTGTCACATGACTGAAACGTTGGAACGAGTCAAGCCACACTACAACGCGGATGACGAACGCGTTCATGAATGGGCCAGCCTGTATCACACGACATCGGACCTTCGCAAACGATGGTTCGACTACACCGCAGGTTATTTGGCCGATGCTGGCACGCCCGTGCCGGAAGGCTGTGTTGCGGACTCTGTTCCGGCCGGCAAGTTTCTATTGGTCCGGCACGTCGGTGACTACGCTCATCTTGGCAACGCGTGGTCGGGCGGGATTCAATACATCCGCTACAAAAAACTGAAGATGGCCAAAGCGATCGGGTGTGAGGTCTATCGCAACGATCCGGAAACAACCGAAACCAAAGATCTCATCACGGATGTTTACATCGCTTTGAAGTGATCGAGTAGCTTCGGGATTTCGACGCTGGCCGCACCGCGAATCGTTTCGTCGAATGCACTCGAGGCGGGCGTGTCGTCCAAGTTGACTTCGATGCGGCGGCAGTGCGGGGGTGTTTGAGCCACGATGCCGGCGGCGGGATAGACGACGCCGGATGTTCCGATGGCGATGAACAGATCGGCTTTTGTTGCGGCCTTCTCAATTTGTGTCAGTCCGATTGGCATCTCGCCAAACCAGACAACGTTGGGACGCAAGCAACCTCGCATGGCGTCGTTGTCGGGATCTTCCGGATGCGGTGTGTCGACGCTCAGGTCGCCGGTCCATTCGAAGATCTCTTCGGAATAAAAACAGCGAGCCTGCAGCAGTTGACCATGCATTGCCAGCACGTTTTGGCTGCCGGCACGTTGGTGGAGGTTGTCGATATTCTGAGTCACCAAGAGGAAATCGCCGCGACCATTGTCTAGATGGTCGCGTTCAGATTCGGCCAGAGCGACGTGCGCCGGGTTGGGTTGGATCTCAGGGTTCAGCAACGCTCGGCGTCGCCGGTTGTAGAACTCATGCACCAAATCGGGATTGCGTGCGAATCCTTGAGGCGTGGCGACTTCTTCAACGGCGTGCCCTTCCCACAATCCGTTGGCGTCGCGGAAGGTTGGGATGCCGGATTCAGCAGAGATTCCGGCGCCGGTGAGGATGAGAACGTTCATGGCAACGATAGAAAAGAATCAAAACCCGTGGCACGGTGGACCCCATCGTGAAATCAAGCCTTCGGTCGTTTCGCGACGATAAGCCTCTGATCTACCGACGACGTCGCTTCTTCTTTTCACGTCGATCGGACTTCTTTTGATGTCTCAGAGGTGACTTCTTCGACTTTTTGCCAGACGTGCCTCGCTGGTCATCTTTCGCCGCGGAGTGGTTCTTGACGACTTCGAGGTACAACTGTCGATCTTGCAGATCGACCTTGCCGATTCGGACCGTCAGGTGGTCACCCAGTCGGAACCGGTTGCCTGATTTGAAGCCCGTTAAACTTTGCCCGCGACGTTCGAATCGATATTGATCGCTGGGCAGTTCCGTGACCGGGATGAAACCGTCGACGGGAAGCTTCAGACAGCGAGCGTGAATGCCGTCGGCAAAGACGCGACTGATCACTGCCTCGAGCGTTTCGCCTTGTTTCTTTTTCAAGAAGTGAAGCAACTTCAGTTGGATCAATTCGCGTTCGGCTTGAGCGGCGTTGCGTTCGGCGTCGCTGCATTCGTGACCGAGTTTGACCAACTCCGCGAAGGATTCATCTGGTGTCGATTTCTTCTCAATCAGACGCTGCACCAAGCGGTGGACGCTGAGGTCGGGGTACCGGCGGATGGGGCTGGTGAAGTGACAGTAGTGTTCTTTGTCGAGCGCGTAGTGTCCTTCACGGTGTGGGCCGTAAACCGCTTTGCTCATGCTTTTCAGCACAGCGAAGTTGACGGCGTTTTCGAGCGTGGTGCCGGCGACCTTGTCCAAGACCGCTTGGATTTCAAAGCGGCTTTCGACGTTGTCAAAACCCAGCCCGAGGTCTTTGACAAAGCTGGTCAGTTGTCGCAGTTTGCGGCGTTCAGGCGGTGCGTGAATGCGGTGCAAGAAATTGAGTTCTTGATCATCCAGCCAAGTCGCAACGGCTTCGTTGCCCAGCAGCATGAACTCTTCGATGATCTGATGGCTTTCGGTGTTCTCGGTTTGGTAAGCACCTTTGACCTTGCCCGTTCGATCCAGTTCGAGCTTGATGTCCGGCATGTCCATCGACAGTGCGCCGTCTTTGAATCGACGCTTGCGAATTTGCATCGCGAGCGTGTGCATGTGCGTCAGCAATTCGCAAATTGGATCTCCCCAGTCCTTCTGAAAGGCTTCGGGGGAGGCGAGGAACTGGTCGATTTGCTCGTAGTTGAATCGCTTGTCGCTGCGGATGGCAGCGTTGTGAACTTCGCTGTGAGTGATGGTCAGATCATCCAGCATTTCGATTTCGACCGTCTTCACCAAACGCATGCGTTCGGGCTGCAGTGACGCGAGATGGTTGCTGATGATTTCGGGGATCATTGGGATCACGCGGTCGGGCAGATAGACGCTGGTTCCACGACGACGCGCTTCGACATCCAGTTTTCCACCGGGCGGAACAAAGTGGCTGACGTCGGCGATGTGCACCCACAGACGCCATCGACCTTTTTCACGTTGTAGTGAGATCGCATCGTCGAAGTCACGTGCATCGAACGGGTCGATCGTGATCGTCAACATGTCGGTCAGGTTTTTACGGTCTGCCGGCACGACGTCGTCATCGAACGCATCGGCTTGCTCACGCGCTTCGTCCAAGACCTCTTCAGAGAATTCATCGGGCAGCGCGTATTGCCGCATGATCGTCAGTGTGTCGATCGCGGGGTTCTTGCTGCTTCCCAAGCGTTCGAGAATGACTGCTTCGCCACCGCCAGATTCTTCATCGGGGAAGTCGACAATCTCGACAAAGATCTTGTCGCCGTCTTGCAACGGCAACCCTCGCACGTCGCCGACGCTAACCGGAGCTTCGTAGTGCACACCGTCCAGGTAGACGACGGGACCTTCGATCGTGTCGGACCCAGGTTGGTCGGGCAGGGGGGAGGAAAAGAACGTGCCGGTGAATTGACGGCGAGCGCGCTGCAGCACCTCCACCACCTTGCCTTCAATCCCGCCTCGGCGACTCGGTTCGATCGTCACGGCGACCAGGTCACCTTCCAAGGCACCGGCGGTCATTCCCGGGGGAACGAAGACATCTTCGGGAACATCCGCGTCGGCATTGCCACCGCCGCTGGAGGGACGAACGAAACCGAAGCCGCCGCCCATGGCGCGTCGAAACGTCCCGCGAATTTGGTCGGTGGGACCACCAACGGCGGCTGCCGCGACGACCAAGTGGTTTCCGCCGTAGATCAATCGTCCTTCGAGGACCAATTGTTTGATCACCCGGCGGACTTCGCGATAGCCATCCGCGTCCAGTTCGAGAAGGGCCGCGATTTGTTTGGGTTTGCTGGGACGGTATTCCGCCGCGTGAACGAGTCGCAGAACGCGATCGATCAATTCTTGTGAGACTTGCATGGCCCCAGAATAGTCGACCGGGGCTCGTGCGGGGTAGGACGTGTTGTTCGCGGGTGTGGCTGATTTGATCTGAGGTTTTCAGCGTTCCGATTGGCGAGGTTCGTTCGAATCCAGCAAAGGAAGCTCGTCTTCTGAGCGTTGGTAGATCGCTTCTTTGAAATGAAGACGACAAACCGTCTGGTACCGTTCGTTGCCCCCAATTTGAACTTGCTCACCGTCACGAATGACCTGGCCGGATTCGCTCACTCGCAGCACCATGGTGGCTTTGCGACCGCAGTGGCAAATCGTTTTGAGTTCCGTCAGGGTGTCGGCCCAGGCCAGCAGGTGTTCGCTGCCTTCGAACAGATTGCCTTGGAAATCCGTTCGCAATCCATACGCCAGCACCGGAATGTCCAGGTCGTCGCAAACATCGCTGAGCTGTCGCACTTGGGTTCGAGTCAAAAACTGAGCCTCGTCGACCAGAACGCAGTGAAGCGGATTGATGCGTGTTTCGTTTCGAACCAGGTTCAGCAAATTGTCGGACGTGTTGAATGAAACGGACTCCGATTCGATGCCAATTCGCGAGGCGACTTTGCCGCTGCCAAAACGGGTGTCGATCTCGGGAGACAGGATCAGCGTGTTCATGCCGCGTTCGCGATAGTTGTAGCTGGACTGCAGCAATACCGTGGATTTACCGGCATTCATCGTGGAATAGTAGAAATACAGCTTCGCCATGGCAGTGCGTTGAAATTCAGGGGCGAGAATCGAAGGCGGAGGGTCTTTGCCGAATGATTCGACAGTTTGCTAAAGTGCTGGCATGAGCATCACCAAACTTGCGCCGGCCGCTTTTGATTTGCATCAACCGTTCCCGCCGTCGGGGGACCAACCAGCCGCGATCGCCAAATTGATCGAAGGTATCCAAAGCGGCAAGACCGCTCAAACGTTGCTGGGAGCCACCGGGACGGGGAAAACGTACACGATGGCCAACGTGATCGCGTCGGTCCAGCGACCCGCGTTGATTCTTAGCCACAACAAAACATTGGCCGCTCAATTGTACGGGGAATTCAAAGAGTTCTTTCCTAACAACGCCGTCCACTATTTCGTCAGCTACTACGACTACTACCAACCCGAAGCCTACATTCCGCAGCGTGATGTTTACATCGAGAAAGATTCCTCGATCAACGAGGAAATCGATCGGCTGCGATTGGCAACCACCAGTTCTCTGGTCAGCCGTCGTGACGTCGTCATCGTGGCCTCGGTCAGCAGCATCTACGGATTGGGATCCCCGGACGATTACCGGCAACTGGTCGTCGATCTTCATCAAGGCGAGCAAACCCGCCGCGATCACTTGCTGTTGAAATTTGTCGATCTGCAATATCAACGCAACGATATCCAATTCGAACGCGGCAAATTTCGTGTTCGCGGGGATTCGATCGAGCTATGGCCCAGCTACGAAGAATTCGCATATCGGATTGAGATGTGGGGCGACGAGATTGAAAAGATCTCACTGATCAAACCAACCTCCGGCGAGACGATCAAAACGGTCGAGCATCTTTACATCTATCCGTGCAAGCACTTCGTGATGCCTGAAGATCGGATCCAACGCGCGATCCGAATTCTTCGTGAAGAGTTGACTCAGCAATTGGAGATCTTTCAGTCGCAGGGGAAACTGCTGGAGGCTCAGCGGTTGTCGGCGCGGACCAAGTTCGACTTGGAAATGCTGGCCGAAGTCGGGCATTGTCCCGGCATCGAAAACTATTCCCGCCCGCTGTCTGGCAAAGAACCTGGGGCGACCCCAGACACGCTCTATGACTTCTTTCCCAAAGACTTCATCACGTTCGTTGATGAGTCGCACGTGACCGTGCCTCAAGTTCGCGCGATGTACGCGGGTGACCGGAGTCGGAAGATCACTTTGGTCGAACACGGTTTCCGGCTTCCTTGTGCACTCGATAACCGTCCATTGAAATTTGACGAATGGGAAGAACGAACCGGACAAATCTGCTTCGTCAGTGCGACGCCCAGCGACTACGAGTTGGAACGCACCGGCGGCGAAGTGGTGGAACAAATCATTCGGCCAACGGGTTTGCTCGACCCGGAAGTCGAGATCGTTTCGGCTCGCGGACAAGTCACGCATTTGCTGGAGCAGGTTCGCATCCGTGCTGAGCGAGACGAACGTGTTCTGGTCACGGCGCTCACAAAGCGTTTGGCAGAGGATTTGGCGACCTATTTCCAAGAGCAAGGCGTCAAATGCCGTTGGCTGCACAGCGAACTGAACGCTTTTGAACGAGTGGATTTGTTGCAGGAACTACGGGCCGGCCAGTTTGATTGTTTGGTTGGTGTGAACCTGCTTCGTGAAGGCTTGGACCTTCCCGAGGTTTCTCTGGTCGCGATTTTGGATGCGGATAAAGAAGGTTTCTTGCGGAGCGAAACGAGTTTGATCCAAACGATCGGCCGTGCGGCTCGGAACGCGAACTCACGTGTGATTCTGTACGCCGACAAAGTCACCGATTCCATGCAAATGGCGATGGACGAAACCGAACGTCGTCGCGTGATTCAGATGGAATACAACGCCAAGCATGGGATCGTGCCCAAGACGGTTCGCAAGTCGATCCGCAAAGGCATCGACACCGAGGCAGCCAGCCACAAGGAGTCGACTCGCAAGGCTCAGGACAGCGGCGAAGCGATTTACATCACGATCGAGTACGTCGACAAGCTCGAGCAAGAGATGCTAGCTGCGGCGGAGGACCTGGAGTTCGAGCGAGCGGCGAGGCTGCGTGATCGTGTGTTGCAGCTGAAGGAGCACATCGGCAAACCACTGTCCGAAGTGGAAATCGTCGACGAAAAATCAGCGGGCAAATCAGGCGGCCGAGGACGCGGTCGCCGCGGTGCGAAGAAAAAGGGAGCCAGCAAAGGCACCAAAATTCCACGGCCAAAACGCGGCTGAGTGCTCTCTGCGTCGAGGGGTTTACCTCGATTTCGATCTGCATTATTTCCTGTCGAAACCGAAGTTCTGGCGTCGCATCCGGTCGGTGACCGAACGTGTCACAGCCTTCCCTATCACTACAGGTGTTCAACTTTGACACCTGCAGAAAGGGAACACGATGTCCACTGCGATTTTGCCAGCGATCTCATCCGAGCCATCCTCCAACTTGGATTTGGATGGATTTGCGATTCAACCCCGCCCGTATCAACACCGCATCATCCGGCGAACACTCAACGCGTTTGGGTGTGGCGAACCTGAGACTTGTTCTGAGTTCGACGGGGCAGGGCAGGGCGGTTCACGCCCAGCCAGCGTTCTGATTGAAAGTCCCACCGGAAGCGGTAAGACGGTGATGGGATTGGCCATCGCTGCGATCATGCAACGCACATTCGGTATCCGAGTCGGTTGGGTCGCGATGCGGAGAAATCTGTTGGCCCAAGCTCAAGCGGAAAACGTTCGTCGACAGTTTGGACTCGACATGCATTTGATCAGCATGTTTGACAAGGAACCGCCGGATGTGGATTTGTTGGTGATCGACGAGGCACAACATGATGCGGCGACAAGCATGGCCAACTTGCATGGGCAAATTCAACCGCGATGGACGCTGGGATTGTCCGCGACGCCATATCGAACCGACCGTGTCAAACTGTGTTTCGAAAATGTGATTCGAGATGCGGGCATTGCTCACTTGATCGCGGATGGGTTTTTGAGTGCCTACCACCACTACACGATTGAGGAGTACACGCCACAGTCATTGGCTGACTTGTTGATCGATGAACCAGAGCGATGGGGGAAGTCGCTGGTGTTCTTTCACAAACAAACGCAGTGTGACGAACTGAAGTCGCGGTTGGACGAAGCGGGGATTCGCAGCGATGTGGTGACCGCGAAAACGAATCGCGATCGTCAGTTGGCCGACTTCATCGAAGGTCATACCGACGTGCTGATCAGCATGGCGATCCTCACCGAAGGTTTTGATTGTCCGACGTTGAAGACCGTGTTCTGTCGGCCGAGCGGTCAGGGAACCACGATTCAAATGGCCGGACGTGTTCTTCGCAAATGCGAATCGGAACCGATCAAGCAGGTCGTTCAGTGTCGGCATACACGGCACCCAATGATGCGAACGGCGATCCCCGCCGAGCAGTATTTGTGGACCGAATACGGTTGGCGAAGCATCGCTGGCAACCGCCAGTTGGACGCGATGGCCATGGCTGCTCGTCAGCGAGTCGCAAAGGCCAACGTGAGTCTGCCGAAACTCATTGCCGCTCATCGGCCGCGTCGTCGTATGCACCGGTTGGCTCGCTAGCACCGGACTCGCAGTTCACGCATTCAATCGAATTTTTGACCCCATTCACGGAAACCAATCATGTCGACTTCATCAACGATCTCAAGCGAATCCCAAACCTCTCCTCGTTTCAGTTATGCACTGGCCAGCGTTGGCGACATCCAAGTCGGGACTGTGCATCGTTCTCCCGGTGGCCGGATCAGTCTGCGTGAACTGGAAATTGATGGGCAGCCGGTTGTCGCCACTCGTCGGTTCTGGCGATCGTTCTTCACTCGGTTCGGAATCGCGGAAAACGTGTTCCGCTACTTCCGTCCTGATGAAGTCTTTTCGCGGATTCAGTCACAGCGAGACGATGTGACATTTCGCTACTGCATCGCTCGATCACCGAGTTCTTCGTCGAAGCGATCGGACCAATTGTTGGCCGTGACGAATCCCAATCGACCGATCATCCGTTACGACGACATTCGCAGTTTGCTAGATGGCAATGGTGGCGAAGACATTCGCTACCACAATGGAGTTGTGACGAGCACACACGCGCCGCGCGGTGGCAGTCGTCAATTCGCGATCGGTGGTGATCAGTTCCGCGACCGGTTTTGTTTGGAGACCCCGGTCGATGGCTATGGGCATCCCCGACTGTTTCTGTCGATGCTGCGGTTGGTGTGCAGCAACGGAATGATCGGGCACGCCAAGGCATTCCGCAGCGATGTGCCGGTCGGCAAGAACATGGAACACTGCATTGTCCGGGCGATTGAATCGTTTGACAACGGCGACGGCTATGCGGCCCTGCGACAGCGATTCGAATCAAGTCAGACTTCATGGGCGTCGGTGCACGAGTGTCTGCGATTGAACGAGTTGTTGGAGTCCCTGCGTCGGGACAAGCAACTGACGCAGGATGGATTGATCGGGCGGTTTCGTTCGCTTGCTGGCGACCTGAATGAGCTTTACGGGCTAGCAAATCTAGACGCGCTGAGTGACAAACGCCGCCGGATCTTGCCGAGCAAGGCTCGGGTTTACGATTTGATCAACTACGCCAGCGAAGTGGCGACGCACCATTCGCAGGCCGACGGAGCCAATCGGATCCAAGCTTGGTTGGGGTCTCTGGTGTCCGAAGAATACGACTTGGAGGGCACTGGAGATTCGGGCGGCGATTTCGATGCTTTTTTCGTCCCCAGCGACGATGGATTGCCAGCCCAAAGCCGCAACTGAACAAGCGGCCGAAGAAAAATGAAAGAAGGGAAGCGTCGGGTTCCTCTTGAATCGGGACGACGCTGTGCTCTACACGGAATGGTTGTGAGATGAATTTTCGATGAAGCGAAACGCGGCGGATGATCCAGGGCTGAGCAGCCGAAGGGTTTAAAGTCATTGCTGAGTTTTCGAGAGTTCTGGTCGCTTCCCTGAATCATCCCGTTTTCCAAAGAGTACCGATGTCCTTTCACGACCCGAATCAGCCGCTCGTTCCGCGGGGTGGTCGCGATATCGCAATGTGGCGAACCGGGGTTGGAAGGCTGTCCCTCGCGTTGGGCACTGGGGTCGGGCTTGTTCTGATTGCTTCTTACGCCTTGCTGTGGGTCGGAACGCCCCTGAGGGATACGATCATCAGCGAAGGCGGCTGGGTCGAGTCGAGCGCACCTTGCGGTTTGCGTGATCATGCGGACAGTCGGTAGGTT
>TARA_R110002073_G_scaffold165229_1_pt1 | contig 33132 bp, 27 predicted proteins | sample TARA_R110002073 | Tara Oceans TARA_R110002073 (sample SAMEA4397174) | marine metagenome | biome: Polar Biome; feature: [DCM] deep chlorophyll maximum layer (ENVO:01000326); material: water (ENVO:00002006), including particulate matter (ENVO:01000060) such as... | depth 40 m | reverse complement strand
TCGGAACTGGTCGCTGTCCGGCGCATAGGGAACACCCCCTGTCGACATAAAGCCGGTGTTGCCCAGGGTCACCATCGGCGCAGAAAGGACAACCACGCCGGTACCGTAGCCCTGGGGTGCGAGGCTGCCGCGAAAACTCCAGACCACAAGGTACGGCTCATCGCCGTCGGTCTCCGTTACCGCCCAGCCCTCGATGCTGTCCAGGGACATCGCAACGTTTTGCAGTGGCGTCGGAGCCGGCGTATCGCTGGCTGCACTGCCTTCCTCGGCCGCCTCGCTGGCTTCGGTGTAGCCCGGCATGCTATCCCAGCTCCAGGGGACAGGGGGCGGCGCCGGCTCCGCCTCATCGGCCTGTATCGCCGGTAGTACCGTGGTCAGCGGGGCATCTGCCTGCACCAACGCGTAGGCACCCACATACAGAACCCCCGGCGCGACGGGCGCCTCCCCGGCGTCGCTCAGCCGCGGACCGCCCTGAAGGCCTACCAGGAAACGATGGGATAGATTGCCGTCGGCTCCCGTAACCTGGAGCCTCAGTGTCTTGGGCGCGGCGTCTTCGGTCAGTCGAAATGCGACAATGAAGCGATCACTTTTCCCCGGATCGATAGGCGTGCCGTATTTTTCCGCGCGCTCTGCGTGCAGCACGAGACGTGGCTCGTGCCATTCACCCCTGGTGTCGACAATGCGGGTTTCCCGGAAGCTGCCGCGGGAAAATTTCTGTGCGCGCTCAGCCCGGTTGCGTACAGTCATGCTGACCAGTGCCCAGCGCTCACTACCCTGGGCCGCTTTGCGCCCGACACGCGCCGGGTCATCGGTGACCTCGGAGCGGTCGATACGGATATCGAACGAGGGTCCTGGAAGGAACTGCCCTGGGCCCACTTCGATGTCTTCACGGACCACTTCGGGGTGTCCTTCCTGAAAGGCTGGCGGTAGTGGCTCAATCTGGCCGGAGAGTGGAAAACTGAGCTCACTGTTGCCTTGCCTCACCAGCAACTGGCTCATGCGCAGGCGTTTCGGCACAAGCACCGCGGTATACAGCAGTAGAGGCGAGTTCGGCCGCAACAGGGTTTCCTTGAGCTGGTGATCAGCCGCCGCTGCAGCGGCGGTGAAACGTGCGGTGCGAATCTCCATGGGTGCAGTGCGTTCATGCACCAGTCCCTGTTCGTCGATCACCAGGAATTCCAGCGTGCTGTCGCGGAACCGTATCTCCTCGGTGCCGGCATTCTCAACCGTGAAGAAGATCACCAGCATTTTTTCATCCGCGTTGGCGCCACCGCTCCTGGTCGCGACATGATCCGTCCAGCCGAGGGCGTATTGCGCCCGTGTCAGCGTGAATTGCAGTCGCTTGGTTCCATCGAGCGCGTAGGGTGTGTTGAACTGCAATGGCGTACTGGCCGCTGCGTCACCGGGCGCGGGGGCAGGGCTCGCCTGGGGCGCCTCGGGTTGGGCCACAAGGTCAGGTGCCAGTAGCAGGCACCATAGGCCGAAGAGGAAAAGCAGCGCACAGAGTCCACTTTGCCATTCGCCCGCAACGCGGCGTGGCCTGCGGATAGGGTCCGGATACGTGCCCGGGGCACAGGGTTTCGACATGGTTCTCCGCCTTCACGTGAGGTTTCTGTAGCTATAACGGATTGCGTGCAAATATTCCGCCAGCGGGATTTTTGCTGGCGGAAGTGTGCCGTGTATTGCGTTAGGCGACGTAAGCTGCAAAGAAAGCCCCGACGATCATGCTGCGTCAGCCGAGGGATACCCATCGTGAGAGTGATTAAACAGTCCAGCGCCGAGCTCGAGATGACCCATATGCCGATCGACTGGCTGGTAGGCCTTGGCGGCGTCGTGGCGATTCTGGGCATTACGTTTCTGCGCGCCCTGTTCGAGGGTGCCTTGAGCGGAATCATCATGAGCAGCCTGTTGCTGGCTGCTCTGGGATGGATCCTGATGACGCAGATTCTGCGCCAGGTCGTATTCCATGCCGATCGGCGTGCGGGCACGCTCCGCATTCGCTCCCGAGCGATGTTCGGGGATCAGGTGGCCGAATATCCGTTGCCCGCGCTGAAGCAGCTGGAGGTGGAAACGCAGCACAATCGACGGCACAGTCTGCCTGAGTATCGACTGCTCCTGGTGCTTGCGCAGGGTGACACGCTGTCCCGAGTACCGCTGGACCTGTTCCGTCCGGACCCGCTGGATCTGCTGTACGCCGTGAGCACCCTGAATAGCTGGCTTGATCCGTCTGAATCTGTGCCGGAGCAACCCGGCTCGGGTGTGGAGGGCGCGTTGACATGAAAGCCCTGGAGAACACCCCTGAAACGCTGGAGCTGGTGCTGGAACTGCCACGCATGTTTCTCTGGCTTATGCTGGGCCCGGTTGTCGGTATCGGCGGCCTCATCGCGTTCGCCGAGTTGTTGGGTGGCGAGTTCCTGCAGGGAATTGCCTGGGGGCTGACCCTCGCGCTGCTCGCCAGTATGGGCCACTTCTTTCTCACCCGCAGCACCCGGCTGCGACTTGAGGCAGGGCCGGGGCGGGTATTGATCCGCCGCGTCTCCAGTCTCGAAGTCAAAACCTTCGAGTTCCCGCTGCAGAGCCTTGACAGTGCAGAAGTGACTGATCGCTACCTGCGGTTGGTGTTCTCCATCACGAGCCCGGCCACGCGTGTGCCGCTGGTGGGGTGGGCAGTATCCGGGGGCGATGCAGGTTATCTGGCGGACACCATCAACGCGTGGCTGAAAATCTGGCGCGATGGCGAGATGAACAACAAGACGGCATGACCGGAGAGAACACGATGAGATACCTGCAACGTTCAAGCTTGAAAACCCCGATCTTTGCCGCGCTGCTGAGCAGCGCGCTCATGCTGACGGTGACGACGCTGGCCGTCACGCTGACCACCGCGCTGCCGGCGGTCGGCGTTCGAGCCGATACCGGCCTTGACGAACGCCAGTTGAAGGAACTGCGTCGCGATGCGCAGCGAGAACGCCGGGCGCTGCGCAAAGCGCGCAATCAGCAGCTCAACGACGCGGTGACGACCTTGCGTCTGGAAGTGGGCGATATGGCGTCGCATTACCAGGAGCGCGTCAGGGCGGTGGACACGGAGTTCGACCTGGAGCGCGTTCGGCTGGAAGCTGCGACAGAGAGCGAAGTGGCCGCCCTGGAAGCCGCGTTACAGAAGCGGCTGGCGGGCACGCTCACAGCGGTCTCAGAGGCGGAGCTACTCAACCGGTTGAGTGCCATGGAGGAGGCGACCGCAGCGCATCAGGATGCGGTGTTTGCTGCGCGCAAGAGCGGTGCCATGCGCGTGCATGAGGCGCAGCTGGCGGCGGAAGAGCGCAAGGATGCGCTGCTGTCCGAGCGCGATCAGCGGGTGCTCAACCGTGCGAAGGCGCTTGGGCTGATGCAGATGCCACAACCGATAATCGCGAGCCCCATCGGCGGTGAGCTGACGCGGACTGAACTGCAGTGGAATGAACGCGAACAGCGCGAGGTAGAGCGATTGCATGAGCGGCATCTGGGGCTGTTGGGCGACTATCTTCATGGCGCCAAGCTGCGAGCATGGGAACGCAGGAACCTGGATGAGGACTTTGCGCTGGAATGGCAGGAGCGCAGCGAACTGCAGGCCCTGGAGTCACAACAGCGCATGCTGAACCCCGGATTGCTGCAGGCCGGCGCCGCCGCTGACCCGGTGCGCCAGGAGGCCGTGCGGCAGATGACGGAGGCGGCCGAGCAGCAGCGCCAGATCAAAATTCGCTACGATCAGTTGCGCCGTGAGCGGGACATTCTGCGCAGAGAAGAAAAGCGACGCTTAACTACATCCGAGTAACGCCGTCGCTCCCGTGACGCGGTCACTTGTGGCGGCGTGACGAGCGGGTATAATCCTCGACACCGCGAGGGCGATCGGGGATGGCAATGCAGTGACAACACAAGCGTTGGTAGAAGGCCGGCTGGACGCGCTGTACAGCGGTCTGCGGCTGGCAGCGCACCGTCAGCTCCGGCGCTACCGTCCCGGTGCGACGCTGAATACCACCGCACTGGTGCATGAGGCCTGGATTCGTCTGAGCGCCGATGACGCACACGCCGCCTTGCCCAGAGATGAATTTCTGAAGCTGGCCTCCACCGCGATGCGTCAGCTTATCGTTGACTACGCCCGTCGTCGCGGCGCGGTGAAACGAGGCGGCGGTGCCGTGCCACTGGAGCTCGACCCGGATTCCCACGGCGATGGCCTGGCGACGTCCGTCGTTGACGTTATCGCAATCGATTCTGCAATGCGCGAGCTCGGCAAGCTGGATCCAGCCCTGGAGACACTCGCCGAGTGCCGCCTGTTCGCGGGGATGACCATGCAGGAAGCCGCCACGGTGTTGCAGCGCCCCATGCGCTCACTGGAGCGCGACTGGTCACGGGCCCGCGCCTACCTCATGGATGCATTGAATCCGGCCTGACCCGCAGCGCCCCTGGCTGTAGAGCAAAGTGGGCGTCAGCGAGGAGGGCAGCGAACCAGTGACAGGGTATCAGTGCCAATCGCCTCCGCGCGTGCGACGTCTTCCGTGCGCAGTTGCAGGGCGCTCTCTGTGGCGACGATTACGCGCAGGCGTTGGTGACTTTGATGCTCGCTGATTTCCACCAGAATCACATCGCCCTCAAAAGTGAAACCGGCAGAGGCCAGTATCAACCATTCATCGCCCTCAGCCATCAGTGCCTCATGCCGGTATTCGGTGGTGAATGTGAGGCGCGATTCACTGCAGGTCGCGGCGTCCATGGCCCACTCACCAAAGACCGCCTGTGTATCCGCGGCATGAGTGCTGGCGTTGCCCATGGTGACCAACGCCACGAGTAACTTTCGGTAAAGCATGGCAATTCCCTCCGGGTGGTATCTGGAGTACCGCAATCCGTGCCGGGTCTCCGCCAGCCCCAGGCGTCCCGGCTCGCCCGGGGATTATGAGCGGTGCGATGTTTGCTATCGCCCGCAACGGTCTTGTTGAGCTAGGATAAGGCCTCACCACGTCAGGAGATCACGGATGTCACCGCGACATTCGATACCATCGCGCGCTGCGCTCACCGGGGAGTGGGTCCGTGCAGATGCCCTGTTTAGCGCATTGCTCGATCTGCCCGCAGCGGAGCGTGCCTCCCAGCTGGCTCGCTGCCGTGAAGATGACCCCGCATTGGCAGCGACGGTAGGCCGTCTGCTGGATGCGGAGGCGCGGTCCCATGCCCTGTTTGACAGAGCCCCTGCCTCGGTTGCCATGCTGGCAGCCGCAGCTTTGCGGGAGCCATCCGGCGACGATCCAGGCCCCGCGACCGTAAGCCACGTAGGCCCTTATAAACTTGTGCAATGCCTTGGCAAGGGCGGCACCGCCGTTGTCTGGAAGGGTGAGCGAGACGACGGCGAGTTCCAGCAAACGGTCGCTGTCAAGGTGCTCCGTCGCTGGCTGGACAGCGATGAATCTGTGGAACGATTTCGCGAAGAACGCAGGATTCTGGCATCCCTTGAGCATCCCAATCTGGCTCGGTTGCTGGACGGCGGCGTCACGGATGACGGCTGGCCCTATTTCATCATGGAATATGTCGATGGCACCCCCATCACGGAATACTGTGACCGCAGGCGGCTGGATGTCTCACAGAGACTGACTCTTCTGGAACAGGTCTTCCAGGTGGTGCAGTATGCCCACCAGAGGCTGGTGGTGCACCGGGATCTGAAGCCCAGCAACATCCTGGTGACCGACGCCGGACAGGTGAAGCTGCTCGACTTCGGCATTGCAAAAGTCCTGCAGTCCGACGCCGCCTCCACCCCGGGGAACGAGCTGACGGAGCCCGGTGGACGGCTGTTGACCCCGGCTTACGCGAGCCCCGAGCAGTTGCTGGGTGAGCGTGTTTCAACCGCCACTGACGTCTATGCGCTGGGTGTCTTGCTGTACAGGCTGCTCGCAGGGCGCTCACCCTACCGCGTGCGCGACGGCCAGCCCGCTCTGTTCCAGGATGCGGTTCTGCACCAGGTGCCGCCCAGTTTGCCTGAGCGCGTTCTGGCCCGGGACGCAGATGACGAGGACCCCCGGCAACTCGCAGCCGCCAGGGCGAGCACTCCCGAGCGGCTGGCCCGCACGCTGCGGGGCGATCTTGATGCCATCTGCCAGGTGGCTCTGCGCAAGGAGCCGGAGCACCGCTACGCCTCGGTAGAACAGTTGAACGTCGATATTCAACGCTACCGCGAGCGCCTGCCGGTGCTCGCCCGGGCCGGCAACCGGCGCTACAGAGCCGGTCGTTTCCTGCGCAGAAACGCGTTGGCGGTAGCCGCGTCTGTCGTCGTGCCGCTTGTCGTGCTGGCGGCATTGGCCGCGCATGTTGATCGACTTTCCACCGAGCGTGATCGCGCGGCTGCCGCTGCTTTGCTGGCAGAGCGGGAAGCCGCGAAGGCGCAGCAGATCAGCGGTTATCTGGTGGATCTGTTCCGCGCCGCGGATCCGGCTGAGTCGCGGGGTGGTGACGTGACTGCCATTCAGTTGGTCGATCGCGGCATCGAGCGCGCAGGGGCAATCCAGGGCGATCCTGCACTGCAGGCCACCATGCTCCATGTGCTGGGGCAGGTGAGCCGCAGCCTCGGCCGGTACCAGCAGTCGGATGAGCTTCTGTCGCAGGCACTGACGCTGCTCGAAGGGGAGGTGGACAACAGCCGCCTGATGCAGGCGGATGTGCTCGCGGAACTCGGCGAAGCCAACTTCCAGCTGGGTCGGCTGGAAGTTGCCGAGGACTACCATCGTCGCGCCCTGGCGACGCTGCCAGAAGATGAGCTGGCGCGGCGCGCGCGAACACTCACCAATCTTGGCATTGTCCATATCGTCACCAGCCGCTATGCGGAAGCTCGAGATCTGCTGGTTGAGGCGCTGACCTTTCATCGCCGGGCTGGGATCGACAGCGCGCCTCATGCCACCACCCTGAATGCCCTGGGTACCCTGCTGTCGCGTGAAGCGCGCCACAGTGAGGCGATAGACATGCTCCAGCATGCCTACACCATGCGCCGCAGCCTGTTTGGCGACACCCATCCACAGACCTCTGTCGCCAGAGGAAACCTGGGTATCGCCCTGCTGGAGTCAGGTGATCCCGCGGCAGCAGCGGATCACCTGCAGCAGGCCCTGGCGGTGGATGAGCAAGTGCTGGGCCCGCGTCACCCAAGCCTCGCCGTATTGTTGAATCAACTGGCCTCAGCCCGAAGGGAGCTGGGCGATCCGCAGGGTGCCATCGCGTATCTGGTTCGCGCGGTGGAAATCCTGCGGGAAAACCATGAGGAACATAGCCCGGCTATTGCGGCGGCCGTCAGTGGCCTTGGCACCGCATACCTTAAGCTTGGCGAGTTTGACGAGGCGGCTACCTACCTCGCACAGGCTGTGGCCATCGATGAGCGTGTACTGGGCCCCCAGAGTCGGGAGTTGGCGATTGATCTGGTCAACCTCGCGGCCGCTCGCAATGGCCAGACACGGTACGACGAGGCCGAAGCGCTTTTGCTACGTTCACTGGGCATTTTCCGCACGCTGCTGGGTGAGCGACATGAATTGGCAGGTGATACCCTGCGGCGGCTCGCGGCGGTGTACTGGCATCGGGGAGACATACCCCGTGCCATTGAGTTCGGCGCGGAGGGCGTTGCCATACTGGCGGAGGTTCACGGCGACGGGCACGCAGACGTTGTAGCCATGCACCGGTGGACAACTGCGCTGGCTGCGGGAGAGAGGGCTCTGCCGCCACCGGTTACCATGCTGCTCTGAGAGGACAACCGTTCCCCGGCGACCCGTCAGCAGCTATCTGAGGTCAATGCCGACCCCCGTGACGCGGTTTTGCTACCCGTCATTGCTACGGCTACCAGGAAAAGACCGCTGGTCGCGCCGGCTTCACGCACTGAATTTTCCGCAGCGCTCGCCGCAAAGGCGCTGATACTGTCTCCGGGGTAGTACATGTCACCGGGCAGATACATGTCACCCGGCAGGCACTGAGGTAGAAAGTCGCTGCCTGGTAGATACATGTCGCCGGGCAGATAGACGTCACCCGGTGCCGCTTTGAAGGGCTGCGAGAGGAAGGTGTCGACGGCCCGGTTTTTTTCTACGCGCACGGCGCACAGCGCGACGGCCTGAGTATCCTCGGTGCCCGCTATCCGAATGCGCACCTGTTTCAGCAGCGCCCTCTGGAGTGCCTTGCCGCTGAGCCCCTGCAGTGATTCCGCGCGCTCGACCACCAGACGCAGCTGTGTGCCGCTCTTGCTCTTTGATGCGCTGTGCCCGGAGGTGCTCGTGAGTGCGCCTCCGACCAGAGTCGCGAGACCCATGACCACCTGACGCCGTTGATAGATCTTCATTGTGGAGCTCCGCTGGTTGCCAGTACTGACCCCATAACGCAGATCGAAGGCGTTTTCCGCCACTGTCCACGCCATCCTCAGGACAGTGCACAGACCTGCATGGTGTCGCGCCAGGTGGCGTTCCACCATCGCTGGCGTGCCCGGTGGACTAGTTGGTTCCGAATTTGCCTACAGCTCCGCCCTTCGGCGAGGCCCTGCTCCAACAGCACGACATGTTCGGTGAGTTGCTCAAAGCCCAGGCCCAGGTAGGGCTGCGTGGTCAGCAGGCAGTCTCCCACCGGCAGCCAGTTCGCCGGCAGGTCGGTCACGTGCTCCAGTGCCAGTCGCGTGGCCGGGCGGCCGCGAAAAATCACGGTGCGCCCCGGCGCGCGGGACCTGTGGCAAGCCGCCCACGGCCGTGGGTCGGCAAAGCCCCTCAGAACACGCAGGGCAGTCGCCAGATCCTCGGGTGGTCGCTCCTCGACGGGCGCCTGCAACGTGAGTAACCCCCTCCCGTTGCCGGTGTGCTGCAATAACGCGCCGTAACCTGAATCGTTGTCGCGCACAGCGATGATCTGCCTGGTTTCCTCGCTCAGGTTCGTCAGCTTCAGGGTAGCGTAGTCGCCGGAGGCAGGCCCGGAGTCCAGGGGCAGCGCAGTGTTGCATTGGCGCGCCACGCTCCCGGCGGTTGCGCGTACGGCGCCGCTGGCGTCTATCAGCAGATCATATTCCTTGATCTGCCCCGCAGCATGCACCAGCACCTTGTTACCCCTGAAGCTGACAGATTTAATGCGGGCGGTGTGAACGCTGTCGATATGCTGGAGGCTCAGTGTCCACAGCGACTGGTCAAATGTTGTCCGACAGAGTTGCGGGTTGGTATGGGCCGACAGCTGTGGCAGCCACCGTGTTATGAGCGCCAGCGTAGCGGGCTGCAAGAGGTGCACATGGCCACTCTGCGGGCGTGTCCGCAGGCCCGATCCCGGCGATGGATCGGCGAGGTCGGTCTCGAAGCCGCTTCGCTTGAGCTGCACTGCCGCAAGCATCCCGGCGGGTCCCGCTCCGATGACGAGTGCCTTCGGCATCCGTTGCGTGCTCCCTGAAAAACGATGTACCCGTGCTTCTTAACGGAAGTACGCCGCGACGTCCGCCAGTCTCCGCTTCTACTCAGCGCGCCTGGCTACAGCGTGCTACGTGCTGGGGACAAACGCCCCGGGTCGTCGGCAGCAGGGCGAGGAAGTTGCCGCGCGCTACCTGATGCGCCACCTCTTTGGGCAGCGCCTGCAGGAACGGTTCGAACTCTGCCAGCTTCTCCCCCAGCCTGCCGTATTTTCCCAGCAGATCGGAGCCGATCATGAACCGGTCGGGAAAGCGCGAGACCAGAGCGACCCAGCCGCTTACGGGCTGGTCGTTGCTGTCCAGTAAATAGGGCCGCAGTACGCTCCAGGAGAGGTCGATGTAAAGATTGGGATAGGTTTCCAGCATGCGCGTGATCTCCGGTAGCAGAAAAGCCATCGTGCCCTGATGCCGGTGCAGGGTCTTGCTGGCTCCTGCATGCGCCCAGATGATGTTCACGTCCGGGAACCTGGCCAGGGCGGCCTCCACCTCTCCCGCATAGAGCGGGTTGCGCTCCCGCTTGGACGTGATATTGCTGTGCAGCAGGACCGGCAGCCCGTTGTGTCCGGCATAGCGATAGACCCGGAACATCGCGTCACTGTTGGCGCGAGGTGTTTCGCCCTCGGTCAACGCAGTCAGGTCGTCGTGCCGCGTGATCACCTCACCGATGCCTTGCCAGAGCCCAGGGTAGAGCTCGGTCATCTTCTGCAAGTGCAGGTCAGCGTTCTTGTCGGTGGGGTTGAAGCCGCTCAGGAAGGGATGCAGGCGGTCGCGCTGCGCGGGTGCCAGGGCCTCCAGCGACTCGGCCAGATAGGCATCGGTAGCGCTGAACCAGTACACGCCGGCATCATCTCCTGCGTATGTGTCAGGGCGCTTGGGTTCGTTTTCGTGCCACTTCTTCATCAGCGGCATGCCGGACACCATGGCGTTGCCGACACCCGCCGCATCCATGGCGCTGAGCAGCGTCTCCAGCGGTGCGCCTTGCTGGAAAAAATCAACGGTGTGCAGATGACTGTCGGTATACCTGGCCTCCTCACTGGCCGTTGCCGCAATCACAGGGAGCAATAAAGCGCCAAAGATCAAACGCAGAGCGCGCGTTGCGACTGCGGGGAGAGGCGGATAGGGCATGGGAGTCAGGGGCGCGTTGGAGGCTGGTACCGCAGATTCTAGCAGTCGCGTCCGGCACAGGAACAGTGGCAGATTCCTGCCACCTCCTGTTCTGGATGGCCTATGCCAGGCGGCCCATAACCACCGTGCTCTTCAGGGTAGTGCGGTGCACCAGACGGGAGGCATCGGGCGGGTTGCCGAATGCGCGGTGCATGGTGCGCAGGTTGTCCCAGAGTACCATGTCATTCGGCGCCCAGTGATGTACGTAACTGAAGCGCGCATCGGTCGCGTGTGCGACCAGGTCATGCAGCAGCGCATCGCCCTCGTCTGCTGGTACACCGATGGCCTCGCGCAGGTGTAGCGGGCTGACACACAAGGCCTTGCGCCCGCTCACCGGATGTTTCCAGACCAGCGGGTGGATGGTGTCTGGAAACTTTGGATAGAACGCTTTCTCCCTCTCCAGGTTGGTTTCGTCGTGGCGTTCCACGTTGGGCCGTCCAAAGCGCATATCGCGAGGGTCGGCAATAAAGCGGAAGCGTGCCTCCAGATGCTCGATGCGCTGCTTGGTGTCCTCCGGCAGGGCATCGTAGGCCGCTGCAGTGTCGATCCACCCCGTCTGGCCACCTGAGTGGGGCATTTCCAGCATGCGCAGCAGCGCACCCCGGTTGGGTGTGGTGGTGTAAACGAGGTCGCTGTGCCAGGGAATGCGACCGACGGTGGCGACGCCGTCGTAGTGGTAAACCGGCGCTGTTTCGTCGCTTTTGCGGTTCGACAGCCAGATGAGTTCGGGGTAGCCGTCGACGCGAATATTCTCGATGGGGTGCACCTCCAGTTCGCCGAAAGCACGGCTCAGCATCAGCTGCTTCTCCGGGCCGTCGCCGATGCCGCGAAACAGCAGAATACCGCGGTCCAGCCAGGCCTCCACCATGGCGTCGCGTAGCGAGGGGCTGATCTCGCAGCTGAGGTCCAACCCGCGAACCTCGGCGCCGATACCACCTGCCAGTGGGACTATGTCGAAGTGCTGCATCGTTCGCTCTCTGCGTTAGGGGCCATGCCCGTGGGTTCGATAGACCGGGTGGTCTACTGGGTGCCTAGAGTGTTGCTGATGACGGCGCCGCGTTCAAGGGCCGCGGCGTCTGGCGCTCCAGGCGGCTGACCAGCCACATGCAGCCCGCTGCAATGAAAAATCCGCCAATAATCAGTGAGATAGGCAGCGTGTAGTCGCCACTGGTTTGGCGCAGCAGCCCCATAAGCGGCGACAGGGTGAACAGCAGCGGCAGCGTGCAGAACCCCATCAACCCGCTGACAAAGGCAAACTGGCTGCGGCCGAACACGCGGGACACAACCACGGCCTTGGCCGTGGACAGCCCGCCAATACACATGCCGATCAGCACCGCGTCCAGCAACAGCAGTGTGAACGAGGCGGGTGTGATGAGGATGAGCCAGACTACGGACTGTAGCAGGGCGTTGCAGGCAATCACGGCTGCCGCGTTATGGCGGTCGGCCAGCCAGCCCAGCAGCAGTGATCCCAACACCGCGCAGCCGCCGGATACGGCAAGTAACAGGGTTGCCTGCTCCATGGACCACTGGCCCTCCACCAGCAGCGGAACCATATGGGTGTTCTTGGCAACACCGGCCCCCATCATCAGGCCGGTCGCGATGACCAGTGGCAGGAACGCGGGATGCCAGAGCACAGCAGGCACTGACGGTCGCTGCGGTTTCACGATAGCGGGCGCGTCAGCCTCTGTGCCGCCGGTGTTCCTTTTGCTGGCCTGCCAGTGTTCCGGACTGTCCTTGACCAACAGCAGTACCGGTATGACCGCGAGGTAGACGAGGCCGATGCCGCGCAGCAAGGTCTCGAAGCCCAGGATCGGCAGCAGTTTGACCACAATCAATGGCACCACGGTGACGGCCACGGGCATCATCACAAGGCCGAGTACCAGCCCCTGGCGGTGACTGAACCAGTTGTTTACCAGGGTGACGGCCGGCAGCAGCCCAAGCAGGCTGATACCCGGTCCGATCAGCAGCGCGAAGCAGGCGAGCATCATGGACGGGTGCTGGGTAACCGGCAGGCAGAAGAAGCCGACACTGGCGAGCAGTGCACCGCTGATCATGACGGAGCGGATGTGCGTGCGGCCGAGCAGCGCGCCGACGAAGGGCGCCATGAGGCCACTGGCCAGTACCACTAGGGAAAATGCGAGGGAGGTCTGGGCACGACCGGCACTGAAGTGACGTTCGAACTCCATGACCAGCACCCCGAAGGAGCCATAGCACAGGCCGACCGCGGCGTTGTGGGCCAGAAAGGCGATGATGGCCATCATGGTTGCCGGATGGCGCGCCGGGTCGCTCACCGGCGACGGCGGGCGGCGGATGCCAGCCCGGTGGGCGGCCCATGCGCCAGGCCAGGTAAATGCATCCGAAGGAACAGCGTTCGAGGGTCCGCTCACGTATACTCAGTGCCTCTACGAACCCCCATCTACCCACAGCCTCCAGGAACAAGACATGGTCGATAACACCACAGGGGAAGATTCTGAGCACAAGCTCAGTCTCCGTCACCTGACTACTGATGATTACCCGGATCTCAAGGCCATCATGGACAAGGTCTACCCGCACCTTGGGGGAGCGTGGCCGGAGGAAAAGTTCCGCGCGCAGTTGGAGGCATTCGCCGACGGGCAGATCTGCATCGAGGATCATGGCGTTGTTGTTGCGGTCGCGCTTTCGGTCATCGTTGATTACGACAAGTTCGGTGACCAGCACACCTATGACGAAATTACGGGTGATGCCTACCTCACGACGCACGACCCCAAGGGTGACGTGTTGTACGGAGTGGATGTCTGCGTGTCCCCGGATTATCACGGCATGCGCCTTGGCCGGCGCCTGTATGAGGCGCGCAAGGAACTGTGCCAGAACCTGAACCTGAAGAGCATTGTGGCCGGCGGGCGAATCCCGAACTATGAGAAGTACGCCGCGGATATGAGCCCCCAGGCCTACATCGAGTTGGTCAAGCGCAAGGAGATCTACGACCCGATCTTGAGTTTTCAGCTGTCCAATGATTTCGACGTCAAGCGCGTGCTGAAAAATTATCTGCCGGAGGACAAGGAATCCCACGGTTACGCCACGCTGCTGGAGTGGAACAACCTGTACTACGACCCCGGTAAAGCACCGCTGATCGGGGCAACCCGCAGCACCGCCAGGGTGGGCTGCGTGCAGTGGCAGATGCGGCCGCTGCGCTCCGTGGAAGAACTGATCCAGCAGGTCGAGTTCTTTGTCGATGCGCTATCCGACTACCAGTGTGACCTGGCGCTGTTCCCCGAGTTTTTCAATGCGCCCCTGATGGGGTTGGAGCAGCATCGAACCTCTGTCGACGCGATAAAGGCCCTCGCCAGTTTCAGCGATGAGATCATTGACGCAATATCCAAGCTGGCGGTGACCTACAACATCAATATCATTGCCGGCTCGGTGCCGGTCGTGGAGAACGACGAACTCCTGAATGTCGCCTACCTGTGTCGTCGCGATGGAACGCTGGATGCGCAGTACAAAATACACCCGACACCCTATGAAGCCCGGGCCTGGACCATGCGGGGTGGTGACAAACTGCGGGTGTTTGATACCGATTTCGGCAAGATCGGCATCCTGATCTGCTACGACGTGGAGTTTCCGGAGCTTGCGCGATTGCAGTCAGAGCATGATATGCAGATGCTGTTTGTGCCATTCTGGACCGATACCAAAAATGCCTATCTGCGCGTACGCTGCTGTGCACAGGCCCGGGCGATCGAAAATGAGTGCTATGTGGCGATCTCCGGCAGCGTGGGCAACCTGCCGAAGGTGGATGGGGCGGATATCCAGTATGCACAGTCAGCGGTGTTCTCTCCTTCGGACTTCGCCTTCCCTCACGATGCGATCATGGCTGAAACGACGCCCAACACCGAGATGACGCTGATCGTTGACCTGGACCTCGAGAAACTGAATAAATTGCGCAACGAGGGCTCGGTACGAAACTTTCTCGACAGAAGACGGGACCTGTACCGGGTCAGCTGGCTCGAGGAGTAGCACGAGCGCCGGGCCGCCTCAGCAACTGAGGCGGCTCGCGGGCTGGCGATGGTCCAAAACGGCGTCGTCTGGCCCGCGGAATCAGCCGGGGTGCCGATTGCCGCTGGCGGGGCGGGCTCGGGCAGCGTTTCCTGACGCGCCGGGGCGACCGCGGCCCTGCGACCTGCCCCGGCCGCTCGGCTGGTTGCGTCCGCTGCCGCGGTTGCTGCCGTTCTGAATCACCTCGGCCTTGATGCTGGGGTCAACGTCATACCCCGGTGCGTACACTTTCTCGATGGGCTTGCCCAGGAGTTTCTCGATATCCTTGAGCAATTTCAGCTCATCAACGCACACCAGTGAAATAGCGCTGCCTTGCTGGCCCGCTCGTGCGGTGCGCCCGATGCGGTGAATGTAGTCCTCGGGCACGTTGGGCAACTCAAAGTTCACCACATGGGGCAGTTTGTCGATATCGATACCCCGCGCGGCGATGTCCGTTGCCACCAGGGCTCTGATCGCGCCGGCCTTGAAGTCAGACAGGGCCCGGGTGCGCGCCCCCTGTGACTTGTTGCCGTGAATTGCTGCTGCCGTAATGCCGTCCTTGCCCAGTTGTTCTGCCAGTTTGTTGGCACTGTGCTTGGTGCGGGTGAATATCAGCACCTGCTGCCAGTTTTCCTGGCCAATTTTCTCGGCAAGCAGTTCACGTTTGCGCTTCTTGTCGACCGGATACACGGTCTGGCTGACCAGTTCCGTCGCGGTATTCTCCGGTGTCACCTGAATCTGCGCCGGCTGCTGCAGGAATTCTGCGGCGAGGGTCTTGATGTCGTTGGAAAAGGTCGCAGAGAAAAGCAGCGTCTGGCGTTGCTTGGGGATGATCTTCAACACCTTGCGGATATCGTGAATGAAGCCCATATCCAGCATGCGATCTGCCTCGTCCAGAACCAGTATCTCGATCCGTGACAGGTCGATACTGCGCTGCTGGACGTGGTCCAGCAGGCGGCCCGGCGTTGCTACGACAATATCAACGCCCTTGATGAGCTTCTGTTTCTGCGGATTGATACTGACCCCGCCGAAAATCACCGCAGAGCGGAAGGGCAGATGGCAGCCGTAGTCGCGCACGCTCTCATGCACCTGTGCGGCGAGTTCGCGAGTCGGCGTCAGCACCAGCACCTTGGGGTAGCTTTTTTGCCCGGCAGGGTACTTGTCCTGTAACTGTTGCAACACAGGCAGGGTAAACCCTGCGGTTTTTCCAGTGCCTGTTTGCGCCCCTGCCAGCAGGTCTTTGCCCTGCAGAACCAGCGGTATGGCCTGTTGTTGTATGGGAGTGGCCTGACTATAGCCTTGTTTCTCTACTGCGCGTAGCAGTTCGGCCGAAAGGCCGAGTTCTTTAAAATACACGTGATGTTAATCCTGATTTTTGGCTGACAGATCGCCTGGCCAACATGCAAGGTAGCAAATGCTACGTGTTTGATGGCTCGGTCCAGAGCGGGGTGTGTTGCGGTATAGCTGGGGGTACTTTAAGGGTACCGGGTGACACAGAGCGTGAAGCGGATGTGGCGTTACGTTGTGGCGCAGACCGATGTGCGCCAGAAGGAGAAACATGATAGCAAAGCCTGCGTCAAATGAAAGGATTAAATGCTGCTGTTTTTTCGCAACGGCAACGCCGGCTCTTGCGGCACGCCACGCATTTTTCCCCGTTTGGTATGGAAATGCGCCCCGTCTGTCGGGCAGTGCTCGTGTACCATGCGCTCGCCGCAAAACTGTGGCGGTATGACACGGGAACGATTCAGCTGCCCGCGCGGGCAGTCACAGGAGGGGAGAGCATGAACTGGCTGATGTCTGCCGAGGTGTACAACACCATTCTGATTGGCAGTTTTGTCTACGCCGCGTTTATTCTGGTCGGTGCTTTCCTGTCGAAGGCGCCCTATGGACGCTTCGGTGCGGAGGGCAGGGGGTTGTCGCTGTCCCCTCGGCTGGGATGGTTCCTGATGGAGCTTCCGGCCACACTGAGTTTTCTCTGGTTTTATCTGCACGGGAAGAACGCAGGCGAGCTGGTCCCGATGATCTTCCTCGGCGTGTGGTTGATTCATTACGCCAACCGGGGTTTCCTGTTTCCCCTGTTCATGCGTGTCGCAAAGGGCAGCAAAGGCACCTTCGGGTTAATGGTGGTGGTGGCGGGTTGGCTGGTCACTGCCTTGCACGGTTACCTGAACGCAGTCTTCATATCCCATCTGTCTTCACATCTGACGGCTGACTGGTTGACCGACCCACGTTTCCTGCTGGGCATGTCGATCTACGTGTTCGGCTTCGTCATGAATGTGCATTCCGACGCGATCATCCGTAACCTCCGTAGCAAGGCGGAAGTGGAGAGTGGCGAGCGGGTTTATCGCATTCCAGAAGGCGGGCTGTTCCGCTACGTCACCAACCCCAGCTACTTCACGGAACTGCTGTCGTTCACCGGATTTGCGATTGCAACCTGGTCGCCCGGTGCGCTGTTTGTGCTGTTTGTGAGCGCAGCGAATCTGGTGCCCCGCGCGTTTCAGGTGCACCAGTGGTATCTGAAAAAGTTCGAGGATTATCCGCCAGAGCGTAAAGTCCTGATCCCGTGGATTCTGTGAACGCTTGCGAAGGCGTGCCTCGCAGTCAATCGCGCTGTGCTGCCTGGAACATCCCCGCCACAGCGAGCCCTGGCAGCATGCCCAGCACTACGACCAAAGCCGGCCAGTAAAGGTTCCCGGTGGCAACCACCGCCGGGCCGGGGCAAAAGCCACTTACACCCCACCCGATGCCGAATACGATGCTGCCCAGTACCAATGGCTTGTCGATGGGCCTGGCCGGGGCGTCAGTGGGACAGGCCGGATCGCTGCGTCTCGCCGCCAGCCTGACACCCAGCCAGGAGAGGCTGATCGCGCTGGCCATGACCAGCGCCAGAGATGGGTCCCACTGCCCGGTCAGGTCGAGAAAACCGATGACCTTGGCCGGGTTGACCATGCCTGAGACAATCAGTCCGGCACCGAACAGCAGGCCCGCGAGCAGTGCATTGAGGGTACTTTTCATAGCGAGACACCTCCGTTTACCAGCCGCCACAGGGCAACCGTCACAAAGCCGGCGCCCATGAAGCTGAGTACCGCGACCAGCGAACGCGGAGAAAGCCGGGCCAGGCCGCAAACGCCATGGCCGCTGGTGCAGCCGTTGGCAAAGCGGGTACCCAGGCCAACGAGAAACCCACCTGCCAGCAGTCGGATCAGGGTTGAGCCGTCGAACTCGGGCGTCTCGACAGGGGACGGGGTGATCTGCAGCATCACGGGCCACAACAGCAGGGGTGCCAGCACCAGGCCCGCGAGGAACGCCAGGCGCCAGGGCGCGCGCCCCTCCGGCTTGAGCAGGTTGCCAAGAATGCCGCTAATGCCGGCAATCTGACCGTTGCCCAGCAACAGGAGGCTGGCGGCAAGGCCAATCAAGGCGCCGCCGGCAAGCGAATGCCAGGGTGTGAACAGGGTCCAGGCAATGTCCATCAGAGCAGTCTCGTAAAGCCGATTGCAAGTATGTTCTGGTGCATGGTGAGGTTCGCCTCGCCGCCACCGAACGGCCCGGGGATAGAGTTGGCGCCGCGCACGGTTTTTTCAAGTCCTCGGGTATAGGCAAAATTCCACTCGCTCTTGTCGGACACCGCCCAGCTGGCCCCGAAGCTCACATGGGTTTCAATCACGCCCGGTGCGAGAATGTTGAAGAAGGTCTCGCCGCCGGGAATGGGCTGATCCATATGGCTGATACCCGCCCGAAGCGTGAGCGCCTCGGTCACGGTAAACACGGTGCCGAGTTTGTAGACGTCACTGTCCTCCCAGCCAAAGCCGGGGCCACCCGCGACACCCAGTGGCACACCGGACAGCAGGGGCGCCAGCGGATTACCCACCGAGTCGATATTGCTGTACTGAATCTGCTGCCAGTCCGCCGCCAGGGTTAACGCCTCATTGAGCCTCCAGGCGATACCGGCGCCAAAGGATTCGGGAATGTCGAAGTCGCCATCGTCCGCGAACAACCCGGCGTAGTCGTCAAAATTGGACATGTCGATCTCGGAGGACCAGGCAATGCCCAGGGTGACGCTGTCACTGACGTTGCCCATCCAGCCCAGCTTGACGCCCCAGCCGGTGTTGCTGTCGTGGCCAAGGTCAGTGACGGAGCCGGGTCGGCTGCTGAAGCCGTCGAAGGGCGCCAGGCCTTTTGCCTCGAAACGTTGGTAGGCAAAGGTCGCTGCTGCGCCAAAGCTGTGGTTGCCCGCGCGCCAGGCGACCGAGGGTGTGATGAAAGCCTGCGCCAGGTCAACGCCGGCCATCCCGCTCGCGCCGAAAGCGGCGTAGGGATTGTCGGCGTAGCTGGTGTTCATGCCGCCATTACCATATAGCGCAATCCCCCAGCTCAGTTGTTCATTGACCGCCCGTGTAAAGCCAATGTCGGGCAGCAGGAACCAGGCGTCGTCATTGCCATCATAGCGGCCATCAGCACCCGCGAGGTTGCCTTCAATGACTGAGCTGCGATCAGGCTGGAACCAGGTCAGTCCGGCATCGATTCGATCACCGACCCTGCCGGTGCCCGCGGGATTGCTCGCAGCAACCAGGGCATCCTGCGGCAGTGCCAGGCTGACGCCGGCGACGGCCTGCGCGCGCACGCCGGTGCCGTGGGTAAAGTAGCCGTTGGTTGCCTGTGCCTGGGCAGCCGACATTGCAATGCCGACCAGCAGCAGTGTGCTGGTCAGGTGAGAGTTACTGGAAGTCACGCGAAGTCACCACTTGTGTTCAGGCGTTGTGTCATCATCCGGCTGGGCCGGAAGCCGAGGGTGAGCATCCTAGGGCAGTGAAGCGCGGGAGCCAAAGATCGAGTTTAGTGAGAACCGGTCTATCCCCCGTTAATTGGGGAGAGCCGGAGAGCCGACTGTTTTTGAAAGGAATAAGTGGTAGCTACGGGTGGACTTGAACCACCGACCCCAGCATTATGAAACTGGCTGATAATTTTTAACTAATTGATTTTATTAAGTTTAATTTAGACACCCACAGCAAATTAGCAGTACAGAGCACAGCTTTTCACAACAAGTCACGCAAATCTCACGCAAATGCCTTCCATGGTTTTATGGCGCAATTCAGGAAATGCGCCACTTTATTTGTCGCAAAACCTGAAATGGTAGCGGCTCGGACACAGGAAATACCTACAATGAAGTTATGTTGTGGCGGTGAGCGTGACCATTCATGCATAAAAATATCATTTTAAATAACAAAATCATCGTCTAACCAGCAATATGTGCTAGTCTGCAAAGCAATTTGTACTATCCACAGTTGGGGGCAAAGCATGATTCGCTGCCATCTCGCCCGTATGATGGGTGAACACAAGATGCGTATTGCCGATGTTGCCAGAGAAACTGGGCTCAGCAGAACCACAGTGACCTTACTCTATAAAGAAACCGCGCAGAAGGTGGACTTAGAAGCTATTGAACAGATCTGCGTACTATTCGATTGCACTGTTGGTGACTTGCTGGAGTTGGTGCCAAACCCAAATGACCAAGGAGTGGCCTGATGGCATCTGAAGCAGATACCCGAGCAAATTATATTGATCCAGCCCTGTGCGCAGCAGACTGGCAACCGAGCAATATCATTCGGGAGCATTACTTCACCGACGGTAGAAAGATGGCCGGAGGAGTACGTGGGCGACGTTGCTTCGTGGATTACTTGCTTCACAAAGACAACCGTTATCTGGCTGTAGTAGAAGCCAAAAAAGAATCCGAGCATCCAACCAAAGGCCTGCAACAAGCCATCGACTATGCGAACAAGCTTCGTGTTCGTTTCGTCTATTCCAGTAACGGTAAACAAACCTACGAATTCGATTTGGAAACAGGCAAAGGGGACTACATTGAGTTTTACCCAACGCCTGCTGAGCTGGAAAGACGTTATGCCGGAGAAACAACAGATTTAAGTCAGGAGTTAAGAAACGTCCCTTTCCATTTAGAAGGGGCCATGCAGCCACGTTATTACCAAGAGCTGGCTGTTCATGCCGCTACCGATGCCATCGGTCAAGGCAAATCCCGCATTCTGCTCACACTGGCCACCGGTACCGGTAAAACCTTTATCGCCTTTCAAATTGTTCATAAGGTATTTCAGGCACGCTGGAACCGTGACCAACCTGGTTCACGCAGGCCACGAGTTCTGTTTCTGGCTGACCGCAATATCCTGGCCGACCAAGCTATTAACACCTTCAACCCCTATGAAAAAGACCTGATCAAAATCAACGGGGAAGAAGTGCGTAAACGCAATGGTGTGGTGCCAACAAACGCCCACATATTTTTCGCGATCTATCAGGCGATTGCGGAGCGAGAAAACATTGATGGTTACTACAAAGCCTATCCCAAGGATTTCTTTGATCTGGTGTTGATTGATGAGTGTCACCGTGGTGCTGCTAACGAAACAGGCTCTTGGCGAGCCATACTCGATCACTTCAGTAGCGCCGTGCATCTGGGGTTAACCGCTACTCCGAAACGCACAGACAACGTAGACACTTATGAATACTTTGGTCAGCCTGCTTATGTCTATTCACTGAAAGACGGTATCAATGATGGCTTCTTAACTCCCTACCGAGTTAAGCGCGTTAGAACCAACCTGGATGAATTGGTGCTCACCAAAGACGACGTGATCGTCGAAGGTGAATCTGGCCAGGATTTATATCAGGTCGAAGACTATGACCGAAAAATCATTGTTGATGAACGCACAGAACTAGTCGCCAAAGCCATCTTACAAAACATCAACCCGCTGGAAAAAACTATCGTCTTTTGTGAGAACCAAAACCACGCGCTGACCATGCGCGACATGATTAATAAATACAAAGCCGTAAAAGACCCGCATTACTGTGTACGAGTCACCAGCGACGAAGGCAAGGTCGGCCGCGAACTGCTGGAAAAATTCCAGGACAACGACAAAGACATCCCAACCATTATTACCTCATCACAAATGCTCACTACCGGTGTCGATGCCCGCAATGTGCGCAACGTGGTACTGGATCGAACCATCGGCTCGATGGTGGAGTTCAAACAGATTGTGGGGCGCGGTACTCGCGTTTTTGATGGTAAGGATTACTTCACCATCGTGGATTTTCGGGGTGCGACCAACAACTTTTACGATGAAGAATGGGATGGCGAGCCCGAAGCTCCTGAGCCAGGCGGAACCCGAGAACCGACACCGCCACCCTACACGCCAAAGCCGCCCGAAGGCGGCGATGGGCCGGAACCCGAGCCAGGTGAGCCGCGCCCGAGGTTAAAGGTAAAACTTGGCAAGCACCGCGAGCTCAAGGTCATCGATATTGAAACCCGTTATATCGACGAAAATGGCAAGCCTCTGACTATTCAGGAGTTTGTTGAACGATTAATTCAACAGCTTCCAGGGTTGTTCACAAGCGTTGATGAGCTTCGTGAAATCTGGTCAGACCCAGACCTGCGCGAACAACTCTTGGCTAAATTGGTACAAGCGGGCTTTGATAAAGAACAGCTCTCGACCCTGCGCCGGATGTTCGAAGCCGACGACTGCGACATGTTCGATTTGCTGGCGTTTTTAGCCTTTGAACAACCCATGGCTACTCGTAAATCACGAGCGGAAGCAGTGCGAGCGAATAACGCCTTCTTTGACCAGTACCAACAGGAAAAGGCCAAGCAATTCCTGCATTTTGTTCTGAACCGCTACGAGCAAACGGGCGTTACAGAACTGGCGCGTGAGCGCCTGCCAGCGTTGATTGAGCTATCCGGCCTCGGCACCACTAAAGATGCCTCCATGGCCTTTGGTGGCAAACCTGCTCAATTACTCGCTGCCTTCAAACAACTACAACACCAGCTGTACCACGTGAGCTAACCAATGGAACTGAACTTAGCCCCTAACCCTTTGCATAGACAAGTACAGACCTTGCGAATTGATAAGGTCGCTACGCTGATCGGCGAGAATGGCTCAGGCAAATCCAGTATTTTGCAGTCGGTGTTTGAACAACGATTAGCCGGGCGGGATCATGAAAATCTTAAGGTCGTGTGCTTCTCATCTGGCCAGAACGAGAACTACTCAGAAAAATTCAGTGCTTATTTGAAAAGAGAAAGGCAAGCCGGGCGCGGCCTCAATCTCGACTGTTTCTATTTCGATAAATCCTGGTCAAAGCTGCTGATCTTTTTAGCCACAGCCATTAAACGCAACGGAAAAGTTCGGTCTTTCCTGGTGGAACAGGAATACGTCAATGAGTCGCAGCCAGATAAAGACGATTTGAGTACAACCTTCAAATGCGCCTTTAAAGTGGATAAAAACTACATTGCTCGTGTGCAAGATGCACTCAAGCGAGAAGAACGCGGCGACGCCGATACTCTGCGTGCGACACCCTATTTTCGCTCATTGGAAAGCTTTATTACCAACCTGATATCCCGTGAGTATGAGTTTGAAGAGCCCCTGCGAAAGCGAACCGTCGATCTCACTGCCAATGGCTTAATTCGGGTTTCTTTCGACTACCCCAGGCAACTCCAGGCGGGTGATGATGAAGCGGAAGCCGGTGAGCCCAACGCCCAAACCATGGCTACCAACTGGGACCCGGAAGTGGCCTTTTTCACTCAGGCCGCGGACAACAACTACTTTATCGATAAGCCACGTTGTCAACTCGTATTCAACAACAATATCGAGCTGGACCAGCTAAGCGATGGAGAATACCAGCTCCTATTCCTGTATGCGCTAATCGATCTGTTCGACACTGAGAATACCCTGTTCCTCTTCGATGAAGCAGACTCACACCTTCACTATAAAAACGTCGAAAAGTTATGGGCGCTTCTCCACAGCATCCAAGGCCACGCCATCACCACTACACACTTACTCGATTCCATTTCAGCGAAAGAGAATCGTATTGAGCACCTTAAAGTGGTTGAAAAAGGCAGAATCAGCGAAGACAACAAAATCAAGCAATTGATCAATCGACTGAGTGTACTTTCACGGGCGAAATCGGTGGAATTTGAAGTGTGTGGCAAGCTACCCAACATCGCCTTACTAGATGATTACAACGATTGGATTATTTTTACCAAACTTGCGGCACGTGCAGGGCTAGATATAAACCGTCTAGCCGCTGTGCATGCCATGAAAAAGTCATCCAGCTACGCTACTGCCAACGAAACTTTTGGCAAGGGAAAGATTGATTGGCTCCACGGCCTAAGCAAGATCGAATCCCCCTTGGTCACAACCCAAATTTTTATGATTTGTGATCGGGATGAGGCAGCCCTCAATTGGAATGCCGCCAATGGCGTTCAAGTGAACGGCCAAGTGTACCGTGAGTTGCTTAGCGCCATTCGCTGGCCCCAAGGCATGAGGGTAACACCCTATTTACTTGCTTGGAAACGCCGCGAAATCAAAAACTATTTGCTCTCACACACCGCATTGGCGCACCACAATCTGCTTGGCCAAATAAACAATGGTGATATTGCGCAGCGCAATCACCTACAGCCCAATAACCCTGGTGATAACGACGATATTCGCAGATTAAACGTCAAGGACATTATCAACCCGCTGATTAATACCGATGGCGAAGGCTTGGACCCAGAAAAACTCCAAACCTATATCGACCTGATGCCGCCCGCAGAAATCAGCGAAGACATCACCAATATGTACAATTTTATTATCGGAAAACTCTAAGCATGTCACTACAACAGAAAATAGACCGCATTACCGACATCCTGCGCCGCGACGATGGCATCAGTGGTGCCATGCATTACACAGAACAGACCTCCTGGGTGTTGTTCCTGAAGTTTCTCGATGATTACGAATCAGACAAAGAAGACGAAGCGGTACTGTCCGGCAAAGACTATCAACCAGTATTAGATGACGAGCATCGCTGGGCAAGCTGGGCTTGTCCTAAAACAGCAGATGGAAAATTGGATCTGGCACGGGCAAAAACCGGGGATGACCTTACCGATTACGTCAACAATCAACTATTCCCCTATCTGAAAGGCTTTGCCAATGCCGCCGCAACGGGCGCAGATCCAAAATCTTTCACCTACAAAATTGGCGCTATCTTTCAGTACCTGGACAACAAGGTCGCCTCTGGCCATACCCTGCGTGAAGTGCTGGATATTGTGGATAGCCTGAACTTCCAGTCCGAGTCTGATCTGTTTGAGCTCTCGTTGGTCTATGAAGGCTTATTGCAAAACATGGGCGATGCCGGTGGCTATGCCGGTGAATTTTATACCCCGCGCCCTGTGGTACGCGCGATGGTGCAGGCCATTGACCCGAAACCCGGCGAGACGATTTATGACGCGGCAGCCGGTTCTTGCGGATTTTTGGTGGAAGCCTTTGAGTATCTGAAAAGCAAAAAGAACCAGCTCACTACCGAGGAATGGGACTTTATTCAACGTGATACCTTCTTTGGTTTTGAAAAAACCTCGCTGGCTTACGTGATGGGCATGATGAACATGATTCTCCATGGCATCGAATCACCCAACCTGTTCCGTGGGAATACTCTGACTCAGAATATCCGCGATATTCAGGAAAAAGACCGTTACAACATTATTCTGGCTAACCCGCCATTTGGTGGTAAAGAGAAGTCGCAAATTCAACAAAACTTCCCTATCCAGAGTAACGCGACCGAATTGCTGTTTTTACAGCACTTTATGAAAACCCTGAAAAGTGGCGGCAAAGCAGCCATCGTCGTACCAGAAGGCGTGCTGTTCCAAACCAACAGCGCCTTCAAACAAGTCAAACAAGAACTTCTGGAAAACTTTAACCTGCACACTATTTTAAGCCTACCTGCTGGGGTATTTTTGCCGTATTCAGGTGTTAAAACCAACGTGCTGTTTTTTGAGCGTAGCGGCGGCACCAGCGACGTGTGGTACTACGAATGTGAGCCTGAGCAAAAGCTTACCAAAAACAAACCGATCACCGATGATCACCTAAAAGAGTTTGTTGAGCTTTATAACAGCCGTGAAACTACCGATCGTTCGTGGACGGTTTCAGCCAGTAAACTAGCTGAAGACTATGATATATCGGCCAAAAACCCAGCCAAACAAAAAGATGCCGAGCACTTAGCGCCAAGCGATATTCTCAAACAGATCCGCACCAAGGAAAAATTGGTATCTGGCCTGTTGGATGAAATTGAAAATCTGTTGGCGGAGAAATAAGCATGGAACAGGTTTTATATTCATTGCCGGATGGGTGGAGATGGCTACCTTTTGGAAATTTAATTGCATTACTTCAGAACGGTATAAATGGCACTCAGAACGATGAAAAAAGTGGTGTCCCTGTATCACGCATTGAAACATTGCAGAATAATAATCTGGATATCAACCGAATTAAGCACATAGAGGCTACTGATTCTGATATTAAAAAATACGAATATCAAGATGGTGATTTAATATTCAGTCATATTAATAGCTTCGAAAAGGTAGGAAAAATTGCACTGTACAAAAATCAAATCCCCAATCTAATTCATGGTGTAAATCTACTTAGAATAAGATTGGTTAGCGATGTCGATCCAATGTTTATTTACTTCTACATCCAGTCGCCTATTTTTAGGCGACTTCTCGAACCGAACATTAAAAGAGCAATTAATCAGGCGAGTATAAACCAAAAGAATTTAAGTAATATATTAATTCCTTTCTGCGAGAGCAGCAGGGAACAAAAACGTATCGTCGAAAAACTCGACGCACTGCTCACCCGCATCGACACAGCTATCGAGCATTTGCAGGAAAGCGGCACACTGGCCGATGCGCTATCAAAAAACGGGCTGTCAGAAATATTCGAGAGCCTAAAAGATCGTTATGAGGTCGTACCCCTATCATCTGTCGTAAAAATTAATAGTGGCATTGCGTTACCGAAACTTTTTAAAAACGGTTTTAGCGATGGTGACATTCCATTTTTCAAAGTGGCACAAATGAACAACCACCATGAAACTATGGTTGCACCAGAGATAACATTTAATGAAACCGTTGCCAAAGAGCACAAAATAAAGCTATTTCCTAAGGGCAGCACTCTGATTCCCAAAAGAGGTGGAGCAATCCTAACCAATAAAAAGAGAATGCTGCTTGAGGATGCGTCATATGACAGCAACATCATGGGGTTAAAAGCTGACGAATCTAAAATTTCCGACGAGTACCTCTTCGCCTTCATGCGGACAATAGATTTAGCAAATTTCGTCGACGCAAGTACGATCCCTCAAGTTAACAACAAACACATCGACCAAATGCAAATCCCTTTGGCAAGCATCGAGGAACAGGCTGATGTGGTTAACCGAGTCAACTTGCTAGTAAAAAAGGTCGAGTCCGTGAATTCTCAGATTCAAAGCCAGCTGAATGATTTTCTGGCACTGAAAAATTCAATTCTCGACTCCGCCTTCAAAGGCGAGCTCTAAGGAGGGAACATGAGTTTACAAACCAATCTCAAAGGCCGATTACGCAATACTTCTTTGCCCAAGAGCCACGGCTTAATGCCGGTCTTTGAGGCAGTGGTAAACTCCATTCACTCCATCGAAGAAAAAGGCAACGCCGAAATTGGCAAGATTGTTCTTCGTATCAATCGCGCTACCCAAGGCGGCCTGGGTTTAGACGCCAAAGCTCTACCACCCATCATCGGTTTCACCATTACTGACAATGGTTGTGGCTTTGATGAAACCAATTTTAAGTCATTTGAGACGCTGGATTCCGACCATAAAATTGACAAAGGCTGCCGGGGTGTTGGCCGCTTGATGTGGCTGAAGGTGTTCGATCTGGTCGAAGTGGAAAGCCACTTCCGCGATGATGGTGGTGAACTCAAAAAGCGCGTATTCCGTTTTGACGACAAGTTGGGCGTTCATGGTGCAACGGTTGAGGCTGCTACCGAACAGCAGTCGGGCACCCTTATCAAGTTAGTCGGGTTTGATGAAAACTTTCGAAAACAGGTTCCCATCAAAGGCGAGTCCATCGCCAATCAACTGCTTGAACATGTACTCTGGTACTTTGTTCGTCAAGGCAGTGCACCCAAGATTCTGGTTGAAGATGCAGGTGAGGTATTCGATCTTGACCACTTGCTCGAAGAGCATATGCACGCCAGTGCGTTTCTCGAAACGATTACAATCCGCGATTATTCCTTCGACCTGACCCACATTAAGTTCCGTGCGTCAGTAAATAAAAAGCATCAGTTAGCTCTCTGTGCGGCTAACCGGCTCGTAAAAGAAGAGTCTATTCAAGGGAAGCTCCCTGGCCTGTACGGCAAAATTTCAGACGCCTCCGGGGAGTTTACCTACACCTGCTACGTATCTTCTGATTATCTCAACGAGCACGTGCGAAGCGAACGCACCTCCTTTGATATTGCCGAAGATGTAGAGGACATGTTCAATGAAGTCAGCTTCAAAGACATTCGCGATGCAGTGTTAGAGCGCACCAAAGAGTATTTACAAAATGTTCTGGCAGAAAATGTCTCAGCCGGTCGCAAACGGGTAGATGATTTTATTAACAATCACGCACCGCGCTACCGCCCCATTGCCAATTACGTTGCGGAAGAGCTGCTGATTGTTGACCCAGAAAAGTCAGACAAAGAGCTCGAACTACACCTGCATGCACAGTGGTATGAGGTGGAGCGACAATTGGTGAGCGAAGGCCATGACATCATGCAGCCTCAGAATGAGGAGCATGTAGAGGAATACAAAGAACGGCTGAGTGAGTATCTACGCAAGGCAGAAGACCTTAAAAAATCAGACCTTGCCAATTACGTTTCACATCGCAAGGTCATTATTGATCTGCTACAAAAATCCATCGAGCGCCTGGAAGATGGAAAGTATGCCCGTGAGGATATGATTCATGAGCTGATCATGCCTATGCGCAAAGATTCCAATGAGGTTTTCCTGGACTCCTGTAACCTTTGGTTGATTGATGAGCGCTTGGCATTTCATAACTATTTGGCCTCAGACAAAACGCTGAACGCAATGCCTATTACTGGTAATGAGTCCACCAAAGAGCCCGATTTAATCAGCCTCAGAGTATTTGATAACCCACTGCTGGTTAATGATCAAACCAACTTTCCCCTTGCCGCCATCACCGTTGTCGAAATCAAGCGCCCAATGCGTAACGACATGCGTGAAGGCGAAGATAAGGACCCGATTGATCAGGCGCTCAGCTATTTAGAGCGAATACGAGAGGGAAAAGTAACGACAAAATCCGGCCGCCCAATTCCTGGCAATAACGATATCCCAGGCTATTGCTATGTGCTTTGTGACCTAACTGAATCCATGCATCGGCGATGTCGCCGAGCCAACCTGCGCATCACATCCGATGGTATGGGATATTTTGGTTACAACGAGCCTTCCCATGCCTACATCGAAGTGATTAGTTTTGACCAGTTAGTGAAAGCGGCAAAAGAGCGTAACCGGGCATTCTTTGACAAGCTTGGCTTGCCCTCTGTTTAGGAGATTATAGTGACAATTTACAACGTCTACTGCGACGAAAGTCGACACACTTCAGACCCGTCACAGCCGTATATAGTTATTGGTGCGCTGCAATGCCCTCGCGAAGAAAAACACCGCATTGTTGGTCGCTTACACGGACTGATGAGCAAAAACGGCATTAAGACCGAATTTGGCTGGAAAAAATTATCGCCTAACAAGGCTGATTTCTATCAGAGTCTTATTCAATTATTTTCTGAAGAAAATTCACTTTCGTTTCGATGTATTGTGGTCGATCGCAGGCAGCTCGATCACGAACAGTGGAACGATGGTGATAAAGAGCTTGGGTTTTACAAGCTGTACTACCAATTGCTGGTCCACTGGCTGCAACCTGGTGATACCTATCATATCTATCTTGACTGGCAACAGAACGCGTGCAGCACGCGCTTTGAAGAGTTACGTCAGATTCTGGTTCACAAATTATCTGGCCGCGCTAAGCTTGCCTGTTTAGAGCCGGTAGAGTCACATAATCAGCCTTTAATACAACTCTCTGATTTGTTGATGGGAGCAGTCGGTTACAGCTGGAACGAAATGCAAAGCCGACCCAATGCGAGTGCATTCAAATCAGCGTTTGTCGATGAGCTTGCCAAATCACTAGGGAAAGGTAGCCTGCGTTACACCACTACCAAAGGCGAGCGAAACTTTAACATCTTCAATTGGCAGGGACGATAGCTTGACTGACAGCCTATGGCCAAAACTACGTTTAAAGGCCGACTCAGAGGACGAATTAATTGCTGCATACCGCCAAGTGTATCTGGACACTTACGTGTTTGATGAACAAGGCAATAAGCGTATCTTTACCGATTGGACTGGTGCAAAAATAACATTCGCAGCGGGAGCCTTCGAACACGCCTTTACCAAAGCACAGAACTACAGGTTTGGCACATGTGTACATGATGGAGGCTTTGATCACGAAAGAGCACGTCGGATTCTATGGATTGCCGAAGTTCTTGCTGCTTCTGCTGGAACCATTCAGCGGTATACGCAGACGAAGAAAGATAGCCGTGGTCGGGACAAAAAGAGACGTACTTATGTTGTTGTGGACGAAAGCTACGTTGTGGTACTGGATGACCCTAGAAAGCCTGACAAACCATTCACTTTCGTAACGGCTATACCTGCCAACCCAAGCTATATCCAAACTGAAATTAGGCAAAAAGCGTTTCTTGCGGAGACCAAAGCCGGGGGATGAGAATAAAGGGAGGGAGATATGCCCCAGTCTTATCGGCGACTGAGGCGCAGCCACGAACCAAAACACTAGGTAAAGGTTCAACCAGCTCCGAAGAGCGTGCCAATATTATGGTAGTCGGTTAGCAAAATATCAAGCAATTTGAGGCGTAAATGATAACAACTACCGTTTACCTTCATTTTTTAGAGTAATCCGGCACAGCAAAGCGTGTAGACATTAACAGGCTTCTTTTAGACAAGCTGCCCGATGTTCTGGATGCCACTCAGAAAGATCATAAGGTCAAAAACCTGCTACAGGCCCTGAAACAAGAGGGGGTCATTGAGCCTGAAGGCAAGTCCTGGCGAATGTCTAACAAGCCGTAGTTTAGACATTTCTAGATATTTTTAGACATTTGGTGGAGTCGCTTAAAGCTTTATGATGAACCTGCATGAGCTATTCTCACACCGCAAACCGGAATTCGCCCAAGTCACTGCCAGCATCTGCGGTAGTGACGTGGGCGACCGCACCAGTAACCGCAACGGTTTGCGCCGGAATTTGACGATGACACCCGGATGATCGGTTCCTAAACTAGCCCTCAATGTTGTTGTAACGGTTCTATCCGCGGCCACTGCGGGAAAGTGGTAAGGCAAGCACCACCTTGCGCAAGCAAACGGAGCAGAGTGCGAAGCAGGTCTGTGATCGCATCAGTGCAGAGTAGAGTAGTTGTAGTATCTGCATAGACCTATCATTCATTACGCGGGCTTCGGTCTGCACCTTTAAAAGTACTTTTCAATCTGTACCGGTCAAGCTTTGTAGTTGTTATAGGCCGGATACACCTTCAGTTAGCGAGCCTTTCGGCAGTGGCATTCAGCAACAGTTGATAGCTGTCGTCTGGCTCGACCCTTCCAAGTCAATGTTACTAGCTGCATCAAGCAGCTATTTCGTATCCCTTAACTCAATCCAAATAAAGGAGGTAATTCCACTCACCCGGATAGCCGGGATATTGGTTTGCAGGTACCAGGTCTCTTCAGAGAACACACCTGCTGTCTATGGCCAGACATATTCAGGTCAATTTTGGGCGTTGTGTCCCGTGATCGTTCTGCCCAGTGCAGACCGTCCAAGCCACGGCTTGGCGCTGATCAGAAACACTAACCAACACAGGTTTACACGGATGAAAGACTTGAACTACCAATTGAAACAACTGTGCCGCCATAACCGGCAAGGCAGCTATGCCACCCGCAGCAACCGCGAGCACCAGTTAACCCAGATCGCTGACCAGCTCCATGGGTTGGGTTTCAGGCGCATGACTTCCCATTCCCTGAAGCCCAAGCATGTGGAAGCCCTGGTCAAGCTGTGGCAAGCACAGAACCTTTCGCCCGGCACTATCAAGAACCGGATGAGCAATCTGCGCTGGTGGGCCAGGGTGGTGAATAAACAAAATGTGATTGCCCGCTCCAACGACTTCTACGGCATCCCGGATCGTTACTATGGTTCCACTGGAACCGCCAAAGCGAGAACACTGGATCAGGACAAACTGGATCTAATTAAAGATCCCCATGTGCGTATGAGCCTGCAGCTTCAGGCCGCCTTTGGTTTACGGCGGGAAGAAGCCCTGAAGATCAAACCCCGGCAAGCGGATGAAGGTCAACACCTCAGATTACAAGCCAGCTGGACCAAGGGCGGCAAGGAAAGAACCATCCCTATCCGCACAGAGCAACAACGGCAACTGCTGGAGCAGGCCAAGGTACTGGCAGGCAGTCATTCCCTGATTCCCCAAAACCGGCAATACATCCAGCAGGTACGCATTTACGAACGCCAGACAGCCAATGCCGGACTATCCAGGATGCACGGGCTGAGACATACCTATGCCCAGAACCGTTACCAGGAACTGACAGGCTGGGAGGCTCCCAACCGGGGTGGGCCAACGAGCCAACAGCTCGCCATCCATCAAAAAGCTCTGGATCAGCAAGCCCGGTTACAGATATCCCGCGAGCTGGGCCATGAGCGGGAGCAGATAACAGCCGTCTACTTAGGAAGATAGCCATGCAAGGAATCCTGCCACGGCTGATACGACTGAGGGATGCCCCGGCCTATCTGGGCATGGACAAGAACCGCTTCAACCGGGAAGTGCGACACCAGTTGACAGAGATTCCCATTGGCAAACAGGGCATTGCCTTTGATCGCCTTGAAATGGATGCCTGGGTGGAGCAGTATAAGTCCCGCTGTGGGTGTTCGACGAACCATAGGAGCAATTCACTATGTCGAAAAGAACACCGGGCCTCGTCAAGCGGGGCAAAAACGGCATCTGGACAATCGACAAACGCATCAGAGGATATGGCCGCCTTTTCGAAAGCACTGGCACGGGTGACCGGCAGGAAGCCGAGCAATACTTGACCTTTAGGCTGGAGCAGATTCGAAATGAAATGGTGTACGGCATCAAACCCGATTACACCTTTCGCCAGGCAGCCACCAAGTACCTTCTGGAGAACGAGCACAAACGCAGTATTGATCGCGATGCCCAGTCGCTGAGGATTCTCGACCCTTTTATCGGGAACCTGGCGTTACGGCAGGTGCATCAGGATACCCTGGGGCCTTTTATTGCTTCACGCAAAAAAGAAGGCCTGAAGTCCAATACGATCAATCGCGATTTGGCTGTTGTCCGGCGGGTATTGATGTTAGCAGCCAGGCTGTGGCGCGATGAGCGAGGCAATCCTTGGCTGGAGACACCGCCGCTGATTCGTATGCTGGATTGGAAAGATGCCAGAAAGCCATACCCGATTTCGTGGGTTGAGCAGGAGCGGCTGTTTGCCGAATTGCCGAAGCACTTGCGGGAAATGGCGTTGTTCAAGGTCAATACCGGTACGCGGGAAGCGGAAGTCTGCGGCTTGCGCTGGGAGTGGGAAGTTTCTCTTCCAGAGCTGTTGCGTATTCCGACGAACGTGACCGCTCATTCCGGGCATCGTGACCG
>TARA_R110002073_G_scaffold81909_4_pt1 | contig 33256 bp, 34 predicted proteins | sample TARA_R110002073 | Tara Oceans TARA_R110002073 (sample SAMEA4397174) | marine metagenome | biome: Polar Biome; feature: [DCM] deep chlorophyll maximum layer (ENVO:01000326); material: water (ENVO:00002006), including particulate matter (ENVO:01000060) such as... | depth 40 m | reverse complement strand
AATTGGCGGATTATCTCTGATGATTCATTATTAACAATGGTATCAGTCTTGGTATCAAACAAGACAGGTACCGAGGCACGTCCGATATAACCCGCTGCTGCGAGTTTATAGATATCGGGAAGCCTATTTATGCCGGCAACAGGGTTGGCTGCGCTGTCCGCGCTTACATAACGTCTGTCGAGATCCCACCCTTGTTCCGTCTGTACTGCTCCGGCTATGGTGAGACCAATATGATCGGTAAGCCCAGTTAGCGCACGCATAATTTCGGTTCGATGGGCAAAAGGGCACACTTTTGAAGTGAATAACCAATAGCGATCTTTTTCATACGGATAACCTTCGCTTCCTAATATATTATGGAACGAGGTCATTTCCACATGACATATTTCATTGGCGCTCATTATTCATCTCCACTATTATTGACAGATATAGTTGTAATTTACCCATTTTATAGAGTTGAGCCGGGTCAGTTTGTTCAAATTATTCCTCCTTGGATATTCGTGTAAATCGAATAATCTCCCTTCGGTCCCGTTTAGTGGGTCTACCTATCGTCCTTGGGAAAGATGCTGCATCGGCTTTCATTTGTTTAGATAAATCTTCTCGTGTTTTGATGCTTTCCAGATCTTCCTCAAATAATAGCGCCGCCTGGCTTGCGGAGGCTCGGTTATTGATCAGTTTTAATATCGTGATGGTATATTTGAAAGGAGTCTTACGGATTTCTACCTTGTCGCCGACCTTGATACTTTTTGCAGCCTTTATAGCTTGATCATTAACCTTTACTTTATGTCCTTTGATCGCGGATGCTGCGAGTGCGCGCGTTTTATAAAAACGTGTGCACCAGAGCCATTTATCCAGACGCATCGATTCTAGCGGCTCGCCCCGTCTAGCCACCACATTTCACCTGTGTTTTTGCTGCCGCCTGCATTATTATTATCTGAAATTAATTTAGAAGTAATATTATGACTGAAAAGAAAACTGAAAGAGAGTTTATTCCACTGAATATAGCGGTGTTGACTGTTTCTGATTCACGTACGGAAGAAACGGATAAGTCAGGGCAGCGCTTAGTCAACCTACTTGAACAACAAGGTCACATCCTTTATGAAAAGAAGATCGTGCCAGATGATAAATATGCGATTCGTGCTGCAGTATCGCAATGGATTGTCGATGAAGATATACAGGTGGTGTTGACGACGGGTGGCACCGGTGTGACCGGTCGTGATGGCACGCCGGAAGCGCTCAATGTCCTTTTTGATAAAACAATTGATGGTTTTGGTGAGACCTTTCGTGCAATTTCATTTCAGCAGATCAAGACTTCGACAATACAATCGCGCGCGATTGCCGGCGTTGCTAATGGAACGTATATATTCTGCATGCCCGGTTCAATGGGCGCTTGTGTTACTGCATGGGATGAGTTGATTCGTTTACAGCTTGATTATAGAACTCGACCCTGTAATCTGGTTGAATTGATGCCGAGGTTGAGAGAAAAATAATTAAACTCATACAAAGTCTTATTTTTCCGAAGAGTCCAGGCTAGGTATTTCGAAGTAGACAAGAAGGGTGCGCTGAAAAATATTATCATTGTCATCACTGATCATAAAAAAGCGATTGTCTTTATGCCATGCAATGCCTTCAAAATTTTCATTAAAGTAACTAGCTGAAGGGACAAGCTCCGATAATTGTTGCGCTTGTATTGAACCAGCTTCAAGTGTAATCAAATGAATAACACTAGCTAGGCCAGAAAAGATACTGGAATAAATACGTTCTAATGCAACAAGGCGATTATCAGGCAAGGTAGTTAATCCGACTAAAGAGCCATAATTTTCACTATTAGGTTTAAAGTTCCAGATATTCTCATTAATTGTATGTAATGACAGCATGTTGTTATTCGTATTTTTTAAAGGACGTTCGGGGCCTGTAATTATGTTGAATATTGGATGAAGTGTAATTGCTTCTAATGATTTATTGGCTCCTGCGTAGTTGTCTATATCATCCAGCATATTAGCGAGTATATATTGCGAAATATAATTTCCTTCAGAGGTGAACTTAATAATTCTTGGCTTGCGCTCAAAACTGATAACTAATTCTGTATCTCCTGCAATACCATTTTTTGCATTGTTCAATGCCAGACCTTCACTATCAGAAAATTTATATTTTAGCTGCTTTCCATTTTTATCTTTTAAGAAATGATAAGAATTGAGAACAAGGTTTACTAATCGGTTATTTTCAAAAGAGGGTGTTGTGTGAATGATGAAGCCACGATCAGATAGAATCGTTAACTGTTTTTGATCGTGATCCCATGCCAATCCGGAAAATTCCATGAGGGGGAAGTCCGGGCCTGCATTTTGTTTGAGTTGAACCAGCCCTAAAACTTTGAAATTGTTTTGCAGAAGTTGCTGTAATTGAGCTTGCGGTAAATTAATTGGGTCAGCAATATCTCGAGCTGCTAAGACGTGGCTTAGATATGTGCAGCAGAGAAACAGTAAAAACATCCTGGCCCATAAGGCAGAGACTGTTTGGTAATGAGTAAACCGGCTGCAATTGCCGTTTTCCTTTCCATTTTTATCAAACAGATTATTAAATAACATTATATAATGCTGTGAACCTTTAAAGTGTTAATAATCAAATTAATGAGAAACATTAGTTTTTCTAAATTATAAGAAGATGAATACGATGACGAGTACATTTTTTACACTAATATTATTGCCAAATTTGTTGCGTATTGGTAAATCTAAACGTGTTGTTATGAGCTGAGAAGACTATTATTACCGTTATGATGTTTTTTAGAAAGAATAGAGAGATGAAGAGAACTGATAAGGTTGTGATTTTACTTGGACTGTTAATCTGTTCCTTACCTAATGCTCATGCTACGAGATATGTCCTGAGTGATTCAGGTGATACGCTGGTAGGCGAAATCATAAAAGTCAAAGCAGACCAAAGTGAAACATTATTAGATATTGCTCGTCGTAACGGTTTTGGTTATCAGGACATGAAACTGGTTAATCCAGATGTTGATACGTGGTTGCCGGTTCATGGAGAAGAGGTCACCCTGCCAGCACAATTTATTTTGCCGGTTGCACCAATGAGAGGCATTGTCTTAAATATCCCTGAAATGCGCTTGTATTACTATCCTCCTAAAATGAAGGGTAAACCACAAGAAGTAATCACATATCCGTTAGGCATAGGCAGGGAAGGTTGGAGCACGCCTTACATGAAAACAAAAATTATAGAGAAAAAAACCAACCCAAACTGGTATCCCCCTGAATCTATCAGGAAAGAACATGAAGCAGCAGGCGATCCACTCCCTAAAATTGTTAAGGCCGGCCCCGATAATCCATTAGGTGCTTTTGCTATGCGCTTGGGCAAGCCTGATTATCTTATCCATGGCACGAATAAACCTTATGGCATTGGAATGAGAGTCAGCCATGGCTGTATTCGTTTATACCCGGAAGATATCGAAGCCTTATTTTCAGAAGTCTCCCTTCGGACTCCGGTCAATATAATTAATCAACCCTATAAGGTTGGTGTAAAAGACAACATAATTTACCTTGAAGCACACCCTTTTCTGGATGAAGACATAGAAAAATACGAAAATAACCTGACTAGTGTTGTCGCATTAATTATTGATATGTTAAATGATGAAGATTATGAGCTTGATTGGTCTGCTGCATATGACGCGATAAACAGCCCTAGTGGTCTGCCCATTGCAATAGGAAGACTATTACCGAAGGTGATGCAGGCAAAAGTTGGAGAAAGATTGAGCAAAGTACTGACTCAGGCAGAAAAGTTTAATTTACAATTGCAGTTAGATTCTCAGATCATTATTTCTGATTAATTAAGAACGTCGTTTTTATGCGACGAAATATTGTTCGGTTCGAATTTTGTCATTTAAGAACGTCACTACTGCGCATTTATGCGTTCACAGCAGACAAGTAGATCCTATATATAAAAAAAGCCCTGATTGAATCCAATCAGGGCTTTTAAGTATAAATTAAAGGTTTAATTTATTATTTCATCATCGCTTTTTCAAACATACGATCAATCTTTGCTGAATTTGCATTACAACATTCTAATGCCGAATCAGCCGTAGCCTGTGCCTTTGAAGCAGCAAGTGCAGCTTCCGATGCTATACCATGGCCTTTTGAAGCCAAATTATAAGCTTCCGTTGCCTTTGACATTGCCGCCGAAGCTGCAGTGTTAGCCGCATCTATATCAGCTTGCATTTGTTTCATGTTGCCACAACCACCAAGCATTGCGAGTGAAAGCGCAAGTACGCCAACTTTGATTATTTTTGTTTGCATTGTTCGTCTCCAGTTAAACAATTGCTGAGGTCATCCCCAGATAAATAGATTTCGTCATATGATAATGAACCATTTCAGAGTGTTAATCAATTTCTAAAAGCAAAAAAATGAGACCAATTTTACTTAATTAATGTCAGTTTATTAAAGCAAGAAAAGTTTTAGCGACCAGCACCTGATCCTGAAGTCTTCATCCGTTTGTCATAGTGGTCAAAGGTAAAGCTGATTAAAGCATTTTCCAGACCTGACATCGGGTTTTCTTCGCAATATTCGGTAAGCCAGCCGATGACTTCATCTTCTTTCATTCTTCCTGTAATACTATAAGTTTTTTCTGTAAATACATTGTACGCTGTTAAAAAACCTTTTATGTAATGTTTATATTTATCGTTTCCATCTTTTGTCATCGCCTTATTAAAACCGAAACAGGATTTTTTGCCGACCCCCCATACTGCATAATTCCCACTGCTATCAACAGCCAATGTAATAGAGGGCATCAATAAGAGACTGATTAAAATTGTTATAGATTTCATGAGTATTTCCTCATTAATTGTTATCATTCATCATATACATTTCTGTGTCCGCTCATCTAATGATTCCTTTGAAACCAGCCAGTAAGCGTTTAATCCCTGTCTCAGATGCCCCCTTGTCCAGGGCCCCGTAGGCGATACGACAATAACAGCCGTCATTCATCCCGAAGGCTTCACCTGGGATTACTGCTACTTTGTATTCTTTGATTAGTCTCTCAACCACTTGCATGCCTGTCAGTGTCGTATTGAGTTTAACCAGAGAATAAAAAGCACCTTTGGAATCAGGTGTTGAACAGAGATTATTTATATCTTGCAACGCTGAAAATAAGATACTTCGAGTACGATCAATTTGTTTTAAATGTGACTGAGTATATGAACGTCCTAATTGCATGGCCGTAATCGCTGCATCTTGCGCAATACGGGTTGGGCAAATAAGGTATGTATCTTGTGCTTTTTTTACAGACAGCAACAGGTGTTCCGGACATATCATATAGCCAATGCGCCAACTTGCAAAACCAAAGGCCTTAGATAAGGAATAAAGTGAAATAGTGTACTGTTCTGAATTAGGGATACTTGCAACTGAAAAATGTTGAACATCGTCATAGGTAAAGTATTCATAGGCTTCGTCAGAGATATGATAGATGCCGTTATCCTGGCATAGTTTATTTATCTCACGTAATGTCGACTCTGAATAAACCACACCAGTAGGATTATTAGGGGACACGGTAACAATCGCTTTTGTTTTTGGTGTTATAGCGGCAGCTATAGCTTCTAGAGAAGGCTGGAAGTCGGTCTTTGTTTCGACGGTAACGGGTGAACAAGACAGCATTTTGATAGCCATTTCATGATTGAAATAATAAGGGCGCAATAAGATTACTTCATCCCCGGGATCAGTAATCGCCATTAAGGCGTTCATGAAAGCCATATTTGCGCCCGCAGTAACAACTAAACTCTGAGAGTTATTGAGATGTATATCATTATCTTGTTTAAGTTTTCTTGAGATACAAGAACGTAATTCCGGTGTGCCTTCGACCTCAGAATACCAGTTAAAATCAACTGAATATTTTTGAGAAGTCACTCTATCGAAAACGCTTTGTGGCGGTGAGTAATAAACAACGCCTTGACCCAGAGAAATCGTCCCAGGAGTTTTTTTAATTAAATTAGAAACAACGGGGATAACGGGTGATTGTATTTCCAGCATTCGATTACTGGCGGTAAATAGTTTACTTGGCATTGAGTCTAAGAACTAAAATCGAAAGATTATCAGAGTTCAAGCATCTTATTCGCAGATGAAAAATTAATTATGGTGAAAAAAGCATTTTTCGGCCTGAAAACTGACTTTTTAGAAACTCCATCTGATCCGCAAGAATTTTTCTATTTGATAAGGCAAGATATTCAGCCCAGTTCGGTACATAAGGTATCGCAAGTAAAGGCATGTTAGCGCGTTCAGGCGTTCGATTCCCTTTGCGGGTATTACAATGGCGACATGCTGTCACAACATTTGACCAACGATCCCTGCCGCCCTTGGATATTGGAATAATGTGATCGCGTGTTAATGCCGCATCATTAAATTTGTGTCCACAGTACATGCATAAAGAGGCATCCCGCAAGAACAATTCACGGTTGGTTAACGGGGGAATAATACGCTTATTGTGTTTGGCTGGGTTGGAACGTTTGACGGCTATTATTGAATTGATCTCAACGGTTGAACGCTGGCCAGTTAATCGACTAGTCCCACCATGAAACGTAAACACGCTATCACCAGCAGTCCAGGCAATCATTTCTCTGCTATAAAGATTGACCGCATCTTGCCAAGGGATCCACCTGACGGGAGAACCTGCTATATCAAGTCTTAATATTAATGGTGTCATATCGCTTTTGTTATTGGGTAGACTTTTGTAAAGTCATTCACCATAACATCCTTTCGGGATGAAACTATAGTGTGATTGTTTTATGCGAAACATTAACCAAGGTCAAGCCTTTAAATAAAAATCTAATGAAAGAACTGGAAAGATTACTCGACATTATGAAGTTACTCCGAGATCCAGACAATGGGTGTCCGTGGGATAAAGAGCAAACGATTGATTCGATAAAGGCATTTACTCTTGAAGAAGCATATGAGGTGGTGGATGCCATTGAGCGTAATGATATCGAAGGGTTACGGGATGAACTGGGGGATCTATTGTTTCATATTGTTTTTTATTCTGAAATGGCCGATGAGAGTAAACATTTTAATTTTCATGATGTGGTAAAGCAAGTGAATCAAAAACTTGAACGCAGACACCCGCATGTATTTTCAGACTTCAAGCTGGATAGTGTTGAAGAAGTTAAAACGCTTTGGGAACAAATAAAACAGCAAGAGCGTGATGCCGCCGCCAATGGTGCGGATAAGGAGCCAAACCATCTGCTCGATGATATTGGCAAACATATGCCGGCTATTAAAAGAGCTGAGAAATTACAAAAACGGACAGCGACTGTTGGTTTTGACTGGACTGATAGTCAAGATATCTTAAATAAGATAGATGAAGAATTAAGCGAGCTTCGACAAGCACTCCAAGAGCCGGATAAAATCGACAATATTTCTGAGGAATTGGGTGACTTGATGTTTTGCTGCGTTAATCTTGGCCGTCATTATAAAATTGATTCCGAGGTTTCACTTCGAGATACGAATGAAAAATTTGTCAGTCGTTTTAATTACATAGAAGCAACCTTAAAAAAACAGAATAAATCGCTTGCTAATGCGACTTTGGAAGAAATGGATGCGCTTTGGGATGAAGCGAAGGCACTTGCTAGAAAGTAAGTGTTATTTAATGCGATCTCGATCCAGATCTATGATTTTACCGTTTGAATCAAACTTTATCTCAGTAATCCATTTATCAGAACTCTGAGGTGCAGGTATGAAGAACCAGCTTTTTCGTAATATATTGTGATGATAATCAGTCTTTAGTGTTTCGTGATCTGGTGAGCCTAGCCTGTAGAGCACCTCTGCTTCTGACATCCCTTTTCTAAGCTTGATGTAATCTCGCATATCAATCGCATCAGCAGAGGCCAAAGTCCCATAAAGTAGAATTAAAGTGAGGAGGAGGAGTTTCTTCATGGTGTATTTATATTTATAAATTGCCTTTACGCCTAATAGAGTGACATTTTCCCGAGTGGTTCATTATTTCGGGATAAAAAAAGGGTGCGGTTTTGAGCGCACCCAATAGTCTAAAGGGGAGGAGATAGTCTACTATCTATCCTAAAGCATTTGTCATGCCATTTACGACATACTTTCATACAAAACAATGATTTATGAATATTATTGGCGTTTATCCCTTTGACTCACGTACATTAATTTAGTATACTGGTTATACATTAACTAGAACAAGGTTGAACTAAACAATGGATGTACTTAATTTCTTTAAAGAATTTTCTGATGATGATAAGTGTTTACATCATCTTATGGTCACTCGCTTCGGTGAAATCCTAGATTGCCCTAAATGTGGCAAAAATGGGAAGTTTCACAGGGTAAAGAGTCGTCCTGTCTACTCTTGCCAGTTCTGCCGTCACCAGATCAGCCCAATGAAAGACACGCCTTTTGAGCGATCTCGTACTCCTTTGCAGAAGTGGTTCTATGCTATGTATCTTTTCACTACTTCCCGTCACGGCGTACCCGCTAAGGAACTACAACGCCAACTCTCTGTTACCTATAAAACAGCTTGGAGAATGGGGCATGAAATCCGAAAATACATGGCTGATGTAGATGGTGATTCCAATATGTCAGGTCATATTGAAGTCGATGAGTCTTTTCATGGTGGAAGAAGCGACAAAGCAGGCTTTCCTATTGAAAAGACAGCCGTATTCGGCATGATCCAACGTAATGGTGACGTTATAACTAAAGTCATTCCAAGACGAGCAAATGTACATATTCGCCCATTAATTAAACAGTACATTGATAAAGGCGCGACTGTTAGCTCTGACGAATGGGGCGGTTATCGTAAACTTAAAGAGCTTGGTTACAATCACGGTATGGTTAATCATAGCCGCGAACAATGGAAAAACGGCGTTCATCATACCAATTCAATAGAAGGTTACTGGTCACGTATTAAGAACTCTATTCGTGGTACACATGTACATGTATCAGGTAAACATCTACAAAAATATCTAGGTGAGTTCGAGTATCGCTACAATATGAGAGCTAATCCTTCTTTGATGTTTGATCTTCTTTTAAGGGCTTTTGCGTCATGCGGGACAAGAGCGAGTTAAACTTCTTCTTGCTTCCTTTAGTAGGATGTTGCTCTGCAAACTCTTTTAATTTGCCCTGTTTACGCGCTTCCTCAAGACTTAAATATTTGCCAGTAGACATGATTATTTTTTATTCATTAATTCATTTAACCCAACAAGTTTATTTATTGAGCCTTCTAAAATTACAATATTTTTATTTGTCTCTACGTTTTGCCTAGAAATAGATTCAAGTTCATTATTAATTTTATTAACATCATTCGTTATAGATATATTTAATACATCAAATTTATCATCCAATTCCTTTGATTCGTTTCCAATATGAACATATAAGCCAAGTAAACCCAATAAAATAGTGATGGCTACGCCTATACCTATATTCCTCATATCTCTAACATCGTCTTTAATAGACGTAATATCACCAAGTATATGCTCTACTCTAGTCTCTAAAACGGTCACTCTCTTGTCCAAATCCCCGCTTCCTCCTCCGCCTGTTGAACCCAAATTAGTGGGCGGATTCCAGTTACCCCCACTACCATGAATCTGAGTTACAGGAGAATAGTTACTACCTGCTCCTGTAGAATCTACATCAGGATTTGTCATCTTAATTATCCTCGTCCTTAATCTCTGTAGCAGGGTAAGTACGATTTAATAAATCCCTAAGCTGAATTAGCGCACCATGAGGCATTGTTATTCTGGCTTTATTCTCTCTAAACGACTCGGTATCATCTAGTTCAACAGTTGTTTGATAGCCAGCCAATACGCCGCCTTCATGCTCTTTAACATCGCCATCAACAAGCCTTGCCGTTTCACTAATAATTCCCACAACATCAGCATAAAAAATAATATGGTGCATACCGTCGCCAGTTGGGCCGGTTACAATAGCATTTGTAGCAAAATGACTAGCAAAATGCGGTGCTCGATGATGCGGTATTTTCATTTCTTTTGGAACTTCGCCATCGTCTGGCATTTTGCTCCTAACTGACGGCCTCTTATCTTTCTCTCCCATTGAAACGCCCCTTATAAAAACTCAGGCTAATTATACATATTTGAGTATACATATGGCTAAAATTAACTACGTGGCTCAACGGGATAATCGCCATATTATTTAATGTATTATATATTCAGTAACCATAGCAAAATATGAACAAAGAGCCAAAAACGCCGTTTTTTGACTACAAAAACGGAGCTTAATTAAGTGGAAAAGAAAGAATCAGGGTTTTTCTGTGTTTTCTTTTTCTTTATCGCAAGAAAGCATAGCGTAAGCAGAGTGATTATGTATGGATTCAAAATTCTCTGATTCGATCGTATAGCCTAAAATTCTGTCATCTTCATTAAATTTTACTGCGACATCACGAACGATATCTTCAACGAACTTAGGGTTATCGTATGCTCGTTCAGTGACGTACTTTTCATCAGGTCTTTTTAAAAGACCATATAGTTCACATGATGCAACTTTTTCAATCACATCAATGAGTTCTTCTATCCAGATAAAGTCAGCCATTCTAACGCAAGCTGTTATATGTGAGCGCTGATTATGCGCGCCATAATCAGCTATACTCTTCGAACAGGGGCATAAGGAAGTGACTGGAACCAGTACTTTTACTAACACCGCTGGTTTTGCGTCCTTAATCTGACCGATAAAAGATACTTCGTAATCCATAAGACTTTTGACCCCGGATACCGGTGCCGCTTTATTAACAAAGTATGGGAAGGTCATTTCTATATCGCCCGATTGAGCGTTCAGTCGTTCGGTCATTTCTTTAATCATGCGTTTGAAAGATCGAACGGTAATCTCATACTCATGGTGATTGAGAATTTCGACAAAACGTGACATGTGAGTGCCTTTATATTCTTCAGGCAAGTTTACATACATGTTGAAATTAGCAACGGTATGTTGCTCACGACCAGAACGATCACTCACCACAATCGGGTGCTTGATGTCTTTAATCCCAACCTTATCTATGGCTATGTGCCGGGTATCTAGACTATTCTGGGTATCCGGTATTTCTGTAGTTGCGGGTACTGGTTTATTCATTTGCTTAAATTCCAATAACTTAGGTTAAGAAGGTGAAAGTAATAATAAGAGAAATTAACTAAGTTGAGTGATTCTACTCTAATTAAAGCTCATATCCATCCTACTAGGATGCGTTGTGTGGTGATAATGTTCCGGTTATTTGTTGCGTTTAACGATGTAATCCGCAATTGCTCTCAGCATGTCGGCTTTATTGTCGAAGGAGTCAAGACACTCAAGTGCTTCATTGTATAAATCATTGGCAGCTTTTTTCGCACCTTCCATTCCAAGAAGGTTGGGATACGTTGGCTTATTCATGGCGATGTCTGAACCCTGTGGCTTACCTAATGTTTCGGTGTCACTTTCAATATCAAGAATGTCATCCTTGATTTGAAAGGCCAAACCAATGCATTTTGCATATTGCGAGATTCGAGATAGTAATTCTCGATCAACATTATCAACTGATAGTGCCCCCAATTCAGCACTTGCCCTGATTAAAGCCCCTGTTTTATGGATGTGCATATTTTCAAGTTCAGCAATAGTCAGAGATATACCAACCGAGGCTAAATCAATAGCTTGTCCTCCAGCCATACCTCTGGACCCACTGGCAATAGCAAGTGTTTCAATCATGGATAAACGTTGTTGATCATTTACCTGTATATCAGGGTCATGAGCCAGTATGTGGAAGGATAATGCCTGTAAGGCATCTCCAGCTAATATCGCCGTGGCATCATCATAGGCCTTGTGGCAGGTTGGACGACCACGACGCAGATCATCGTCATCCATTGCCGGTAAATCATCATGAATTAGAGAATATGCATGGATTATTTCAACGGCACATGCGGGCCCATTTAAAGCGATTAAATCTATGCCAAAAGCTTCCCCAGTGGCATATAAGATAACGGGACGTATGCGTTTACCATTGCCCAGGACTGAATAGCGCATCGCTTCATGCAATTTTTCAGGTTGAACCGAGGCTTCGGGTAACCAACGATCAAGCGCTGTTTCCACAGATTTTTGATAAACCTGCAATCGTTCAGTAAAGTCTGTCATTTATTCTTCGTTATTATCTGGGTTAAAAGGCTCTAATTTAGCGTTTCCGTCTTTTCCCAGTAATATGCTAACTTTTTGTTCGGCTTCACTCAGAGCTTGTTGGCATGTTTTGGTTAATAAAATACCGCGTTCAAAATGTTTAAGAGAGTCTTCCAGCGATAGTTCACCTTTTTCCATGGTCTGCACGAGCTGCTCAAGCTCAGCTAATGTTTTTTCGAAGTTGATTAAACTGGTTTTCTTTGGCACAAGAAATCTCTTAAATTAATAATGAGTTATAGTACGGGATGTCGCTAAAAAAGGCGCATATATTATCATCACTTGGCCTCATTACCAGTATGGAAAATATGAAAATTTTAATTTCAGATCGTGTTTGACAGTGATTTGAGGCTAGGCTAAAGTTTTAGAAACTTAGACTAAGTCTAAGTTAAGGCGAATACAATATTATCGGATAGAAACTTGGAGGAGATGTATGGAACTTAAAGGCTCTAAAACCGAAGAAAATCTCAAAGCAGCATTTGCTGGTGAATCACAGGCAAATCGCCGTTATCTTTATTTTGCACAAAAAGCAGATGTCGAGGGTTTTAATGATGTTTCTGCTGTCTTTAGATCAACTGCTGAAGGTGAAACAGGTCATGCCCATGGTCATTTGGAATACCTGGAGGCTGTAGGTGACCCAGCAACTGGCGAACCTATTGGAAGCACAGATCTTAATCTCAAAGCAGCAATTGCTGGTGAGACGCATGAGTATACTGACATGTATCCTGGTATGGCTAAGTCAGCTCGTGAAGAAGGTTTTGATGAGATTGCCGATTGGTTTGAAACCTTGGCAAAGGCAGAACGTTCTCATGCGAATCGTTTTACCAAAGCATTAGCTAACCTCGGTTCATAAGTATTAGTAAAGTTATCAGGCCAATTGAGCCGGTTAATGTCGGCTCAATCTTTTATCCTGTGTTAACTTGAATTGCTAGCTTATGAGTGAAGGGCGAGAAGGTAGTCTTGAAGCACCAACCAGACATCCTATAGATTGGAAGTCGGGTGAATTTTACGACGAAACCACATTGTTTGATGAGCTTGAGCGCGTTTATGACATCTGTCATGGCTGTCGGCGTTGTGTCAGTCTTTGCAATTCGTTCCCAACCTTATTTGATCTGGTTGACGAGTCAGCAACCTTTGAAGTCGATGGTGTAGATAAAGAAGATTATTGGAATGTTATTGATCACTGTTACTTATGTGATCTGTGTTATTTAACAAAGTGTCCTTATGTTCCACCACATGAGTGGAATGTGGATTTCCCCCATTTAATGTTGCGCGCAAAGGCGCAAAAATTCAAAAATGGTGAGAACAAATTACGGGATAAAATACTGACCTCAACAGATGCCGTAGGTTCACTTGTGGGCATCCCTGTCATCGCCCAGACAGTTAACATGGCTAATTCGATTAGACCTGTGCGTAAAGTATTAGAAAAGACGGTTGGTATACATGCCGACGCGGTTCTTCCTGACTTCCATAGCAATTCATTGCGTAAACGCCATAAGAAACAAGGTTCATCTAATGCAACCGCAGAAGAAGCTGGCTTATTCGAAGGTAAAGTTGCGGTTTTTGTCACTTGTTACGGTAATCGTAATGAACCGGATGTAGTAGAAGATCTTATCGCCGTACTAAGACACAACAAATTAGAAGTACGTTTGGTAGAGCAGGAAAAGTGTTGTGGTATGCCTAAAATGGAACTGGGTGATTTAGAGTCCGTCGAAAAATTAAAAGATTTTAACATTCCGCAATTAATAAAAATGGTGCAAGCAGGTTACGACATAGTTGCGCCGATCCCTTCATGCGTCTTAATGTATAAACAAGAGTTGCCCTTGCTGTTTCCTGATGACCCCGATGTACAAAAAGTACAACAGGCTTTTTATGATCCATTTGAGTATCTAATGTTGCGCAACAAAGATAATAAACTAAATAGAGAGTTTAAAAATAAGCTCGGCAAGGTAGCCTATCATGTTCCTTGTCATCAACGCGTCCAGAAAATCGGTCCAAAGACCAAGGAAGTATTAGAACTTATACCTGATACGGATATCACTTTGATAGAACGTTGCTCAGGACATAATGGAACCTACGCTGTTAAAACTGAATACCATGAAACCTCCATGGAAATATGTAAGCCTGTTATAAATAAAATTAAAAATGCCGCACTAGATCATTATATAAGTGACTGCCCGATGGCGGGACATCAAATTGATAATGGTATGGACGATAGAATAGAAATCAGGGCAGAAAGTCCTTTCTCATTATTAAGACAGGCATATGGGATCTAGTATGAAAAAATTAACACGAGATGATCTCTATTCATTAGAAAAATATGCAGAAGTACGCTCAACATTTCGCGCTGAGGTAATGAAACATAAAAAGAACCGCCAATTAGCGGTTGGTCCAAATGTGACACTTTACTTTGAAGACCACACAGTAATGCACTATCAAATTCAGGAAATTCTGCGGGCTGAACGTGTTTTCGAAGCAGAAGGTATAGAGGAAGAACTGGAAACATATAATTTAATGATTCCCGATGGTTCAAATTGGAAGGCCACCTTTATGATCGAATTTACGGAGGAAGTTGAGCGGCGCGAGGCATTAGCCAAAATGACCGGTATCGAGAGCCAGACATGGGTAAAGGTGGATGAATTCGCTGAAGTGATAGCTGTTTCGGATGAAGATCTTGAGCGAGATAACGAAAACAAAACATCTTCTGTTCACTTTATGAGATTTGAATTAAATCCTGAAATGGTGGCTGCATTAAAACAGGGCAGTAGATTATCTGTAGGCATAAACCATTCTGCGTATGAACATGTGGTAGATCCTGTGCCACAGCATATTCGTGATTCACTAGTTTCGGATTTAGATTAAACAATCAACTTCCTTATATTCATCTCAAAAGAGTATAATCTGCCAACTTATATCGATACTGTATTCGATATTTCCCTGCTCCTATAAATAACAGTGAGATAACTACTTTTGTCATCTAAATATGATGCCTCTGATATTGAGGTATTGACCGGCCTTGAACCGGTTCGCAAACGCCCCGGCATGTACACGGATACAAGTCGTCCAAATCACCTGGTTCAGGAAGTCCTGGATAATAGTGTTGATGAAGCTATTTCCGGCCATGCTTCAAAAATTGATGTCATCTTGCATAAAGATGGTTCTGTCAGTGTGGTCGATGATGGACGTGGCATGCCTGTCGATAAACATCCCGGTGAAAACCTTCCTGGCGTTGAAGTTATTTTTACTCGATTGCATTCGGGTGGTAAGTTTTCAAATAAAAACTATAAGTTTTCTGGTGGCTTACATGGAGTAGGTGTGTCTGTGGTCAATGCTTTATCAAAAAACCTTGAGGTTTGGGTTAGGCGTGATGGCAAGGAATACAATATGTCGTTCAAGGGTGGAGAGAAGCATTCCAAACTTGAAGTGGTAGGTGATGTAGGAAAAAAGAATACTGGCACGACGATACGATTTTGGCCGGATGCAAAATATTTTGATACAACAAAATATGCGGTGACAAAGTTAAAACATTTAATGCGCGCGAAGGCTGTTTTATGCCCTGGTGTCACTATACGTTTGAATGATGAAGCAACAAAAACAAAAGAAGAATGGTGTTATGAGGATGGTATCAAAACCTATCTTGCTGAAGAGTTAATCGGTATAGAACTCTTGCCCCCCGAGCCTTTTTTGGGTTCCATGCAAGGTGAACATGAAGCAGTCGACTGGGCGTTGCATTGGCTACCAGAATCTGCTGACATGATTACAGAAAGTTATGTCAATCTTGTTCCAACTCCGCAAGGTGGAACACATGTCAACGGCATGCGACAGGGGCTATTAGATGCTATTAGAGATTTTTGTGAATCCAGAAACCTGTTGCCACGAGGCGTTAAATTAGCTGCTGACGATGTTTGGGATAATTGTTGCTATATATTGTCAGTGAAAATGGATGATCCGCAATTTGCAGGACAGACTAAAGAGCGACTGTCATCAAGAGAATGCACGACATTCGTTTCCGGGGTTGTTAAAGACACATTGAGCCAATGGTTGCATAAGCATGTTGAAATGGGTGAGCGTATTGCTGAACTTGTTATTGCAGCTGCACAGAAACGGCTCAAGTCCAGTAAAAAAATTGTCCGGAAGAAAATCAGTGGTGGGCCAGCACTACCTGGTAAGTTGGCGGACTGTTCTATGCAAGATATTAATGTGTCTGAGTTATTTTTGGTAGAAGGAGACTCCGCGGGTGGTTCAGCCAAACAAGCACGAGATCGAGAATTTCAGGCGGTAATGCCATTACGAGGCAAAATATTAAATACTTGGGAAGTTGATTCCTCCGAAGTACTGTCTTCTAAGGAAGTGCATGATATTGCCGTTGCCGTTGGTGTTGATCCGGGTTCGGATGATCTTTCTGGTTTACGCTATGGCAAGATTTGTATTCTTGCGGATGCTGACTCAGATGGGGCGCACATCGCAACGTTAATTTGTGCCTTATTTCTGAAACACTTTAAGCCACTCGTTGAAAGCGGTCATATTTATGTTGCCATGCCTCCTCTTTATCGAATCGACGTGGCAAAAGACGTTTATTACGCTCTGGACGATGCTGAAAGACAAGGTGTTCTGGATAAGATTACTGCTGAAAAAAAACGTGGCAATATTTCAGTGCAACGTTTTAAGGGTTTGGGTGAAATGAATCCGATTCAACTACGTGAGACAACAATGGCAACCGCAACGCGACGGCTAGTGCAACTGACGCTACCAAACGCAAAACAGGCGGAAAAAGTAATGGATATGTTGCTCGCTAAGAAACGCGCTGCTGATCGAAAGAAATGGCTTGAGACTAGCGGTGACCAAGCGGTTGTTATTTAGAGCAAGCATTGTTCATGTGGACAACAATATAACCGTGATAAGAAAACTCACTACCCTCAGACATCGTCCCGTTCTCAGAGTAGATGAGTTGATCAATTTCATCGATATTTAAGGCTGAGCGATCTTTTTCCGTGAGTCTGAGGTAGATTTCTGATGCATTGATGAACTGGTTTACTGCTGGTTTAGACATGACATTGCCCCTATTTAATTTAAGTATTGAGCAATGATCTAATAGATAGATTAAACACAAATGACAATTAAATTATCATTTAATGTCAATAGTTAAAGTAAATAATATAAATTTATATAAAACAATAGGATACATGCAATACCTAATGTTAATTAGAGGAAAGTGTAATGCCTGATTCAATGAGTTTTGACTTCGAGCAAAACGAACAACGACCACTACAAGAATATACCGAGAAAGCGTATTTGGATTATTCAATGTATGTCATTCTAGATCGTGCTCTACCGCATATCGGAGATGGCTTAAAGCCTGTGCAACGTCGAATTATCTACGCTATGTCGGAGTTAGGCTTAAAGTCTTCGGCAAAATATAAGAAATCCGCGCGAACAATTGGTGATGTGTTAGGCAAATTCCATCCACATGGTGACTCAGCGTGCTATGAAGCCATGGTCTTAATGGCACAGGGTTTTTCCTATCGTTACCCGTTGATAGATGGGCAAGGTAATTGGGGTTCGATGGATGATCCTAAGTCTTTTGCTGCGATGCGTTATACAGAATCAAAGCTAGCACCTTATTCGGATGTGTTATTAAGTGAAGTTTCACAAGGAACTGTTGATTGGGTACCTAATTTCGATGGTACTTTAGAAGAACCAAAGATATTGCCTGCTCGATTACCAAATATCCTACTCAATGGCACTACAGGTATTGCTGTCGGTATGGCGACTGATATCCCGCCGCATAATTTAAAAGAGGTGGCTAGTGCCTGTATCCGATTATTAGAGTCGCCAAAGAGTACAGTAAAAGAGTTATGTGAGCATATTAAAGGGCCAGATTATCCGACCCAAGCTGAGATTATTACCCCAAAAGAAGCTATTCAAGAGCTGTACGAAACAGGTAATGGCTCGATTAAAATGCGTGGAGTGTGGGAGAAGGAAGAGGGTAATATCGTTATTACGGCACTACCACATCAGAGTTCTGGTAGTAAGATCCTTGAGCAAATTGCATCACAAATGCAGGCAAAAAAATTGCCCATGCTTGAAGATTTACGTGATGAGTCCGACCATGAAAACCCCGTCAGATTAATACTTATCCCGCGTTCCAACCGAATCAACCTTGATGAATTAATGCTGCATCTCTATGCAACAACGGATCTTGAGCGCAGTTACCGGGTAAATCTTAATATTATCGGGCTCAATGGACGACCTCAGGTAAAAGATCTGAGGGGCATATTGAAGGAATGGCTGGAATACAGGGTTGAAACTGTGCGTAAAAGATTGCAGTTCAGACTGGATAAAGTGCTTGCCCAGATTCATGTCCTTGAAGGTTTAATGATTGCCTATTTGAATATTGATGAAGTCATTCAGATTATCAGAGAAGAAGATAAGCCTAAAGCAGTCTTGATGAAGCGGTTTAAACTGAGTGATATACAGGCTGACGCTGTACTCGATTTGAAGTTACGTAAATTGGCCAAGTTGGAAGAAATCAAGATTAAGGGCGAGTTGGATGAGCTAAGTGAAGAGCGAAAACAGCTGGATACTACCTTAGGATCGAACCAACGTTTAAGGACATTAGTTCGTAAAGAGATTCAAGCTGATGCCACAGAATATGGCGATGAACGAAAATCACCTTTAAAAGAGGGTGTTGAAGCAAAAGCAATTGATGAAACAAGTTTGGTTCCGACAGAACCTGTCACCATTATTCTCTCAGATAAAGGTTGGGTACGTGCCGCAAAAGGTCACGAAGTTGATCCGGAAACGTTGAACTACAAGAGTGGTGATAGCTATAAGCAAGCAAGTCTGGGCAGAAGCAATCAGTCTGCTGTTTTTCTTGATTCTAGTGGTCGTTGTTATTCGTTGCCGGCACACTCATTACCATCGGCACGCAGTCTGGGCGAACCTATTTCTGCACGACTGACACCACCCGATGGTGTAACATTTGAAGGTGTCATGGCAGGTGATCCAGCTTCTGTATATCTTGTTGCTTCGGATGCGGGTTATGGTTTTATGCTTAAGCTTGAAGATGTTTATACGAAAAACAGAAATGGTAAAGCAGTTATTTCGGTACCGAGTGGAGCAAATGTCCTGGCCCCGAGTAAAGTGAATGATATCGAGAATGATTGGGTCGCCGCGGTAAGTTCGATAGGGCGTATGCTAATGTTTCCCATTAGTGAATTGACGTTATTGCCCAAAGGAAAGGGATTGAAGATTATTCAAATACCACCGGCCAAATTAAAAACACGAGAAGAATATGTCGTTGCTATGACGACAATGTCGGAAACCGATAATCTGTTAATTCATGCAGGTAAGAAACACATGACAATGAAATCTACCGATCAAGAATACTACATCGGAGAACGTGGCAGACGTGGAAATATGCTCCCTCGTGGGTATCGGCATGTTGATAGAATTGTAGCAGTACCCAAAAGCTAATCTTTTTAGCACACTGAGCAATGTGGTGATTTAAATCAATGTCTATGACACCTTCGATAATCGTCGTAACTGACCTAGATGGGACATTACTGGACCATGTTACATACCAGTATAATTTGGCGCTAGATGCGATGAATTGCTTAAATAGATTAGAGATACCGCTTATTTTAAATAGTAGTAAGACAGCAGCAGAAATAATAAGCCTCAGGCAGAAAATGAATAATCATCATCCATTCATTGTTGAAAATGGTGCTGGTGTTTATCTTCCTTCCAAAGAACAGTCTAATGGTTTTGAGATTCATTCATTCGGACAAAAGAGAGAATTTATTCTTCACGCTTTAAACCAGATACGTGAAGAATATAGTCTGCCTTATATCGGTTTTGCCGATATGAATGAAGAAATGTTGCTTGAAGAAACTGGCCTTACAACAGAACAGGCACAAAAGGCAAAACAAAGAGAATTTACAGAGCCATTAAAATGGTTGGGTAATGAGCGTCAATGGAGCGTGTTTTGCACCGAAATAAAGCGTTCGGGTTTAATTGCGGTCAAAGGTGGCAGGTTCATAACGGTGTCAGGTCGTGTAAATAAAGGTGAAGCTATGAAATGGTTACGAAATTATTACCAGCAAAAAACCGGCGTTGAGCCTACCATAATAGCCTTGGGTGACAGTGAAAATGATAAACAGATGTTGGAGTTTTCCGATCAGGCCGTGCTGGTGAGATCATCGGCACACGAATTGCCTAGTATAGATAAAAAAGAGCTTATTATTACAAATGAGGTCGGCCCCAAAGGCTGGAATAATAGTGTTATTAGTCTCTTACAACAATATAACTTAATCGATTAAAAAATAATGGGTGATTTTTATCAAAATGGGGTTATTACGACCCTACACAATCTATCTGATCGTTCTGTTGAAGATCTTGAGAAAGATTTATTAGAGTTTTCATGTGTACGACCGATGTCTTTAGTGTTGCCTTGTCTCTATTCTGAATTATCCAGGCCAGCATTGACGAATATAGTCGATGAACTTTGTAAAGTACCTTATCTTTCACAAATTGTAATTGGCCTTGATAAAGCGACAGAAAATGAATACAAACATGCGTTAAAATTTTTTTCTCGTTTACCTCAAGAACACGTCGTTTTGTGGAACGATGGACAAAGATTGAAAAGTGTTGATTCGCGATTAAAGAACCGGGATCTGGAACCTAAGGAGATGGGGAAGGGACGTAATGTCTGGTATTGTCTGGGTTACGTTTTATCATCGGGTCGATCGAAATCAGTTGCATTACATGATTGTGATATAACGACTTATAAAAGAGAATTGCTCGCGCGCTTAATCTACCCTGTTGCCAACCCTAATTTTAATTACCAATTTTGCAAAGGTTATTATTCACGCATTGCCGATGGCTCCATTAATGGAAGAGTTAGTCGTTTATTAGTTACTCCGCTATTACGGGCATTGAAAAAAGTTTTTCCGACAGATAGCTTTATTGAATATTTAGATAGTTACCGCTATTCACTTGCGGGTGAGTTCTCGTTACGTACAGATGTAATTAATGATATTCGTATTCCCAGTGATTGGGGGCTTGAAATTGGTGTGCTTTCTGAAATGAAACGGAACTATTCGACTAACCGCTTGTGTCAGGTAGATATTGCCGATCAGTATGATCATAAGCATCAAGACCTGTCTCTGGATGATGATAATAAAGGTTTATCAAAAATGTCGATTGATATTAGCAAATCCATTTTTCGTAAGTTAGCTACAACGGGGCTGGTTTTTAATACAGAGACATTTAGAACTATCAAAGCAACCTATTTTCGTATTGCATTGGATTTTATTGAAACCTATAACAATGATGCGGTAATAAATGGTCTCACACTTGATATCCATGCCGAAGAACAAGCTGTCGAATTATTTGCCGAGAACATTATGAAAGCAGGATTACATTTTCTTGATAACCCAATGGAAACGCCATTTATTTCGAGTTGGACACGAGTCAACAGTGCCCTACCGACACTTGCCGAAGAATTTCTTGATGCAGTAGATAAAGATCTCGAACAATACAAAACATAAGAGACAGATACATTCATGCCTATCGATGGGTTACAGGCTCGTGTCCTCAACCATATTGCGCAGGTTTATCCTGACATCAATGCCCGGGAACTTAGTGCTCGTTTAATAGCTACTATGGGGTTGTATGAAAAACACTCTGAGCCGGAACAATACAAAAACCATTGGGACGAAGAGGACATCGCAGTTATCACTTATGGCAATACTTTCACAAGAAAAAATGAAACACCGTTAGACACGTTATACAATTTTTTATCGGCTTATCTAAAAGATTCAATAAATATCGTTCATCTATTACCTTTCTTTCCTTATAGTTCCGACGATGGTTTCGCTGTATTGGATTATACACTAGTTAACGATGCTTGCGGTGATTGGGATGATATTGTACATATCGCAAATGAATTTAAGTTAATGTCTGATCTGGTGATCAATCATTGCTCTGGTCGTAGTCGTTGGTTTGAACAATTAAAAGCGGGTGAAGCGCCGGGCAAAGATTATTTTTATTGTGTTGACCCTAATGCAAATCTATCCAATGTGATTAGACCAAGAACGAGCCCTTTGTTAAGAGAAGTATCGACGCCGGAGGGCAGCGTTCATGTTTGGTGTACATTCAGTCATGACCAGCCAGATTTAAATTTTGAGAACCCGGAAGTTTTATTAGAATTTGTCAATATAATTCGCCTGTATCTTGAGCGAGGGATTAAAATATTTCGTTTAGATGCAATTGCATTCTTATGGAAAGAGGTCGGAACAAATTGTATCAATCTACCACAAACACATGAAATTGTGCGTTTGCTAAGGACTTTAATTGAATACCACACGCCTGATGCGATTATCATTACTGAAACTAATATTCCGAATCGAGAGAATCTGGCTTACTTTGGTAACGCGAATGAAGCACATATTATTTATAATTTTCCACTACCGCCTTTACTATTAAATATGTTGCTTACAGGGAGCAGCCACTATTTTAAGAATTGGTTAATGAGTATGCCGCCTGCGATGATGGGCACAACATATTTAAATTTCATTGCGTCACATGATGGTATTGGTCTGAGGCCAGTTGAAGGTTTATTGAATGAAGAAGAAATAACAGAACTTGTCGCTACAATGGAATCATTTGGTGGGGAAATATCCTGGCGCGCCCTTGATGACGGGAAAAACAAGCCGTATGAAATAAATATCACTTTATATGATGCATTAAAAGGAACCATTGAAAATGGTGTAGATCAATGGCAACAGGAACGTTTTATTTGTGCACATACCATTATGCTAGCATTAGAAGGTTTGCCGGCTTTTTATATTCATAGTTTGTTTGCTACCGAAAATGATTACGATAAATTTAAAAATACAAATAACAAAAGAGCCATCAATCGTCATGACTGGCAATGTGACGAGTTGGAAACCTTGTTAAACGCTGAGAATCATCACTCTGCTGTATTTACTAGATTAAAAAAACTCATCACTATTCGCAAAAATCAAGCCGCCTTTCATCCGAATGCAACTCAATTCACTTTGCACTTGGGAGATACTGTTTGTGCTTTTTGGAGACAAAGTTTGAATCGTAATCAAAGTATATTCGCCTTGAATAACGTCACTGATGAAAAACAAGAAATAACATTAACTAATATCAATCTAATTGAAATGGATGATTGGGTGGATTTAATTAGTAATGTTAAGTTGCAACAAGGTCAAGAGACTTTGGTGTTAGAACCTTATCAATCTGTATGGTTGAGTAATTAGTTTATCTTAATTTTAATTTACGAAATACATTTTCAAGTGACGAGCGCTTTTACATTAAAAGTGATTGATAGTAATGAAAAATATTGCTGCCTAAAAAAGCTAATAACTATAAAGGCTATGTTACTTGATTCCATAAACTATTTGTTTTAATAGAAAACAATAAGTTTCAGCTAAATTACTTGCTTGTCCAAATGGTTCAATTGAAACTAATTCATTTTTCATGAGTTCAGAATAGTTGTTTTTAATGTTGTCTATGTAAGGTTGAGGAAATAAAGGTATCTAGAGCGACGGAAGCCATATCGTTATGAATGGAGCTTACTTAAACTTCATAGAGAATACTTTTTATCGTTTATGATCTTCGTACAGGCGTTGCTCTAGTGAATATAGTGCGTCATTCTTAACTGGATTCCCGCCTGCGCGGGAAGGATAGTTTAAGAAAGTGTCATTTAAGTCAGGTTCGGCTTTTCGGTATTAAGCTAATGAATTAAACATTTCCTACCAGTTTGAATATAAGAAATCAGGCCGGGCTAGAATTAATTTTAATTGTTAGAAATCATTAAATCGAAGGTCTGCCCGCTTTTTTCCAGGCTACAAACTTAAAATATCTTTGTTTCACCTCTATACGGCACTTATAAGTATATTGTATATTGCTCATTGGGCTAAATAAACTTAACTTATTCATAAAATTGGGTCACACATAAGATCATGAAAAATTATCATTCAACACGATTTCTAAAGATTACAATTTTCATATTTTTAATATTCTCTTTATCAGCATGTTCAGACAAAGAGGAAGCTAAAACTAAAACACCTAGTGCTGAAGTTACAAAACCAAGTGCTCCTGCTACTGTAGAAACAGAAGAAGCTCCGGTTGTTAGTGTCTCAGATGAGAATGACTCAGTTGATTGGGCAAAGTACGGAAACAATTATGCAAATCACCGCTTTAGTGAATTGAATCAGATTAATATAGAAAACGTAGATCAGTTAGAACTCGCCTGGACTTATCAAACGGGTATCAAAAAAACTTTTCAAACGAGTCCTATAGTAATTGATGGTGTTATGTTTATCACCACACCATTAAATGACGTTATTTCAATGGATGCGCTGACGGGTAAAGAAATATGGCGTTATAAGCATGATTTGCAAGGCGATAAGTTTTGTTGTGGCCCTTCAAACCGTGGTCCTGCTGTTTCTGATGGCAAAGTGTTTACGGTAACGATTGACGCTCGATTAATTGCATTAGATCAAAAAACAGGTGAAAAATTATGGGATGTTCCTATCTCAGATCCTGATTCCGGTATCGATGAAGAAATGAACCCGGTTACGAATATGGAAGAATTGAAGGGAGCTGTAATGACTGGCGCTTCCGGGCACAGCGCTAGCCTTGCGCCACAAGTTTATGACGGTAAGGTGTTTGTCGGTATTACGGGTGCTGGCTATGGGCTACATATGGAGGTTGAACAGGATGGTAAACCAACTTTAGCAGTAGGTGGGCTTGCCGGTGGCGGTCATGGTCTGCGAGGTTTTATGGTTGCGTACGATGTGAATACTGGTAAAGAAATTTGGCGTTGGTATAGCTCATCGGAGGAAAATTGGGAAGGAGACTGGGTTGAAGCAGCTTCAGGTGGTGAAAGTTTTAATCGTGATATTGCAAAAGAAAAAGCTAACGCGGAAAAATACAAGGATTCCTGGAAATTAGGAGGCGGTTCAATCTGGACTACCCCGGCTCTGGATACTGAACTAGGATTACTTTATTTTGGTACGGGTAATCCTTCTCCAAACATGGAAGATTCTACCCGTCCGGGTGATAGTTTAAATACAGTGAGTTTGATTGCGTTAGACGTTAATACGGGTGAACTCAAATGGGCTTATCAACAAGTACCGCATGATCGTTGGGGTTATGATGTTGCTAGTCCACCCGTATTATTTGATTTTATTAAAGACGGCAAAACTATCAAAGCGGTATCTCAGGCAAGTAAAGTTGGCTGGTTATTTATTCATGACAGGGCAACCGGTGAGTTGTTATTACGCTCTGATGCTTTTGTTCCGCAAGAAAATCTATTTGCCATACCAACAGAAGAGGGTGTGCGTATTGCGCCAAGCACTTTTGGTGCTACCACATGGTCGCCTACAGCGTATTATCCTGAATTGAATTCAATGTTTATTGCGGGCATCTATACAGCGGCAAAATTCTACTCAAAAAAATTAACCCCTGAACCTGGTAAACCCTGGGAAAGTTTTACCTTTTTTAAACCGACTTCAGATCCTACCTGGGGCAACATAACATCAGTTGATCTGGCCACAGGTAAAATCAAGTGGGAGGTCAAAACAGAACAGCCTATGGTTGGTGGTGTTATGGCGACTGCGGGCGGACTTCTCTTTGCCGGTGAGGGGAATGGTAATTTTAATGCATACGAAGCCGTGACGGGTAAACTACTCTGGCAATATAAGAGTCAATACGGCGTAAATGCACCGCCCATCACCTACAAGCTTAATGGCATACAATATGTAGCGGTAGCTTCTGGTGGCAGTGGCATTTTCAATTATACAATGGGCGATGAAATACTGGTCTTCAAGCTTAAACAGTAACGTGACTACAATGTTGATAGTAACTCTAGAGTTCTAGCAACACATTGTTTGAAATATTAAAACGGGTGCTAAAAGCACCCGTTTTAATTTAAGACTTACTTTGTTTTTTCTAGTATTTCCGCAAGGCGTTCTTCAGCTTCATCGCGTCGTCCTTTGTCGGCAACTTCACGGTCCGTACGAGTAGGAGAAGACAATGCTTTTTTATAAAATATTTCAGCTTGCTGATATTTTTTCTGTTTCCTGAGAAAGTCTCCGTAGTAGAAATTAGCGTCAATATCATCAGGGTTAAGGGCGATTGCCTTGTCTAGGTATTCTTTAGCAAGATTAAGGTCACCGAAGGCGATGGGCCACTCTGGGACGAGAAAGTATAGGGTGCCAAGATAAGTGTTAGCGGCGCCTTTTGATGCATCAGGATCAATTTTGAGAGATTGTTCTAAAGCATTTCGAGATTTGGTGACTGCATCTAATGCTCTTAAAGTGCCTATTGCGCCAGCATAAGTCGATAACACAATTCCTTCCCATAGATGAGCTTCAGCATTGTCTGGTTGAAGTTTACGAATTGCTGTGGCTTTTAATGACAAATTTTTCAAGGCATTTTCTTGATTCTTTTTAGCCACCGTATACTTTATGGTGGCCCATTCTTTTTGTACTTGCAGTATTTCCGCATTGATTTCTGCTTTAACTACAATGGAAAGAAGCATGAGCCCAATAAAGATCGGTAAAGACAGGTGAGAAAATCTTTTCATGTTTTATTCCTGCTGATTATTTCGATTATGGTGTTTACTATTAAGGGAACAATTAAGTATGTAAATGGGGGTTTAAATATTATTTTTGAAGTGAATATAATAACCAGTATACTCGACAACCTGAAATACGGATTATCTACGGGGACGAGCTATGACGCAAATATTCACAGATGGAGAATTAAAACAATTTAAGTCCGCGCAAACAGAAGCATTCCCTTCTCCCGTACCAACCCAAATTATATCGAATGGAGAATTCACTCCGTCACCGCAAACAAAACAACAGGCTCAAGTTGAAGCTCGAATAAAACAATTAGCTGATGAGTATGGAAAAAAACAAGGTCTTAGCCGTCGACAGTTTCTAGGTGGTGCATCTGGTATGGCGGCGGCTTTTTTAGCGATGAATGAAGTTTTTGGTTCCTTATTTATGGTCAATAAAGCTGAAGCAGCAGAACCAGAACGCGCGGTAGCGCGTGCTACTTCACTACAAGATCAATTTATTTTTGATGACCAAACTCACTTTGTTCATGATGGTTTTAAACACGATGGCTTATTAAATATACCGCGCTTTGCGGCTGACCACTGGGAATCGGGACTATCCAGAGAGCAACTTACGTTAAGTGATATGAAATTTCAGAATTATATTCGACAAATATTTTTGAATAGTGATACTAAAATTGCGTTATTGAGTGGCGCACCTTTTGATGATCCTACCTGGTGGTTCTTGGCAAATGATCAGATTCGTGGTGCAGTGGAGTCTATTAATAAGCTTGCAGGGTCTCGGCGTATGTATGGTCATTTTGTGATCACACCAAAACAAGCAGGTTGGATGGAAGAAGTTGACAAAGTTCTTGAGACGGGACACACAGATTCATGGAAGGCCTATACTATTGGCGATCCTCTAACGTCGACTACAAAATACCCATGGAGACTGGATGATGAAGAGTTGATGTATCCATTTTATGAGAAAGCAGTAAAGGCTGGGATTACGAATCTGGCGGTACATAAGGGTTTGATGCCAGCGGATTATGAAACGAGTTGGCCCGAAGTCTGGAAACATGCATCTGCCTGGGATATTGGTAAAGCGGCAAAAGATTGGCCAGAAATGAACTTTATTATTTATCATGCTTGTCTGAGACCTGCTTTTGAATTACCTGAACAAGCCTTGGCGGAGTTTGAAGCAACTGGAGAAATAAAATGGGCTAGCGACCTGGCGCGAATCCCTGAAGAATATGGTGTTGATAATGTCTATGCTGATTTAGGTACTTGCTTTGCCAATTCAGCGACGGCGAATCCTCGTTTTGCTGCAGCCTTGTTAGGTACACTCATAAAAGGACTTGGTGATGATCATGTTGTTTGGGGAACAGATTCAGTTTGGGCTGGTTCACCACAATGGCAAATTGAGGCACTACGTCGTTTAGAGATCCCTGAAGATATGCAAAAGAAACATGGTTTTACCCCACTAGGTCCGGCTGATGGAGTAGTAAAAAACAAGATCTTTGGCTTGAATACAGCAAAGCTTTATCACCTTGATCCAGAAGTAATAATGAATGTAGTCAGAAATGATGTCATTACTGGATTGAAACAAGAATTTACAAATAGTATGACCCTGCGAGATAATGAGCGTTACGGGTATATAATTTAACAATAACGATAAACAGCTTACAAGCAGTCATGCATATGTGAAGTTGTTAAAAAAACTTTTTAGTATAGATTTTAGAAATGGACACTTTTAAAAAACTGCGCACCTTCATTCCTTTTTTATTCCGTCGAGGTATTTTTTGGTTTGGTTTTTATATCAGGCCACCTATACATTGGTTTATCGGTTTGTTTTCAAAGGTAGGCAACCCGCCGGTATTCAAAGGCGATGTCTTTCCCTGGACTAAATCACTGGAAAGCCATTATGACGAGATACGAGCGGAAGCAACGAAGATGTTGCTGGAGCGCGATAAGATACCTCCGTTAAGAGATGTTTCTCCGGATCACGATCGCATTGCAGTTGATAATAAATGGCAGTCCTTATTTATTTGGGGATACAGTTATAAGTTTCAACGCAATGCTGAGCTATGTCCGGTAACAACATCTGAGGTAGAAAAAATTCCAGGGCTGATCTCTGCTTTTTATTCGGTACATGCTCCGGGCACCCATTTGCCGCGACATTATGGACCTACAAATGGCACTATTACATGTCATTTGGGTTTGATTATCCCACAGAAGAAAGGTTGTCGTATCTCTGTAGATGATAAGGAATATGAATGGCACGAAGGTGAGTGTTTTGTATTTGATGACACTTATTACCATGAGGTCTGGAATGATACCGAAGAAGATCGGGTTATCTTACTTGTTCAGTTCGAACGACCACTACGCCAACCCGGTAAGGCAATTGCGGACAGCTTTATGTGGATGATTAGACGCAGCCCATTTATTCAAACCACATTGGCTCGCGTTAAAGAATGGGAAGACTTGATTACCGATGGACACACTGACATCCGAGATAGGGCAGACGGTTAGGCTTTATAATGATAAATAAGGCTTAGTTTTTAACGCACGGGGACATCTCCCATAATTCATGCTCTTTGAAACAGTAACTTATTCAATAGTTGCAATAATATCACCTTCTTTTAATACCGCTTCGCATTCTTTTTTAATCGTTAATTTGCCCGAGCAGGGGGCTGCAAATTCTAACGAAGCTTTTTCAATCATAATATCAGCTAGTACGGCATCCTTTTCTACATCATCACCATCTTCAAAGTACCAGGTAACAATGACCGCTTCTGCTCCATCTTCAAGAATATCGTTTGTAATTATTATATCCACGTTATTAACCCTTAATCATTTTTTTGACGGTATTAAAAATTTTGTCTTTGTTAGGTAAAGCAAACTGTTCCATTGGTCTGGCAAAAGGTATTGGAATGTCAGGAAAAGCAATTCGTTGCGGAGAGCTCTTGAAAATACTACTGTCTCGTTCGGCAACAGATGAAATGATTTCACCACTAACACCATAACTGATGTAGTCATCATCAATAACTAGTAAGCGACCAGTCTTGGAAACTGAATTAAATACTGTCTCACGGTCAAGTGGTACCAGCGTCCGTAGATCAATCACTTCAGCTTCAACACCTTCTTTAGCCAAGGTTTCTGCTGCATCAAGCGCCATGTGTACTGTGACACCAAGTCCAACCAACGTAATATCGCTACCTTCACGAACAATGGCAGCTTCACCAAAGGGGACACCATAGCGCTCTTTGGGCACATCAACGATCGAACTTTTAACTGTGCCTAGCCAACCCATGCCTTGCAGGTTTTTGTGCAACATGAAGATAACGGGATTTTCGTCGGCGACAGCAGTATGCATCAAGCCTTTTGCATCATAGGCATTGGATGGTATAACGACCTTCATACCAGGCAAATGTGCAAAGGTGGCGTATAGACATTGGCTGTGCTGTCCTGCATCGCCATAACCACCACCGACAGAGGTCATCAGTACCATAGGGATGGGCTGAGTCCCGCCAGAGAAATAACAGTTTTTAGCTGCAAGGTTATAGATAGCGTCCATGCAAACGCCGAAAAAATCGACAAACATGAGTTCCACGATAGGTCGCATGCCTGCAGCAGCGGCACCTACTGCAGCGCCGATAAAAGCGGTTTCTGAAATAGGAGTATCGCGTACCCGGTCAGGACCAAATTTATCTAATAAACCAGTTGTTGTACCAAAGACACCGCCGAGTTTGGCTACATCCTCGCCCATGACGAATACATTCTTATCGGCATCCATTTCCAGGGAAATGGCTTCACTGATTGCCTTTGCTGTAGTGAGTTTGCGTTTAGGTGTGGTCATAATATTTTTATCCTTCGGCAAAGACTTTTTCTAGTGCTTCAGCGGGCTCAGGTTCAACCGCTGCTCGGGCATACGCAAAGGCATCATCAACCTCGGAATGCATAGCATCTTCAATTTTTTTTAAAGCAGCTTCATCTAAAGTGCCGCTTTCTATTAAATGAGCTCGAAACTCTGGGATGGGATCTTTCGAGAAAAGACCGTCTTTTTCACCCTCGGGACGATAGGCTTCAGCATCACCCATGAAATGACCGGCTAAACGATAAGTTTCTATTTCAATGAGGCTGGGCCCATCTCCCGCACGAGCTCTATCAATAGCCCGTTCTGCGGCAGCATAAATTGCCAATGGGTCATTGCCTTCTACGTATTCTCCGGGAATGCCATAAGCAGCCGCACGCACATCGTTTCTGGGAACCGCTGTTGCATCCGTTTTTGCAACAGAGATACCCCAGGCATTGTCTTCAATGATACAAACAAAAGGGAGCTTCCAAACAGCGGCAAGATTCATAGTTTCATGGAAACCACCTTGATTAGCCGCACCTTCGCCAATGAAGGCGATAGCAATGCCGGGCTCATTACGTAGTTTTCGCGCTAGCGCAAAACCGGCCGCTGGACCCATACCTTCAGCGATTATGCCGCTACAGGCAAAATTCACCTTGGTATCAAATAAATGCATGTGGCCACCACGTCCGCCGGATAGACCTGATTTTTTGCCAAATATCTCCGCAGTCATTGCTTTTAAATCAACACCTTTGGCAATGGCAATATGGTGTGGACGATGGGTTGCGAAAACGGCGTCTTCGGTGTTGAGATGGGCACAAACGCCTACAGCGCAGGGCTCTTGACCATTAGACAGGTGCATCTCACCAGGAACTGGGCCGTTGGCCATATTGAATACGGGTTGTTTGCCCTCTAGATAGGCCGCTTCCATGCATTCTTCGTAATAACGACTTTTGAACATATTTTCATACATCCAACTCTGCTTAATAGCATCGGCTTGCATCTGAAGAGCCTCCTAGTTAATTTAATCAATATTAAACAGTGCTACATCTAAAACACATCATATAAACCTCTGGCCTTATTTACAAACCCGGAGATTTTCAAAGATATAAAGCTCTATATCACTTTGAGCATGCTCACATAAATCCATCTCTGGCCGTTCTCATCCTTCAATGCTTCTTGAATTGTGACACTAATTTTCTTCGATTCTTGACTGAATATCACATACTATAAAGCATTGGCCTGTTTTGCTTAATGACTTCCAATGAGAATGAAAAACAATGGTTGTTGGAATCATAAATGCATGGTCTCCTAAATCGCAATAAGAGGAGAAACTAGATGTCTGATCGAATTTTAAAATTACTCGTTATTGTTTTGTTTTCTTTTTATTCCTTTTCACTCCCCGCTGAATCTACTGAACCTAAGAAAACAAAGACATGCGATATGGATAACAATGGGATAGAAGATATTATTCGTCGATTAGACAAGACGCCTGAAGGCAGCAATGGAATGTGGCAATTAAAGGTGGGCAATCATGCTGTTACTGTTATTACTGATGAGGAAGCTGATCGAATGCGCATTGTTATTCCCATCACCGAAACATCTGAACTTACGGAAAAACATTTGTACCGAATCATGCAAGCAAACTTTGATAGCGCTTTAGATGCACGATATGCCATTGCCAAGGAAATATTATGGAGTGCTTACATACATCCGTTATCAACATTGAGTGATGAAGACTTCTTAAGTGGACTTGGACAAACTATCAATCTGGTGGATACTTTTGGAGGTACTTTTTCTTCTGGTTTTAGTACTTTTATAGGCGGTGATAGTCAGGGACTGAAAGAAAAAGAATTAATAAAAGAGCTATTAGAAAAAGGTAAAGCGATATAAAGCTACCACTAATTTAATATAAAGAATTATGCGTAAAAAACACAACTGATGTTTGATGGAGCAAATGGATAGCTTGCATATTAAAAAAGTATAAGCATTCAAATAGAGACCAGTATTTACTGGGTGCTGAAATCAGCACCCAGTCACCTCAAGTTCGGCAGCAATGCCAATCCTTGATAAAACTACCAGGAGAGTATTCTTTAAACGTAGTTGTGACAGGTAATATTGTGATGTATGACAGTAGCGCTAAGTATGCTGGCTAGGCACCGCATACATCATGTTTGGCAAAGAGAATTATTTTCCAGCTCACTCGAAACTGTACTGAAAACTCAAGTACCGTTAGAATCCGGCTGAAAATATTAAAAATTTTGAGGTTTAAAGATAAGTATGACCATATTGACGTCATTTTCAGAGGCAGAGTTTGAGCAAGTAGCCGGGGCACCGATTAAGGGTGAAGAAGAAGCACAAGTTTCAATGTTCATAGATTTTGTGCAAGAGGCTATACAGTTTTGTATGGTGCAAGCAGATATTGAAGAAACGGGATGTTCATTGCGTTATTTATCTATTGATATTCACCCTTTTAAAGATATGGGCGACCTCTATGATCTTGCCTATATCGATTTCGAGACAATACTTGAGCTCCCTGAAAAGACAAAAGACAGGCTTAAAATAGAACTACCAATTATAGAAGAAGGTGTTGGAAGAATAAGCGAAGTTGCAAAAATACTGGGTGTGCCTTCGACGGAACCCGCCGATGCCATT
>TARA_R110002073_G_scaffold27840_3_pt1 | contig 33483 bp, 22 predicted proteins | sample TARA_R110002073 | Tara Oceans TARA_R110002073 (sample SAMEA4397174) | marine metagenome | biome: Polar Biome; feature: [DCM] deep chlorophyll maximum layer (ENVO:01000326); material: water (ENVO:00002006), including particulate matter (ENVO:01000060) such as... | depth 40 m | reverse complement strand
CCCGAGAACCGACAGTCGCTGGATCAACCAGACGCCCAACAGGAACACTCGCCGGAGCTGACTCCCATGAACGCGTCACCGGTTCTATCCGCAGTGCTTGCCCACGCGAGTAATCCCAGTCAATCCGCGGCGTTTTCGGTCAACGTCGAGAAGCAGGGTGGTCCGCTGGAAAACCCCATCATCCAGCCGATGTTGGCGGCAACCCCATGGGATTGGACGAGTTCCGTCGGGGGCCTCATTCCGCTGAATCAGTATCAATTTTGCGATTCGATGCCGGCATCAAGGACAGCAGATATACCGTACTCGCCCTCCGGCAGCTTCACCAATAACTACAGCACCTTTTTAGACCTGATTGATGATTCAGGGTCCCCTCTGAAATCACAGATTGATGCCGCGCGTTCCGCGGTCAAAACGCCCCCCGGTTCACCGGTCGACTCAGGAAATCCGCCCGATGGCTGGGCAAAGGTCACGGACGAAGCCGGGCAATTGCAATGGCGGATGATTTGGTCAGTCTCATCGATGCCAAGTGATTGGACGGCATCAGTATCCGGTGATCTCGGGGCAACGTTTTCATTCGTGGGCAATCAAAACCCCAGCATCAAAGAATCGCTGCAGGTTGGTCCCTATCGATTACAAGCGAAGTTATCCGATGGAGAAAACCTGGCACTGAGTGATCAAGAACTAGAAAGTTTTTCAATTGATTTTGAGGCTGCGGGTTGGGTGGCAATCTACCCCGGCGCATGGTTCGATTCGGGGCTAGTGAGTTTGGCGCAACATCGCAAGCTGAAATTCCTGCCGGGCTATGATCACGCGAATTTTTTTGGCAGACGAGGTCTGATTGCGCAACGCAAAGGAGGATTCTTTGTGGGCAGTAACCCGACGATCAGCTGGACTTCTCGCGACCCGGTAAACGAAAAAATTGAATCCGCAACATCGGTTTCTGGCGGTGGCATTACCCTGCAAAAGAAAACGGCCAACTTTGTAAAAATCGAGTCGCAAAATGGAGTCACGCGGTATTCGGTCAAGCCAAAATATACGTCGCTATTCATCATTGCGGTGGAAGTCCAGCGACTGTAGTTCTGCTGTGCCGAGACCGGGCGAAACGCATCGTTCGCTTTCATTAGATCACGGTTGCAACGAAGATTGGCTGCGATACTCGCGAGGACTGCACTTCATTATTTTACGGAATTGTCGCGAGAAATAATTGCTGTCGTTAAAGCCAACATCAAATGCAATTTCGGTGACTCCTTGGTTCGTCGTGCGAAGCAATTGTGCGGCGCGGTCGATTCGCAACCGTATCAAATGGGCGATCGGCGTGCATCCCATCGCTGATTCGAATGCCCGCAGAAAACTTCGTCGCGACATCTGGGACAATTCAATCAAGTCATCCAGTTGAATGGGATCGGTGAAGTGACTCTCTAAATGCGAGATTGCGTTGGCGATACTCAATAGCGAGATGGAATCGACATTCTTTGTTCGTCCGTAACATCGAGAAAGATGGCCAACGATTTGCATGAACGTTGCGGTCGCAATGAACTGAAACCCACTCGATCGATCACGCAGTTCGCTATCGAGTTGCTGAATCAAGTCCACGGCGGTTGCAAGTTCTGAACGGGTGACTCGTAATCGACTCTTGAATTGGTGCTGTCGCCGCCACGCGGGTTCGAGATGAAACAACGCGTGGTATCCCGGTAACGAGGGAAGATCGTGCAGTCGCAGCGACAGTGCTTCCTGCTGAAACAGGATGTTGGTTAGCTGCAACCGGTTTGTGTTCAAATAGTCATGCGGCCGAGACCCGCCGATCACGAACACATCCCCCGTGGTCAACGGCCACGAATCTTCACCGGTGACGTGCAGTCCCTCACCGCCGGTGACAACCACGATCTCGGAAAATTCATGGGTGTGGATTCCGAACGATTCTTGCGGATCACGGCGTTCCACCGCGATCGGAAACCCATCCTCGTGGAACCAGTCTTCATTTTTCAGGATTTGCATGGTGGTTTCCCCGCATTTTGATTTTGGGGGCATTGCGAACGTGCGATCAGGCCACAGAATGGGGCAAAGGAATCGACGCAGGTGGCATTATTGTGCTAATAAATGACACGATAGTGAAGGTGGGAGCCCAAAAACTACATTATCGTCTTGTTATTGCCCCCTAAGCTTATTCGGTCTATTCGAGCGACGAACGCTGTTTTGGGGTCCGATTCGCGCACGATTGGTGCTCGGAATGCGACTGGTTATTTACGATTGAGGAAACTTCCACGATGGTCAAATCTGCAAACATTGAAGCCGCTTACCGCTTGGCCCAAGAGCGGTACGAGTCGCTTGGCGTTGACGTTGACAAAGTGATCGAGCGATTGCAAAAGGTCGCGATTTCGCTGCATTGTTGGCAGGGGGATGACGTCGCAGGTTTCGAGGACAACGGCAGCGAATTGGGCAGCGGTTTGGCCGTCACGGGGAACTACCCTGGTCGCGCTCGCACTGCCGATGAACTTCGCCAAGACTTGCAGACGGCCTATTCGCTGATCCCCGGCAATCATCGTTTGAACCTGCATGCTTGCTACGGCGAATTCCACGGCCAAGTCGACCGCGATGAAATCGGGGTTGCCCATTTCGAGGGCTGGATTCAATGGGCAAAAGGGCAAGGCATCAGCCTCGATTTTAACCCGACCTTCTTTGCTCATGAAAAAGCGTCAGACGGATTTACTCTTTCACATCAGGACGCGGGCGTTCGAAAATTCTGGATCGATCATGGGGTCGCATGCCGCCACATCGCTGCGGAAATGGGCAAGGCACAAGGCAACCCGTGCATCAATAACTTCTGGGTTCCCGACGGTTACAAGGACACGCCTGCGGATCGTAAATCGCCACGCGAACGATTGGCCGCTTCGTTGGACCAAATTTTTGCCGAACCGGTTAACCAAGACCATACGCTCGATGCAGTAGAGTGCAAATTGTTCGGGATCGGCTCGGAAAGCTACGTGGTCGGTTCGCACGAATTTTATCTCGGTTATGCAATTTCACGCCAGAAATTGCTCTGTCTCGACGCCGGACACTTTCATCCCACCGAGGTGATTTCGGACAAGATTTCGTCCGTGTTAATGTACGTTCCCGAAGTGCTCCTGCACGTCAGTCGCGGGGTGCGTTGGGACAGCGATCACGTGGTCACGTTCAGTGACGAACTTCAAGCGATCGCTCACGAAATTGTGCGAGGCAAACATCTCGATCGCGTGCACATCGGACTCGATTTCTTTGACGCCAGCATCAATCGGATTGCGGCGTGGGCGATCGGTACCCGCAATGTGGTCAAAGCTCTGTTGATGGCGATGTTGGAACCTACCGAGTCGCTTCAACAATTTGAACGCGATGGCGATTACACCTCGCGATTGGCGATGATGGAAGAATTGAAATCGATGCCGTTTGCTGCCGTCTGGGACCATTACTGCCAAACCACTGGCGTTCCCGTGGGTGCCGAATGGCTCGACAAAGTGCGTCAGTATGAATCGAGTACGTTGTCGTCGCGAACAAGCCAAACGGCTTCGGCGTGAGGCGGAGCTCCGCTGAATTTAGTTTGCCGATAACGAAATTCGCAGACACATTCGGCGTTTGAATCCGATGAACGAAACGCTCTGCACGTTTTCCAGACCGGCGACAATGATACTGCCAGCTTTACAAATTGCATGCGTCAATCAAAACAACCCAAGCGAAGTCTAAGGAAACAACTGGATGAACGAAGCCTTGGCCGACACCGTTGATGAACGAGTTGCTGAAGAACATACCGGTGGTGAGTATGAACGCCAACGCGTCCCCGACAAAGCGTTATTAGGTGCCGGGAAATTCTGGGGCATGTACGCTGGCGAACACGCAGCAGGCACCGAGTTTATGATCGGGCCACTGTTTTTGGCCGCCGGAGCTAGCCTCGCCGATTTGATCCTCGGGTTACTGTTAGGCAACATCTTGGCCGTCTTGACGTGGCGATACCTCGTCACTCCGATTGCGATCGCTAAACGATTTACGCTCTACTACCAACTCGAACGGATCGCCGGCGGGTCACTCGTCAAGCTTTACAACGTCGTCAACGGCGTGTTGTTCTGCTTCTTAGCCGGCGCGATGGTGACGGTATCGGCCAGTGCGGTCGGTGTGCCATTTGACATTCACTATGCCGTCCCAGAGCAAACGTTTGGCTTCGGTGCTCCGTCGTTCACGGCGCTTGTGGTCGTCGTGGGGATCGTGATGGCGGTGATTGCCGCAGCGGGCTACCAAACGGTGGCAAGAGTGGCAAACATCGCCGCTCCCTGGATGATTTGCATCTTTGCTGCCTGCGGAATCGTCTCATTGATCCAAATGGGAGCGACCAGCAGCGAAGCGCTTTCCGAAGGCAAATATTGGAGCGATGCGGTAGCGTTTGTCCAAGCAAAGAGTGGTGAAAAGCCCTTTACGTTCTCACAAATTGTGATTTTTGCATGGCTTTGTAACGGAGCGATGCACTTCGGGATGGCGGACCTGTCGATCTTTCGCTTCGCACAAAAACCCTCCTCCGGTTGGGCTCCTGCGGTTGGGATGTTTCTGGGGCATTACATGGCCTGGATTGCGGCGGCTCTGCTATTGGCAGCCCAGATCAAACTGTCGCAAAACGACTCGGCCAATCCAGGCATGTTGGCTTGGGGAGCCCTCGGTTGGACCGGGATTATTTGTGTGGTGATCGCAGGCTGGACCACCGCAAACCCCACGATCTATCGAGCCGGCTTGGCGTTCCAAGGCATCTTTCCCAAAAGCTCTCGTACCGTGATGACTTTGGTGGCCGGAGCGGTTGCAACGATGGCCGGAGCGTTTCCAAACTTGTCCGCCCAGTTACTTGGATTCGTCGGAACATACGGCACCGTCTTGGGCCCAATGGGGGCAATCATTTTCGTCGACTTTTACCTGATGAAGCGTTTTGGATTGCAAGATGAATATGCGGCGCGTCGCAGCCAATCGGTCAACATGGCCGTATTGATTGCTTGGCTATTGCCGGTTTTCGTCGGGCTCTACTTGATCTTCGCTCAGGACTTGTTCGCCGCTTATGCCGTCATCCCGTGCTGGATCATCAGCGGAATTCTGTACCTTGGCCTCAGCAAAATGCTTCAGTCGCCTGCGGGTGACGTTGCTGCCAATTAGATGCCGCCCCTTGCCTCAACGAGAAAAACAATGAAACCAATCGTGTTCAAAGTGGCTTCGCTGCTCGCACTGGCGGCGACCATCGTTCCGAGTGTTCTGTGCTTCGCGGGTCTGATCGATCTGAGTGTCGTGAAGACATCGGCGTTGATCGGAACGCTTGTGTGGTTCGCTGCCACACCGTTTTGGATGAGCCGCGATATTGATTCCGAAGAACTGCACCCCGGCAGCGAACCGAGTGTCGAGATCTAGACTTTTGTCGCAGCCAAGGCTTTGGGATGGACCTAGCGAAAGTCGTCAAGACTTTCGGCTGTTCTCCCTTCCCAGACGAAACACTCGATCGAGTTCCGCTAACGGCAATCGAAGCTGAATCGGTGACCGCTGATGCAATTCGGTGACGTCACCGGGCATTCCCCCCCCTCCTATTTTCAAACCGCAAAATATGCAAATCGAGCCAAACGTCTTCCGACGTCTTTCCTTGTTTTTACTCGTAGCGACACTCCTTCTCGCTGGCGGACGCCTGACTGCGGCCGAGCCAGGCCTAAGTGTCTCCGATTCGTCGCTCCGCTGCGAATATCGAGTCAATCCACTCGGGATCGACACGCTTCGTCCTCGATTCAATTGGATTGTCGTTTCGGATCAGCGAGGTGAATCGCAAACGGCTTATCAAATCCGAGTGGCTTCATCGGCAAAATTGCTCGCGACCGACTTGCCTGACCTTTGGGATTCGGGAAAGGTCACGTCGTCCGAAACACTGCAGATTCAATATGATGGAAAACCGCTTTCGTCGCGGCAAAAGTGTTATTGGAAAGTCCGTACATGGGATCGTAATGGCATCGCTTCGGATTGGAGCGAAACTGCATTTTGGACTATGGGGCTGCTCGAAGAATCCGATTGGAAAGCCGAGTACATCTCGTACGAAGACGAGTCATCAATCTCGAAAGACACTAGCAAGCTGTATTTGCCGGCGGCTCGCCAATATCGCAAAGCGTTTTCTTCGGAAAAGGAAGTGGCCCGTGCGACGGTCTATTCTGCTGCACTGGGGATCTACGAACTCGAGATCAACGGCGCGCGAGTTGGTGATGCGTATTTTGCCCCCGGATGGACCGATTACCGCCAACGGGCCTATTACAACACCTACGACGTGACCGACTTGGTCAAACGTGGCGAGAACGTGATTGGTGCTCGTGTCGCAGACGGTTGGTACAGCGGATATGTTGGCTTTGGTTTGCTAACCGGGATGGGAACCGAACGTCAGGGAAGGTGGAACTACGGCAAAACCCCGTCGTTGATGACGCAGATGGAAGTCGAATATGTCGACGGTACGCGAGCCACGATCAGCACCGATGCGACTTGGACGGTGACCGCAGACGGCCCGATCCAAGAGGCGGATCTGTTGATGGGGGAAGCATACGACGCCCGCAAAGAGCAGCCGGGATGGTCGTCACCCGGATTTGATGATGCAAACTGGGACAACGCGATCCTAGCACGTGACATGGAGAACGTCGTCGCAGACTTTTACGAGGCTCATAATCCCGAAAACGTGGGGGGCGGTCCTCGTATTCAAGGCACGCCGCGTGACCTTGGCTTTAAACGTCCGCGACTCGAATCGTTTCCTGGCGTTCCCGTCCGCATCACGGAAGAACTGCCAGCGAAAAAGATTACCGAGCGTGAACCGGGCACTTATGTCTTCGACCTCGGGCAAAACTTTGCCGGGGTGATTCGGCTGAAAATTAAAGGCCCCGCGGGACATCGCGTCCAGATTCGCTACGCCGAGATGTTGCATCCCGATGGTCGCATGATGACTGAGAATTTGCGTAAAGCACGTGCAACGGACTATTACGTCTGCAAAGGCGACCCGGATGGCGAAATCTATCAACCACGATTTACATTCCATGGTTTCCAGTTCGTCGAAGTCGCAAACTTTCCAGGTGAGGCCGACTTGGATACGGTGACCGGATTGGTGATGCACAGCGACACGCCGATGACCAGCACGTTCGAGTGCAGCGACCCGATGGTCAACCAATTGTTCAAAAACGTGGTCTGGACCCAACGTGCAAATTTCCTTGATTTGCCGACGGATTGTCCTCAACGCGACGAACGAATGGGATGGACCGGTGACGCACAAGCTTACGTCGGAACGGCTGCCTATAACGCCGACATCGGTGCGTTTTATACAAAATGGCTTCGTGAGTTGATGGAATCACAACGTGAAAGCGGTGCGTTTCCCGGTTACGCTCCGTTTCCGTTTCAACACGGTTGGGATTTCGGATCCGCCTGGGCTGATGCCGGTGTGATTTGTCCCTGGACGATTTGGCAAGCGTACGGCGACACTCGCGTGATCGAGGATTGTTGGGAACCAATGACCCGGTTCATGCAGTGGCGAGAACAGACGAGCGACAACGATCTAGGCATCGTGCATGGCAATGCATGGGGCGACTGGTTGGCGCAAGGAGCTAGCACCCCGTTGGACTACGTCGATACGGTCTACTTTGCGATCTCGGCGCGTATGATGTCCGAAATGGCCGAAGCGATCGGCCACGACAAAGAAGCCAAAACGTATCGCGACCAATTACAGCGGACCAAGAAAGCATTCCAAGCGAAATACCTTCGCGACGATGGCAGCATCAACGTGAACACGCAAACGGCGCAAGCGTTGGCATTGTTTGCCGATCTTGTGCCAGCGAAACAACGTGAAGCGACAGGCCGTCATCTTGCCAAAATGATCGCCGAGAACGGCAACCATATGTCGACCGGCTTCTTGGGGACACGACCGCTGCTTCCCGTGCTGTCGAGTGCAGGACAACACGACTTGGCGACGTTCTTGCTGCAATCACGCGAGTTTCCTTCGTGGGGCTATGAGATCGAAAACGGTGCCACCACGATCTGGGAACGTTGGGACAGCTACACCAAAGAAGACGCCTTTGGACGGCACAACGCCGCAATGAACTCGTTCTCGCATTACGCGTTTGGTGCGGTGTGTGAGTGGATGTTTGATACGTTGGCGGGAATCAAATCGGACGGCCCAGGATACAGTAAGATCATCATCCATCCTCATGTGCCCACGCCCAACAGCAATGCGATGGTCGATGTTATCGATTGGGTGCGAGCTTCGCATGATTCGATTCGTGGGACGATCCGTAGCGATTGGAAAGTTGTCGATGGCCAATTCCATTTGCACGTTTCGATTCCGGCGAACACAACGGCGACGGTGGTTCTGCCGACCGAGGATCCGCAATCGATTCTGGAATCCGGTAAATCCGCGATGGATAACGTGAACGTTAGCAAGCCTCGCATTGAAAGCGGATCCACGAAGTTCGTGGTGGGATCGGGTGATTACGAGTTCACGATGCCTTTCGCCAAGCAATCGGCTCGCAAGGGCCTCGTGACATCGAAACCCAAAGACACTTCGATCAATCCGGATGGCATCGACATGACGAATGCCAAGGAGTTAATGCGATGGGATTTTGATAACCCGGCGGATGTCGAAAAGTGGACCCACGTGTCCAATGTCAAAGTCGAACAGCGTGACGGCAAAGCCTTCTTGGTCGCCACCGGCAACGATTCACAAATGTCGACGCGACTTCCCGAAACGGTTTCCGGTTCACTCGTGATCCAATTGCGAGCGATGCCTAGTAAGGGAGCAACAAGCCAGTTTTTCTGGGCGTTGCCCGAGCGTGGGTTTAACGGAACACAGCAGAACATCCGTCCGCTGACTGCAAGCGATCAAGTGAACGATTATTTGTTTAGCGTGAATGAGACGAAACCGATTCGAAGTATTCGCTTCGATCCGTTCAATACGTACGACGAACACGCGAACGTCGGCGAGATGATGATTGAATCGATTTCGATCTTTCAGTTAGGTGACAAACAGGATTCCCAATAGTAGCGAAGATGCGGTCTCGGAGGCAAACAACGGCGAGCGTTCCGCTATGGAAACCATCCGGTTAATGCCAAAGTAGATGGCAGTGGACGCTAGCCTCGGACGTGATTCCGGTCGCGAGATTCCTGGGACGTCTACTGCAACCTGTTACGGTTTGGGGTAGCGGCCTGAGAGTCGTTTGGGCATCGCACTTGGGGTGTAGCGAACTCCGCTTCCCCGGTCGCCTTGGGGGTTATAGTGCGGACTATTTCGGGTTGATTGCGGCGTATATACGGCATCGCCACTTTCGTCGCACCACCATTTCGACCAATTTGCGCTGAGTTCGTTGACGACCTCGGGTTTTGCCGCCGCGAGGTCCGTTGTCTCCAGAGGATCGTTTTGATTGTCAAATAGCTGCCAACCGGCGGCGTCTACCTCGGCCAAGGTCCATCGATCGGTGCGGATGGCACGGTTGTCCATGTACTGGAAATAGAGTGGGCGTTGGCGTTGCCACGCTTCTTCACGGAGCACGGGCAGAAACGACTCGCCGGCCACGTCGTTTGCTTCTTTTTCGATCGCATCGAGACAGGTCGGCAACACATCGACCATGTGGACCGCTCGCGATTCGATGCGTCCTGGATCGCCCGTGTTACCGGGCCACCAAGCGACCGCGCCCGTGGTGACGCCACCGGCGTGCTGGCCAATTTTGTACATTCGCCATGGTGTCACGCTTGCATACGCCCAGCCGGTGCCGGGTTGCCAGTTCGACCCCGGGTCACCCGGCAAACGGTCCATTTTCAGCATTGCCTGGTCGACCACCGAGAAGGAATCAGTTCCATTGTCGCTGAGAAATAGCACCAGCGTGTTGTCGCCGTGCCCGTTGTCTCGGATCGACTGCATGACTCGCCCAATGCCGTGATCCATACGCTGGACCATCGCCGCAAACACAGACATCCGCAAGTCTTCGAGATCACGTTGTTCATCGCTGAGCGAATCCCATTTGGGAAGATTTTGGGGATAGGAGGGAAGCACCGCGTCGGCCGCGACCAGTCCCATTTCTTTTTGACGGTGGAAGCGGGCCTCGCGTATCGCCTGCCAACCGACAGCATACTTGCCTCGGTATTGCATGATGTCGTCACGCGGAGCTTGCAGCGGATTGTGTGGAGCTTGGTAACTCAAATACAAAAAGAACGGATCGGTTGGTGCCTGTTTCGTGGTGTCGTCGATGAACTGTATCGCTCGGTCGCTCAAGGCATCGCTGCTGTAGTAGTTGTCGGCAAAGTCCGTGAACGGCTCGCGATCAAGTCGGTAACTGCTAGCTCCGGCGAAATGATCGGCGAAGCCCGACAAGAATCCAAAAAAGTGATCAAAACCGCGGTCCATCGGATGGCCGTCGAGATGCCATTTTCCGATTAATGCCGACCGATACCCCGATTCATGCAGCCGTTCGGGCAACAGAGGCGTGTCTTGGAAATTCCGCAGCGCGTTTGGCCACCAGCGGCCGGTCAACATTGACGCTCGGGATACGACGCACATGCCACCATTGTAGAAATGGGTCATGCGAACGCCTTCCTTGGCAAGCTGATCAATGTTGGGAGTCGCTATCTCGCCTCCGAAGCAACCAGGGTCTGAATACCCCATGTCGTCGGCGAGAATCACCACGATGTTGGGTCTTGATTCTGCGTTTGCGATGCCAGCAACCGAGAAGGAAACGGCCAACAAGATCGCGGTTTTTCGCGAGAATGACCGTAAAGCTGGAAGCATATTTCCGAACGCAAAATGAGATAAGTCCGCCACATTCATCCTTACTATCTTGAGATTTAACAGAACAAGCCAAGTCGCAGTATAGGTTAACCCGCAGCACCGAGCCCCACGATCCAAGCGACCGCGATCAGCGTGATTGCTGCGACGCCTGCCGCCGATTGAACCCACCGGCTGGCCAACCAGCGATCGGGCAAACGGCTGCCGGTCCAGCCGATCAGCAATCCTGCGACGAAGCCGGTGACGTGGGCGAGCACGTCGGTGCGTTCGCCGCCGACTCCGGTGAACGCCAACAACAGCACTCCGCCGATCAACGGGCTCCATCGTTTGAATGGTTTTTCCTGGGAAGCGGTCCAGCGGCGGAGTCCGTGAGAAACGATCATCCCAAGTGCGGCAAAAACCGCGGTCGAAGCACCGATTGAGGTGTGGGCTGCGGGCTGAGCCCAGGCGTTCATTCCGTTACCCATGCCGCCCGCGATCACGATTCCCAACCAAGCCACGCCGCCTCCTAAAGATCGTCCGGCCAGCAGTCCAAAGACGGTTCCGAATAACAGGTTGCCCATCAGATGCGCGGCATCTAAATGGAGCGTTAATGCGGTCAACATTCGCCACCAATCTCCGGCGACGACGCTTCCTGCATGCATCCGTCCGGCCTGGAACCATTCAAACCCAAACGTCGACTTCGCGGCCAGCACGGCGACAATCATGAGCACGCTGGCGTAGAGAAAGACCGCCAACGCTGCGGCTTCAAAAACGGGATCGGCGGTCCGGCGACGCGGCGCTGAATCGCGGTTTTCGTTTCGATACGCATCGAGTTCGGCGATCGCAACGCCCTGGTCTTCGCGAGCCACCACCAGCAGCCATGCGCCATCGCGAGAGACCGCATCGGCGGCAATCCCGGCAGCCATCAGGACGAGACGTGCTTCGAAACATTCGCTCGAACGATTTGTGCTGAGCACGACTTCTTCATCCGGCAGCTGATTTTCCATGCATCTATCTTCGGCGCGGAGCGTCGATTTAGCAATCCGACGATCGACAATCGTGGGCCGGAACGTAGCGGAGCGGAATTCCGCCAAGGCGGCTGGTGCAATGTCCCTGTCACGACCGCATCTGCGTCGCTATCGCGACTGGGATCGAACTACGATTACGCCGAAAAACACCGTCGGGGGTTGGCGGCACCACCTTTGGGGATGCAGGCTGTTGATTGGATCCGCTCTAGATACAATGGGTACGTGCTGCGTTTTCCGACGCTGCCGCCCTTTGCCGATGCGACTTTGTGACGGTCGTATCAAACAATTCTGCCTAATTTACTGTCCGCATCGGGTCCAAATTCGATCCCCGGTTGATCTTTTACGTCCATCAACGATAGTCAACGCTTTCGAATTGATTCCGATTCCAACCAGACGACGCGATGACCGAGAATACCCAAACGCCAGCGACTGACGATCTTCGCATTAACGAGATCAAGCAGTTGATGCCACCGAAAGATCTGATGGCCGAGATTCCGGTCGAAGCCGATGTGGCGGAAACCGTCTCGAGCGCTCGATCGGGAATCCAGCGTGTGCTCAGCGAAGAGGATGACCGGTTGGTGGTTGTCGTCGGCCCCTGTTCGATCCATGACCCCGAAGCGGCGTTGGAATACGCTCAACTGTTAGCCGTGGAACAACAAAAACACCACGACAATCTATTGATCGTGATGCGGGTCTACTTCGAGAAACCACGTACCACCGTGGGCTGGAAAGGCTTGATTAACGATCCTGGACTGGACGACAGCTTCGAGATCAACCGTGGGCTGCGAACCGCTCGGGGGTTGCTGCGTGACATCAACGCGATGGGGCTGCCGACCGGTACCGAATTTCTCGACCTGATCAGCCCGCAATACATTGCCGATCTTGTCGGTTGGGGAGCGATTGGGGCGCGGACGACCGAAAGCCAAGGTCACCGTGAACTCGCATCCGGGTTGTCTTGCCCGGTAGGCTTCAAAAACGGAACCAGCGGAAACGTGCAAATCGCGGTCGATGCGATCTGCTCGGCCTCGCGTCCGCACCATTTCTTGTCCGTAACCAAAGAAGGTACGTCCGCAATCTTTGCCACGACCGGCAACAGCGATTGTCACGTGATCATGCGAGGCGGGATTCACACAAACTATGACGCGGCGAGTATTGATGCCGCATCCGATTTGCTGAAGAAGGCGAATCTGAGACCACGGATCATGATCGACACCAGCCACGCGAACAGTCGCAAAAAGTACACGCGGCAACGCTATGTGTGCCGCGACATTTGCAGCCAAGTCGGCGACGGTGACCACCGCATCATGGGGGTGATGATCGAAAGCAACTTGGTCGAAGGCAACCAGAGCCTCAGCGATGGCGGTTTGGTGCGTGGCAAGAGCATCACGGACGCCTGCATCGGATGGGACGAAACCATCGCGATCCTGCAAGACCTCAGCGACGCGGTCGAGTCACGCCGCGGCAATTGATTGCTTGGTGCAGGGCGGCGACAACTTTGTCGCTGGCCGCTCCAGATTCAATCGCCAGCAACTGGTTGGCTAACTTGCGGGCTTGTCCTGTTCCGCTGATCGCACTCAGTGCCGAGCGGCAGTCGGCCTCGCCAACGGAGGTCTCTAGCTGCAGCGTTAACTGTCTTAAGAGCGCAAGCAGTTTGGCGAAATCACGTGGGTAGTTCGTCGGATCACCCTGCAGACACGTTTGCAGTGCGGTTTGCACGACCAACGCATGCAGATCCGACACCGACGCGACCTCGGCGAGCGATTTTGCCCACCGCGCCGCCTTGATCATCCCGCCAGGCAACAATGCACGCATGGCAGTCCCCAAGTTGTCGGTGCCCAAACGACCGTCCTCGATCGCGACCGTGGCAACATCGGTTGCCAGACGCTGTTCACCGGGTTCTTTGGCCGCCAATGCAATGGTCAAACAGAGCGTCGCCATCTCTAAAAGTGGCGTCCCTGGATCCAGCATGGGTTCCAATAAGTAATTGTTGTACCAGCGTGCCTCGTGCCAGTCGAGATTAGCCGCGAACGCCTCGGCTGCGCGAGCAAAAAACGACTCACGAGCAATCGGCCACAACGTTGCCGCGGCACGGACAGAGTCGGTCGTGTTACCAGCAAAATGCCCTACCTCCCAAGCGATGATATGCGGTAGGTGGAAGCTGACGGTGGGGTGCTCTGATAGGTTTGACAGTGAACGAGAGGGCGACTTGGGGCAAGCGGGCTCGCTCGCAACCGACAACCATGTTCGGTATTCATTGGACTGATGGCCCCAGCGGTAGGTGGCGGCCGTTGCGGCATCTGGCCCTTGTTCGGGAAATGCCGCTGCAACCGCGGCATCCGATTTCCATGGTGATCGTGCCCGGGCCGCAGCAACCCACAAACGCTCGTTCGTTTCAATCGTGACACCTTGGGCTCCGAGGGCGTATCGAATCGCTTGACGCCAGATCTGCTTGTTCGGTTTCAGCTGTGTGAGAGCTTCCGCTCGACGATCCGGGGCCAATCGCAACATCGCCATCACGACGTCGGTTTCGTCCGGTGAGTCGTCGGAGCAAGCATTCACACGATCCACCAATACCATCGGGTCAATCCAACCGCCTCGATGCGTCGGAGTACTCAGCGGCGTCGAGGCTTTGCCCGTCGTCACCCTCATCGCAATTTGTTGACAGCGGTCCGACAACACCGCCAGCGGTTTGTTGCGGTTGCAGTAGCGAAACGGCCCCTGTAGACCATCGACTTTGACAACACGGCAGTAAGGTTGTCCGTCGCGGATCTCATATTCACCTTGCGGACCGAGTAACTGACCCTCGACCCAGGCATAGATGCAGCCAGCCAAGTCCGACACGGTGCCACGTCCCCAGAACGGAAACAGGTCTCGTTTGATCAGCTGAACCGTCCTTTTGGCGAGCGGCGCGACACGCTGCGCAAAATCGGCAGGGCGTTGATCACAGAGTCTGGCGATCCCATCGATTGCCATTTCGGCTTCATCCACCTGACCGCGATCTTCCAAGACGCTCGAACACAGGTCGATCAATTCGTCAAGATCGGTAACCGGTTCAAGTTGGTCCTCGGGGCGCAGTCGAGCGATCTCGGTGCCATCGAATCGTGTTGCAGGAACGTTCGGATTGCCCGATGCGATGTTTTCAATCAACGAATCTATCGAATACAGCCGCAACCACTGCGGATCGTACTGCTCGCGAATTCCGGTGACTGACGCGATGCTGGCCACTGCCGGTGCCGATTCCTCTGCCGCTGGATTAGCGAGGGGTGTGGATGCATGGTCGGCTTCCTCGCCCGCCAACCACTGCTGCACGCTTGGTTGTACCGACGACGCCAGTAAATCGACGTACTCTTTCACCTTTGTTCGCAGTTCCGGCTGCGGTTCGTCGACGTTCGTTTCGATCCATTTCCAAGCGGCTTCTTGAACATCTGCTGACTCGTGTGCCAACGCCTCGACCGCCGCCAGACTTGCCGCTGTCGTCTGTTCTGGATGTCGAGTGATGACAGAAGAAACGAGTTTTAATGCATTTTTGACGATCCCTTTCTGTCGCGATTGCAGTACAGGAATCAATGCGGCGATCAGGTCGGCCGCTGCATAAGGGGATGCTTTGTCAATTTTCTGGACATGCTTAAAAGCCCAAGCCACGATAGGCTGCGTCGTGCATGCCAACAAACGCAGATAGCGCGGAGCAAATTGAACTCGCTCGTATTGAGTCAACTGCAACTCATCATGAAAGTTTGAAAACCACTTCGCACGGTAGTGGTTGAAATCGCGTTGCAACGCGTCAAACGTACAACCGATCAGTCGCTCGCGTGATAGGCGATTGCTTTTCGCCAATGACAGCAATGCCGCTTTCCATGATGTGTCCGAGGATCGATCGACGTTAGCCAAACTGTTGTCGCCGCCTCCTTCGTATTCGAACAGTTTCCATATCTCGTCGTCCAGCAAGTCGGGATCTTCGAGTAACTTGGATTCCACTGTGCTTTCAGATCGAAAACCGCCATCGAGCCCGCTAATCATCCCGAGGTAGTAGTGCGGGTGATCAGGCTTCTCGCACAGTCCCGCTCGTATTAACCGTCGAACCAGCTTCCAATTTCGCCAATACCTGCGGTCGTCTAAAAGTTTCACGACCCAGCGCTGTGTCCAATCCGGTTGACGGTCAGCGATGACTTTAAACTGTTCGTCGTCGTTGGGCAGTGACTTCCAGTTCAGTTTGGAAACATCCGACAGAGTCCCCGTGGAAAACACCGCAAGTCCTCCGGCCGGCAACTCAGGTGGTATCACAAAATGAGACTCGTTGCCGTTGGTTTGTACGTACGCGGTCGGTGCAGTTTTCAGCAAAGCTCTGGACTTTGCACGCAGCGAAGCGCGGTCCGCTTCCTCCATGCCTTGAAAGAATTTCAGCATCGCGGATTTGTCACCGCTCTGAAAAACTGCGTTGAGAGCCTGCTCGTTTGTCGTCATTGGATTCCTAGGAAAATCTGCGCTGCCAAGATGTGTTTACACGGTCCACGATCGTTTTGATGTTTGGCGTGCCATGGGCAGCTGCATTTGGCTGATTGTTCGTCGATTCGAACTCGATGCACCACATCGCTGCTGGCCACCATGACCTCGTATTTGCCGTCATACTGCTTTCCGAGACGGACTTTGTCTTCTTCGATCAGTTTTGTCGCGGCAGCCAACCGTGGTTGCATTTTTGCCGAGCTAGACCGCAGTGAATCCAAGTCAAACGGCAACAAGCGATGGAAATAAGCTTGGCTACTGAGATCGAACCCAACGACACCTTGAGTGCTCAGCACGTCCAATAACGCAGTGACTCGCTGGGCGGTGGTGGCTGCCCGGGCAGCAATGACCGCAGGATCGAGCACGGTATCCCAGCGGAGTGCCGCGCGGACACGCGCAAGTTCCGTGTCGCGGTCATCCGATGAAAGCGCAGTCGCGGAAAGCACTTGCCCTTCACCCGAGAATCCTCGCCAAACTTCGGGGCTGAGCACCAAGTGAAACCGGCAACCCGGGAATTCAAGAACAAAAGCAGCGGCCGCGGTGGCCGGATCACGATAGATCTGTAAGCGACCTGCGGTTGTAATGAGCGGTTCCAAAATACGCAGACGCTGGAGTCCCCCCACACGGACGGCGTCACGATTTTCGATCTGCGTTACTCGCAACCCGTTCCCTGCAGGAGCGATCCAAGTGGGGCGGCGATGAGTGTGCATGCGAGGCAAACCGCGCAAAAATCGACGTCCTTCGATCGCCGACACACTGATCATCTCTTCCATCCGCGACTGACAGACTTGCACCTCCATCAAACCTTTCAGCCAACGTATCGGCAGCTCGACTTTTTTCTCGACAATCTGTGTGCCTCCGCTCTCTAAACGGACTTCGTCCGCGCCCACTGCCAACTGTACTTCGTCCGTTGTTTGCACCATCGCCAGAGCCGATAACATCGGAGCGTTAAAATCCACATTCGTCGTACCCCGGGCTAGCCATTGTCCGTCCAATGTCTCGCTCGTCAGGTCAACGCGAGCATACACACCACAACACGCCGAGAAGCCTTCGAAACGAAGCATTTCGTCGCTGCAAGTGACCACAGGATCCGACAGAGCGATCGTTTTGGCCAGCATCGCAGGTGGAGTAAAAAAACGGGACTGCACAATCCGCATCAAGCCTCGAAGTAGATCACACGTCAAACGTGGATTCTGCATCCGTCCCTGGAAATAATGCGGGCTCGTTTGCGATTCCGCTTGGGCAGCCAAACGCAATTGACGTCGCGGACCATCAAAGTTGGATGCGAACGGATATCGATAGATTTGGGTGATCGCGGCAGCCGACACGCAGATGTCTCGGAGTGGGCAAAAAGGGGGGGGCGATCAATGTACCACAAACAAAGGCCTGGGCAGCTATAATTGCACTCGGCTCGGTCTATGCTATTGCTATAAAGAACGCCAAACTTCGATGAAATTGTGGGATTAGCTGCCAGCTTGTCATCGCATCCTCGTCAAACTGGAAGCCATTGCTAAATTCTTCGTAGCAAAAGTCGCGGAGACTTTCGTCCATCGGTGCCCCGACCCAAAACGCTTGGCGAGTTTCGCTACGAAAAAACGTCTGGCTCGACAGCCTGGAAGCCAATCCCCCATTATAAAGCCAAATGGAAACAACCAACCAGCATCGAGCCGAGCGAGTATGGCGGCGCGGTGAACATGTGCCGGAGCTGGATGGGCTGCGTGGGTTTGCCATTTTGGTCGTGACGCTGTATCGGTTCGGCAAAGGGTTTCCTGAAGAGACCGTCATCGGCAGGTGGATTGGGTTTGTCTTGAGCCAGGGCGATCGCGGGGTCGATCTCTTTTTTGTGCTTTCCGGATTTCTGATCACGGGTATCTTGATCGATGGCAAAGACCGTCCGCACTACTTTCGCAACTTCATTGCCCGCCGCAGCCTGCGGATCTTTCCGCTCTATTTTTGCACGCTCGCGGCGCTCGTGATCGCAGCACGGTTGGTTCCTGAGGTGGCTGAAATGTTCTCTCTCCCACTGGGGAATCAGTTCTATCTGTGGACCTATCTGGTCAACGTCAAGATGAGCTTGGAAAACCAATGGTGTTTTGGCTATCTCGATCATTTCTGGTCGTTGGCGGTGGAAGAGCATTTTTATCTTGTTTGGCCGTTCATTCTCTATCACGCGCGATCCACTCTGACGCTTCGTGTGACGATTGGTTTAGCGGTACTCAGCGCGGTCTCGCGAGTCGGCTACGTCCTGGTGTCGCAACATGGTGTTGCCGCCGATGTGTTGACGATTTTTCGTGTCGACTCGCTGCTGATCGGCGCCGCGGTCGCTGTGGTGGCACGAAATCCGAACGCCCTCGAATCGCTAAAGAAATGGATGCTGATTCCGTTTCTGGTCTGCACTGCAGTCGTTGCGATGGGAATGGCGCTGAATAAGGGACTGTTTACGTTGACGCATACGTTGTGGCCGACGATTTGGGCCTGCATCTTGGTTTGGTTGATGACGGCGAATCGCAGCGCCAAGCTTGCTCGCTTTTTTAATCTCACGGTACTGCGGTCGCTTGGAAAATACAGCTATGCGATGTACATCTTCCAAAATCCTTTGATTCCGCTGATGTCTGCAGTACTTACCGCGACGTCGTTCACCACGGTCACCGGCGATGCTGTGACAAGTCACCTCAGCTACATTGGTTTGATGTTCGCACTGACCTACATCGCCGCCGTCGCAAGCTGGAATCTGTTAGAACGCCACTTTTTAAAACTGAAGCGGTATTTTCCAAACGTTTAATGCGGGATCTAGTCATGCTTTTACCTGGGTACGTCAGGACGACCAACCCGGCAATGACGGCGGTTCACTTTTGTGCCGCATGGTGACGCCGGTATTCACCCGGGCTCTTGCCTGTTCTACGTTTGAAGATCTTGCTCAAATGTTCCTTGTGGCTGTATCCGGCCAACGGCGCGATTTGTTCAAGCGTCAACGTCGTTTCGCGTAACAATTTTTCAACCCTTGCGATCTGAACCTTTACAATCTCATCGTGGGGTGTGCCGCCAAGTTCGCTGCGGAAGCGACGTTCGAGTTGGCGACGAGACAGGGTGGTGAATTCCGCAACGTCGTGTACATCGATCCCATCGCAAGCATGATCACGGATGTACTTGCACACCCTGGCGACCTCACGATCCTCAATCGCAATGACCTGGGTCGACAATCGCTGCACAACCGATGTGGGTGGCACGTACTCGATCGATTCAGGTGCTAGAAGCCCGTTTATCATCTCTTGCAATATTTCGGCCGCGCGGTAGCCCACCATTTCTGCATCCGGCCGCACACTTGAAAGAGGTGGATCGGTCAATGGACAAATCACGTCATCGTCGTCTACCCCAATCACTGCGATGTCGTCGGGAATCGCAACGTCAAGCGTGCGGCAAGCGTTCAGTACCTGTTGGCCGCGGATATCGTTACAAACGAACAGTCCGGTTGGTGGTGTTAACGATCGAAGCCACTCGGACAGCTGAGATTCATCGTTGACACCGCACTGCTCAATTTGTGTTAACGATAAATCACGTCGCGTCGGCGTTTCATAGTAAGACAAGGGGCACCCCGCGCCGGCAACAAGGTTTTTGAAGAAACGCAATCGTGTCGCGGAATAGTGGGCATGTTGGAATCCACAAAAGGCGAACCGACGGAATCCTCGATCCCAGAGGTGATCAAAGGCAAGCTTGGCGACCAATTGGTCATCCGTTTCGATTTGCGGTATGCCTTCGAAATGCTCGTGGCAGCGGACATCGATCAGCGGGACATTCAGTTGACGCAGTGAGCCAATCGTTGCTTTGTCGGCGCGAACAATTACGCCCTGAATATGGGTGGCCGACAGCCAAGCCGGCAACGACATGTCGAGCGTCATTTCTTGGTGCAGCAGTGACCAATTCGTGCGTGATTGCGCAAACGATGCGACTCCACGCAACACGTTCCGCCCGTACGAACGAGAGGTCTCGACGATCAGAGCGACTTTAGGGCGGGACTTGGATTTCATTTAGAAACGCAACGAGTGGTTTGTCGCTGGACCTGAAAGGACTCCGGACGCTTGCGATTGCTGCCGCGTGCTGGCTTGTGGAGTGATTTGCCGAAGTGATTCAAACAAGTTCTCAGGCGGAACCAAGACGATCAGGCTCCGCGGTGAGATGTCGCAATTCGCCATGCTTGTGTCGCAAATCTTCCTCGACAACGATTTGGAATCCCCCATGATAGCGTAACGTCGAGCGCTGTTAAACGACCGTTTATGCGAATTGCACTACCCTAACGTCAGGGTAGTTGCACTCAGTTTCCTGTTCTTTTTGACGGTATACGAATGAATGCAAAACAAGACCGAACCGGATTTACGCTGGTAGAGCTACTCGTGGTTATCGCGATCATCGGGGTGTTGGTGGGGCTGTTACTGCCGGCCGTTCAAGCGGCCCGCGAGGCGGCACGGCGGATGAGCTGCAGCAATAACTTCAAGCAAATTGGCTTGGGGATCCACAACTATCATGCCGCCTTTGATGCGATCCCGAAACATGGCACCGGACCCCGTAGCAAAGTCTTGCCCGCCGGACAGAATTGGTGGCAAGAGCGGAAGTATCAGCACGAGCGTCTCAGTGCACTTGTCGGGATCCTGCCCTTTATCGAGCAACAGTCGCTGTGGGAACAGATCAGCAATCCGTCGGTGATACGCGGTGTCTCGTTTCCTGCCTACGGGATTGTTCCGTGGGTCGCGGTTGGCAATGAAGATTCTTATGCCGAGGACTACACCCCTTGGTTTACCGAGATGGCCACATTTCGCTGTCCCAGTGATCCGGGGTTTGGATTGCCTGCCGGAGGGCGGACGAATTATGCCGTCTGCTACGGTGATTCGACCGACCATATGCATACCGGACCGTGGTTGGGGACCAAAGAGAGTGCAGGGCGCGACGACACGCGGCCTCGAGCAGCAGCACGAGGATGTTTTGCCATCCAAATGACCTACAAGTTCCGCGACATTCTAGATGGCCTCGCCAACACCGTTTGTATGGCGGAAATCAACACAGACCTGGGAGACCAACACATCACGACGCACCCGAGACGAAGCACCGCCGCGGGAGAAAATCCAACGGCGTGCCGTCCCCAAATCGACCCCGATCGACCGCAATTTTGGGCCACCAGCACTTCGAGTTGGGCGGAATGGGGACGTGGATATTGTTGGGCCGGAGCGGATCCAGGGTACACTCAAATGAATACGATTCTGCCGCCTAATCGCGAGGTCTGCGCACGTGGCGGGATCAACAGTGCATGGGATGGAATCTATCCGGCGAGTAGTCGCCACCAGGGCGGAGTCCACGTGTTGATGGCCGACGGGGCGGTGAAATTTATTACCGATTCGATCGAATCGGGACGAAGTCAGGACGGTGTTGTCGGAGAAAGTGGAGTGGTTTGGAAAAACGCCAATACGACGCTCTACCCTCACCGAGCCGCCGGTTCGGCCAGCCCGTATGGTCTCTGGGGCGCGTTGGGGACGCGTGCCAGCCGTGAAGTCATCGATGGCCAATTTTAGGACTTAAACGGAATGAATATTTCTTTCGTTCTGGCCGATTTGTTCGAGACGATTCCCTGCGTTTCAATTTAAAAACACTTTTAGTAGGATAAAATTAAAAATGCGTGGTTGGCTATATTCTCTTTTGTTGGTCCCCTTCCTGTTAGGTTGCGGCGATGATGGCAACCGTGTCGTTGACACCTCCAATCGTCCCCCGCGAGAACCGGTCAGCGAGGCGGAGATGGATGCACTGATGTCCGGTGACGCGATGGATGCCTCGAAACCCTAGTCGCTGGCAGCGTGATCTCCTACACACCGCAGCGGAGGCCGCATTGGGCCTCCGTTGCTTTGACAATGAAAACCGATTCCAATAGCACGAGAATGCGAATACGATAACGCGTGATGCGATTTCGTCCGTTTGTAGGTACCCTGCCACTCTTCCCCTCCCCCTGCCCTGTGATTCAAGTCTTGATCTCTTCTCTTTCCTTGCCGATGGCAAGTCTGCGAAATATTCCCGAATCCTTGTCGAGTGGCGCTCACGTTCATCTCAGCACGATCGATATCCTCGTAGCCGTTGGTTATTTGATCGGGATCGTCGCCATCGGATTGTTCGCCGCTTGGCTTCACAAGAAAAAACAAGGTGCGGCCAGTGAATATTTCTTGGCGGGCAAAAGTCTTGGCTGGGCCAGCATTGGATTGTCGCTCTTTGCAACGAATATTTCCACGTTGCATTTGGTCAGTCTGGCACAGAACGGTTTCGACACTGGTCTGTTGAACGGGAATTTTGAATGGATGGCGGGCTTCACGCTGGTGCTGCTCGGTCTGTTTTTCGCGCCGTTTTATATTCGCTCGGGGATCGCAACGCTGCCCGATTTTCTCGAGCGACGTTACAACCGCGTCTGCCGTGACTGTCTCGCCTTCGTATCGATCTTGACGGCGATTGTGATTCACATCGCGTTCGCGTTGTTAACCGGAGGCATCATCCTAGAAGAGCTGCTAGAGATTCCGATGATGTACAGCATCGTCGTACTCTGCGTGCTGACGGGAATCTATACGATCGTGGGCGGCTTGTTGGCGGTGGTCGTGACCGAGTGCATTCAGACAATCGTACTGCTGGGCGGTGCGGTCCTGATCACGGCGTTGGCATTGTGGCAGCTAGGTGGCACGGTGGACGCTCCGGGCGGTTGGGACGGTTGGCAAAATTTGCTTTCGATCCTCGACCGAGAAGATCAAGGGCAGCGGTTGTCGATGTTGCGGCCCCATGGTGACGCCGACAATATGCCCTGGTATGCGATTATGCTTGGATATCCAGTGCTGGGGATTTGGTATTGGTGTGCCGATCAAACGATTGTGCAGCGAGTACTCGGTGCCAAGAACGAGCAGCACGCTCGTCAGGGTCCCATTTTTGCCGGCGTGCTTAAGATTCTGCCAGTATTCTTGTTCGTGCTTCCTGGACTGCTTGCTTGGGCGCTATTTACGGATGGGCGTTTGGATTTGTCGCTGATTACGGTCGACGGCACGGTACAGTCCAAGGGGATTTACGCCAGCATGATTACCGAACTGTTGCCGCTTGGGCTGCGTGGCGTCTTGGTGGCGGCTTTGATGGCGGCATTGATGAGCACGGTGTCAGGGGCACTCAACTCCATTTCAACTCTGTTTAGCTATGACATTGTCAAACGGTTCAAGCCAACGGTGGACGATAAGTCGCTTGTCCGAGTGGGGCGAATTTCGGCCGGGATCGCGTTGATCATCGCGGTTTCGTTAGTGCCCGCGCTGAACATGTTCGAGAGCATTTTCAATGGCATGGCAAGCATTATCTCGCACATCGCTCCGCCGATCACCAGCGTGCTCGTGTTGGGCGTATTTTGGCGTCGAGCAAGCTCGCGTGCCGCGGCCATCACGCTGATCGGTGGCTCGGTGCTGGGGATCGCCGTGTTCGCAACCAACACGCTGGTACCCGATGGGGCCCTGAATCAATTGCCCGGTGGCTTCATGATGATGGCGTTTTACTTGTTCACGGTGTGCGTTGTGGCCCAGACGCTACTGAGTCGATTTTTGCCGGACGTCGCCGCAGAGGCCGGTGATTTACGCGGATCCGAATTGGCATGGGATCCGCCGTGGGCCGCGCTGAAGATCCCCGGCGACAGTCGGTTGGGCGATCCACGTCTGCTGTCGACGCTGCTAATGCTGGTCATGGCGATCCTTTACTGGATCTTTCGATAGCGGGAATGGGATAACTAGCGATTCCTTATTGGCATTCGCATTTAGATGAATTTCCCCATCCAAAAAGTCTCGAAAACGATGGGGGCGGACAAAGCCCCCGGCGTATGTCGGCGAGTACAATTTCATGTTTCAGTGCGATTGAAATTCCCCGATTGGATTTTGCTGATGCGCCCGACGACGTCTATTTTTGTTTTGTGTGGAGTTCTACTTTCCTCTTTGCATTGCGGTGCCGTCGCATTAGCCAATCAGCCCAATGTGATCGTGATCTTTGTCGATGACATGGGATACGGCGACGTGGGGTTTAACGGAGCGACGGTTCCCAAGACGCCCAGCTTGGATCAAATGGCCGCTGACGGGATGAAGTTCACCGACTTTTACGTCGGATGTGCCGTTTGCTCGGGATCTCGCACCGCGTTGATGACGGGATGTCATTACCAACGTTTGAGCATGGCAGCGGTGTTGTTTCCCAACAGTGACCGAGGGCTGCACCCCGACGAAGTCACGTTGGCGGATATGTTTAAAACGGCGGGATACCGGACTGCATGTGTGGGCAAGTGGCATCTTGGGCATCTGCCGCCCTGTTTGCCCACGTATCAAGGGTTCGATTCCTACTATGGGATTCCTTACAGCAATGATATGTGGATCGATCCCGCGAACCAACTCTCCGATGACATCGTCCTTCGTAATGGTGTGACGCTGGCCGATTTGAAAGCGGGTAGCAAGATCAAACATGAAGTACCTTTGTTTCGCAACGAACACGTAATCGAATACCCCTGTGATCAAACCACGATAACGCGGCGGTACACCGAAGAAGCGATTCGGTTCATCAACGAGAACGACGACGCACCCTTCTTTCTTTATCTGCCACACACGATGGTGCATTTGCCGCTTGCCGTCTCGCCTGCGTTTGACAATCCCGACAACGATCTGATCACCAATGCGATCCAAGAGGTCGATTGGTCCGTCGGCGAGATCTTGAAATCGGTGAAGCAGGCCGGGATCGCCGAGAACACGTTGGTCGTGTTTACCAGTGACAATGGGGCTGCGGTTGGATCTTCGCTGCCGCTGCGGGCCAAGAAAGGCAGCGTCTATGACGGCGGTATTCGCGAGCCCACGCTGATGTGGTGGCCGGGAAAAATTCCCGCCGGTTCGGTCTGTTCCGAAGTCGCCGCCTCGATCGATTTAATGCCGACGTTTGCCCGGCTGAGTGGAGTCGACTTGCCCGAGCGAAAGATCGACGGCAAGGATATATGGTCTTTGATGAGCGGTGCGGTGGACGCCAAAAGTCCGCACGATGCCTATGTGCTGATGCACGGCCCGGGGACCGTTCGTTCGGGCAAATGGAAGTTCTATCCATGGCAAGAAGGCAAAGGCAGACAGAACCGCGACAACGCGAAGTGGCAGCCATCAACGGATCCGGTGCAGCTCTATGACACCGTGGCTGACATCGGCGAGACCACGAATGTTGCAGCGCAATATCCAGAGGTCGTCAAACGGCTGCAACACGCCTACGACACCCATGTCGCCGAAATCAAAGCGAATCAACGCCCAAGTGCAGAGATGGTGCGGCCCGAAGGCTCACCATCACCGGCGCGTCCGGGCGGCTTGAAGAAAAAGACCGCTAAGAAAAAATAGAATCGCATTCAGTGACCGATCCGTGAGAGGACCATCTGTTTTTATTTCTATTTGCTTGGACGGGTAATTTAGCGAGATCGATTGCTGCTGGCGGCAACCACCGTCGTCATCGCGTCCAACAACGCTTGTTGCCGAATCGGCTTGGCGACGTAGGCGTCCATTCCTGCCTCTCGACACCGCCCCTCGTCTCCCTTCATGGCATGAGCGGTCATGGCGATGATGGGAACGTGTTGGGGGGGCGTTGCATTCTGCTCACGCTTGCGAATCGCACGCGTCGCGTCGAGACCATCCATTTCGGGCATCTCGACATCCATTAAAATCAAATCAAATGCGTCCGCTTCGCTTTTCTGTACTGCCTCGATTCCATTTTTGGCAACGGAAACGGTGTGCCCCCATTTGCTCATCAATCCCTTGGCAACCATTTGATTGACTAAGCTGTCCTCGACAAGCAGCACACGCAGACTACCGAGCGAAGGGGATGCAGTCGCCGTGTTCGGATAGCCAGAACAGGACTCGAGCGAGGCTGCGTCAAGCGAGTCGGATTGCGGGGCGTCCGCGTCGTGTGCATCGAGTCCCACCGCATGCGAAATCGCCCGCAGCAATTCGGATTGTTTGACCGGTTTCATTAAATGCGTTGCCACGTTTAATTCTTCACAGCGTGGCAGATCCCCCGACCGCATCCCGGACGTCAGCAGCATGACCGTGGTCTCGGCGACTTGGCTGTCGTGCCGTAGTGACTCGACGAAGCCAAAACCATCGATCTCGGGCATATTGACGTCTGAGATCACCAATTGGAATGGCGTACCCTGCTCGACCGCCAACTTGACTTGTTCAAACGCGTCCTTGGCATTGGAAACCGCACGTGGCTGGATCCCCCAGTTCTGAAGCGTCTCTTGCAGAATACGACGATTGGTTTGATTGTCGTCGACCACCAGCACGCGGAGCCCGTGAAGGGATTCCGGATTCAGCTGTGACTTGTTGCTGGTTTCACGCACCCCAATCGGTAGTTGGACAACGAAGCTGAACGTGGTTCCGCGACCAAATTCGCTCTGCACCGCTAACCGTCCTCCCATCAATTCAACGAAACGCGATGCGATGGCTAACCCCAAGCCGGTGCCGCCATATTTCCGCGTGGTCGATTTGTCGGCTTGTTCAAACTCGGCAAAGATCGTGTCAAGCTTGTCTTGCGGTACTCCGATCCCTGTGTCGGTTACCGCAAATTTTAGCGAGATATTCTGATCGTTCTGTGTGTCCGCGGTTTGCGGGGCCACATTCACCGCGACAACGACCTCGCCCTGCTCGGTGAACTTAATCGCATTGCCAACCAAATTGATCAGGATCTGTCGCAGCCGGCCTGCATCACCGACCACGATTTCCGGAATCTTCGGATCAAAATGATAAGCCAATTCGAGACCTTTGTGATGCGCTCTTGCGGCGAGCGATTTCATCATGGTGCCGATGCTGTCGCGAATGTCAAACGCCGCGGGATCGAGTTCGATCTTGCCCGCTTCGATCTTCGAAAAGTCAAGGATATCGTTCAACAGTCCCAGCAGCGCCTCGCCCGATTCGAGGACTGCCTGAGTGTACTCTCGCTGTACCGAACTGAGTTCAGTGTCGAGTAGCAACTCTGCCATCCCGATCACGCCGTTCATCGGCGTGCGAATTTCGTGACTCATGTTTGCCACAAATTCGCTTTTCGCACGATTTGCGGTTTCAGCGACCTCTTTCGCAGCTCCCAGTGCACGTTCGGTCTGCTTTAACTTGGTGATGTCACGCGAGATGCCAAAGGTTCCCACCACCTTGCCGTCTTGGCGTTGCAGAGGCAGTTTTGTGGTCGACACCCAGCGTTCGAGTCCGCTCGACCAAATCAAATGCTCTTCGCTTTCAACCAAGGGTTCGCGGGTTTGCATGATTTCCATTTCATCAGCCCACGCTTTTCGGGCGTGCTCAGGAGCGAAGAAATCAAAGTCGCTCTTGCCCACGGCATCGTCGGTGGACGCGAGTCCCGAGCGATCGGCCTTTGCACGATTGATGCGAATAAACCTGCCCTTCTCATCTTTGAAATAGATGCTGTCGGGGATGTGGTCCATCAGCGATTGCAAAAGAAATCGATCGTCTACCGGGACGCCATCAGACTGCTCTTGCACGGGGGCGAGAGCTTCCGAATTATCCTCGCCCGCAGCTCGTTTTTCGTGCATCTTGATCTCTCGGCCACCTGGGGGACTGCTGCCTCAATCGAAAAACCATTCAATAGACTATAAAATCCGCGAATGACACGTGGGGGAACATCCTATTTGTCACCGAAGTGATCACTGCCATTCAAATATATCGTAGCTATTCTAGTCGAGTTCCTTTGCACATTGGTCTTAAAAAATGCACCGAGACGGCAAGACTTTTTGGCTTTGACAATCTTATTGGAAATCGGCTTCGGTATGCATCCGCCTGTTGCAGTCGTTCCGTGAATACGAAAAAGGGCAGTCCTGTCCCAGTCGTTATGCGAACGGATCGCCGTGCTACTCGGCTGCGAACTTTGGGGTAATCGCCGCAATTTGTCCCTCGCCACCGTTTCTGCGTTGCTCCGGAGCTTGCACCCGTCGAGCGTCAATGTCGATGGCATTGACGCTTTGCCGCCCATGAGTGTTTGGATTCCTCGCGGCGTCTGGATTCGGTTTCAGCGACTGAGGACGCCCCGCACTAGCAATGTTGTGCCACCAACAGCCGACTGACGGTTTTTCTTAACTGAGTCAAATCAAACGGTTTGCTGACGTAATCGTCCATCCCCGCGTCCAAGCATCGCTGGCGGTCTCCTTGGATCGCGTTGCCGGTCAAGGCAACAATCGCAGGTCGCGATCCGATCCGCCCTTCGGCAATCCGTTTGTGAATTTCTTTGGTCGTCATAAAACCATCGAGCAACGGCATTTGGCAGTCCATCAGCACAACGTCGTAATGCTTCGAATCGAGTGCGCGGAGCGCGTCGATTCCGTTATCGACGACGTCACACTGCCACCCACATCCGATGACAATCTCTTTTGCGAGTTGTTGGTTGGACGGGTTGTCGTCGGCTAACAAAATTTGTGCGACCGGGGACGCAGTCACGTCGAACGAAACGTGGGCCGAATCGAATTGGCTCGTCTTTGATTTTGTCGAGGCACGTTTTGACGGATCCTTGGGAAGCGGTTCACGGATGTCGTGTGCTCGCCGAAATGTCGCGGTAAACCAGAATCGCGACCCTACCCCCTCACGACTCTCGACGCCGATCACGCCGTTCATGTTTTCCACGATCGATTTGCTGATCGACAACCCCAGCCCCGTTCCGCCGTATTTGCGACTGATCGAGTTATCGACTTGAGAGAACGATTGAAAGAGGCTTCCTAGGCGGTCTGGTGGAATGCCAATCCCGGTGTCTTCGATCGAAAAAAGTAAAGTCACCTCGTCGCGGTTTAGACGCTGTGGGTGAACGTAAAAGCGGATCTCGCCATGTTCGGTAAACTTGACCGCGTTGCCAAGCAAGTTAAGCAGCACTTGCCGCAGGCGATGACTATCCCCGACGATCTGCAGCGGCGGCAATTGCTGGAAATGACAACTAAGCTTGATACGCTTCTCGTCCAGTTGCAGCGGCATGCAGAGGACGATGTCATCCAACAGCAAACGTAGATCAAAGGCACGCTCTTCGAGCACCATGTGGCCTGCTTCAATCTTCGAGAAGTCGAGTATGTCGCTGATCAATTTGAGCAGCGCTTTGCCACTGGATTGACACGCATCGACGAAACGGCGCTGGCGGTCATCTAGTTTCGATTCCGAAAGCAATTCGGTCATCCCGATCACACCGTTCAGTGGCGTACGCAACTCGTGACTCATGCTAGCCAGAAATTCGCTCTTCGCCTTGTTGGCATCCTCCGCCGTTTGGGTCGCAGCTTCAAGTTGGATAGTATGAACGGCAAGGGATCGCATCTCCGCGACACTTTGCCGGATCGTGATCAGCAACACCAGCTCTTCGAACAGCAACCATATCGTGTGCTCGATCCAAATCCAGTGCGACGCTGTGGCGATACCAAAGACCGATTCGGGCCACCATATTCCTCGCACCATATGGTCGGCGACCACAATCAAGGTCGGGGCAACCAGCACTTTCCAATCGCGATATGAAGCTAAAAAGGCGAACGATCCGAAAATGTGAAAATGCATTTCGATTCGCCCGCCCGATAAATGGATCAGCAGACTCGAAAACAACACCTGGCTGACTGCGATCACGTTCCGTGTGATCGATCGTCCGGGTAATAGTAGCGCCATCGCAACCGGTAAACTCGCTAACAATCCACCGCCGATGATCGCGATAATCATATGAGGATGGATGCTGCGGTCGGCTCCGTTCCATGTGCTCGGCGAGTACCAAGTCGCGACGGCGATCGCTACCGCCCATTGCAGCACCATCAACACTGCGAACATACGATCGGTTCGGCGATAAATCGTAGCGGCGTGCTGGTTAAATTGGGCCGACACGGATGCCGCGTACCTATCGGCGTCTCGCGCCGAAGATCCCTCAATCGGTCTCGAAAATGACACAGACGACGTTACCATTGCTCGGCCTCACCGCAGCGTGCCGCCGTACCGTCTGTTTCGGGCGCAGATTTTGGCGTACACAGCGCACATCCGAATACAGGCGGCGATGAAACATCGAAATCCGCATCGGTGTCGGTCTGGTTGTCTAGGTCTCTGCATAACCGCTCTTGCAGCAATTCGCCTCCGACACTGCGGCCTTCATGCCCGCGTGAAATCGTGATACCGCCTGAAAAGGTTCGCTTGCCCTGGGGGGCAAACAACATTACCGTGCCGCTGGTCGTCACACCAAATCGGTCGGTTTCGATGCCGTCGACATCCACATACAAGTCCGCATTCGGAAGCTGCCCAGCACGCTTATTCAGTGGGCTGTCAGTCCATCGAGTACCCGCGTTGCGAGGCACACTTGCCACCACCAAGGTTCTCGGGGGGGCGTTGGTATGTGCGGTTGTCGACTCCAGAATCTTCTCGAGTTCGACCAAGGTGGCCCTGGAACAAGGACACTGTGGGTGCAAAAAGAGCAGCAAGGTGGATCGGTCTGACGCGAACGGAAGTGACGAATCCGAAGGCCATGTCGACGCCGAATGAGCTAGATTGCTGTCGTCGACTTCAAATCCGTACGCCGTGATCCAGTAGCCAAAGCTCAGCACGGCGACTAACCACAAACACGTTAAGGTAACCCATCGGAATCCGAGAGCCGCTCCGCGTGACGGGGTCACTGTCGATAGGGTCACTGGCAATGGAGCGATCGCGGATTGGCAATCGCTTGGCGTTTGGATCATCGTCGGCCCCGACAACAGTGTTTCGCGAGTGGGCGGCGTTACACTGAAGGGTTCCGCCCTGGAACACTAGGACGTGAATGCGGAAGATGGAAGTAAAAAACGGCTTAGAAGTAGCAGAATCTGCCGCCTTAGCTTCCGGGAAGGGCCGAGAACGCTTCAAACCGAGTTCCCGCGTGCATGGTCGGGATTCGAAAAAGTTTTGGAAGGGCAGGACGTAGACGCAGTGTGGATTCCCAGCGACGGAACCAAGCGGCGACGCAGGATTACTGCCTTGGCGGTCGATCCACGCACTGCGGAATGGGATCTAGATTAGCCACTCACTCGCTGGCGTGACGCGACATCAGGACCCTGGCAAATACGTTCAAATCTGCCGTGCGTTTCCCCCAGTTTGATGGTGTTACGAAACGCGTCCCAATGATGCAGGGCCGCCTCCTCGCAAACCACCACGGTTTGGTTACGGTCAAATCCATTCAAATTGACCTGTGATGCTCCGGCACCGATCGCGTTGACGATCACCCACGGCTGAGATTCCGGTGACGAATAGACAGGAGCAAGCCCTAGTGACGGCAACATTTCTGCGAAGAAATCAAAACCGTGCGTCAGCACCCGCATGTAACCGACCCGCTTTGTTTCGCGAGTGACCCGCGGCGAATGCTCTGAAAGAGACGCGATCCGCCCAAGCTCTCGACGCGTCGCATCGATCACCGATGTAATCGAATGAAAATTCAAGCGTTGGATCGACTCGCTCGATGGAAACTCGACCACGTCCCAGGGTTCCCAGTCGCCTGCGGCGATCCAGCCGACCAAGACGGCAAGCCTGATGCTCTCGACTTGGTCGCGACGTTTGGGCTCCAATTTGGCGATCTGAGCGTAGGAGCTTTCCAATTCACTCAGGGGCCAAGAAATCTCTGAGGGGATATTCCAGCGGCCTAGCAATTGAGACATCGTCTTGGATTGTGTAATGCCGAAGATACGTCGCTCAATTTCGCTCAGCGATCCTTCGGTCTGCTTCGCCACGGCAGTCATGATCTCGTATTCTTCGGGGAATTCGCTACACAAACCGACGCGTCCCTGCAAATGCATCACCGCACCAAGAACCAGGCCTGCGGTTTCACTTCGCTCACGCTGGTCTGCCAGGATTTGAGCCGCGATGCTCGCTGCGGTGCTGCGTCGCCAAAGCATTTCGGCGTCTAGCCCCGAGAAACGACGCTCTTTCAGAGTATTGCAGGCGCTTGCACCCAACGCCAACTCTCCGATCCTGCGGCGACCAATTCGATTGACAATCAAGACAAGATCACTAATCCGTTGACCGCTTGGGTTGTAATGACTGCTGTTGCCGAGTCGCAAAATCTCTGCCGCCAAAAACGGTTCCCTCTCGATGCGAGCGACGATCTCGCGCGTCTCCACCTCGTTATCAAGCGTTAGTTGGTAGATCTCGATCGATGTAGGGGACATCGGCAAAGCGGCAAATACGTCATCGAGCTTATCGTTTATTGAAATGCTATCGGGCAGCTCGAGTGCATCCGTGGACGACGCTGCCGTTGGCTGATCCCGTGCCTTCTCGTCCGCTGCCCGCCCTTGCGACTTCCCTGACAGCTCGGACTGTGACTTTGCTTTGGCGACCGCAATACGGCGCCGTGACACCAACATTTTCATTTTCGCGGCAAACGCTTTGTAATCCGTCGGCTTGAAAACAATGTCGTCCACTCCGCGCAGCATCAAATCTTTGACGATCCGAGGTTCCACGACCGACGTGTGGACCGCGATCACCGGAGGATGCTCAAGTTCTAGCAATTGCACTACCAATGCATGGCCATGCATATTTGGCATTCGGATATCCGTAACGACCAGGTCAAACGCTTTGCTCTCAAGCATTGCCAAGGCCTGCGCCCCATCGCCTGCTCCGAGACAACGAAATCCTTCCGATGCAAGTGCAAATTCCAGCATCTGCCGCGGAATCTCTTCGTCGTCGACGACCATCGCCAGAAATTCAGGTTGCTCCATGATTGACTCTCCTTTGCAATGGGTCTCAAACGACCCAGGGCTGCATCTTATTTCTTGTCACTGGCAAAACATTCGCCCGCACTGCTCTCGGCTGATTTGCTTGACCTTTGCGAGACGACGGGGTTGCACTGAAATCGGTTGTCGATAACTCGAAATCAGATGCAAGAACGCGTCTTCGCGCGACGCACATGACCTTATAGATAACAAGCATTTGCAGCGAACAAAAGCCTTGACACTGTTCTAGCGTCTGAATCTAGCTGATTTGTCCGAAAAAACATGCTCATAGAATAAATGGCTGGAAATTGAGGCGGCTTACAAACATGCCTGAAAACAAAAGGATTCGCGTGTGATTACATAAAGAAGATCGAGTCGAAATAGGCTGCGGTAGTAACTCTCTTCTGCAATCGGAAACTGAAGAGGCGTTGGAATTTCGCCAATCAGCCGTTTCATCTCCTCGC